>Ga0310345_10000279_pt1 | contig 90059 bp, 76 predicted proteins | sample HC15DNA20500_MG_FD_204667 | JGI IMG/M metagenome (GOLD analysis project Ga0310345, IMG submission 204667) | Marine microbial communities from station ALOHA, North Pacific Subtropical Gyre - HC15-DNA-20-500_MG | ecosystem: Environmental > Aquatic > Marine > Oceanic | place: Pacific Ocean: North... | reverse complement strand
GAGGCGGGCGACGCGATCGCCAAGCGCGAGGAAGGCGCCCGGCGGGTGAACGCGCCTTATCTGATCGACGCGGCCCGCGCCGATGACGGCACGATCCGCCCGGCGCATATCAAGGACCGCATCCGCGCGCTGGGCCCCACGGTGCGACCCGATCTCACGCTGAAGCCCGCTGATCCGCAGGCGGGGGCGTGGGTGATATGATCCGCCGCGCCTTCCTGTTAGCCGCGCTCGCCTGCGCCACGCCAGCCGTTGCCGCGCCCAAGCAAGCGCCGGCGACGGCGGCGCCGGTCACCCGCCACATCACCCACACTTATCTCCGCGCGCTTCCCGGCAAGCGGGCGGCGCTGATCGCCTATATCGAGCGTAACTGGTTCGCCATGGACCGGATCGGCATCCAGCGCGGGCTGTTCACCAGCTATGCGCTGCTGGAACGCGGCGAGGGTGACGACGCCGATTGGGACGTGATCGTCGCGGTCGGCTATCCCACCGAACTGGGCCATGACGCGCCGGGCGTCGCCGACGCCTTCCGCGCGATCCGCGCCGCGCACAAGGAAGAGAAGATCGATGGCCTCGGCTTCGCCCAACTCGGCGTGATCGTGCGCCATTACCCGCTTGTCGTCGCCGATCAGAGCGCGGGCGCGCCGGCGGCGGGCTCCCATTGAACGAAGGCGCCTCGAATGTATCAATATGACCAATATGATCAGGCGATCGTCGACGCCCGGGTCGAGGAGTTTCGCGATCAGGTGAAGCGCCGGCTCTCGGGCGCGCTGTCGGAGGATCAGTTCAAGCCGCTCAGGCTGATGAACGGGCTCTATCTGCAGCTCCACGCCTATATGCTGCGTGTCGCCATTCCCTATGGCACGCTATCCGGCGCGCAGCTGCGGGTGCTCGCCGACATCGCGGAGCGCTACGATCGCGGCTATGGCCATTTCACCACCCGCCAGAATATCCAGTATAACTGGATCAAGCTGAGCGACGCGCCCGATATCCTCGCCGATCTCGCGCGCGTCGAGATGCATGCGATCCAGACGAGCGGCAATTGCATCCGCAACATCAGCTCGGATCAGTTCGCGGGTGCGGCCGCCGATGAAGTCGCCGATCCGCGCCCCTGGGCCGAGTTGCTGCGCCAATGGAGCAGCTTCCACCCCGAATTCAGCTATCTGCCGCGCAAGTTCAAGATCGCGGTGATCGCCAGCGACGAGGATCGCGCGGCGATGCGGCTGCACGATATCGGCGTTCAGCTGGTGCGCCGCGAGGGCGAATTGGGCGCGCGCGTCTTCGCCGGCGGCGGCATGGGGCGCACGCCGATGATCGCGGTCGAGGTGAAGGACTTCGTGCCGGCGACCGAGCTGCTCAGCTATCTGGAGGCCTGCCTGCGGGTCTACAACCGCTACGGCCGGCGTGACAATATCTACAAGGCACGCATCAAGATCCTGATCCACGAACTCGGCGCGGACGAATATCGCCGCCAGGTGGAGGCGGAATTCGCCCAGCTGCGCGAAGAGGGCATCGATCCGCCGCTCGCCGAGCTGGAGCGGATCAGCGCCTTCTTCGCGCCGCCGCCGTTCGAGACGGGCCTGGGTGACGACATTGACTTGAGCGATCGCGGTTTCGCCGCCTGGGTCCGCCAGAATGTGAGCGCGCATCAGGCGCCCGGCCATGCGATCGCGACGATCAGCCTGAAGCCGATCGGTGGGATCCCGGGCGACGCCTCGGCCGAGCAGATGCGTCTCGTCGCCGATCTGGCTGAGCGCTATTCGTTCGACGAGATCCGCGTGACGCACGCGCAGAACCTCGTGCTGCCGCATGTGCGCAAGGCCGATCTGCCGGCACTCTACGCCGCGCTCGCCGAGGCAGGGCTCGCCACCGCCAATCTCGATCTGATCAGCGATATCATCGCCTGTCCGGGCCTCGATTATTGCAGCCTGGCGAACGCACGCTCGATCCCGGTCGCCCAGAAGATCGCGCAGCGCTTCGCCGATCTGGAACGCCAGCGCACGCTGGGCGAGCTGAAGCTGAAGATCAGCGGCTGCATCAACGCCTGCGGCCACCATCACGCCGGGCACATCGGCATATTGGGCGTGGACCGCAAAGGCACCGAGAATTACCAGCTGCTGCTCGGCGGATCGGGCGCGGAGGACGTATCGCTCGGGCGGATCACCGGGCCGGGCTTCGACGAGGACGGCATCGTCGACGCGGTCGAGCGGGTGACCGACCTCTACCTCCAGGCGCGCGAAGAGGGCGAACGCTTCGTCGACACCTATCGCCGGCTGGGATTCGAGCCGTTCAAGGAAGCGATCTATGGCTGACACCCTGCTGCGCCTGCGCGACGACGAACCGCATGAGGAGCCGGCGATCACGCTCGATGCCTTTCTGGCGGGCCAGAACAACGCCACCGCGGTCCGGCTGGAGGCGGGCGACGATGCGCGCGCGCTCATCTCCGCGCTCGATCGGCTCGCGCTGATCGAGGTGAGCTTCCCCAACTTTCGCGACGGGCGCGGCTATTCGGCGGCGCGTATCCTGCGCGAGGCGGGCTATGCCGGCGAGCTGCGCGCGGCGGGTGATGTGCTGATCGATCAGATCGCCTTCATGCGCCGCTGCGGCTTTGACAGCTTCGCACCGGAAAGCCCGATCGATCCGGCAACGCTGGAGGCGGCGTTGGAGCGGTATGCGTACGTCTATCAGGGCGCGGCCGATGGGCGGGCGCCGGTGTGGACGTTGCGGCACGGGTAGAGGTTTCGAGCCGTCAGGCACAGCCGGAGTTGGCGAGAAGAGCGAGCAGGCCGAGCGCTCAATTGCTCGCCGCGCCGCCCCTCCACCACGCTTCGCGTGGTCCCCCTCCCCAAGCTAGCTTGGGGAGGATCGGAATAATCGACCAGTGAGCAACACGCCAACCTTCGCGCACCGCCTCTGCGCCTCTCTTTCTTCCTCCGCGCCTCCGCGCGAAAAATTGACGTCCAACCCAGGCGCCACACCCGCAACGAGGCGCGAAAAGCCCCTACCCCATCGCCGCCCCAGGTCCCGCATAATCGGTGAACCGCGTCACCTCGCGATCGAAGAACAGCGTCGCCTTGCCCGTGGCGCCGTGGCGGTGCTTGGAGATCAGCAGCTCGGAAATGCCCTGGATGCGGTTCCCCTCCTCCAGCCAGGCGAGATAAGCGTCGCTCGTCTGATCGGTCGGCTCGCGCGCGGCGTGGTAATAATCGTCGCGATAGACGAACCACACCATGTCGGCGTCCTGCTCGATCGAGCCCGATTCGCGCAGGTCCGAAAGCTGCGGCCGCTTATCCTCGCGCTGTTCGACCGCGCGGCTCAGCTGTGAGAGCGCGACCACCGAGACGTTCAAGTCCTTCGCCATCGTCTTCAGCCCGCGCGAGATCTCGCTGATCTCCTGCACGCGGTTGTCTCCCCCCCGCGCGCTGCCGGAAAGCAGCTGGAGATAATCGACCACCACCAGCCCGATCTCGCCCTCGAACTTGCGCTGCAATCGCCGCATCCGTGTGTGCAGCCCCGCGATCGAAAGCCCGGCGGTATCGTCGATGTAAAGCGGCAGGTTCTGCAACTCGATCGAGGCCTGGATCAGCCGCTGCATTTCCTGGCCGTTCAAGGTGCCCATGCGCAATTTCTCGCTGGAGACGCGCGATTGCTCGGCGAGGATACGCGTCGCCAACTGATCGGCCGACATTTCGAGGCTGAAAAACGCGACCCGCGAGCCCACGGAACGCCCAGCCTCGATCCCGTCCTCACGATCGCGCATGAAGCGCTGCGCGGCGTTGAACGCGATATTGGTCGCGAGCGAGGTCTTGCCCATGCCCGGCCGCCCGGCGAGGATCACCAGGTCCGATCGGTGCAGGCCGCCGGTCTTGCCGTTGACCGAGTCGAGCCCGGTGGTAATCCCCGATAGGCTCCCGCCCGCATTCTGCGCGCGTTCCACCATCTGCAGCGCGAGCGTCGCCGCGGCGCCGAAAGTCTTCACCGATTTCTGGCTCTCGCTGTCGCCGGCGATGCGGAACAGCGATTCCTCGGCCTCCTCGATCTGCTTCTTGGGATTCACCTCGCTCGAAGTGTCGAACGCCTTGTCGACCAGTTCGCGCCCCACGCCGATCAGCGTGCGCAGCATCGCCAGGTCCTTGATCTGCTCGGCGAAATCGCGCGCGCCGATCAGCGCGGCGCCGCTGCCGGTCAATTGCGCGAGATAGCTCGGCCCGCCCAGCGCCTGCATCCCCGCGTCCTGCTCGAACATCGGTTTCAGCGTCACCGGCGTCGCGAGCAGGCCGGCGCGGCGCAGTTTCTTCACCCCCTCGAACACCCGGCCGTGCAGTGGATCGTAGAAGTGCTCGGCGTCGAGCAGTTCGATCATGTCGTCCGCCACGCGCGCGTCGATCAGCATCGCGCCGAGCAGCGCGGCCTCGGCCTCCGCATTGTGCGGCAAGGCGCGGGGCGGGACGGCGGCTTGGGGAGCGAAAGCGGTGGCCATCGGGCGCTCTTCTCACCGCCGCTCGCCCGGCTCAAGCGGGGCGAGCGTTGAATACGTGGATAAGGTTGATTCGCGGGACCATTGGCCCGATAGGCTGAAGACCATGGGCGATCCCCGCATCATCGATATCACGCTCGACGAACATACCATCCTGTGGCGCAACGCCGATATCGAGCAGGAGCGGCGGATCGCGATCTTCGATCTGATCGAGGGCAATTATTTTAGGCCGGTGCGCGATTACCCGGACGGCTATGCCGGGCCGTACCGCATCGCGCTCTCGGTGGAGGAAGGGCGGCTCGCGATCGCCATCGCGCGCGAGGATGGCGGTCCGCTGGAAACCTTCATCCTGGGGCTTGGCCGCTTCCGCCGCCCGATCAAGGATTATTTCGCGATCTGCGACAGCTATTACCAGGCGATCCGCCAGGCGACGGCGCAGCAGATCGAGACGATCGACATGGCCCGGCGCGGCATCCACAACGAAGCAGCCGAGCTGCTGAAGGAGCGGCTGGAGGGCAAGATCGAGATCGATTTCGAGACGGCACGCCGCCTGTTCACCCTGATCTGCGTCCTCCACATCAAGGGATGAGGCGCTGGCTGCCCGTGCTGCTCGCCGGGGCGATCGGCCTGGGCTGTCTGGGCCTCGCCGGCTGGCGGCTGGCCGAGGGGTGGACGCCCTCGCGGGCGAACTATCCCTATCAGGGGCTCGACGTGCGCGGCGGCGACGGCCCGTTCGAGTGGCGCCAGTTGAAGGCGGCGGGCGCCGCGTTCGTCTATCATGTCGCGACCGAGGGCAGCGCGCGCGATCCGGCGTTCGAGGCAGATTGGGACGCGATCGGCGAGGCGGGATTGGGGCGCGGGGCGGTGCTCGTCTACTCGCTCTGCACGCCCGCCGAGGCGCAGGCGGCGGCATTCCTGGCGCTCGTCCCGCGCACGCCCGATGCCCTGCCGCCGGCGATCGCGCTCGATTTCGCGGCCGATTGCCCGGCGCGGCCGGCGCGCGCCGCGCTGCTCGCCGATCTCAAGCGGGTGATCGCCGCGCTGGAGGCCCATGCCGGCAAGCCCGTGCTGCTCCGCCCGAGCGCCGCGTTTGAGCGGGTCTATCAAGTCAGCGCCGCGCTCCCCCGCCCGATTTGGGCGGTGGGCAATCTGCTCAGCCCCGGCTATGCCGCGCGCCCGTGGCGGCTGTGGCGGGCGAGCGACTTCCGCCGTATCGAGGGCGCCCCCCGCCCGGTCAATTGGGATGTGATCGCACCATGAGCGACGATCTGATCGCCGCCGCGCGCCAGGCCGCGGCCAATGCCTATGCGCCCTATTCGCGCTTCGCGGTGGGCGCCGCGCTCCGCCTGGCGGATGGCGGCATCGTCACCGGCGCGAATTTCGAGAATGCGAGCTACGGCCTGTCGCTCTGCGCGGAAACCGTGGCGCTCGCGACCGCCAACGCGGCGGGCAAGTTGCGCGACGTGGTGGAAGTCGCCGTGTTCGGGGGGCGGATGACGGAAACCGGTATCGAGGGCGAGGCCGCCGTCACGCCCTGCGGTCGCTGCCGGCAAGTGTTGAACGAGGCGGCGCAATTGAGCGGACGCGATCTCGTCATCCACTGCACCGCTCCCAGCGGCGCGGTGGTGACCCACAAGCTCTCCACGCTTCTGCCCCACGCCTTCGGGCCCGCTTCCCTGGGAGACGCCGTATGATCATGTCCGATCGCTGGATCCGCGAGCAGGCGCTCGCGCACGGCATGATCGAGCCGTTCGTCGAGCGCCAGGTGCGCGCGGGGTGCATCAGCTATGGCCTGTCGAGCTATGGCTATGACGCGCGAGTGGCGGACGAATTCAAGATCTTCACCAATGTCGATTCGGCGATCGTCGATCCCAAGGATTTCGCCGCGAACAGCTTCGTCGATCGGCGGACGGATGTCTGCGTGATCCCGCCGAACAGCTTCGCGCTCGCGCGCACGGTCGAATATTTCCGCGTGCCGCGCGACGTGCTGGTGATCTGCCTTGGCAAATCGACCTATGCGCGCTGCGGGATCATCGTGAACGTCACGCCGTTGGAGCCCGGCTGGGAGGGGCATGTGACGCTCGAATTCTCGAACACCACGCCGCTGCCCGCGCGCATCTATGCGAATGAAGGCGCGTGCCAGTTCCTCTTCCTGCAAGGCAATGAGCCGTGCGAAGTGAGCTATGCCGACCGGGCCGGCAAATATATGGGCCAGCGCGGGGTGACGCTGCCGAAATTGTGAGAGCGAGCTTCGGACTTTGAGCGTGACGGGTTCGCCCGGAGGCGCAGAGGATACGGAGCGCGACGAACGCCGGAACACGGGGAGCACTTGTCCTTTTGGCGGAAAGTGCCTTGACGACTGCGGCGCGCAGACCGCCGAGCTCCTCCTCTTTGCGTCGGCTCCGCGTCCGTGCGACCCAATCCACCGCCGGCGCACAAGAAAAGGGCGGCGCGAAAGCTCGCACCGCCCCTTCAACAGTCAATGCAACAATCAGAAATCGTTGCGATATTGCTCGTTGCCGACGAAGCCCAGCTTGCCGACGCCCGACCGTTTGACCACCGCCAGCACGCGATCGACCACTTCGTAGCGGGCGGTCGGTTCGGGCTGGAACTGCAGCTCGGGTTCGGGATCGATCGTCTTGGTCTGCTCCAGCAGCTGCGACAGCGTCTGGTCGTCGACCGGCTGGCCGTTCCAGTAAGTGATGCCGCCAGTGTCGATCACGATCTTGTTCTTCACCGGATCGACCGTCTGCGGGTTGCTCTTCTGCGGAAGATCGACCTTCACCGCGTGGGTGGGAATCGGAAGCGTGATGATGAACATGATGAGGAGCACCAGCAGCACGTCGATCAACGGCGTGGTGTTCATCTCCATCATCGGTTCGCCATCATCGGAACCGCCGCTCATTGCCATTGTGCGTAACTCCTGGTCACTGCCGCTCGGCGAGCGCGGAGCCCGGCGGCGGCTGTGAGATGAAGCCGACCTTGGGATAGCCGGCCCGTTGCATGGTGTAGATCGTGCCGCCGATGCACTTATACGGCGTGTCGACGTCGCCGCGGATATGCGCCTCGGGCAGATTGTCCGCCGTCAGGTCGCTACCCATCCGCTCCACGTCGGCCTTGAGCTTGGCGACGGCGCGGTCGAGCAGTTCCTGGCTGCTGACCTTGGTCAGGTTCCAGAACACCTCGCAGCCACCGTCCGGGCCACCACGGACGGCGAGCGAGATATTCTCGGGCTTGGTCGTCGTCGGATCGTAGCGCACCTGCGGCAGCTTCACCTTCACTGATTGCACCGCGACCGGCACCGCGATCAGGAAGATGATGAGCAGCACGAGCATCACGTCCACGAGCGGCGTCGTGTTGATGTCCGACAGGGGCTTATCGGCGGAGCCTCCTCCGCCAGTACTGATCGCCATTTGCGAACTGTCCTATTCTAATCGGCCCGGGCCGGCGCTCGGCCAGCCCGGGCGAAGCAACTTACGCCGCGGTCGGCTTGGCCGGCGTCGCCGCAGGCTTGGCGGGCGCCGCAGCGGGCTTGCCGCGGGTCGCCGGCCGCACCGCACCGTTCGAGGCGAGGAAGCCGAGCACGTCGTTCGAGAAGGCGTTCAGGTCTTCCGCGATCTGCTTGTTGCGACGCTGCAGGAAGTTATAGCCGAGCACCGCCGGCACCGCGACGACCAGACCGAAGGCGGTCATGATCAGCGCTTCACCCACCGGACCGGCGACCTTGTCGATCGAGGGATCGCCCGACGAGCCGATCTTGATCAGCGCGCGGTAGATGCCGACCACGGTGCCGAACAGACCAATGAACGGCGCGGTCGCGCCGACGGTCGCGAGGAAAGCGAGACCGCCGCCGAGCGACGAGTTGATCGTCGCTTCCGAACGCGCGAGCGAGCCATGCAGCCAGTCATGCGCTTCGACCGGATCAGTCAGCTTGCCGTGCTGCTCCTGCGCGGCGAGACCGTCATCGACGATCTGGCGGTAGGCCGAGTTCGGCTCCAGCTTCGCCGCGCCCTCGCGCAGGCTGGTCAGGTTCCAGAAGCCCGAACGGACGCGCTTCGTCTGCGCGTTGATCTTCGACTGCTCGAAGATCTTCACGAAGAAGATGTAGAGCGACACGAACAGCATGATGGTGAGGATGCCCGCCACGGACCAGGCGATGATACCGCCCTGCTGCAGCGCTTCCCAGAAACCATAGGGGCTGTCGGACTTGGCGCCACCCGCGGCGGCGGCGGTGAGGATGGTGGTCAGCATAATGTTTTCCTTATCGGTCGATCATGGCCAGAAAAAAGGATGCCGGCGCCACGGTCAAGCGGCGCCGGCGGGTCGTCATTCGTCACGCAGCTGCCAGCGGACCGGCAGCGTGACGGTGGATTCGATCGCGTTGCCGTCAGTATCCTTGGCGGGATTGTAGCGGCCGCTGCGCATCGCGAGACGGCAGGTCGTCGAGTCAAGCTCGCCGTTGCCGCTCGTGGTGGTGACGTTGCACCCCGTCACACGCCCGTTGGCGCCGACGGTGAGCGACACGACCACGCGCCCCTGCACGCCCTCGCGCTTCGCCGAGGGAGGATAATAGTCCTCGGGGAACCAATCGCCCGGGTTGCCGCGCGGGCTGGCACGGGTCGCGAGGTTCGGCTTGGGCGGCGCGGGAGGCGCCTGCACGACGACGGGCGCCGGCGGGGCGGCGGTGACGGTGACGGGCGCCGCCGGGGGCGGCGTCTGCGTCGTCTGGATGTTCACCGGCGGCGAGGGCACCTGCACCTGCACCGGCGGCGCGACGACCGGCGGCGACGTGGGTTGCGGGGTATCCGGCGGCGGGGGCGGCGGCTCGTCCGGCGGGGGCGGCGGCGGCGGCGGCGGCGCGACGTCGAAGGTGTTGAGCTGTTCGGTCACCTTCTTGACCGCCTGGAAGGCCAGCCCGGTGACGAACGCGTAGCCCAGCACAGCCATCAGGATGACGACGACGACGACCGCCACCATCCTTGTGCCGCTGTTATCGCGATCTGCATAAGCCATTCAGGTACGAAACTCCATTTTTCCCCGGCAACTCTGCCCCGTGTCCGGCCCTGCCCCAGGGTCGCACGCGGCGGATGCCGTGAGCTTTTGTATCCTACAGAGCCCGAGTCTCTATCGCCCACTCGAAACCCATGCAAACGCTTTGTCGGGCGCAACAAACGTACAATCGCCGGATGGCAGATTTATTTCTGTATCAAAAGCACCGCCTGCGCTAACGGCGCGGCCATGGATCGCGTTCCCGCTTTCGCGTTTTTGACAGCGTTTACCGCGCTGTTCGCCCCGGTTTCGCCGCTTTTCAGCCAACAGAGCGCCCCGCTGGCCGCGCCCGAGCCGCCGCCGCCCTATGCCTTCGTCGCCGATCTGCTGCGCGCGGCGCCCAGCGTGATCGATGCGACGATCCGGTCCGCGGAAAGGTTAAAACCGGCTGAATCGGTTGGCCTCGCGCCCGGATTCGCCCGCTTCGACGTTACGGCCGACGTGCGCGCGCAGATTCGGGGCGGCGAATCGCTGCCGCCGCGCATTAACTATCTCGTCGATCTGCCGCTTGACGCGCGCGGCAAGCCGCCCCGGCTGAAAGGGCTGCGCGTGCTGCTGTTCGCCGCCACCGTCCCCGCCCGCCCGGGCCAGGTGCAGCTGATCGGCAAGCGCGGCCAGCAGGCCTGGACGCCGGCGTTCGACGCCCGCCTACGCGAGATCGCGCGCGCGCTCGTCGCCCCCGACGCGCCGCCCGAGATCACCGGCATCGGCAACGCCTTCCACGTCCCCGGCAGCCTGCCGGGCGAAGGCGAGACGCAGATTTTTCTTACCACGAAGGACGGGCGGCCGGTGTCGCTGAGCGTTATCCGCCGTCCAGGCGAGACGCCGCGCTGGGCGGTCGCGCTCAGCGAGATTGTCGACGAGGCCGCCGCCCCGCCCGCGCGCGACACGTTGCTCTGGTATCGCCTCGCCTGTTTCCTGCCCGCGCGGCTGCCCGACGCGGCGGTAAAGGCGATGGGCGCGGAGGACGCCGCAGGCGCGCGGACCGACTATCAGTTCGTGCTGCAGCAATTGGGGCGCTGCGAGCGGTAGCGGCCAGTTAGTCGTTCGTCAGCCTGAGCACCTGCCCCGTGGTGCAATCGGCGTTCTCAAGGAAAGCGAGCGCCTCGGCGACGGCCTCGGGCGTCACCCCCTCCCCGCAATCAAGCGCATTGACGCGCGCGGGCGTACGCTCGATCGCGAGCGGGCCGATCGCCGCGATCAGCAGCGCGCGCTCCAGCGGCGCCACCGCCGGCCCGATCACCACCGCCACATCGCCCGGCGCGGCGCGCACCGCCGCGATCGTCGCCGCCGGGTCGCTGGCGTCGATCCGCGTCATCGCCGGTTGCGGGTAAGCGTGATCCCGATCGATTCGCCGCCCTCGGCGATGGCGAGCTTCACGATCTTCACCCGCACCCAGCGCAGCCGCGCATCCTGCAGCAGCAGCGTTTCGCAGATATGATCGGCCACCGCCTCGATCAGGGTGAAGTGCACGCCTTCGGGCAGGGCGGTGGTCGCCGCGCGCTTCAGATCGAGATAGTTTTTGGACGCGCCAAGCGGGGTTTCGGGCGCGTAATGCGGCTGGCATTCCAGCTCGGCGGTGATCGAGATGCGCAGCGGCTGCGGCAGATGCGTTTCTTCGGAATAGATGCCGGTCAGTACCGGCACCTCGATATCGTGCACCTCTAATTCCAGCCGATCCAAACCCAGGCCTCCCGCGAAAGAAGCGCGCGCCATAGAGCATCGGCCCGGGCAATTGAAGGGGATCAGGCCTTGGCGCTGGGCCGGGCGCTGGCGGCGGCGTGCCAGCGGGCGAGCGCGCTGCCCGGCTCGGGCGGCGGCAGCTTCGCCGCCTGGGCGAAATCGATCGTCACCAGCGCGGTGATGTCGGCGAAGCTATAGGCGTCGCCCGCGATCCATTCGCTCTCCGCCAGCCGGGCCTCCAGCCCTTGAACGAAGGCACCCCACATGATCGAGCCGCGCGTCGCCAGCTCAGGGATCAGCGGGATCGGCGGCCAGCGCCCGGGAAGGCCGCGATCGGCCATGGCTGGCCGGCTGTTGCGGAAGACATAGACGCCGGCGGCATAGCCGTCGCTCTCGATCCGGCGGGTCCAGCTTTCGATCCGCCCGATCTCCAGCGGGGTGGTGCCGAACAGCGGGGGCGCGGGGTGCAGCGCTTCGAAATAGCGGCAGATCGCGGCCGATTCGCAGATCACCTCGCCCGAATCGAGCTCCAGCGCCGGCACCACGCCGCGCGGGTTCACGCGCAGATAGGTTTCGTTGAAATGCTCCCCCTGGCGCAGATCGACATTGACGCGCTCGATCTCGATTCCCTTTTCCGCCAGATAGATGCGCACCCGGCGCGGGCTTGGCGCCCAGGACGAATCATAGAGCTTCATGTCGCTTCCCCCTCCCGCCTTGCGTCGCGGTACGGGGAAGCTATGGCGCCGGCGCGTTCGCGTCCACTCCGGGAGACCCGCCATCGTCCCTCAGCCGCTCGGCATCGTCGCGCTCGATGCTGTGGAAAGCCTGCTCGATCGCGTCTTCGGCCCCGACCGGCGACGGCGGACGGCCTATGCGATCCGCGGCGCCACCCGGCCGATCGACGCGCTGAGCTTCGCGCTGGTCGACCAGGGCGTGCTGATCGCCGCGATCCAATGTTTTCCGGTACAGCTCGCCGCCGATCAGGGCTGCCGCGTGCCGCTGATCATGGTCGGCCCGGTGGCGGTGGTGCCCGAACGCCAGGGCGAGGGCCATGGTCGTTTCCTGATGACCACCGCGCTCGCCGCCGCCGACACCCTGGCGGCGGACGTGCCGCTGATGCTGATCGGCGACCCCGAATATTATGGCCGTTTCGGCTTCACCGCCGCGCGGACCGGGCAATGGCGCACGCCGGGGCCGGTCGAGCGCCACCGGCTCCTCGCGCGCGGGGCGGGCGCACCCGATCGCGCCGGCATGTTGGGGCCGGGCTAAGGCTTTACGCTCGCCGCGCGGCTGCCTAAGTCGCGCACCATGCCGATGCCGCCGCCGCCCGATCTCGCCGCCCTGTCGCTCGCCGAGGTCGCGCGGCTGGTGGAGGAGCAGAAGCTGCCCCCTGTCGAGCGCTGGAATCCGCCGCATTGCGGGCATAGCGCGATGCGCATCGCGCGCGACGGCACGTGGTTCCATGAAGGCAGCCCGATCGGGCGCGAGGCGATGGTGCGGCTCTTCTCGCGGCTGCTACGGCGTGAGAGCGATGGCGGCTATGTGCTTGTCACCCCCGTTGAAAAGCTGACGATCGATGTCGAGGACGCGCCCTTCGTCGCGGTCGAGCTGAAGGCCGAAGGCGAAGGCGCCGCGAGCCGGCTCGCCTTCCGGCTCAACACCGGTGATCTGGTGACGGCGGGGGCGGAACATCCCCTGCGGCTGGCCGCGACGCCCGAGGGTCCGCGCCCCTATCTCCATGTCCGCGCCGGGCTGGAGGCGGTGCTCGCCCGCCCGGTCTATTACGAGCTCGCCGAGCGCGCGCTGGCGGGAGGTGACGCGCCCGCCGGGGTGTGGAGCGACGGCGCCTTCTTCGCCTTCGATCCGCAATGACGCTGGAAGCGCGCCTGCGCGCGGCGCTCGCCGGCGCGCCGCCCGCCGACTTGCTGCTGAACGACGCGCGCGAGCCCGCCGGGCCCGATGTCGTGCTTACGGCGGCCGCCGTGCTCGTGCCGATCACCGATCGCGCCGAGCCGGGGGTGATCCTCACCGAAAGACTGGCGACGCTGCGCCGCCATGCCGGGCAGATCGCTTTTCCGGGCGGCCGGATCGATCCCGAGGATGACGGCCCGGTCGCCGCAGCGCTGCGCGAAGCCGAGGAGGAGATCGCCCTGCCCCGCCATGTGCCGCGCGTGATCGGCACCACCGATCGCTATCAGACCGGCACCGGCTATGCCGTCACCCCGGTGGTGGCGATGGTGCCCGCCGATCTGGACTTCGTGCCCAATGCCGGCGAGGTTGCCGATGTGTTCGAAGTGCCGCTCGCTTTCCTGCTCGATTCGGCCAATCACCGCGAAGCGAGCCTCAACTGGCAGGGGCGCGAGCGGCATTTCTATGAGATCAACTGGGGCAGCCGCCGCATCTGGGGCGCGACCGCGGCGATGATCGTCAACCTCGCGCGGCGCCTGGCGTGAGCACCACGCTGCCGGACGCTCCCTGGCGCGACCGTCCGGGTCTCGCCACGCTGTGCGCAGCGCTCGATGCGGCGCAAGGAGGGGCGCGCTTCGTCGGCGGGGTGGTGCGGGACACGCTGCTCGGCCTGCCGGTGCATGACATCGACATCGCCACCCGCCTTACCCCGCAAGCGGTGATCGAGCGGGTGCGCGCCGCCGGGCTGAAGGCGGTGCCCACCGGCCTCGCCCACGGTACGATCACCGCGGTGCTGCCCGATGGTCCGGTGGAAGTAACGACGCTGCGCCGCGACGTGAGCACCGACGGCCGCCACGCGACGATCGCCTTCACCGATGATTGGCGCGAGGATGCCGCACGCCGCGATTTCACGATCAACGCGCTCTATGCCGATCCGGAGACGGGCGCGATCCACGATTATTTCGGCGGGCTCGCCGATCTCGCGGCGCGGCGGGTGCGCTTCATCGGCGATCCGCTCGCGCGCATCGCCGAGGATCACTTACGCATCCTGCGCTTCTTCCGCTTCTCCGCGCGCTTCGGCACGAAGATCGACGCCGAGGGCCTCGCCGCCTGCACCGCCCGCGCGAACGATTTGATGGCGCTCAGCCGCGAACGGGTGGCGGACGAGTTGCTCAAGCTGCTGGCCGCCGCGCAGGCGCCGCAAACGGTCGCGCTGATGATCGAACACGGCATTTTCCGCCCGGTGCTGCCCGAGATCACGAGCGCCGATCGGCTGGCGCAAGTCGCCGCGTTCGAGGCGGCCGCCGGCCTCGCGCCGCAGCCGATCCGCCGGCTCGCCGCGCTGCTGCCCGACGATCCCGCGCTGGGCGACGCGATCGGGGCGCGACTGAAACTCTCCAACGCGCAGCGCAAGCGGCTGATCGCCGCGCTCGATCCCACGCTCGCGCCGCCCCGCGCGCTCGCCTATCGCTTGGGGACGGAAGGCGCCGCGGATCGCCTCGCGCTCCACGCCCGGCTCGACGAAGCACTGCACGCCTGGCGCGCGATCGCCGACTGGTCGGTACCGCGCCTGCCGCTGTCCGGCGGCGAGCTGGTCGCGCGGGGCTTGAGCAAGGGGCCCGATGTCGCGCGCACCCTGCGCGCGATCGAGGCGCGCTGGATCGAAGAGGATTTTCCCGGCGCCGATCGTTTCGCCGCGCTCCGCGACGAAGGCGTCGCTCAGGCCTTGGCGGCGCTCAACAGCGCGAACGCCTGATCGGCCTCAAGCGGGCGGGCATAGAGATAGCCCTGGCCATAGCTGCACCCCAGCGCCGCCAGCGTCTGGGCGAGTTCGTTGGTCTCGATCCCTTCCGCCGTGGTGCGCATCCCAAGCGCCTGGGAAAGGCTGAGGATCGCGCGGACGATCGCGATCTTGTCGCGATCCGCCAGCATCCCGGTCACGAAGCTGCGGTCCATCTTCAGCACGTCGATCGGCAGCTTCTGGAGATAGGCGAGGTTCGAATAGCCGGTGCCGAAATCGTCCATCGCGAGCGTCGTGCCGAGCCGCTTGAGCGCCTGCATCGTCTGCGCGACCCGGTCCGGATCGCCGACCAGCGCGCTTTCGGTGAGTTCCAGGGTCAGCCGATTGCCGGCGAGCCCGGTCTCGGCCAGCGTCCGCTCCACCAGCCAGGGGATATTGTCGCGCTGTAGCTGGATCGCGGAGATGTTCACGGCGACGCGCACGCCGCAATCGCCGCCCGCCGCCGCGTCCCAGCGGGCAAGCGTGCGCGCCGCCTCGTCCATCGCCCAGCGGCCGAGCGGGACGATCAGCCCCGATTCCTCGGCGACGGGGATGAATTCGTTGGGCGAGAATTCCTGCCCTTCGTCCGACGTCCAGCGGCTGAGCGCTTCGAAACTGGTGATCCGGCCCGTCGCCAGATCGACGATCGGCTGGTAGGTGAGCCGCAGCTTGCCGCCATCGATCGCGCGGCGCAGCGCGGTCTCCAGCCCGAATTGTTCGCGGGCCGCCGCGAAGGCGCCGCGATGATACGCCTCGGCGACGCCGCTTGCCTTGGAGCGCTTCACCGCGAATTGCGCGTGGCGGATCAGATCCTCCGGATCGTCGATCGGATCCGCGCCGAAGGCGATGCCGATCGAGCAGGCAACGCGGATCTCGAAATCGGAGAGGCGGAACGGCGTGGTGAGCGCCGCCTGGATGCGCTTGGCGACGTGCTGGGCATCGTCGCGGCCGGTTTCCAGCGTCAGCAGGATGCCGAACTCGTCGCCACCCAGCCGCGCGAGCGTATCGCCGCTGCGCAGCGCGCCCCGGATCCGGCGCGCGACGGTGATCAGCAATTCATCGCCGGCGAGCGAGCCCATACAGGCGTTGACGCGGCTGAACCGATCGAGATTCACCACCATCACCGCATAGCCGGCACGGGCATGGGGATCGGCGCCGAGCGTCTGTTCGAGCAGATCGGTGAAGCCGGCGCGGTTCGGCAGGCCGGAAAGGCTGTCGATCAGCATCTCGCGGCGCAGATTGGCCTCGGTGCGGCGCTGGGCGGTATAATCGAGCAACGTCACCAGGCAGCGCGGGCACCCGTCGCGCGGGGTCGCGCGCGCCAGGTGCACTTCGTAATGCCGCGCATCGACCGCGTCGCCGAACTGCCAGGGGAAATGCTCGCGACGGCCGCCGCCGGCAAGAAACGCCTGGACGCGCCCGGCGAGCAGCGAGACGAGCGGCGGGCGATTATCTTCCCCGCTCACCCGCGCGGCGAGATAGGCGTCGTTGGTCGCCTCCACCCGAAACCGCCCCTCGACGAGGCGCAGCACCGCCGCCGGAATCGGCAGCAGATCGACCGCGCCGCGGGTCATCGCGTCCAAATCCCATGGCGGCTCAATGGTTTCGGCCGCCGAAGATACGGGCGGCGAAAGCTTGGCCAGCAAATGGGGCGCGCGTCGAGCCATCATTTCGCGGCTAAGCGCAAAGCATTAAAACGCTGTGAAAAACCCCTTAGCAATTTTGCGGATGGGGTCGTTCGGTGCGCTATCGTCCGGCGAACAGATTGTCGCGCGGGAAGCCGGTTGGCGGCATCCGCCCCGCCGCGCCGCGCGCCGCGCGCCACAGGTTCATGTCCGGCTCGGTGCGCACGCGTCCACGCTCGCCGCCCATCGCCCAACTGAGCCCGCTCGCATAGACGAAGCTGGTCACGTCGGAGAGGCCACCGTCGCGGTAGCGCTGCAACTGCACCCCCTGCCCGCGCGCCATCTCCGGCAGCTCGCTGAGCGGAAACACCAGCAGCTTGCGATTGTCGCCGATCACCCCGACATAATCATGCGCGGCGCCGATCGGGTGGACGCGGCGCAGCTTGGCGCCGGGGCGCGGGGTGACGACCGTCTTGCCCTTGCGCGTCTCGGCGACGAGTTCGCTCGCCCGCGCGATGAAACCGCGCCCGTCGCTCGCGGCGAGCAGCAACCGTTCGGCGGCGCTCACCGGCAGCAGCGCGACGATGCCAGTGTCGCTCTCCAGATCGATCATCAGCCGCACCGGCTCGCCGAAACCGCGTCCGCCGGGCAATTTGTCGGCGGCGAGCGTGTAGAAGCGCCCGGACTCGGCCGCGAGCAGCAGCTTGTCGGTGGTCTGCGCGTGGAAGGCGAAGCCGGGGCCGTCGCCCTCCTTGAACTTCAGCGCTTCGGCCGAGGCGAGATCGATATGCCCCTTCATCGCGCGCACCCAGCCGCGCTGCGAAAGGATGACGGTGATTGGCTCGCGCTCGATCATCGCCTCCAGCGGGATTTCGCGCACCGACCCCGCCTCGCTGATCTCGGTGCGGCGCTTGCCGAGCGGCGTCTCCGGCCCATAACGATCGCGGATAACGCCCATATCCGCCTTCAGCCGGTCGCGCTGCAACGCCTCGCTGCCGAGCAAGTCCTCAAGGCCTTGGCGCTCGGCGAGCAAGGTGTCGCGCTCGCCGCGCAGCTCCATCTCCTCCAGCTTGCGCAAGGAGCGCAGCCGCATGTTCAGAATCGCCTCGGCCTGTCGATCGGTGAGGCTGAACTCGGCGATCATCACCGGCTTGGGTTCGTCCTCGGTGCGGATGATCTCGATCACCCGATCGAGGCTCAAATATGCGACCAGATACCCGTCGAGCAGCTCGACCCGGTCGGCGATCTTGCCCAGCCGGTGCCGGGTGCGGCGTTCGAGCACGACGAACTGGTGCGCCACCCAGGCCTGGAGCGCGCCCTTCAGCCCCATCACCCGCGGCGTGCGCTGCGCATCGAGCACGTTCAGGTTGAGCGGGATTTTGACTTCGAGATCGGAGAGGCGGAACAGGCTCTCCATCAGCGTATCGGCATCCACCGTGCGCGCGCGCGGCTCCAGCACGATGCGGATCTCGGCATCGGATTCGTCGTTCACGTCCGCCAGGATCGGCAGCTTTTTCTCGTTGACGATGGCCGCCAGCGCCTCGATCAGCTTGCCCTTATGCACGCCGTAGGGGATTTCGGTGACGATCGCGGCCCAGGTGCCGCGCCCCTGATCCTCGACATGCCACTTGGCGCGCACCCGGAACGCGCCGCGCCCGGTGGCATAGGTCTCGGCGATCGCGGCGGCGCTATCGACCACCCGGCCGCCGGTGGGGAAATCGGGGCCCTGCACATAGGCCAGCACATCGGCCTCGGGATCATCGACCAAGGCGATCGCGGCGTTGAGCAATTCGGCGGCGTTGTGCGGCGGGATGCTCGTCGCCATGCCGACGGCGATGCCGCTCGCGCCGTTCGCCAGCAGATTGGGGAACATGCCCGGGAAGAGTTCGGGCTCCTGCTCCTCGCCATTATAGGTCGGGCGGAAATCGGTGGCGTCGTCGTCCAGCCCCGCCATGAGGTCGATCGCGACCTGGGTCAGCCGGCATTCGGTGTAGCGATAGGCGGCGGCGCCATCGCCATCGATATTGCCGAAATTGCCCTGGCCATCGACCAGCGGGTAGCGCAGCGCGAAATCCTGCGCGAGCCGCACCATCGCGTCATAGACGCTGGCGTCGCCATGCGGGTGATATTTGCCGATCACGTCGCCCACCACGCGGGCGCACTTCTTGTAACCCTGCGCCGGATCGAGCCGCAGCGCGCGCATTGCCCAGAGCAGCCGGCGATGCACCGGCTTCAGCCCATCGCGCACATCGGGCAGCGAGCGCGCGGTGATCGTCGAGAGCGCATAGACGAGATAGCGTTCGGAAAGCGCGCTATCGAAGGGCGTGTCCTGGATCGGTTGCGGCAACGTATCGGTGGTCATTGCCCGCCGCCTTAACAGCGGCGGCGGGCAAAGGCCAAGAGGTGGCCCATCGTGCCGCCGCTCGGCGCGCCGCCGCATTAAGGCGAAATTGCGGCAAACCCTTTCGCCTATTGATGTGATAGTATATAGTGGAGGACCAGATAAAGAGGAGAGAAAGCCATGCGCCTTGCCGTCCCGCTGACCGCCCTTGCTCTGATCCTTGCCGGTTGCAACAAAGCCGAGCCCGACAACATGGTGTCGCGCGAAACCGCCGACGTAGTGGCGCCGCCAAACGCGCCGAGCGTCAAAGCGGTCGCGGGGCGCAGCTACAGCTATGATTACAGTTTCGCCGCCCCGGCGCAGCAGATCGCGGCCGCACAGGAACGCCATGCTCAGGCGTGCGAGGCGCTGGGGCCAGACCAATGCGTCGTCACCAGCATGACGCTCGATAATGAGCGGCCCCAGGCGGTGCGCGCGACGCTCGAACTGGCGATCGCGCCCCAGCTCGCGCGCGGCTTCGGCAGCAAGGCGAGCGCCTCGCTCGGTCAGCTCGGCGGCCGGTTGCTCTCGGCGCGGATCGACTCAGAGGAGCAGCAGGCGCGGCTGACCAACCTCGCCGCCGCCGCCGACCAACGGCAGGCGGAATTGGCGGAGATCGCGCGCCGCCTCGCCCAGCCCGGCGTGTCCGCGCGCGAGCGGACCGAGCTTCAGCAGCGTGCCCAGGCGCTGCGCGACGATCAGGGCGAGAGCGGGGTGACGGCGCGCTCGATCCGCGCGCAACTCGCGGCGACGCCGATGCACTTCGATTATCGCCCGCTCGCGACCGGCTGGTTCGATGGCGATAGCCCGCTCGCCAATGGCTATGCGATCGGACGGGACAGCCTGACCGCGCTCTCCGCGCTGCTCCTGCTGCTGGTCGCGGGCGGCCTGCCCTGGGCGCTGGTGGCGATCGCGCTGCTGCTGGCGCTGCGCTGGGGCCGGCGACGGCTGGTGCCGATGCTCGGCTGAGCTTGGCAGGCGGCGGCGGGCCGGGTTAGGGAGCGCGCCATGCGCTGCCTTGCCTTCGCCGCCGCCACGCTGCTTTTAAGCGGCATGGCCGATTGGAAGCCGCTCACCTGGCCCGATCTCACCAGCCGCCCGCGCCCCGCCCCGCAGGCGACGATCGCTTATGGCCCGGCGCCCGAGCAGAAGGTCGATATCTGGCTCCCTGCCGGGCCGGGACCGCACAAGACGGTGCTGATGGTCCATGGCGGCTGCTGGCAGACGAGCATCGCCGATCGTTCGCTGATGAACTGGCTCGCCGAGGATCTGCGCGCACGCGGTTATGCCGTGTGGAATGTGGATTATCGCGGAGTCGATCGGCCGGGTGGCGGCTATCCGGGCACCTTCGCCGATGTCGCGGCGGCGGCCGACGCGCTGCGATCGAACGCCTCGCGGTACAAGCTCGATATGAAGCGGATCATCGCGGTCGGCCATTCGGCTGGCGGGCATCTGGCGCTGTGGCTCGCGGGGCGCGCTAAGCTGCCGGCGACGAGCCCGCTGAAGACAGCGGCTCCCCTGCCCATCGCCGCCGTGGTGAGCCTGGGCGGGCTGCCCGATCTGGAAGCGGTCGCCGCCAGCCCGGACAATGGCTGCGGCACCGAGGTCGTCGGCAAGCTGGTGGGCGATCGGCCAGACGCCTTCGCCGATACCTCCGTCCCCCGCCTGCTGCCGATCGGCGCCGAGCAATGGGTGGTCGCGGGCGAGAATGACAAGATCATCCCGATGCGGCTGAACCAGAGCTATTTCCAGGCGGCGCGCGCGGCGGGCGATCCCGTCGCGCTGGTGCGGGTGCCGCAGACCGGCCATGTCGAGCTGGTCGCCCCCGAAAGCGCCGCCTGGCAGCAGAGCGTGGCGCTGATCGCGCGGAGCTTCGAGTGACGCTCGAAGAAGCGCGCGCGCTCGACGCCGCCGATCCGCTGGCGCCGTTCCGCGCGCGGTTCGCGCTGCCCGAAGGCGTGATCTATCTCGATGGCAACTCCCTAGGCCCCCTGCCCCATGCCGCGCGCGAGCGGATCACGGCGACGGTGGAGGCCGAATGGGGCACACGGCTGATCCGCGGCTGGAACGAAGGGTGGATGGAGGCGCCCACCCGCATCGGCGACAAAATCGCCCGCCTTATCGGTGCCGCGCCGGGCGAGGTGATCGCCTGCGATTCCACCTCCGCCAATCTCTACAAGCTGATCGTCGGCGCTTTGCGCGCGCGGCCGGGGGTGGTGCTGAGCGAGGCGGGCAATTTCCCGACCGATCTGCACATCGCGCAAGGCGCGGTGGCGGCGGTGCCGGGCGCCGCGCTCCGCGTGGTCGAACGCGACCAGCTCGCCGGGGCGCTGACCGGGGAGGTAGCGCTGCTCCTCCTCACCCATGTCCATTACAAGACCGCCGAGCGCTTCGATCTCGCCGATTGGACGGCGCGCGCCCATGCGGCCGGCGCGCTCGTCCTATGGGATTTGAGCCATAGCGCCGGTGCCGTGCCGATCGATCTGAACGCGGCGGGCGCCGATCTCGCGGTCGGCTGCGGCTATAAATATCTGAACGGCGGCCCCGGCGCGCCCGCCTGGCTGTTCGTCGCCGAGCGGCATCAGGCGGCGCTGCGCAATCCGCTCTCCGGCTGGATGGGCCATGCCGCGCCGTTCGACTTCACCGACGCTTATGCCCCCGCCCCCGGCATCCGCCGCTGGCTGGCGGGCACGCCGCCGATCCTGGGCCTCGCCGCGCTCGAAGCCGGAGTCGCGCTGATGCTGGAGGCCGATCCCGCGCTGATCGCCGCCAAGAGCGCGCGGCTGTTCGACCAGATGGCCGCCGCCGCCGACGCGCTTGGGCTGGAGGTCGTCTCCCCGCGCGACCCCGCCGCGCGCGGCAGCCATATCGGGCTGCGCCACCCCCATGCTTATGAACTCTGCCAGGCGCTGATCGAACGCGGCGTGATCGGCGATTTCCGCACGCCCGATGTCCTGCGCCTGGGCCTCACCCCGCTCTATTTGAGCCACGAAGACGTCGCCCGCGCCGTCGCGATCCTGGCCGAGGTGATCGAGACGCGCGCCTGGGCCGCGCCCCGCTTCGCGGCGCGCAAAGCCGTCACCTGAGCCCGGCCGCCGTTGCGCCCCTGTGCGAAGCGCGTTATAGGCGGGCGCCCCAGCCCCGGCCCCGCGCTCCCTGCGGCCGGGGCGTTGCATTTCAGGAACAACCATGGCTCGGCGCCGCCAGATCTACGAAGGCAAAGCGAAGATCCTCTATGAGGGGCCGGAACCCGGCACGCTGATCCAGTATTTCAAGGACGACGCGACCGCGTTCAACGCGCAGAAAAAGGGCACGATCAACGGCAAGGGCGTGCTCAACAACCGGATTTCGGAGCATGTCTTCACTCTGCTCGCGATGATCGGGGTGCCGACGCACTTCATCCGCCGGCTCAACATGCGCGAGCAGCTGATTCGCCAAGTGGAGATCATCCCGATCGAGGTCGTGGTGCGCAACGTCGCCGCCGGGTCGCTGTCGAAGCGGCTGGGGCTGGAGGAAGGCACCCCGCTGCCGCGCACGATCATCGAATATTATTACAAGGACGATGCGCTCGGCGATCCGATGATCACCGAGGAACATATCGCCTGTTTCGGCTGGGCGAGCCAGGAAGAGATGCACGATATCGCCGATCTGGCGATCCGGGTGAATGATTTCCTGTGCGGCCTGTTCGGCGGTGTCGGCATCCGGCTGATCGATTTCAAACTCGAATTCGGCCGTATCTGGGATAACGACTATAGCCGCATCATCCTGGCCGACGAGATCAGCCCCGATGGCTGCCGGCTGTGGGACATGGCGACCGGCGAAAAGCTCGACAAGGATCGCTTCCGCCGCGATCTGGGCGGCGAGATGGAGGCCTATCAGGAAGTCGCCCGCCGGCTGGGGCTGCTGCCCGAAGGCGCCGACAACACCGTGCTCGATCTGGAAACGCATCGCAAACAGCGCGGCAAGTAAGGTTGCGCGCGCGGGGCGAGCGCGGCATAGCGCGCGCCATGAAACTGCGCATCATCGTCAGCCTGAAGCCCGGCGTGCTCGATCCCCAGGGCCGCGCGATCCACAAGGCGCTAGGGGGCCTGGGGTTCACCGGCGTGGCCGACGTGCGCGCGGGGAAAGTGTTCGAGCTCGACGTGGCGGATGATACCAGCGACGCGGCGGTCGACGAGATGTGCCGAAAGCTGCTGGCGAACACGGTGATCGAGAATTACCGGATCGAGCGGCCGTGAAAACCGCGGTCATCGTCTTCCCCGGCTCGAACTGCGATCGCGACATGGCGGTCGCGCTGGAGGCGGTGACGGGCGTGAAGCCCGCGATGGTGTGGCATGGCGAGAGCGACCTGCCCCAAGGTCTCGGCCTGATCGCGCTCCCCGGCGGCTTCTCCTATGGCGATTATCTGCGCTGCGGGGCGATCGCGGCGCGCTCGGCGGTCGTGCCGGCGGTGCTCGCCGCCGCCGAGCGCGGGGTGCCGGTGCTCGGGGTGTGCAACGGTTTCCAAGTGCTGACCGAGATCGGTCTGCTCCCCGGCGCGCTGATGCGCAACGCTGGCCTCAACTTCGTCTGCCGCGACGTGGCGCTCACCGTCGACAATGCGCAGAGCCTGTTCACCAGCCGCTATGCCGCGGGCGAACAGATCGTGGTCCCGGTCGCGCATCATGACGGCAATTATTTCGCCGACGCCGAAACGCTCGATCGGCTGGAGGGCGAAGGCCGCGTCGCGCTGCGCTATGCCGAAAGCGTCAACGGTTCCGCGCGGAACATCGCCGGGGTGCTGAACGCGGGCGGCACCGTGCTCGGCATGATGCCGCACCCGGAACGCCGCATCGAGCCGGCGCATGGCGGCACCGACGGGCGGCGCCTGCTCGAAGGCGTGCTCGCGACCGTCGGCGCCTGAGCGCGCGATGGCCGATCTCGACGCCCCTGTCCGCCCCACCGCCGAGCAGGTCGCGCTGCTCGAGACGATCGACGCCCGGCTGCGCTGGCTCGCGAGCTGGACGATCCACCACGCGAACAATATCCGCCCCAATCGCGACGGGCTGAAGGTCGGCGGGCATCAGGCGAGCTGCGCCTCGATCTCGACGATCATGACCGTGCTCTATTTCGCGGCGCTCGGGAAATATGATCGCGTCGCGGTAAAGCCGCATGCCGGGCCGATCCTGCACGCCATCCATTATCTGCTTGGGCGCCAGAGCCGCGACCAGCTGGAACGCTTTCGCGGCGTGGGCGGGATGCAGAGCTATCCCAGCCGCACCAAGGACAAGATCCCGGTCGATTTCTCCACCGGCTCGGTCGGCCTGGGCGTCGCGATCACCGCGTTCGCCAGCCTGATGCAGGATTATCTCGTCGCCCATGGCGCGCTGCCGGCGGATGAGACGGGGCGGATGATCGCGCTGATGGGCGATGCCGAGCTCGACGAGGGCAATATCTACGAAGCCCTGATCGAGGGCTATAAGCACGACGTCCGCAACTGCTGGTGGATCGTCGATTACAACCGCCAGTCGCTCGATGCGACGACGGCGGACCGCATGTTCGATCGCTTCGACGGCATTTTCGCGACCTGCGGCTGGCGGGTGCTGACGCTGAAATATGGCCGGCTGCAGCGCGAGGCCTTCGCCAAGCCGGGCGGTGACGCGCTGAAGGACTGGATCGATCGCTGCTCCAACGCCGATTATGCCGCGCTCACCTATCAGGGCGGCGCGGCCTGGCGCGAGCGGCTGAAGCGCGATCTGGCGGGCGACGCGGGCGCGCTGGCACTGATCGCCAGCCATGACGATGCCGCCCTCGCCCGGCTGATGACCGGCCTTGGCGGCCACTGCGTCGAAACGCTGCTCGAGGCGTTCGCCAGTGCGCAGGATGACCGACCGACCCTGTTCATCGCCTATACGATCAAGGGCTTCGGCCTGCCGTTTGCCGGCCATAAGGACAATCACGCCGGGCTGATGAACGGCGCGCAGATCGCGGCGTTGCGCGACGCGATGGGCATCACGCCGGGCGCGGAGTGGGCGCCCTGGGCAGGGCTTGGCGACAATGTCCGCGCGGCGGCCGAGGCGTTCGTTGCCGCGTCCCCGCTCCACGCCAAGCTGGCGGATCGGCCAGCGGCGGCGGTACCGGTGCCCGATCGCCTGCCCGCACCCGAGGGTGACGAGCAATCGACGCAAGCCGCGTTCGGCCGGATCCTGCTCGATCTGGCGAAGTCCGGCCATCCGCTCGCCGATCGGATCGTGACGACCTCGCCCGACGTCACCGTCTCGACCAATCTCGGCGCCTGGGTGAACCAGCGCGGCCTGTTCCGACGGCAGGACATGGCGGACGTGTTCCAACTCGCCCGCATCCCGTCCGCCCAGAAATGGGCGGCGCGGCCGGCGGGGCAGCATGTCGAACTGGGGATCGCCGAGCATAATCTGTTCCTGATGCTCGCCGCTGCCGGGCTCACCGCGCCCCTGTTCGGCACACGGCTGCTGCCGATCGGCACGGTCTATGATCCGTTCATCGGCCGCGGGCTCGATGCGCTGAATTACGCCTGTTACCAGGACGCGCGGTTCCTGCTGGTCGCGACGCCGAGCGGGTTGACCCTGGGGCCGGAAGGCGGCGCGCATCAATCGATCGGCACCCCGCTGATCGGGATCGGCCAGCCCGGACTGACGAGCTTCGAGCCGGCTTATGCCGACGAACTCGCGCTGATGCTGCGCTGGAGCTTCGCGCATCTGCAGGCGGAGCAAGGCGGCTCGGTCTATCTGCGGCTCTCGACCCGCAGCATCGCACAGGTGGCGCGCGCGGACGACCGTTGGGAGGCGGACGCGCTAAAGGGCGGCTATTGGCTGAGGCCCCCCGCTCCCGGCGCCGAGGCGGCGATTGTCGCGATGGGCGCGCTGCTGCCTGAGGCGCTCGCCGCCTGGGAAGCGATGGCCGAGGATGTGCCCGGGATCGGGCTGCTCGCGGTCACCTCGCCCGATCAGCTGCACCGGGGATGGTCGGCGGCGCAGGCGGGGCGCTGGCGCGGCGGTGGTGGCGAGCCGTCGCATGTCGAAGAGCTGCTCGGGGCACTTTCGCCGAGCGCGGGGCTCGTGACGTTGGTCGATGGCAGCCCGCTCACCCTCTCCTGGCTCGGCGCCGTGCGCGGGCAGCGGGTCGCGCCGCTGGGAGTCGATCGCTTCGGCCAGACCGGCGATTTGCCAGACCTCTATCGCGAGTACCGGCTCGATGCCGAGGCGATCATCGACGCGGTGGCCGAGCTGTTCCTTTAGCCGGCGCTTGATTCGGACCCGTTCACCTTGAGCTTCTCGAAGGGTGGTTTTACCCTGCGCCAGTCGCAGGAAGGACCGTGCTTCGACAAGCTCAGCACGAACGGGCTGAGCGCCCGCTTCAGCGCTTTAATCTAGAAGCGTGTGCCACAAACCGGGTGAAACCAACGGCCTCTTCGGCTAAGGGCCGGCGGCTTTGATCGCTGGACTCACCCGATGCTGATGGCCCGCCTCCCCGCCGAGCCCGATCGCCCCACCCGCCAGGCGCGGCCGTTGCTCGTGCTGCTTGCCGTGATCGGGCTGCTCGCGGTGCTGGTGCCCGCGCTGATCGTGGCGCTGGTCCCCGCGCCCAAGCCGGCCAAGGCACCGGCCTCGCCCGCGCGTACCAAAGCGACGGCGAAGATCGTGCCCCCCACCGCGCTGCCGCCGGTCGAGCCGCTCGAAGTGCAGCCTCTCACCCCGGCCGAGGCGGTCGCCTATAACGCCGCCATCCCCTACTCCACCGCGCCCAACCCGCCCGCACGCCCCTTCCGCGCGCCCGAGACGGGCGAGTCGCTCGCCCGCGCGATCGATTGCCTCGCCGCCGCCGGGCTCTACGAAGCGGGCGACGATGCCGTGGGCGAGCGCGCGGTCGCGCAGGTGGTGCTCAACCGCGTCCGCCACCCGGCCTTCCCCAAGACGGTGTGCGGCGTGGTGTTCGAAGGGTCCGAGCGCGTCACCGGCTGCCAGTTCACCTTCACCTGTGACGGCGCGCTGTTCCGCCACCAGTTCAGCGATGCCGCCTGGGCCCGCGCGCGGGATGTCGCCAAGGCGGCGCTCGCCGGCGCGGTGTTCAAGCCCGTCGGCCATGCGACGCATTACCACACCAACTGGGTCGTGCCTTATTGGCAGGCGAGCCTGGACAAGGTGAGCGCGGTCGGCACGCATCTGTTCTTCCGCTGGAGCGGCTGGTGGGGCACCCCGCCCGCCTTCAACCGCCAGGTGAGCCGGGACGAGCCGGCGATCAAGCTGATCGCGGCTTACTCGCCCGCGCACCGCCTGGCCCTGGGGCTCGCGACGGAGGAGGCGGTGTCCGAGCCGACCATCGCGACCGCCGACGCCTTCCCGCCGGTGCCCGATCACCCCAACGAGTTCATCCTCGGCCTCGCCCGCGGCGCGCCAGGGGAGGACCTTCCCCTGCTCGGCGACAAAGCCTGTGGCGAGCGGCCCTATTGCAAGGTGATGATCTGGGTGGGCGACGCCGCGCCCGATGGCCTGCCGCTGACCACCGCCGAAATCAGCCGCATGGCGTTCAGCTATCTGCGGGACAAGCGCGCGGGGTTCGAGAAGCGGCTGTGGAACTGCAAACGTTATCTGCGCCCCGATCCGCTGCAGTGCATGCGCAGCCAAATCCTCGTCGAGACGAACGGGTTGCTGATGGGCAAGCCCGAGTTGCTGGTACCCAAGCCGGAGCTGACGCCCGAGGCGAAGGAGCGCTTCAGCGGCCGGGCGATGCCGGCGGGAAGTGGCGAGAAGCAGTAGTTTTTCGGTTCACGCGGAGGCGCCGAGACCCGCAGGGTTTTGATTCGCGCAGAGGCGCAGAGGACGCAGAGGGAGGACGCTGAGTTGCAAGGCGTCGCCCCAGCGCAAGCTGGGGCCTTTATCCCCTGGAGCGCGCCGTTTGCTTGAGGCGCCAGCTTCCGCTGGGGCGACGCTCTCGAACGTCGGGTCCTCTCGGCGTCCTCCGCGCGAACCAAAAACCATGGGCAAAGCGAACAACTAGCCCTCTCCCGTTTACGGGAGAGGGTTGGGTGAGGGCGATAAGGAGCCGAACCTCGGCCCAAAAAGGCCCTCACCCAAACCCTCTCCCGCTCGCGGGAGAGGGCTTAAGCCGGGGCGCCAGCGGAGACCGGGGCATCGCCAAACAAGCCAGGCCAGCCCCAAAAACCCTCCACGTCTCCCCATGAACAAAAAAGGGGCGGAAGCCGCAGCCCCCGCCCCTCGCCAATTCAAGCCGCTTCGAACAGCCGAGGCTCCAGCGCCATCACCGTGTCACCGCCCGCTTCCACCTTGCGGCGCAGCGTCTGCGTCTCGGGCAGGATGCGCTCGGCGAAATAGCGCGCGGTCACCAGCTTGGCGTTCAGATAATCGGCATCGCCCTCGCCCGCCGCGAGCAGCCGTTCGGCCGCCGTCGCCATGCGCAGCCACATCAGCCCGAGCGCGACCACGCCCATCAGATGCATGTACGGGTGCGCGCCGGCGCCGACATGGTTCGGGTTCTGAAACCCCTTCTGCATGAAGAACAGCGTCGAGGCCTGGAGATCGCCCAGCGCCGCTTCCAGCCGGCCGGCGAAATCGGCGAGCTTAGCATCCGCCTTCGCCACCGCGATTTCCTCGCCGGCGATCTTGAACAGCAGCTGCACCGCGCGCCCGGCGTTGCTGGCGAGCTTGCGGCCGACCAGGTCCATCGCCTGCACGCCGTTGGTGCCTTCATAGATCATCGCGATCCGCGCATCGCGGACATACTGCTCCATCCCCCATTCGGCGATATAGCCATGCCCGCCATAGACCTGCTGGGCGTTGGTCGCGATCTCATAGCCCTTGTCGGTGCCATAGCCCTTGATGACGGGGGTTAGCAGACCGATCAGATCGTCGGCGGTCTGGCGTTCTTCCTCGGTCTGGCCGAAATGCGTCAGGTCCACCTGCAGCGCTCCCCACAGGCACAGCGCGCGCAGGCCTTCGGTGATCGCCTTGGCCTCCATCAGCATCCGGCGGACATCGGGGTGGACGAACAGCGTATCGGCCTTCTCGCCCGGCTCGGCGGCGCCGGTGAGCGCGCGGCCCTGGCGGCGATCATGGGCATATTGCACCGCGTTCTGATAGGCGGTCTCGGCGACGCCGAGGCCCTGCAAGCCGACGCCGAGCCGCGCCGCGTTCATCATGATGAACATGGCGGCGAGGCCCTTCATCTCCTCGCCGACCAACCACCCCGTCGCGCCGTCATAGTTCATCACGCAGGTCGAATTGCCGTGGATGCCCATTTTGTGCTCGATCGAGCCGCACGACACCGCGTTGCGCGCGCCGAGCGAGCCGTCCTCGTTCACCAGGAACTTGGGCACCACGAACAGCGAAATACCCTTGGTCGAATCCGGCGCGCCGGGGGTCTTGGCGAGGACGAGGTGGATGATGTTGTCCGTCAGGTCATGCTCGCCCGACGAGATGAAGATCTTGGTGCCGGTGATCGCATAGCTGCCGTCCGCCTGCGGCTCGGCCTTGGTCTTGATCAGGCCGAGATCGGTGCCGCACTGCGGCTCCGTCAGGTTCATCGTGCCGCCCCATTCGCCCGAGATCATCTTGGGGAGGTACTTGGCCTGCTGCTCGGGGCTGCCCTTCACCAGCAGCGCGGCGATCGCGCCATGGGTGAGGCCGGGATACATGGCGAAGGCCATGTTCGCCGAGATCATATATTCCTCGAACGCGGTGGAGACGACATGCGGCATCGCCTGGCCGCCGAACTCCTCGGGCGCGGCAAGCGTCGACCAGCCGGATTCGATGAACTGCTTATACGCTTCCTTGAAGCCGGTCGGCGTCGTCACGCTGCCATCGGGGTGGCGGGTGCAGCCTTCTTGATCGCCCACCTGGTTGAGCGGGAACAGCACTTCGGCGACGAACTTGCCGCCTTCCTCCAGCACCGCTGTCACCACGTCGGGGGTCGCGTTCTGGAAGCCGGGCAGATTGGTGTAACGATCGAGCCCGACGACATGATCGAGCACGAACCGCGTGTCGCGAACCGGCGGCGTATATTTCGGCATGGTCAATCCTTCTGATTGTCGGGGTCGAGATGCGTGATGAAATCGCTTAGCTCGCGGATCGCGGCATCGATATCATGCTTTTGACTTTCAAGCAGCGCGATCCGGTCGCGGCAGCGCGCGATCGTCTTGGCGCGCTGGGTGCGGCGGCCATCGCCCAGATCGTAGAGATCGAGCAGCTCGCGGATCTCGCCCAGGCTGAAGCCGACGCGCTTGCCGCGCAGGATCCAGGCGAGCCGCGCGCGATCGCGGTGCGAATAGACGCGCTGCGTGCCGCGCCGCTCGGGGGCGATGAGGCCTTCGTCTTCATAGAAGCGCAACGCGCGGGCGGTGACGCCGAACTCGGCGCCGAGATCGGAAATCGAGAAGGTATCGCGATCGGGGCGCGGTTCGATCGGCGCATAGGCGGCGAGAGCGGGCAGCGGCGACATCGAGGTCGGCCTTACTTTACGTTTACGTCAAGGTCAAGTGTCGGCGGCTGACCAACCCCTAGCGTCGCCCCGGCGAAAGCGGGGGCCTCAGGCCAATCGAGCGCTCCGTTTGCACGAGGCCCCAGCGTTCGCTGGGGCGACGCTCATAATGGGAATTTGAGCTTCCCCCTACCCTCCGCACAACAGCTTGCCCTTACCGTCGCGCAGCGTCGCCGCCTCGGCGGGACTGTCGCTCAGCCGTTCGACATCTAGCGCGGCGAGCGAGGCGCGGCGGGTGCAGCGGCGGGCGCACCCCTCCGGCACGCGGCCGGGAAAGACGATGCGGTCGCCCTCGAAGCGCGCGTCGATCTGGCAATCGGGGGCGAAGCTGAAACTCAACGTCTCGCCCGCGCGCGCGACCGGGCCTTGCGCGCTGCAATTCAGATCGTCGCCATAATCGACGAAGGCGCCGGCGCGATACCCATTCCCCGCGCGGACGATGCACAGCCGATCGGTATCGCGCGCATAGAGCCCGGTGATGTCGGCGCTTTTGGGATCGGCGATCAGCCCGGCGCGGATCGCCGCGGCTTCGAGATCGGGCGAACCGCTCGCCCCTCGCGTCGGCTTGCCCGAGCAGGCGGCCAGCAGCAGCAACGGCAGCAGCCCCCTCACAGCGCGACCAGTCTCTCGCCCTCGATCCGGCGGTAGAAGCAGCTGTCGGCGCCGGTGTGGCAGGCGGGGCCGGCGGGATCGCAGATCAGCCAGAGCGCGTCCTGATCGCAATCGATCCGCGCCTCGATCACGCGGAGCACATGGCCCGATGTCTCGCCCTTCTTCCACAGCCGGCCGCGGCTGCGCGACCAGAACACCGCCTCGCGCGTCTCAAGCGTGCGCGCCAGCGCCTCGGCGTTCATATGCGCGACCATCAGCAGCTGCCCCGCTCGGTCGGTCGCCACCGCCGTGATCAGGCCGTCCGAATTGAATTTGGGATCGAGCGTCGGGCTCGTTTCGCGCGGGTCCATGGGGGTTCCTAGCCCAGCGTTGGCACATCGCTCAATCCTCCGTCGCCGCCCGCTTCGCCCGCTCAACGCCGCGCGGCGCGAGAAGGTTCGGAAATTTTATGACAAATGGGCGACAAGCGCGCCCATGCCGCCTATATGGCGCGCGCAGGCGGCAGCGCGGCGGGATTCGATGCTCACCACTCATCCATTTGATGACGACAAGCTCCGCGAGGAGTGCGGCATTTTCGGCGTTTCGGGTACCGATGGCGAAGCATCGGCGCTGGTGGCGCTTGGCCTGCACGCGCTGCAGCATCGCGGCCAGGAGGCGGCGGGCATCAGCAGCTGGGACGGGCATCAATTCCGCACCCACCGCGCGATGGGGCATGTGGCCGGGAATTTCGATCGCGACGATGTGATCCGCGCGCTCCCCGGCACGGCCGCCTGCGGCCATGTCCGCTATTCGACGACGGGCGAGACGGCGCTGCGCAACGTCCAGCCGCTCTATGCCGATCTCGCCTCGGGCGGCTTCGCGATCGCGCATAACGGCAATATCTCCAACGCGATGCGGCTGCGGCGAGAGCTGGTGCGGCGCGGATCGATCTTCCAATCGACCAGCGATACCGAGACGATCATCCACCTGGTCGCGACCAGCAACTATCGCACCCTGCTCGACAAGTTCATCGACGGCTTGAAGCAGGTGGAAGGCGCCTATTCGCTGATCGTGATGACGCCCGAGGGGATGATCGGCTGCCGCGATCCGCTCGGCATCCGGCCGCTAGTGATGGGCAAGCTGGGCGACGCGATCATCCTGGCCTCGGAGACTGTAGCGCTCGATGTGGTGGGCGCCGAGTTCGTCCGCGCGATCGAACCGGGCGAGTTGGTGATCGTCCAGGGCAGCGAGCATCGCTCGATCCACCCGTTCAAGCCGCAACGGCCGCGGCCGTGCATCTTCGAGCATGTCTATTTCTCGCGCCCCGATTCGATCGTCGAGGATCGCTCGGTCTATTCGGTGCGCAAGGCGATCGGCGCGCAGCTGGCGATCGAGGCGCCGGTCGAGGCCGATCTCGTGATCCCGGTGCCCGATTCAGGCGTACCGGCGGCGATCGGCTATGCCCAGCAGTCGGGCATCCCGTTCGAGCTGGGCATCATCCGCTCGCATTATATCGGCCGCACTTTCATCCAGCCGGGCGACAAGGTTCGGCATCTGGGCGTGAAGCTGAAGCACAACGCCAACCGCGCGCTGATCCGGGGCAAGCGGATCGTGCTGATCGACGATTCGATCGTGCGCGGCACGACGAGCCTGAAGATCGTGCAGATGATGCGCGAGGCGGGCGCGGCCGAGGTGCATATGCGCATCGCCTCGCCACCGACGCGCCACAGCTGCTTCTACGGCGTCGACACGCCCGAACGCGCCAAACTGCTCGCGGCGAAGATGGATGTGGGCGGGATGACCGACTTCATCCACGCCAACAGCCTGGCATTCGTGTCGATCGACGGCCTGTACAAGGCGCTTGGCGAGGAAGGCCGCTCGGCCAGCCGCCCAAGCCACTGCGACGCCTGCTTCACCGGCGACTATCCGACGACGCTGACCGATCAGGACGATGCCGAGACGGTCGATCAGTTCGCGCTGCTCGCGGAGCGCGTCGCCTAGCAGCTCATCGCCCCTGGTGCGGTGCGCCCCGCTTGGCGCTATGGTCCCTGCCCAAGACCGATGGGAGAGGACCAGATGACCCAAGCCCTGTATCCAGTGCCCGAGGCTTGGGCACGCCGCGCGCATGTGGACGCGGCCGGCTATGCCGCGCGCTATGCCCGCTCGATCGCCGACCCCGAAGGCTTCTGGCGCGAGGAGGCGAAACGGCTCGATTGGATCGCGCCGTTCACCCGAGTGAAACAAGCGAGCTTCGAGGAGGCCGATTTCGGCATCGAATGGTTCGCGGACGGCGTGCTGAACGTCAGCGCCAACTGCCTCGACCGGCATCTCGCCGAACGCGGCGACCAGGTCGCGATCCTGTGGGAGCCGGATAGCCCGGGCGAGGCGCGCCGCTTCACCTATCGCGCGTTGCACGCGGAGGTCTGCCGCTTCGCCAATGTGCTGAAGGCGCAAGGCGTGCGGCGCGGCGATCGAGTGACGCTTTATCTGCCGATGATCCCCGAAGCGGCGATGGCGATGCTCGCCTGCGCGCGGATCGGAGCGATCCATTCGGTGGTGTTCGCCGGCTTCTCGCCCGAAGCGCTGGCGGGGCGGATCGGCGATTGCGATTCCTGCGTGGTGATCACCGCCGATGAGGGGTTACGCGGCGGCAAGCCCATCCCGCTCAAAGCCAATGTCGACGCGGCACTCGCGATCCAGGGCGGCGTGCGGCGGGTGATCGTCGTCCGCCGCACGGGCGCCGAGGTGGCGATGCAGCCGGGGCGCGACCTTTGGTATCACGAAGCGCGCGAGAGCGTCACCGCCGATTGCCCACCCGAGCCGATGGGCGCCGAGGACCCGCTGTTCATCCTCTACACCAGCGGCTCCACCGGCAAGCCCAAGGGCGTGCTCCACACCAGCGGCGGCTATCTGCTGTGGGCGGCGATGACGCATCATTATGTGTTCGATTACCGACCGGGCGAGATTTACTGGTGCGCCGCCGATGTCGGCTGGGTGACCGGGCACAGCTATGTCGTCTACGGGCCACTGGCCAATGGCGCGACGAGCGTGATGTTCGAAGGCGTGCCCAATTTCCCCGACGCCTCGCGTTTCTGGCAGGTGGTAGACAAGTTCGGCGTCAACATTTTCTACGGCGCGCCGACCGCCTTGCGCGCGCTGATGCGCGAGGGCGACGGGTTCGTGGCGGCGACCAGCCGCCGGTCGCTCCACCTGCTCGGCTCGGTCGGCGAGCCGATCAACCCGGAGGCGTGGCACTGGTATCACCGCGTGGTCGGCGAGGGGCGCTGCCCGATCGTCGACACCTGGTGGCAGACCGAGACCGGCGGGGCGATGATCACGCCGCTCCCCGGCGCGACCGCGCTCAAGCCGGGCAGCGCGACGCTGCCGATGTTCGGCGTGAAGCCGCAGCTCGTCGACAATGACGGCAAGGTGATCGAGGGCGCGGGCGAGGGTTGCCTCGTCATCACCGATAGCTGGCCGGGGCAGATGCGCGGCGTGTGGGGCGACGCGGAGCGCTTCTTCACCACCTATTTCACCACCTTCCCGGGCAAATATTTCACCGGCGACGGCTGCCGCCGCGACGAGGACGGCTATTATTGGATCACCGGGCGGATCGACGATGTGATCAATGTGAGCGGCCACCGGCTGGGCACGGCGGAGATCGAATCGGCCCTGGTGGCGCACGCCACCGTCGCCGAGGCGGCGGTCGTGGGGATGCCGCACCCGATCAAGGGCCAGGGCATCCATGCCTATGTCACGCTCAACGCGCATGAGGCGCCGAGCGAGGCCTTGCGCGCCGCGCTGGTTCAGTGGGTGCGCCGCGAGATCGGCCCGATCGCGACGCCCGACGTGATCCAGTTCGCCCCGGCGCTGCCCAAGACGCGCTCGGGCAAGATCATGCGCCGCATCCTGCGCAAGATCGCGGAGAATGAACTGGGCAGCCTGGGCGACACCTCGACGCTCGCCGACCCGAGCGTGGTCGATGCGCTGATCGTGGGGCGGCCTGCTTAGTCGCGCCCCTTCGCGCGCAGGCTTTGGGCGAGGAGCGTGGCGAGGCTCGCGCGGCGGGTGACGGCGAGCGCCGGTGCCTGCCCGGGAGGACAGGCGAAGCCGGGGGGCGCGAGCGCATGCAGTGTTTTCCCGGCGATGACGGGCTCGGACGCGACCGCGTGGCACAGCGGCGTGACATCGGCGGCCACGAGCGCCCCCGCGAACGGCCAGCGCCCGCTTAGGGCGCTCCGCCCCCCGCTCTCGCCCGGCTCCATCAGCCGCGCCGCGACGATCCGGCGATCGGTGAGCGGCGTCGTCAGCAGCAGCGCGCCCCCCGCGCCCACCCCCAGGATCAAGGCAAGGCACCCCACAGGCAGCGCCAGCCCCCGCTCCCGCTCGACGCTTTGGGCGATCCGCGCGATCAGCCGCTCAAGCATTGGACGGCCCCAGCACGATCACTTCGTCCGCCAAGGCGCGCGCGCGCGCGCTGTGCGAGACGAGGATGACGATGCGATCGCGCTTCGCGGCGGCGATCGCGCTCAGGCAAAGTTCCTCGCTCGCCGCGTCGAGATTGGCGGTCGGCTCATCGAGCAGCAACAGCCGCGCCGGCCGATACAGGGCACGGGCGAGGCCCAGCCGCTGGCGCTCGCCGAGCGAGAATTGGTCGGGCGCCGTCACGCGGTCGAGATCGTCCGCGCGCGCGCCCAGCCCCAATTGGCGCAGCAAGTCGCGCAGGCGGGCGGGATCGGGATCGGGCGCGAAGATCGTTACATTCTGTGCGATGGAGGCGGTGAACAGCACGCTATCCTGCGCGGCGAGCGCGGCGTGACGCGCGCGCTCGGTCTGGCCGAGCTGGTCGACCGGGCAGGCATTCCACAGCACGGCGCCCGCGTCGGCCGGCCCGAGTCCGGCGATCAGATCGAGCAGACTGCTCTTGCCGCTGCCGCTGGGGCCGGCGAGGAGATAGAGCCGCCCGGGAATGAAGCGCTGGTTCAGCCCGGTGAACAGCGGGCGCTCGCCGTGCCGGCACGCGACATCCCGCAGCTCGATCTCGTCCAGCGGACGATCGAGCACCACCGGCGTCGCGCGCGCGCGATCGAGCGGCGCGATGATCGCGAGGAGTGGGCGCAGCGCCGCGCGCAGCTGCTGGCCAAGCGCCGTCACCCGGTTCAGCCGGTAAATCGGCTCATAAGCGAAGCTCACCAGCAACAGGGTGAAGAACATGCCGCCGACGCTGAGCGTACCGCCACGCACCATCGGCGCGGCGAGCGTCAGAATGGCGACGAACAGCCCGCCCCGCAGCACCGCCTGCACCGCCGTCTGGCGGTTGGCGATCGCCGCCAGCCGATAGGCCGCGCCGAAGCTGTCGGCGGCGCCCGCGCGCAGCGTCGCGCCGATGCGCGTGTCGAGACCCGCCAGATTGATCGCCCGCTTGCCCGCGAGCATGGCCGCGATGTCGCTCACCAACGCGGCCTTGGCCTCGCTATAGGCCTCCGCCGCGCCACGCGCCGCCCGGTTGTGCGCGGCGAAGTTCAGGAAGTGCAGCACGCCGAAGCCCAGCACGAGCGCGCCGATCACCGGGTTCACCGCCAGGATGATCGCCAGCACGACCAGCGAGATGAACAGCGCATAAGCGTAGAAGAACAGCAGCTCGGAGAATTGATATTGGAAATTCACCAGCCATAGCCGCAGTCGGCTGTCGGGTAAGGCGGCCTCATCGGTGACGCGGGACAGCGGCAGGCGGATGATCCGCCGAACGAAGCGGTCGATCATCCGACGCTCGGCGCGCAATCGCACTTTCTGGAAAAGATAATCCTGCGCCAGCATCAGCAGGAAGCGGGTGAGGATCAGCGCGAGCACCGCCCCCACCCCCACCAGCAGATGCACGCGATAGCCCTGGGGCAGCAGCACGTCCGTCGTCAGCGCGAACAGCAGCGGCATCACCACCGAGAACAGCGCCACCGCGCAGATCAAGCCGATCAGCAGCGCGAGCCGCCGCCCCTCGCCATGGAACAAGGCGCCGATCATGCCGGCGCCGCCACGCGCGCGCGCGCGACCAGCGTGCCGTCCACGAGATCGAAGACGCGGTTGAAATAAGGCTCGATCCCCGGGCTGTGGCTGGCGACGATCACGATCCCCGCGTCGCTGCTCGCCAGCAGCGCGAAGGCGGCGTGCAGCCGCGCCGCGTCGAGCGCCGAGCCGGGTTCGTCGAGCAGCATCAGCGACTTGTCCCGCTCCAGCGCGCGCAGCAGGGCGAGCCGTTGGCGCTCCCCGCCGGAAAGCGCGGCGCCAGCGCGCTCGGCGAAGCGCGGCCAATCGAGCGCGGCCGCCGCATCCGGGCGCGAACCCGCACGCGCATCGGGGTAGAGCGCCAGATTGTCCGCCGCGCTCAACCGGTCGAACACCAGGTCTGGATTGCCGACAAAGGCGATCCGCCGCCAATAAGCGGCCAAATCCTCGCGGCGGAGCGGCCGGCCGTCGATGCACAGATCGATGCCCTCGCTCCGGATGAGCCCGGCGAGCATATCGAGCAAGGTCGATTTGCCCGATCCGCTCGGCCCCATGATCAGGCAGCGATCGCCGGCGCGCAGATCGAGCGCCACCGCGCGCAGCAAGGATGGCCCTCCCGGATGGCCGAACCGCTCGACTCGCAGCGATAGCGTCGAGAGGGGCGCGGGGTTGCCGGCGGGCTCCAGCGGCGCCCGCGGCGCGACCGGCAGCAGCTTCGCATCCAGCGCGCGATACGCCGCCGAGCAGGACTGCGCGAAATTATAGAGCTTGTAGATCGCGTCGAGCTTGGGCGCGAGCATCGTCACCAGCAGATACACCGCCACCACCGCGCCCAGTCCGATCCGCCCCTCCAGATAAAGCAACCCGCCGACCAGCAGGGTGAGCGCGTAGAGCAGCAGGTTGAGCGTCATCTTCAGGTTGAAAGAAATGTTCCAGATCCACCATTTGCCGATCTGCAGATGGTGCAGCCGATCGATCAGCGCGCCGGTGCGCGCACGCAAAGCGCCTTCGTCGGCGAAGTGGAGCACGCGCCGCGCCGCGACCAGTTCGTGCAAATGCGCGCCGAGCGCGGCGAAGGCGCCCGCCTCACCCTCGATCGCGCTATTGGCTTTGCTCGCCAGCCAGATCGGCAGCGCGCAGATCGCGAGCATGAAAGGCAGCGCCGCCACCAGCAGCACCGGATCATAGCGCGCGACCAGCGCTACCGAGCCGAGCGTGACCAACAGCGAGACCAGCCCCGATTGCAGCATGAACAATTGCTGCGGCTGGAGCAGCTCGATCACCTCGGCGACGAGCGCCGCGTAATCGCCGCGCGCATGGCGCGAGAAAGCCGCCATCTCGCTGCCGATCTGGCCCTCGACATGCGCGGTCACCAGCCGCTCGCAGGCGCGCGCGTTGATCCGCCCGGCGATCTGGTTGAGCGTGTATTCGGCGCCATAGCCGATCGCCAGCGCCGCGAGCAGCAGCGCGTCACGCCCCTCAGGCACGGGTCGGCCGGCGAGCCGATCGGTGACGCCTTGCACGAACAGCGGCAGGATCAGCGCACTGTTGCACAGCGCCGCCACCAGGCTCGCCGCGATCAGCCATGCGCCCAGCCCGGTACTGCGGCTCTCCTCGATCAGGCGAACCAGCCCGTAAAGGCTGCCGTCGCGCCAGCTGCGGGCGGCGCGCGCCGTCATCGCTTACACCAGATCGTGGAGCTGGAGGTGCGCGAAGGCGGCGATCGTGGTCGCATCGGTGATCGTCCCCGCGCGGATCATCGCGGCGAAATCCGCCACCGCCACGGCGCGGGTGACCAAATCCTCCTCCTCGGCATCGAGCGCCTGGCCGACATGCTCCAGCTCGGTCGCGTGGAAGATGTGGCAGCCCTGGGTCGAATAGCCATAGGCGGTGTGGATGAAGCCGATCCGGCGGATCGCGCGGGCGACGAGCCCGGTCTCCTCGCGCAGCTCGCGCGCGGCGAGTTCTTCGGCCGCGAGCATCCCCTCGCCGCTCCACGAGCCCTGCGGCAGCTCCCAATAGCGACCGCCCACCGGATAGCGATATTGCTCGACGAGGTGGATCATCCCCCCGTCGATCGCCGCGATCACCGCGAAATCGGGCTTTTCGACGACGGTGTAGCTGCCCGGCGCGCCGCTCGGCCGCTCGATCGCGTCGAGCCGCAGCCGCATCCAGCGATCCTCATGGACGATGCGGCTCGACAGGGTTTTGAACTCGCCCGGCATCAGTGCGCCACCGCGAGCGTGGCGGGCAGCGTGAAGGCGATATCGTCGAGCACGCGCGGCGCGGTCGCGCTGCCGCCGCCCAGCCGATCCGGCCCCGCCTTGGCATCGAGCGGGCGATAATTGCCGAACTCGTCCGCGTCCCAGCTGGCGAGGTAGAAGCGCGCGCCAGCCCAGCTGGCGAGGCCGAGCGCCGCACGGTCATAGGTGATCGTCACCCGGCGGGTGGCAGGGTCGATCACGAAGGCGGGACGGACGTCGATCCGTTCGCCGAAGCGCGCGGCCGTCGCGCCTTGCGCCGCATAGACGGTGCTGCCCATGCCGAACAGGCGGTGGCTCACCGCCCAGCGCGCGCCGCCGGGCATGGCCGCGTTCAGCAGCGGCAGCGCGGTGGCGCCGCTTCCCGGCGGCAGCGCGGGGGGCGCGATGAACAGCGTCCAGGCGGCATGATCGAACTGGTTGATATAGCTCCAAACATTCTTGATCTCGCCGACTTCCAAAGTGAGTTCGAGCTGGCGATCATTGGCGCGGACCGCGATCGCGCGAATATCGGCGGCGTGATGATCGGGCGCGTCGGTGAGCGGCCGGTAAGTGCCGGCCGGGCCGCGATCGTCGCCAGCGGGATCGTCGAACCGCGCGCGGTAGGTGACGCTGCCGAGCGAGCGATAGGCGATCGGCGCGCTCGCAACGCCGCGCGCGGGATCATAGACCTCGGCGACGGCGGGCGCCGGATCGAGGCTGACCGAAGGAAGATCGGCGCACCACCGCCCCGCGGCATCGGCGCTGAGCGGCGCGGCATTGGCGAGATCGCCGTTGATCACCAGCCGCAACGCCCCGCCCGCCGCCGCGCCGCGCCCGCAGACACGCTCTCCCGAGGCCCAAACCGGCGCGGAATCGACCCGGAGCCGCGCTGCCGCCGCCACAGCCCCGGGCGCGCCGCGCGCCTTCAGCACCAGCGTGGCATGCGGCGGCAGTTCCAGCGTCAGCCCGCCGCCCTTCCCCGCGATCGGCGACACGCCGATATTGCGGGCGTAGAGCGTTTCCAGCCTGGCGCCGGGCGCTAGCCCGGTCGGCATCGCGTTCAGCAGCGTACTTTGCGTGCCCGACGTGTTCAGGATCACGAACACCCGCTCGTCGCGCCAACGCCGTTCGAAAGCGAGCACACCCGCGCCGACGGGGCTCGATCGCAGGATGCGCAGATTACCCCGCCGCAGCGCCGGCTCGGCGCGGCGCAGCGCGGTCAGCCGCTGGAGGAAGCGGTAATAAGGTGATTGCTCGTCGAAACTGTCACGCGTCGCGCGATAGCCGCCGGCGAACATCGCCTGGCGCGGATCGTCCAGCCCCTGCTCGTCGCCCTGATAGATCACCGGGATGCCGGGCGCGGTCATCAGCAGGGTATAGGCCAGCCGATAGGCCTCGGGCGAGCCGCCCGCCAGGAAGCGTTGCACGTCGTGATTATCGACGAAAATGGGCGCGAGCCGGGGATCGACGAAGGACCGCGCCTGCGCCGCGAGCCGGAAGGCGAGATAGGCGGTGGGCAGCCCGCCCGCGAACACGCGCTGCACCTCCTCATAAAGCGGGAAATTGATCACCGCGCCCAGCAGCGGATCGCGCGGCGTGCCGAGAAAGGCGGCGATCTGCGCTTCGCCATTGGTGCGCAGCGGATCGGAGAAGTTGAAGATCTCGCCAAACGTCAGGAAATCACGCCGGCCGGTGCGCGCGGCGCTCTCGGCGATGCCGCCGGGACCGTGGAGGAAATCGCGCCAGAAATCGGGCTCTACATGCTTGGTCGCGTCGAGCCGGAAGCCGTCCACCCCCACTTCGCGGATCCAATAGCCATAAGCGTCCTTGAGCGCTTGGCGGACGAGCGGATTGCCGGTGTTGATGTCGTTCATCAACTGCAGCTGATACGTGTAGCGCGTCGCCGGATCGGCATAATCGGTGATCGAAGGCGTCCAGTGATAGACGTTCGCCTTGGCGTCGATCGGATTGAGCCGATCGATCAGGTTGAACGGATATTGCGTCGGCCGGGGCGGGACGGCGCCCTTGTTCAAGTGGAAGTTGATCCGATTGTCTTCGGGGTGATAGCCGCCGGCATAATTATAGTAATGGCCGATCTGGTTCACCACCGCGTCCTGGATCAGATACATGCCATTCGCGTGCAGCGTCCGCGCAAGCGTCTTGTAATCCTGCAACGCGCCGAAATGCGCGTCCACCGCGCGGAAATTGACCGGCCAATAGCCATGATAGCCGGTGTAGCGCGTCGCCGGGTCCCACCACTGGGTCGCGGTGGGCGGCGAGATCCACACGGCGGTGACGCCTAGCCGCTTCAGATAGCCGATCCGGCGCGTCACCCCGCGCAGATCGCCACCGTTGAAATGCGCGTTGGATCGCGGGTTATATTCGTGATGGCCCTGATCGTTCCGCCGCCGATCGGCGTCGTCGAACCGATCGATCATCAGCGAATAGAGGATTTGGTCGCGCCATTCGGGGGACGGCACGTGGCGCGGTCCGGGCGCGGCGTCGAGCGGCGGCGCGGCGCCGGCGATCGCCAGCGCCGGCAAGAGGCGCGGGAGCCGGCGCCTAACGCAGCGCGACGCGGGCATCGGCGCCGGCCCAATCGAAGGCGAGCGTCCGTGTGCGCGCGCCCGCGTCGTAAACCGGGGTGACGGCGCGGCCCTCCACCTGCGCGGAACGCGGCGGCGTGGTCCAGTTATGCACCACCAAGGTGATGCGGCGCGTGGCCGGCTGCCCGTCATAGGCCTTGTGCCGCATCCGCTTGAGCGTGAGGCCCAGCGCCCCGCCGTGCGCGTCGGCGGCGAAATCGAGCAACTCGTACCGCCCCTTCGCCACGGCGTCGGGGGTCTTGCCGTCATCCTCATACATCTGCCCGGCGCCATGATTGACGGCGGCGTCGTGATAATAATGCAGCGTAAGCGCGTCGCTGCGGTAATCGCGGGTCGTCTTGATGTCGCCGATCATCGGCAGGATAGCGCCCGCACGGACGAACACCGGAATATCGGCGAGCGTCACCGGCACCTCGATCACGCGCCCGCCTTCATGACGCGCGCCGCCGTGCAGATCGAACCAGATGCCCTTCGGCAGGTGGAAGCGCTTGGCGGTCGCGCCCTTCTCGGTCACCGGGGCGACGAGCAGATCGGGGCCCCAGAGATAGGCCGATTGATCGTCGAACAGCCCAGCATCGTCCTCGGCGAAGGCGAGCGGCTGCATCAGCGGCGCGCCCGTCATGCTGTTGCGCCACGCCATGGTGTAGAGATAGGGCAGCAGCCGGTAGCGCTGCTTCAGATAGCGGCGGACGATGTCCTTGGTCTCGGCGTCCTGGAACACCGGCTCGGGGGCGATCTGTTCCTGGCTGTGCGGGCGGAAGACCGGCTGGAACGCGCCATATTGCAGCCAGCGGATGTAAAGTTCCCGATCGAACGGGACGACCGCGTTGGGGTCCTTGCTGCTCGAATCGAGCGCGACGAAACCGCCGAGATCGGAATGGCTGTACGCCAGCCCCAGCACGCTCATCTGCAGCGCGATCTCGATCTGCGCCTGCAGCGCCGGCCAGGCGCGCGCGACATCGCCGGACCAGGGGATCACCCCATAACGCTGCGATCCCGCGAAGCCCGATCGCATCATCAGGAACGGGCGCTGCCCCGGAAGCGCCTTGCGCCAGCGGCGATCGATCTGCGCCGCCCATTCATGGCCATAGGCGTTGTGGATCTCATCCGCGGTGAGGCCCCCGGCATGGATCATGTCCGCCGGATGCACTTCTGGCTCGCCCAAATCGCCCCAGATGCCGGCGACACCCTGATCGAGCAGCGCCTTGTTGGTGCCCCAGAACCAATCGACCGCCTTGTCGCTGAACATATCGACCAGCCCGCCGGTGCCGAAATAGAAATCGAACACCTTGGGCGCGCCGCTCGCGTCGCGGCCCAGCGCCTGATGATCGATCGCTTCCTGCCAGCGGCTGGAGCTGTTCAGGATGAACGGCTCGGTGATCAGAATGGTCTTCACGCCATCGGCGTTGAAATCGGCGATCATCCGCTCGGGCTCGGGGAAAGCGCGCCGATCCCAGGCGAGCGTGCCCATATGCCCCTTCACCTCGGGGCCGAACCAGAACACGTCGAACACGATCGCGTCGAGCGGCAGATCGTCCTCGCGGTAGCGGCGGACCACCGCGCGCGCCTCGTCCCCGCTATGATAGCCGAAGCGCGAGGCGACGCTGCCGAACGCCCAGCGCGGCGGCAGCGGCTGGCGTCCGGTGAGCGCCACATAATGCCGGACGATATCGGCATAATGCGCGCCGCCGACGACGACATAAGCCGTACGCCCGCCCCCCGCCTGGAAGCGCAGCACATCGGGCTCGGTCTTGCCCAGGTCCATCTCGCCGCGCGCGCTGTTATCGAACAGCAGCAGATATTTGCGATCGGAGATCACCGCCGGGATGCCATAATACATCGCGTCGGTGCGGCCGGCATAGCCATAAGCGGCATGGTTATCGAGCGGCAGCAGCTGCCCGCGCCGGTCCATCCCCAGCACGCGCTGCCCACCGCCCATCAGCTTCTCGCCGGGGCGCAGCGCGAAGCGGAAACCGCGCTTCGCCTCGTCCGCGAAGAAGCCCTGCTCCTCCGCCACCAGCGGCGCGCCAAGCCGCGAGAAGGCGATGTTCAGCGGATGCTTGCGGATCGTCGCGGTCATCACCGGGGTGCGGAACAGCAATTCGTCGCCGTGATCCTCGACGCGGACCTTTACCGCCGACGGCGCGCCCGCGATGGCGAAGGACGGCAGCTGCTTCAGCCCCGGGCGATCATAGACCACCTCGATCGCTTCATCGCCATGCGCAGTAATGGTGACGGTTGTTTCGTTCGATTCGACGATCAGCGATTGCCCGTTCAGGTGATGCCGCAAATAATCAGCGGCATCGGCCTCGCTCGGTAATGCTAACTGCACGGCGAATGCCGCGAGAATGATTTTCCCGAAATGCCCCATGGCCGCGCATCACCTAACATCGGCTGGCAGACTGTGCAGAGTTGTGCCCGGTGGAAAGCTATCCCGCGCCCTAGGGCAATGTAAATAGCCTAATCGCGCTTGTCGGTTGATTCCAAGGCAGTTATGCATCCGAAAGCCGGCAAGGCGGGTACGCGCGAAGAGGAGGGAGCGCATGGGGGATCACCGATCGCGCGTTTCCGCCCTGGCGCTGCTCGCGGCGATGCTCATCGGCCCTGTGAGCGGGCAAGCCGCGCCCGCCGATACGCTCGCGCCTGCCGGTTGCCCTGCACCGACCCCGGCCGAAAGCGCGCCGCTACTCCACGTCCCGTCCCCGGATTGGCGCGATCAGATCATCTATTTCGCCATGATCGATCGCTTCGCCGACGGCGATCCGTGCAACAATGATCAGCATCGCGGCGAATATGCGCGCGATCAGGAAAGCCATTTCAACGGGGGTGACCTGGCCGGGCTGACGCAGAAGCTCGATTACATCAAGGGGCTGGGCGCCACCACCTTGTGGATCACGCCGCCGGTCGCCAATCAATGGTGGGATCCGCTGATCAATTATGGCGGTTACCACGGTTATTGGGCGCGCGATTTCTCCAGCGTGGACGAGCATTTTGGCACGTTCGCCGATTACCAGCGCCTCTCCAGCGGTCTGCATCGGCGCGGCATGTACCTGATGCAAGACATCGTGGTGAACCATGTTGGCAATTTCTTCGCCTATGGACCCGAGCGTGATCCGGCCGATCCCGCCAAGGGCTATCAGCCCAACGATCGCTCGGCCCCCACGCCGCGCCCGACTCAAGCGCCGTTCGACCTGAATGACCCGCGCCGGGCGGAAGATCGCGCGGCCGGCATCTATCACTGGACGCCCGACGTCAGCGATACGGGTGACCGGAACCAGGAGCTGACCTATCAAAGCTCCGGGCTGGACGACATCGCGACGGAGAATCCCCGCGTCGTCGCCGCCTTCAAGCGCATCTACGCCGATTGGGTGCGGCGGGTGGGCGTGGACGCCTATCGGATCGATACGGTGAAATATGTCGCGGCCGATTTCTACGCGCGGCTGCTGCACGATCCTGATGGCGTCGCCGCCGCCGCCGCCGCGACCGGGCGGCGCGATTTCCTGACGCTCGGCGAAATCTACACCACTTCGGACCCGCTCGCCGATGGCGGCGAGCGATCGATGCGGGATTATCTGGACAGCCCCGCCGGCAAGCGCATCGCCGCCCCGCTCGGCTATCCGCTCTACAAGGAAATCGACCGCGTGTTCGCGCGCGGCGCGCCGACGCGGTGGCTATCCTACCGCTTGCGGACACAGCAGACCGCCTATCCCCACCCCGCGCTGGTCGGCAATTTCATCGACAATCACGATGTCGAGCGGTTCCTGACGCATGGCGACGAACGCGGCTTCCGCCTGGCCTATGTGCTGCTGATGACGACGCCGGGCATCCCGGTGATCTATCAAGGCGACGAACAGGGGTTTCGCGAACGGCGCCAGGCGATGTTCGAGGGTGGCCATGCAAGCGACCGCGACTGGTTCGACACGGGTACGCCGCTCTATCGCCACATCCAGGCGCTCGCCCAGCTCCGGCGCGCGAACAAGCTGTTCTCGCGCGGCTCGTTGGAGACGCTGGCGGACAATCCCAATGGCGCCGGCGTGTTCGCCTTCGCCCGGCAATGGGGCGGCGCGCGGGCCTATGTGATCCTGAACACCGCCGATCATCCGGTGCTGCTCAACCGGCTGCCGATCGCTGGCGGCGCACGGCTCGAGACGTTGTTCGCCGAGGGCTATGATGCGCAGCCCGCGCTGGCGCCCGCCGCGACACTCACGCGCGTGCTGCCGCCCAAATCGGCGCTGATCCTGCGCGCCCGGCCCGGCAAGCCAGCGCGCGTGCAGGCGAACCTAGCGGCGCCGGTGATCGAGCGGATCGCGCCGCGCTATGTGAACCAGGACGAGGCGACCATCGCCGGCCGGGGTGCCGTGCCAGGCGCGCGGCTGCTGCGCGTGATCGACGGCGACATCGCCGACGCGCTTCCCTTGCGCGCTGACGCCGCCGGGCGCTGGCGCGCGCCGTTGCCGGTGAAGCTGCTCGGCACGCATCGCCACCGGGTGGAAATCTTCGCGCCGGATCAGAATGTCGCCTCCCCGCCCCGCTTCTACGAGGCGGTGTATGAGCGCGCCGACCTGACCGCCGATGTCAGCGATCCCGCCGGCGACGCGCGCGGCCCCACGGGCGGCTACACGCTGCCGACCAACCCCACTTTCGGCTGCCAGATGGACCTGCGCCGCGTCTCCGCGCGGGCGAGCGGCGCCGTGCTCGAGCTCACCATCACCCCTTGCGCGATCTCCACATTGTGGAACCCGCTCAACGGTTTCGATCACGCCTCGTTCAACATCTATTTCTCGCTCCCCGGCGCGAGCGAGCAGGGCGCGACCGCGCTCCCCTCGCTCGACGCGCGCTTCCCTGGCGACGGGCGGTGGCAGATCGCGCATGAGATCCACGGCTGGGGCAATCTCGCCTTCCGCGCCGAGGGGAGCAGCGCGCAAAAGCCTGGCGCGCCCTTCACTTACGCGCCCGAGCCCCGGGTCGACCGCGCGAGCGGCCGGCTGGTGATCACTTATGACGGCACCCAGCTCGGCGTGCGCGACTGGGCGGGCGCGCGCATCTACGTCACCAGCTGGGACCGCGACGGCGGCGACGGCAGCTACCGGCGCATCACGCCCAAGGGCAGCGAGTGGAGCTTCGGCGGAGCGCCGGAGGGCAGCCCGCGCATCCTTGACGACGCGATGCTCACCCTCGCCCCCACCAAAACCGCCGGGAAGTGATCCGATGCATATCCTCGAAGTCTATCTCGAAAGTGGCGGCTTCGATCATCGGCTGATCAAGGGCGGGATCTCGGTTTATATCTGGAACCTGACCCGCGCGTTCAACGCCGCCGGGCATCGCACCTCGGTGCTAAGCGCGCTCAACGGCCAGCACGATCTGCTCGCCGCCGATCACGGGCTGAAGCCGATCGACTATCAGCATGACTGGTCGCTGCGGCTTGACGCCGATCCGCTGGTGTGGGGGGACCGCGCGGCGGCGCCGTTCGAACTCGCCACCCGCGCTTATCATCTGCGCAAGGACGAGACCGATTTTTATTATCTGAGCAACACCTATCTCGATCTCTATCCGGACAGCTATTACCCGCCCTATGAGGGCAAGGGCAGCGATCCGGGCTTCTTCAAGCCGCTGATCTTCCAGCTGGAAGCGATCGCCTTCATCCGCGCCTGGTTCGGCGATGAGGCGCTGCTGCTCCACGCGCATGAACCCTTCTACCAATATCTGCTGCCGATCGCCTTCGCCGACGATCCTACGAAGACGATGGTCAGCACGGTGCAGAGCAACATGCCGATCGCCAAGAAGCTGTACGTGCCCGAAACCCGATCGGCGCTGGCGGCGATCGGTGGCGATCCGGCGCGGATCGCGCCCACCCCGCTGCCCGCGGACACGCTGCTCAACCGGTGCATGCTGGCCTATCTGCCGCGCACGCACCTGAACTATCCTTATCGCGACGATCATGTGAGCCTGTACGATTTGGTGCTCGATCATAGCGACGCGGTCGATTTCCTGTCCGAGGGCCATCTCGATTTCTACACGAGCTTTCGCGGCACCGCCTTTCGCGCGCTGTTCACGCAGCTGCCGATCTTCGCGCGCTACCGGGATCAGGCGGGCAAGCTGTTCGTCGGCGGCTGCGGGCTGGGCGCGGGCTGGCTGGCCTTGGCCGATCGCCCGGCTGACCGGCACGAGCGCGAGGCGGTGCTGGCGTCGCTCGGTCTCGATCCGTCGCTGCCCAGCTTCTACCACAATGCCCGCTACGCCCCGAACCATAAGGGACAAGTGGAGATCGTGCTCGCCGCGCGGCGCTTCCTGGAGGCGGGCGGGGCGGCCAATTTCATCCTGCGCTGCATTTCCGGCACCGGCATTCCCGACGCGCGCTTCCACGCGCTGGCGCGCGATTTTCCCGGTCGCGTGTTCCTCACCTGGCAAATGCAGGACGAAGCCGAGCTGATGGCGATGGCGCGCGCCGCCGATTTCGGCCTGTTCCCTTCCAAGTTCGAGATGGACACATTCCTGATCGCCCAGGGCGAGGCGATGGCCGCGGGCTGCGTGCCCGTCGCCGCCGATCAGGCGGGGATGCGCCATTGGCGCCACGCCGCGACCGCGCGCGGGGAGCGTACCGGCTTCCCCGTGATCCGATCGTTCCGCGAGGAAGACCCGGCACTGGTCGAGTCGCTGGTCGCACGGATCGAGGAAGCGGTCGCCCTTTATGCCGATGCACCCGCCTACGCCGCGCTCGCCGAGCGCGCGCGTGCCCGGGCGCGGGATTTTGGCTGGCACGAAGTGGGCGCGCGCCATCTCGCCGCGTTCGCGGGCGAGCGCCTGGACCCGGCCCCCGCCGCGCCATCGGTCCAGGGCTGGCGCGCCGAAGCGCTCGACCGGGGCGAGCTGCTCACCGCGCGCGCTGCCGGCGCCGGCGGCGTGCCCGCGCTAACGCTTGCCGATGGCACCTTCACCTATCGCTGCGCGGAGGCGGTGGCTGTGCTGAGCTTCGCCTGGCAAGACGGCGCTTTCCACGAACAGACGGCGTGGCGCGACGGCGCCGCGTTCGTTATCGAAGCCGTGCCGAGCGACCGCATCATCCTGCTCGTCACGCTCGACAATGGCGATCAATATTGGGACGGCACGATCGCGCCGGACACATTGGCATGATGCCCGGGCTGATCGCGGCGGTGCTCGCGGGCGGCATGGGCGAGCGGCTCGGCCCGCTCACCCGCACCGTTCCCAAGCCGCTCGTCCCCTATGCCGGGCGCTGCCGGATGATCGACTTCAGCCTGGAGAATTGCGCCACGTCCGGGGTGCGCGAAACGGTGCTGATGTCAAAGCATCTGGCTGTACCGCTGATCCGCTACATGCACGGGGAATGGGGGCAGCGGCTGGCGCTGAACTTCGGTCGCTATCAGCCGGTCGCCGATCTGGCCGAAGGCGCCCCCCTCCCCGAAATCGCCCCGCCGCCCGAACAGGGCACCGCCGACGCGCTGATCACCAACCGCCCGTTCATCGATCAGCCTTGGGCCGAGCATGTGCTGGTGCTGCACTGCGACCATATCTATAATTTCGACTATCGCCCGCTCTACCAGCACCATCTGGCCGAGGGTGCCGCGCTCACCATCGGCTTTCAACGGATCGAGCGGCGCTATGTCTCGCTGTTCGGCATGGTCGCCTTCGACGCGGACGGGCGACTGACCGAGTTCGTCGAGAAACCCGCCGATCCGCGATCGGACTGCGTGTTCACCGCGGTCGGCATCTTCGCCAAGGACGTGATGTACCGCTATCTCGATCGCCTGTCGGCGGGCACGTGGCGGCACGACATCAGCTTCGATCTGATCCCAGCGATGCTGGCGGGCGGCGAGAAGATCATCGGCTTCGCTTTCGACGATTATTGGGAGGATATCGGCACCGTCGAGCGTTATTGGCGCGCGCATCTGCGGCTGGCGGCGGACGAGGCGCATCTGCGCGCGCCCCACACGCTCCCCGGCGCCGAAGCGCTGATCCGCCCGGCGGGGCCGCGCTTCGAACAGGCGCTGCTCCCCGCTGCTCTGGCCGACGGCGCGCTTTCGGCGCGCGAGGCGGTGATTTTCCCCGGCGCCACGATCGGCGCGGGCGCCGTGATCGAGCGCAGCGTGGTGCTGCCCGGCGCGATCGTCGCCGCCGGCGAGCGGCTTTCGGATAGCGTTGTGGCGCCCGCCGGCCGGGTGAGCATGGTGGCGCATGGCTAGCATCGTCGTCGATATCGGCGGCACCAATTTGCGGGTCGGCTGCTTCGCGGACGGCGCGCTGCATTCGGTGCGACGGATGCCGGTTGAGAACGCGCTGCGCCACCCCGACGTGCCCAGCGAGACGCTCTACGACCGCTTCGTCGATCAGTTGCAGGCCGCGCTCGCGCCGCTGCTGGACGCTTATCCGGCGGCGCCGATCGGCCTCTCCTTTCCCGGCCCCATCGATGCCGAGGGCCGGGTCGCGCAGGCGCCGACCTTGTGGCGTGAAGCGCTGCGCGACGTGCCGCTCCACGCCGATCTCAGCGCGCGGCTGCGGCGGCCGCTCTGGCTGCTCAACGATATCAGCGCCGCCGTCTGGCGCTATGCGGAAGCGGGCGGCCCAGATTTCTGCCTGATCACCATCTCCTCGGGGATCGGCAACAAGGTCTATCGCGCGGGCCAGATCCTGTTGAGCGAAGAGGGCCAGGGCGGCGAGATCGGCCATTGCCAGGTGGTGGCGGACGGCCCGCTCGCGCTGCCCTGCGATTGCGGCGGGCGGGGGCATCTCGCGGCGCTCGCCTCGGGGCGCGGCACGATCCAGCTCGCGCGGGCGCTGGCGGGCGACGCGCTCGCGGCGCGATCGTCGCTCGCCGCGTCACCGCCCGGCGATTGGACGACCGAACGGTTCGTCGCGGCGCTCCATGCGGGCGACCCCTTCGCCCGCCACGTGCTGCGTGCGAGCCAGACCCACCTCGTCGCGGCGATGCGCCAGCTCTATCACTGGATCGGCATTCGCCGCTTCATCTTCATCGGCGGCTTCGCGACCGCGATCGGCGCGCCCTATCTCGCCGGGCTCAACGCGCTGCTGGCGGAAGAGCGCTGGTTCGGCCTGCCGCCCGAGGCGATGACGACCCTTTGCCAGCTCGGCGCGCCGGACGACGATCACAGCCTAATCGGCATGGGCCGCTATATCGCCGCGCAGGGAGGCCGCTGATGGCTGGGCTCTTCGTGCTGGGGGGCAGTTCCTATTACAGTTTGCTGCTGATCGACTCGCTCGCGAGCGCACGCGTGCTGGAGCGGCTCGATCGGATCGCGCTGTTCGGCCGCAACGAAGCCCGGCTCGCGCTGATCGCCAAGGCCGCGACGACACTGACCGGCGGCGCCATCGAGATCGAGGCCACTACCCGCATCGAGGATTGCCAAGCGGCGGGCTATGATCTGCTGTTCAACCAGATGCGCTTCGGCGGCCTCGCCGCGCGCGACGGCGACGAGCGGCTGGCGACCGAGATCGGCTTGCCGGCGGACGAGACGATCGGCATCGTCGGCGTCAGCAACGCGGTGCGCGCGCTGCTCGGCATGGCGGCGTATTTGCCCGCGCTCCAGGCCAAGCCGGGCGCCTTCACGCTGGTGAATTTCACCAACCCCTGCTCGATCCTGTGCCAATATCTCATCGAGCGGCTGCCGGGGCCGGTGATCGGCATCTGCGATTATCCCGCCTATATGCGCGCGACGATCGCCGAGGCGCTGGGCGCGCCGCCCGAGCAGCTGGAGATCGACTATTTCGGGCTCAACCATTTCGGTCTGATCCACGGCGCGAGGCTGGCGGGGCGGGACGTGTTCGATCGCGTGCGCGCCGCGCCGCTCGCCTTCCGCCCGGCGTGCAACGCCTATTCGCCCTGGCTGCTCAACATCTCCTGGGCGTTCGTGCATGAGCGCGCGGCGATCGTCGCGCGGCAGCGCGCGGCGGCGAACCGGGCGGCGACGTTGCTCGCGATCGAGGCCGAGTGCGACGCGCTGGCCGCGGCCGGCGAGCGCGATCCGCGCGCCTTCCTGGCGCTGCTCGGCAAGCGGCGATGCGATTGGTTCAACCTGGCGGTGACGCCGGTGCTCGCCCGGCTGCTCGGCATGGCGACGCCGCCGCTGTTCGTGAACTGCGCGGCGAATGACCCGTTCGAGCTGGGGCTGGAGCGGACGATCGTCGAGGCGAGCTGGGACGATGGGGCGCCGCTTGGCACCGCCCGCTTCGATCGGCTAGCGCTGCCGCCGGCGGTGCGGCGCAGCGCCGAATTCCAGCTGATCGCGCTGATGAAAGCGGCGGAGCGCCGCCTGCTGGAGGCGGTGCTGGCGCGCGACGGCGCGGGCGTGATCGCCGCGTGCCTCGCCAACCCGATGATCGCCGAACTCGCGCCCATAGAGGCCTATTTCGCGCGGTTGCGGGAGAGCGATCCGCAGATCGCCGGGCTGTGGGCGGCGTGAGCGCGGCGGCGGCCCTATGGGCGGCGCTCGCCGGCCTCGCGCTGCTGCCCCAGACGCCGCCACCGCCCGCTTCGTCACCGGCGAGCGCGCCCTACCGGATCGGCGGCCGCTGCGCGCCCGGCACGCCCGCCGGGCGCCAGGGTATCCACCGCCCCTCGCCCGATTGGGCGCGCCAGATCATCTACAGTGTCCAGCTCGATCGCTTCAACGATGGCGACAAAAGCCGCAACGATCAGGGCCAGGGCGAATATGATCCCACGCAAGACAGCCATTATAGCGGCGGCGACATCGCCGGGCTGATCGATCGGCTCGATTATCTGCGCGCGCTCGGCGTCACGACGGTGCTGCTCTCGCCGTTCATCGCCAACAAATGGGTCGATCCCGGCTTCGGCGGTTTCCCGCCCTATACCGGCTATCACGGCTATTGGCCGGTGAGCTTCGAGGCGATCGACGCGCATCTGGGCAGCGTCGCCGATCTCCGTCGCCTGTCGCGCGCGCTGCACGCCCGGGGCATGTATCTGCTGATGGACGTGGTCGCGAACCACAGCGCGCATTATTACCACTTCACCGGCCCCTATGATCCCGCCGATCCGACGCGGAACTTCGCAATGCTGGCCGGCCAATCGCCGCCCCGGCCGCTGATGCCGCCCTTCGATTTGAACGATGTGCGCCGCCCCGCCGATCGCGCCGCCGACATTTATCACTGGACGCCGCCGATCACCGATTATCTCGATCCCAAGCAGATCGAGCGTTACCAGCTGGAGCTGGTCAACGATCTCAACACCAGCAACCCGGCGGTGCGCCACGCGCTGAAATCGGCCTATCGCTGCTGGCTGCGCGAGATCGGGTTCGACGGCATCCGCATCGACGCGGCCAAACATGTCGAGCGCGATTTCTGGGCGGATTTCCTCTACGCGCCCGACGGGCTGCTCGCCGAGGCGCGCCGCTGGGGCAAGCGCGATCTGCTGAGCTATGGCGAGATCTGGAACATATCGCCCCCGTTCGAGGATAGCGGCGAACGCGCGGTGGCGGGCTATATCGAGACCGGCCAGCATAACGGCTTCGCGACCGCGATGGGCTTCCCCTTCTTCTCCAACCTGAACAAGGTGATCAACAACGGGCGCCCGACCGACATCCTGGCCTATACGCTGGAAGCGCAGATGCGCCGCTATCCGCGGCCCGAGCGGGTGATCAATTTCCTCGACAGCCATGACGCGAGCCGCTTCCTGGCGGCGGGCGATCCGGTGCGGCTGCGCAAGGCGCTCGCCCTGTTGATGACAGTGCCGGGCATCCCGCTGCTTTATCAGGGCGACGAGCAAGGCTTCACCGAGCAGCGCCGGGCGATGTTCGCGGGCGGCTTCGGCTCGACGCGCGATCAGTTCGATCAGGGTGCCCCGCTCTTCCGCACGGTGAAGGCGCTGGCGGCGCTGCGTCGGGGCAGCGGCGATCTGTTCACTCATGGGGGCTTCCGCGCGCTGAACAGCAATCCGCTGGGGCCCGGCGTGTTCGCGTTCGAGCGGCGGCTTGGGGCACGGGCGGCGTTCGTCATCGTCAACACCGGTCGTTCCGCGACATTGGTCAACGCGCTGCCGACCGGGCTGCCGGCGGGGACGCGGCTCGATCTCGCCTATGCCGATGGGCTCCCGCCGCGCGCGTTCACGGTGGGCGCGAAGGGGACGCTGACTTTCGCGCTGCCGGGGGACGCGGTGGCGGTGCTCCGCCCGTCGCCGAGCAAACGCCCCGGCCCGTCGCCACGCGCCGCACGGTTGGCGCTCGATCAGCCAGCGCCCAGCGGCGTCCTCCACACCGATCAGCGGCTCGCCGGGCACGCGCCACCCGGCGCGCGGGTACAGCTGGTGATCGACGGCGATCTCGGCCGCGCGATCACGACCGTCGCCGGCGCCGACGGCGGCTTCGCGCTGACGCTGCCGGTGCGCGAGCTGGCCGAGCAGGCGCATTTCTTCGAACTCTGGCTGCCCGATCACGGCATCGCCTTGCCCCCCAGCCGCTACAGCGCGGACCGCCCGGCCGAGCGCAGCGCGCGCGTGGCCGACCCGGTGGGTGACGATCACGGGCCGGACGGGCGCTATGCACTCCCCACCCACCCCTCCTTCGCGGGCAGGATGGACCTGATAGGGGTCGCGGCGAGCGTGGGCGGTGATCAGCTGGTCATCACGTTCGACATGGCGGCGCGCAGCGATGCCTGGTCCTACCCCAATGGGTTCGAGAATGTCGCCTTCCACATCTTCTTCGACGATCACCGCCCGGGCGCCGCGACCGGCGCGCTGCCCTGGATCGACGCCCCCGCCCCGTCCGGCTTCGCCTGGCGCGCGGCGCAGCTGCTCCACGGCTTCGGCAACGCGCTCTATCGCCCCGGCGCCAAGGGCCCGGAGGAAGTGGCCGGCGCCGCGCCCAGGATCGAAGCAACGGGCACGCGCCTGCGCCTGCGCTATGATTGCCGTCGCCTGCCGATTGACTGCCGCGCCCCGCTCAGCCTTTATGTCACGACATGGGACCGGGAACAGAACGGCACGCTGCGCGGCGTGAGCGCGGCGGCGGAGACATGGCGGTTCGGCCATGAGGGGAGCCCGACGCCCCGGATTATCGACGATGCGCGGATCGATCTGGCTCGCTAGCGCGCTGCTGGCGGCGCCCGCCGGCGCGGCGACCTTGCCGCCCGCCTGTACGGCGGACGCGCCGCTGCACCTACCCTCGCCCGATTGGCGCGATCAGGTGATCTATTTCGCGCTGCTCGATCGGTTCGACGATGGCGATCCCGCGCGCAACGAACAGGGCCTGGGCGAATATCGCCCGAGCGAGGAAGGCGGCTATAGCGGCGGCGATCTGCAAGGCGTGATCAATCGGCTCGATTATATCCGCGCGCTCGGCGCGACCGCGATCTGGACGACGCCGCCCTTCGCAAATCAATGGTGGGTGAAGGAGGTGAATTACAGTGGATCGCACGGCTATTGGCCGCGCGATTTCACCAAGATCGACGAACATTATGGCGATCTGAGCACCTATCAGGCGCTCGCCTGCCAGCTTCACCAGCGGCGCATGTATCTGGTGATGGACATCGTGGTGAACCATGTCGGCAATTATTTCGACTATGGAGCGCCGGGCGATCCGCCCGACCCCAGGGCCGGCTATCGAGAGGTCGCGCCGGGAAGCCCGAGCGACAAGCCGCTCACCCCGCCCTTCGATCAGAATGACCCGCGCGATCCCGCGCAGTTGAAGGCGGGGATCTATCACTGGACCCCCGTGCTGCGCGATTACGCCAATCGCGATCACGAGTTGCGCTATCAGCTGGGCGGACTGGACGATATCAACACCGCCAATCCCCGCGTACGCGCCGCGTTCAAGACGATCTATGGCGATTGGATCCGCAAGGCGGGGATTGACGGTTTCCGCATCGACACCGTGAAATATGTCGAGCCCGATTTCTTCACCGATTTCCTGAAAGGGCAGGGCGGCGTCGCCGCGAGCGCGCGCGCGACCGGGCGGCGCGATTTCCTGGTGTTCGGCGAAGTGAAGGAGAACGCGCCCGCCTTCACCGCGTCGGGCGAGGCCAAGATGCGGCTCTATCTGAACGCCGGCTTCCCCTCGCTGATCAACTTCCCGCTGCAGGAAGAACTGGTCCGCGTGCTCGGCGAGGGGTTGCCCACGCGCGCGCTGCGCTACCGGCTCGACCGGTTCCTGGCGCTTTATCCCGATCCGACGCTCGCGGCCAATTTCGTCGACAATCACGACGTGCCTCGGCTACGCGGCCAGGCGAGCGGCGCGGCACTGCGCCAGGCACTGGGGCTGATCTTCACCCTGCCCGGCATCCCGATCATCTATCAGGGCGACGAACAGGAACTGCGCGAGACGCGGGCGGCGATGTTCCCCAGCGGCTATCACGGCGCCGAGGGACGCTTCGATACGCAGGCGCCGATGTTCCGCCACATCCGCGCGCTCGCCGATCTGCGCCGCGCGCATCCCGCGCTACGGCGGGGGACGCTGCGGGTGCTGGCCGACAACCCGACCGACGCCGGCGGCTTCGCTTTCCTGCGCGCGACCAAGGGTGAGACGCTGGTCGTGGCGCTCAACAGCGCGGATCGCGCCACTCTGCTCGCCAATATCGCGACCGGCCTCGCCCCCGGCAGCCGGCTGGAACCGGTGTTCGGCGGTGGCGATGGCGTAGTCCTCGATGCCGGGGGAGGCGTGTCGCTCGCGCTGGAGGCGCGGGCGATGCGCGTATTTCGGCTCCGCCCCGCCCTGAAAGCGCGCGCGGTGCCGGCGCCGGTGATCGATCGCGCGCCGGGCAAGGCGCCGATCGCGGGCGCGACGATCGTCAGCGGGCGTTACGCGCGGCCGGGCGCGACGTTGCGCTTCGTGCGCGACGGCGATCTCGATCGCGCGCAGCCGGTGCCGGTCGGGTCCGACGGCCGTTGGCGCTACCGCCTGGAGGCCAAGGATTATGGCGCGCGCCGCCACTTCTTCGAACTCTATGCGCCGGACAGCGGCCGGGCGAGCCGCCGCGTCTTCTACCAAAGCGCCGCCGGGCGCCCGCTCTGGCAAGCGCGTTTCGCCGATGCCGCGCATGACGATGTCGGCCCCAGCGGCGACTATGCGCCACCCACCGAAGCCGGCTTCGCCGGCCGGCAAGACCTGCTCGGCGCGCAACTGCGCGGCGGCGGCGAGACGTTGGAGCTCGAGCTGGAAATGGCCGCGCTCGGCCATGATTGGCAGCCGGCCAACGGCTTCGATCATGTGGCCTTCACCATCTTCTTCGCGTTTCCCGGCACGCCGGGCGGGGCGCGGTTCGAGGATCTGCGCCTGCCGATGCCGCCGGGCTTCGACTGGTCCCATGCGCATCTGCTGTTCGGCTGGGGCAATCATCTGCTCCGCCAGGGCGGCGAGGAAATCGCCGCCGCGCCGGCGATCAAGGTGGACGAGCGCCGCCGAACGATCACCATCACTTACCGCGCGAGCGATTTCGGCCGCGCGGATTGGCGCGACGCCCGGCTGTATCTGACGACCTATGACCGGCGCGGCGAAGGCGATCCCCGCCCGCTTACCCGCACCGGCGGCCCGCAGGATTTCCGTGGCCCCCCGAACGGCCCGCTGATGCTCGATTCGATGCTGATCGATCTCGCCGGGGTGCCGGTGCGCTGATCAGTCCGCCAGGGCGGGGGCGGGCTCGGTCATTTCCCGGTAGAGATCGGCGAACCGCGCCACGGTCGGCCGCCACGAAACATCCCGCGCCATCGCGTTGCGGCGGATCGCGGCGATCGCCGCGCCGTCCATGTCGAGCGCCGCCACAGCGCGGAACAGCGCCAGGAAATCCTCTGGCGCGATGCTCGCGGCGACGAAGCCGTCACCGGCGACGGGGTCGGTCCACGCGTCGCGCACCGAATCGCGCAAGCCGCCGGTCGGCGTGACAAGTGGCACCGCCGCCATGCGCATCGCCATCTTCTGGCACAGCCCGCCCGGCTCCTGCTCGGAAGGCATCACGATCAGGTCTGATCCGGCGAAGGCGAGCTCGGCGAAGGCCTGGTCATAGGCGTTGATCACGCGAAGTTGCTGGTGCCGCGCGCAGAGCGCCTCCAGCTTGCCGCGATCGACGGCGGAAATCGCGCCGGCGGGCACGATCAGCAGCAGTTGCACCCGGGGCAGCGTCTCCAATGCGTCGATCAGCGCGTAGAGCGCGGCGCGCCCCTTGGCGCGGCAGAAGCGGCCGATGAAACCGACGGTGATGGGCGCGGGCGCCGCCGGCTCGGCCGGGTCGCTGGGCGGGACCGGGGGTGACGCGGCAAGGAAGCGCGGCTGATCGGCGAGCGCCGCCAGCAGCCGCGCCCGGTTGCGCGCCTTGTCCGCCACGATGCTCGCGGGCGCCATCGGCGCGAAGGCGCGGTCGGTCGCGCCCGGGTCCCACAGCCGCGCGTCAATCCCCTGCTCGATGCCGATCAGCTTCCCGGGCGCATCCGCGAGCACGGCGGCGTAGCGCGCGGCGAGGTCCAGGGCGTAAGCGGGGCTGGAGGTGGTCGCGCAATCGGCGATGCTCAGCCCCAGCTCGATCGCGCTGCGCTCAGGGTAATCGGCGCCGAGCAGCGCGGTCACCGCCGGCTTGGCGGTGAACTCCGCCTCGGCCACGAGCGCACCGAGCGCGAAATCATATTCGGCCGACAGAATCGTCAGCAGCAGCCGATAGCCCGGCGCGCCCGCGCGGACATAAGCCAGGCTCAGCGCGCTCAGCTGATCGAGCGCATGGACCATGCCATAGCTTCCGGGCCGTCGGGCGAGATAAGCAAGCGCCGCGTCGCCGAACACGATGTTGCGATGCAGGCGGAAGCGATCGTCGTACAGCGCCCCGCCGAAGATCGTCTCCTGCGCGACGAACAGCAGTTTTTCGCCCTCGACGCCCGTCACCGCCCACAGCTCATAGGGATAATCGACGCCGTTCACCCGCACCGCGCGCCGCGCGAGGGCCTCACGCGAAGCATCGGGCGCCAGCCGCGTGATTCCGGCAACATAAGGCAGCAGATAAGTGTGCGGAAAGCCACGCTCGGCGAGCGCCGCCGGCAGATCGCGCGAAACGACGGCCATCCCTCCGGTCGCCTGATAGGGCACCAGTTCCTGGGTGATGAACAAGGTGCGCATATCGGCGCCGCCGCCTAGCGCCGCTGCATCAGCTGGCGCGCGCGGGCGAGCAGCGCCGGATCGGTGAGCGGCGCGTCACGCACGAACACCCGCACGCCATGCGCCGGCACCTCGGCGGCGAACGCCTTGGCGCCGGGCGCCACCGTCCGCGCGGCGCCCGTCACCTGCTCGCGCCAAGCCCCCGGCTGCACCAGCGTGTCGAGCGTGATCGTCTGCGGCGTATCGCCCTTGTTGAGCATCACCAGCGCGGTCTGGTTCACACCGTCCTTCTGATAGATGCGATAGAAGGCGGCGGTCTGTCCGGCGAAGCGCAGGTTGAGCTGCAGCCCCTTTTGCAGGCTCACATTGCGTCCACGGATATGCGCGATGGTCGACAGGGCCTGGCGCACCGGCGATTTGCGCGCGGCGGCGATGCCTTCGGGCCCGAAATAGTTGCGATTGCCGAAATGCTCGGCGGCGCCCGGCATGAAGCTCACTTCCGATCCATAATAAATCGCGGGGATGCCGCGGCTGGTGAACAGCCAGTTGTCGGCATCGATATGGCCGGCATCGCCCGCGTTCAGCCGCGCCATGTCGTGATTGTCGTAGAAGGTCACCAGCTCATAGGGATTGCGATAAACCCCGCTCTCCAGGTTCAGATAGCCTAGGATGTCCCGGTAATCGCTGTCCTGATGCTCGAACACGCTTGCCATTGCCTTGCGACCGGGAAAATCGAGCACGCTCATCCCGCCATTTTCGGGCTTGGTGTGCTGGGCGATGAAGTCGGCCTCGTAGGAAAAGCTTTCACCGAAGGCGAACATGCCCGGATGCCGCGCGCGGATGCGATCGAGCACCTGCTTCCAGAAGTAATTGGGCTGTTCCTTCACGGTATCGATCCGGATCGCATAGACGCCCTGATCGATCCATTTGAGATAGCTGCCGACCAGATAATCGAGCACCTTGGGATTGTCCGGATCGAGGTCCGAAAGCACCGAAAGCCCCGGCTTGCGGTTATAGAATTGGTGCAAGGGGTTGGTGGGATCGAGCTGTTCGGGGCGTAGGTTCTGGTGATCCGCCACCAATCGCCCGGCCTCGTCATACAGCTTGCCGAATTCGGGCTGGGTCACCGGCATGGTATAGGCGGGCGAGCCGTGATTGCCGACGATGTCGAGGATGAACTTCAGCCCGTAGCGTTGGCGCAGCGCCTTCACGAACTGGCCGAAATCCAGGTCCTTGGAAGGCAGATGCTCATCGAGCTTATAGAAATTCACCCCCCAATAGCCGTGATAGCCGGTCTTCCCGCCATCCAGATACCCGGCGCCGTAAGTCACCGGCTCGCTGCCGGAGAAGGCGGCGTCTGGATTGTCGACGATCGGGGTCAGCCACAGGCTGGTGAAGCCCATCTCGGCGATATAGCCGGCGTTATCGAGCACGCCTTTGAAGTCGCCGCCCAGATAGCCGATATTGTCATGCTCGCCATGCGGCCCCACCAGATCACGGTTGAACGTGCCGTGATCGGGCTTGCCCTGATCGACCTGGTTGTTGCTCGGATCGCCATCGACGAAGCGATCGGTGAGCGCGAAATAGATCGCCTCGGCGGCGAAGGGATTGTCCGTCCCGTAAAGCGGCTCGGCCGCGACCGCCTCGCGCGCGGCAGGCTTCGCCGTGGCTTCGGCGAAACCGCCGCTCAGCAGCGCCGCCGCCATCATCAGCGCGGCGCCCGTTCGATAGTTCACCCATGCCCTCCCGCATAATCCGCCAATTGGTCGATCGCCGCCTGCAGCACATCGGCGGAAAGCGTCTCGGCCTGTTTGACGAACGTCGCCTGCCCGATCGCGGTTGGCAACACGAGATTCACCGCCTTGCGGTGCAGCTGCACCTCGCCGATCGAGCGGCGCAACCCCTCCACCCGGCACAGCGCGGGATCCCAGATATCGAGCCCGGCGCGACGGATCATCGCCACCGCCCGGTCGCAGTCATGCGCCGAGAGCAGCCCCAGCACCCGCGCGACGCAGCAGGAAAGCGCCATATCGATCGCGACCGCTTCGCCGTGCAGCACCTGATGGTCACTGTCGATCTCGAAGCGCATGCTGAACGTGTGGCCGAAATCGACGATCCGCTCCAGATCGGCCTCGAGCAGATTGGGCTGCAACTCCTCGGCCATGCGCAGCATCGCCTGGTAATAGATGCCATAATCCCAGTCGCTGAAGTCGATCGGACCGCCATTGCCGAGGCCCGCTTCGATCCGATCGAACAGATCGGCGTCGGCGACGAGCGCCATCTTGATCACTTCCGCCATGCCGCAGCGAAGCTCTCGCTCCGGCAGCGTCTTCAGGAATTTGGGATCGTTGATCGTCGCGTAAGCGGGGTAGTAATTGCCCAGGATGTTTTTCGATCGAAAGGCGTTCACCCCCGTCTTCACCCCCACCGCGACATCGACTTGGCCGACAAGCGTGGTCGGCAGCTTGATATATTTGGTGCCGCGCCGGTAGATGGAGGCGGCGAAGCCGACCATGTCGAGCACGATGCCGCCGCCCACCGCCACGAACAGTCCGTCACGGTCCATCGCTGCCGCGCGCGCCGCCTCGCAGAGCGACACGACGCTATCGAGCGTCTTGTTATGCTCGCCCGAAGGGCAGACATGCACCCGGGTGGCGGCGGGATCGAGCCGCGCGGCGAGATAGGCGCGAATCCGCGCGCCATAGAGCCGATCGATGCTGGGGCTCAGCACGAACAGGCTGTGTCGCCCGCCGACCGCATCCGCAAGCACGTCGCTCGCGGGATCGAAAATGTCTTCGGCGACCTGGATCGCATAGCCGTAATCGGCGAGCGCCTCGATCTCGATCAGGTCTGCGGCGGCGCGCGTGCCGCCCGAAACGATGTCAATATACGACATGAGCGGCACATCCTTCGATAGGGCGGGGTTCGAGCGGGGACGCTGCCGGCCGGCGCGCGAAATGATCGAGAGAGGCGAGATCGCACCAGCGGAAGAAGCGGCGATCATAGCGCAGATTATAGTCCATCTCGTGCGCCAACCGCTCGAGGTAGAAGACGGCGCGCCAGGCGGGTTCGTCGAGCGCGGCGGCGCTCGCCGGATCGATGGCGGCGCGATAAGCGTGCTCGATCGCGGCAAACACCCGCGCCGGCCAAGCGAAGGCGAAGCGCTTGCAACGGCCGGCGAAGCTCGCCCCGTCGGCCGGGGCCAGAGCGAGCCGGGCGGCGGCTTCGTCGCGCGTCAGCCCCTCGGCGCGCTCGATCGCGGTCGCCGCCTCGTCGAAAGCGAAGCATTCGAAGCCGCGATGAAGCTGGAAGAGATCGGTCAGCCCATGCCCTTCGAGCCTGGGAGCCGTGAGCGCGCGGGCGGGATCGATGATCCGGCACGCACCGTCATCCAGCAGGATATGCGAGAGGTGAAGATCGCCATGACCGAAACTGGGCGTGAGGCGCGAACCTCCAGGCTCGGCGCGAGCCGCGAGCGCCCGAAGGCGTGCCACGATCGCAGGCAGCGCGGCCGCTGGCGCCGGTCCGTCGAGCGGCGGCGCTTCGGCGATCAGCGCGCCCAGCCGCTCGCAGCGCTCCACGAGCGCGGCGAGGCGATCGGCGAGGATCAGGGGCGGCGCTTCCTGGCCGTCCGGGCGGCGCGCTTCGGCCAGGGCGTGGAGCGCGGCGACCGCCCCCCCGATCCGCGCGCCGATCTCGGGCAGAGCGTGATCGTCGTCCGCGCTTTCGCCGATGGCTTCGCGGTGAAGCCCGGCGAGCACCGCGCGTGCCGCGGCCTGATAGGGGCGATAGGCGGCGTCGCCGGGGATATACTCCATGAAGCTCGCCAGCACCGCGCTCGCGCCGCGTGCAGGTCGATAGTCGATCCGGCCGAACAGCGCCGGCATCAGCGGCCGCAGCCCGGCGATCGTCGCGACCTCGTCGGCGCCACCGCCATCGAGCTTGCGGAAGAATTTGGCCACCGCGCTCTCGCCGGCGAGCGTCATGCGGAACAGGCTGTTGCTGCTGTCGCCGCCATCGAGCAGCGCGTAATCCCGCGTCGCCGGGCCGAGCGCGCCCTTGTATTGCAGCGCCGCGCCCTGCTCGCTGAACAGCGGCGCGGCGCGTACCGCCTCGATGAAACCCGCCGGATCGGTCAGCCGCCATGCGCCATCGGCATCGGCGGCGAGCGTGAGCGAATAGACCGTGCCGCCCGGCTCCACCTGCAACAGCAGCCACCAGCCCGCCTCGCCCCATGGCGCGCGATAGGCGCAGCGATCGACGATCGCGAGCGCGGTCGGCGCGCGGTGCTTCTGCGCGAACCAGCGCGCCGGACGCGCCAGCGCATAGGCGGCCGCGGCATCGGGCGCCGACGCGTCTCGTCGCAGCAAGGGCTCAGCGGTCGCCGAGCACATCGCCGAACACTCTGATCGCCTCGGCGATCTCGTCGAAGCTCACCGTCAGCGGCGGTGCCAGCCGCGCGACCGAGCCCCCCAGCCCGACCCGGACCCCGCGCGCGAGGCACTCTTGGTAGAAGCGCGCCGCGCGGGCGGCGCGCGCCGTGCGCCCCTCGCCGGCCGCGCCGAAATCGATCGCCGCCAGCAGCCCCAGCCCCCGCACCTCCGCGATCCGGTCAGCGAAGCGCCCGCGCAGATCGGCGAGCCCCGCCATCAGCGCCTCGCCGCGCGCGGCGACGCCGGCGATCACATCGCCCTCGCGCAGCACGTCGAGCGTGGCGCTCACCGCCGCGCAGCTCACCGGATTGCCGCCGAAGGTGGACGAAGCCGCGCCCGGCGTGGCGAAATGGCCGCCGGTCATGATCGCCTCGCGCCCCGCGAGCAAAGAAAAGGGCAGTCCCGAGCTCAGCCCCTTCGCCGCCGTCACCAGATCGGGCTCGATCCCATAATGGTCGCAGGCGAGGAAAGCACCGAGCCGGCCGCCGGCGGAGACGATCTCGTCCGCCACCAGCAGCACGCCCTTGTCGCGGCAGGCGTCCGCGATGATCCGCCAATAATCGCGCGGCGGCACGATCACCCCGCCCGCCGCCTGCACCGGCTCGAACACGAGCGCCGCCAAATCGTCGCTCGCGCGGATCTCGGCGGCGATCTGTTGGGCGCAGGCGATGCCGCAGCCGGGGAAAGCGAGGCCGAGCGGGCAGCTTCCGCAATGCGCGTTGACGAACTGGCGGGCGCGCGGGCTGGTATCGACCCCGCCGACATTCCAGTTGACCAACGCGCGGGCGCCTTGCGTCTTGCCGTGAAAGCCGCCGCGCAGCGCCGCGATCACCGGGCGCGCGGGGCCGACATGGCCGTGAACCGCCCGGATCGCCGCCTCGATCGCTTCGGTGCCCGAGGAGAAGAAGGCGAAGCGGCTAAGATGCGGCGGAAAGAAATCGGCGAGTTGCGCGCAGAGCGCCACGCGCGCGGGCGTGGCCGTGTCATGCACGTTGGCGAGCCGCGCCATCTGCGCCGTCACCGCCGCCACCACGCGCGGATGGCTGTGCCCCACCGCCTGGGTGAGGATACCGGCGCCGAAATCGAGATAGCGCCGCCCCTCGGTGTCGAACAGATAACTGCCCTCGCCGCGTTCGAACACGCGGCCGGCGAGCATGGCCTCCTCGGTCAGCCCGGACGCGAGGTGCCGCGCCTCGGCATCGCGCGGCAGCGGATCAAGCAAGGTCGCCGCCGCTCGTTTCGAAGACGACGAGGACGATATCCTCGTCCGAAAGATTGATCAGCCCATGTTCGTGGTGCGGCGGGTTGATCAACACGTCCCACGGGCCGACGCTGATGTTCTGGCCTTTGAACCACATCTCGCCATGGCCGCTGATGATGACATACCACTCCTGGTTGTCGCCGTGGCGATGCCGGCCGATCGAACATTTCGGCGGCACGCGGACAAAATCGATGAAGTCGACTCGCTGATCGCTTTCGAGCCGATTGAACGCGCGGAAACAATCGACATGGCCAACGCCATCGTGACAACCAATCTCGCGCGTCATCCAATCGCGCAGCATGTTGGGGATTAGGGCGGGCAGGCTTTCGGAACCAGTCGCCATCGTCCTCCCCCTTTACGATCCTGTCGCGCGATTCTTGGCGATACGATTTCAAGGATGGTGACGATCCGCCGGGCCCCGCGCAAGCCAATGCATACGTATTAATTTGCCTTTGCGGCAAAGCGCTTGCCAGCGGGTCTTCAGCACCGCTAGCCCTTGGCGAAAGGGCCAGGGAGCGACGGCGATGGGGCGATGGGGATGGATTTCGGCGCTGGCGCTCGCGCTGATCTTCGGGGTCCAGGCGCTCCACGCGGCGCCGCGCGAAGAGGCGCGCGCGCATTGGCTGAAGCGCGATCTGATCGCCTGGGCGCCGGGCGCGCCGGGCGATCCTGTCCTCGTCGCGAACGGGGCCGCGGTGGCGACGCTCACCCCGGCGGGATCGGTGTCCGGCGCGCTCGCCGAGGCCAATCCACATCTGCGCGGGGTGCCGCTGTTCCGCCTGAACGCGCCGCGCGAGCGCGTCATCACCTGGCTGAAGGGCGCCGTGCGCGTCGCCCTGCCGGCACCGCAAGGGCGGATCGAGACCGGGCTGCAGATCGGCGGCGTGCTCGACGATCTGTTCGCCAATGACGACGCCCTGGGCGTCCGGTTCGATCAAGGCGTGCCGACGCTCGGCCTCTGGGCGCCGACCGCGCGGAATGTCCGCCTGCACCTCTTTGCGGGCCCGCGCGGTGGGCGGGCGGCGATCGTCCCGATGCGCGAGGATGCGCGGACGGGCATCTGGCGCGTCCGCGGCGCCCCGGGGTGGAACCGGCGTTACTATCTATACGAGGTCAGCGTGTTCGTACCCGCCGAGGACCGGGTGGTCACCTCGCTCGTCACCGATCCCTATGCGCTCGCGCTGGCGCGGGACAGCGCGCGGGTGCAGATCCTCAACCTCGCCGACGCCGATCTGAAGCCGGCGGGCTGGGACGGGCTGCGCGCCCCGCTGCCCGAGGCGCCCGAGGACCGCGCCATCTACGAACTGCACGTGCGCGATTTCTCGATCGGCGACGCGAGCGTGCCGCCCGCCCATCGCGGCAAATATCGCGCCTTCGCCGATCAGGGCTCGCAAGGGATGCGACACCTGCGCGCGCTCGCCGCGGCGGGCCTCAGCGATATCCACCTGCTGCCGACCTATGATTGCGCGACCGTGCCCGAAAACCCGGCCGACCAGCGCACCCCCGGCGACCTCACCCGCTTCGCCGCCGATAGCGAGGCACAGCAGGCGGCGGTAATGGCGGTGCGCGACCAGGACGCCTTCAATTGGTGCTACGATCCCTTCCACTATCTCGCGCCCGAAGGTTCCTACGCCATCACGCCGGATGGCGGCGCGCGGGTGCGTGAGTTCCGCGAGATGGTGATGGGCCTGCGCGCGGCGGGGCTCGGCACGATCCTGGACGTGGTGTTCAACCACACCGTCGCCGCCGGCCTGGCGCGCGGATCGGTGCTCGATCGCATCGTCCCCGGCTATTATCATCGGCTCGACGCCGCCGGGAAGGTCGAGCGCAGCACCTGTTGCGCCAACACCGCCAGCGAGCGGGCGATGATGGAAAAGCTGATGATCGACGCGCTGATGGTGTGGGCGCGCGATTACAAGGTTGCCGGCTTCCGTTTCGATCTGATGGGGCATCACAGCCGCGCGACGATCCTGAAGGCGCGTGATCGGCTACGCGCCCTGACGCTCGCGCGTGACGGCGTGGATGGGCGGAACCTCTATCTCTATGGCGAGGGCTGGAATTTCGGCGAAGTGGCCGACGACGCCCGCTTCGTCCAGGCGACCCAGCGGCACATGGGCGAAGGCACCGGCGTCGGCACCTTCAACGATCGCTTCCGCGACGCGATCCGGGGCGGCGGCGCGGGCGATAGCGGCGCGGCGATCGTGCGCGCGCAGGGCTTCGCGAGCGGCCTGGGCGCCGCGCCCAACGCGCCCGATCGCGATCCGGCGGCGGACGCGGCGCTGCTGCGCACGCTCGCCGATCATATCCGCGTCGGGCTGGCGGGGAGCCTCGCCGATTATCCGCTGCCGCTCGCGGAGGGCGGCACCAAGCGCGCGGGCGATCTGCCCTATGGCAACGCGCCGCTCGGCTATGTTTCCGACCCCCAGGAGACGATCAACTATGCCGAGGCGCATGACAATGAGACGCTGTTCGACGTGCTCGCCTACAAGTTGCCGCCCGATACCATGCCGGCGGAGCGGGTGCGCTGGCAGAATCTGGCCGCGTCGCTGGTGATTCTGGCGCAGGGTGTGCCGTTTCTGCAGGCGGGGCAGGATCTGTTGCGCTCGAAGTCGCTCGATCGGAACTCCCATGATTCAGGCGATTGGTTCAATCGGCTCGATTGGTCGATGGCGGGCAATGGCTGGGCGGGCGGGCTGCCGCCCAAGCCCGATAATGGCGCCAATTGGCCGATCGCAAAGCCCCTGCTCACCAACCCTTCGCTCAAGATGGGACCGGCGGAGATCGGCGCGGCGGCGGCGCAGGTAAGCGAACTGCTGCAAATCCGCCGCGCGACGGCGGGCTTCCGGCTGCGCACCGGCGCGGCGGTGATCGATCGGCTGCGCTTCCACGATGTCGGCGGCGATCGCCCGGCGGGGCTGATCGTGATGAGCATTGCCGGGGCGGACGGCGCGGTGCTGGTGGTGAACGCGACGCGGCGCGAACAGCGGATCGCCGCACCGCTCCCCGGTCGTTTCGCGCTTCACCCGGTGCAGCGCGCCTCGGCGGACCCGATCGTGCGCCAGGCGCGGGTGGCGGACGGCGCGATGACCGTGCCGCCGCTGACGACCGCCGTGTTCGTGCCACAATGAGCGGGGTTGGAACGCCGCGCATGACGTGGCGTCGCGCCCAATCCGTTCATGCTGAGCTTGTCGAAGTGCCGTTCTTCTTGCCGGCCGTTAAAAGGTAAGGCCGCCCTTCGAGAAGCTCAGGGCGAACGGGTCAACGCATGACGGCTTAGACGAACAACAGCAGGATCGGCAGTACCGTCCCGATCGCCAGGCTGATCACCGCGCCGCGCCGGCTCGCGCGCAGCGACAGCGCGATCCAGATGCCGAGCAATGTCGAGGCGATCAGCCCGAGCGACATCAGCCCCACGAAAATCTTCAGCGGCAAGGGCGAATGGCGCGGCGCGGCGGGCGTGGCTTGGCGCGGCGCTTCGGCGGGGCGTGCTTTGGCGCGGGGCGGACGCGGCTTCGGGAAATCCTGCTTCTTGTGCAGCATCGCCGCCACTTTCAGCCAGGCGGCGGGCTTGTTTTCCGGCTCGTGGAAATCGAAGGTCTGCAACATGCCGGTGACGGTGAAGAACAGGATCGCCGGGGCGAACACCATGCCTAGATACAGATGAATGCGCCGCAGCGCGCGTTGCGTGGTTGCTCTCATTTCGCCCCTCAAATCAGCTATTGCTAGGCGTTAGCAAGAGATCGTCGGGCGGCCTAGCCTCATTTTGCCGTCCCCGCCGCCGCGCGATGCTGGACAGTCCCGCGCCACCTCGCCTATTGGCGCTGACCCTGGGGAGAACGCTTCATGTCGCCGCGCCTGCTGCTGCTCGCCTGCCCCCTTTTCCTGAGCCTTGCCGCCGATGCCGGCGCGGCGCCCGCCAAGCGAACCGGCATTCTCGGCACCCCCCTTCCCACCGGCCAGCGCATCACCCCGCTCGCCGCGCCGGGCGCCAAGTTCGAGCCGCTCGTCACCAAGGGCGGCCCCAAGCCCGATTATGTCGCCGATGGCGCGGCGGCGATGGCGCTCTCGCCCGATGGCAAGCGGCTCGCGATCCTGACGAGCGGGTTCAACCGCTATAACGGGCCGGACGGCAAGCTCGATCTGGCCGTGTCGCAGCAATATCTCCTCATCTACGCGGTCGGCCCGGCGGGGGCGACGCACGCGCAGACCCTCACCGTGCCCAACAGCTTCGGTGGCCTGGCCTGGGCACCCGACGGGCAGAGCTTCGCTGTCGGCGGCGGGGTGGATGACAAGCTCCACTTGTTCCGCCTGCAGGGCACGCGCTTCGCGGCCGACGGCACGCCGATCGCGCTGGGGCACAAGGCGGGCAATGGCGCGGGCGTCCAGCCCCAGGCGGCGGGGGTCGCTTTCGCGCCGGATGGCAAGCGGCTGCTGGTCGCCAATTATTACAATGACTCGGTCAGCCTGATCGACGTCGCGACGGGCAAGGTGATCGCCGAGCAAGACCTGCGTCCGGGCAAGATCGATCCCGCGCAAAGCGGCAAGCCCGGCGGCAGCTATCCCTTCGCGGTCGCCTTCACCGGCGCGGGAGAGGCCTGGGTTTCGGCGCCGCGTGATCGCGAGCTAATCCGGCTCAAGCTGAGCGAGACCGGCGTCAGCGTCGTCGACCGGGTGCGCACCATCGGCGAGCCCACCGCGCTGCTGCACGACGCGGTGCGCGGACGACTCTTTGCGGTGGAGGATAATGACGATCGGCTGGCGATCGTCGATCCGGCGAAGGGCACCTTGCTCGCCGAACCTCGGCTGGGCCTGCCCGACGCTGTCGGCGGCGTGCCGGGCAAGGGGCTGAACCCCAACGGCCTCGCCGCGCTGCCCGATGGGCGGCTGCTCGTCACCTATGGCGGCGGCAACGCGCTCGCCATCGTCGCGCCGGAGGCCAAGAGCGCGCGGGTGCTGGGCCTGGTGCCGACCGGCTGGTATCCGTCAGCGGTCGCCGCGAGCAAGGACGGGCGCCGGCTGTTCGTCGCCAACCGCAAGAGCCCGCCCGGCCCCAACCCGCTCGGCTGCCCGCCCAAGGTGGCGACGGTGCAATCGCAACCAACGGCGTGCGGCGCGGCGAACCAATATATCTTCCAGCTGGAAAAGGCCGGGCTGCTGCAATTCCCCGCCCCGAGCCCGCGCGCGCTGGTAAGCACCACGCTGCAGGCCGCCGCCAATCTCGGCATCAACGATCGCGCCGCCCGGGCGCGCGCGGAAAGCGTGATGGCGGCGCTGCGCGCGAAAATCCGCCATGTCGTTTTCATCGTGAAGGAAAACCGCACTTACGATCAGGTGCTGGGCGATCTGGAGATCGGCAATGGCGATCCCCGCCTCGCGATCCTAGGCGAGCGGCTGAGCCCCAATCACCACGCGCTCGCGCGCCAATTCGTCACGCTCGACAATTTCTATGACAGCGGCGAGCAAAGCTCGACCGGCTGGACCTGGACGACGGCGGCGCGGACCACCGATCTGATGGAGAAGACCGCGCCGGTTAATTACGCCGGGCGCGGGCTTTCCTATGAATCCGAACAGCTCGATCGCAACATCGCGACGCGGCTGAGCCCCGAGGAGCGCGCGCGCGTGAACCCCAAGGCGCCCGCCGATCCCGATGTGCTGCCCGGTCCCGCGCTCGTCACCGCGCCCGATGGGGACGAGGACGATCAGCAGGGCGCCGGTTATCTCTGGAACGCCGCGCTCCGCGCGAAGCTCAGCGTGCGCAATTATGGCTTTTCGAGCGCCGTGCTCGACGATCGCAACAATAGCGGCGACGCGCTGGTGCGCGAGCCGTTCAAGGCCGGGCGCCAAATCTTCCAGGCGGCGGACCGTGCGCTCGCGCCGATCTCCGACCCCTATTATCGCGGCTTCGACATGCGCGTGCCCGATTATTGGCGCACCGAAGAATGGCTGCGCGAATTCGCCGAGCAGGAGAAGCGCGGCGCGATGCCGCAGTTGACGCTGCTCCGCCTGGGCGGCGACCATTTCGGCGATTTCGCCGACGCGATCGACGGGGTGAACACGGTCGAGGCGCAGATGGCGGACAATGACTATGCCGTCGGCCGGGTGATCGAGCGGATCGCCAAGAGCCGCTTCGCCGCCGACACCCTGGTGTTCGTGATCGAGGATGATGCGCAGAACGGGCAGGACCATGTGGACGCGCGCCGCTCGATCGCTTTCGTCGTCGGGCCCTATGTGAAGCAGAAGGCGCTGGTCTCCACCCGCTATACGACCGTGCATATGCTGCGCACGATCGGCGCCGTGCTCGGCCTAAAGCCGCTCGGGCTGAACGACGCGCTCGCGGTGCCGATGGCCGATCTGTTCGATCTGAAACAGCGCGACTGGAGCTTCACCGCCCGCCCGGCGGCGGTGCTGCAGGCGACCAAGCTGCCGATCCCAGCCAGCGCCTTCGCCGGCGCCCCTGCGCTTCGCTGCCCGCAGCGCAGCGCCGAATATTGGGCGCAGGCGATGCGCGGCCAGGATTTCAGCGGCGAGGACCGGCTGGACACCGATCGCTTCAACGCCGCGCTCTGGGCGGGCCTGGGGGATGGCGACACCCCGGCCGAGCGCAGCGGCGCCGACCTGCGCGCGGACCGCGCGCGGCTGTTGATGGGCGCCGCGCGGCGTTGCGGGCGGGGGTAAGACGGCGGCGCTTGTCGAACCGCGCGCCTTCTTCTACCCGGCGCGGATGACCGAACAGCCGCTCAAGGATCGTATCGCGCTCGTCACCGGCGCCAGCCGCGGGATCGGCGCGGAGACCGCCAAGGCGCTCGCCGCCGCCGGCGCGCATGTCGTGCTCACCGCGCGCACCACCGGCGCCCTGGAGGAAGTGGAAGAGGCGATCTATCAGGCGGGCGGCGCCGCCACCATCGCCCCGGTCGATTTCACCGAGCCCGACGCGACCGCGCGGCTGGCGACGGCGCTCGGCCAGCGCTGGGATCGGCTGGACATTCTGGTGCTGAACGCGGCGATGCTCGGCACTTTGGGGGCGATTTCGGCGATCGATCCCAAGGAATTCGCCAAGGTGATGACGCTGAACGTGAGCGCGCAGGCGGCGCTGCTCGGCGCGTTCGATGCCATGCTGCGGCGGAGCGCGGCGGGGCGGGTGATCGCCCTCACCTCCTCGGTCGCGCGCACCCCGCGCGCTTACTGGGGCGAATATGGCGCCTCCAAGGCCGCGCTCGAGGTGCTGGTGCGGAGCTATGGGCTGGAGGTGCAGAATATCGCCAAGATCCGCACCGCGATCATCGATCCCGGCGCCACCCGCACCAAGATGCGCGCGCGCGCCTATCCGGGCGAGGATCCGGCGGGGGTGAAGGCGCCCGAGGTGGTGGCGGCGCGGATCGCGCAGCTGCTGATCGAGGATTTCCCCACCGGCCATTTCGAGCGGATCGAGTAGGTTTTGGCGCGTTTAGCCCCTCCTTGAAAGGGAGGGTTTTGGGGTAGGTCGCAGTGGCGAGGGCACCGCGCCCACCATCCCCACCCCAACCTCTCCCCATGGGGGAGGGGCTTGCCGTCAGCCCGCTTAGCCCTCTCTCTGCAAGGGAGGGTTTGGGGTAGGTCGCAGTGGCAAGGGCACCACGCCGGCCATCCCCACCCCAACCCCTCCGCGTGGGGAGGGCCTTGCCCTCAGCCCGCTTAGCCCCTCCCTGGAAGGGAGGGGTTGGGGTGGGTCGCAGCGGCGGGCGCACCGCCGCCATCCCGCCCCCTCCCCAAAGGGGAGGAGCTTGCCGGTGGCGGTCGTCATGATTGGTGGGCCCGGCAGGATTCGAACCCGCAACCTGGCCGTTATGAGCGGCTGGCTCTACCATTGAGCTACAGGCCCTAGGGGGCGCTCGTTAAGCGGCGCGAGGCGGCGAAACAAGCCCCTAGCCCACCGCGTCGATCAGCGCCTCCAGCCCGATCGGACGCACGCCGCGCGCGTCGAGCAGCGTCAGCATCCCCTCCCACCAACGCCAGAAAGCGGCGAGATCGGCGGCGACGCGTACATAAGGCGTGTGGCCCGGCGCGAGCGAGGGCGAGTGGAAGGCGAAGCTCAGCACCCGCTCCCCCTCGCCCAACGCGACGCGCACCGCCTCGCGCGCCGCGGCGAGCGGCATCCCCTCCGGCGTCAGCGCGACCCGCTCCAGCAACCCCGCGCGCGCGAAGGCGCCCCGGCCATGCGGCACCCGGCCGAGCCGATCGTACAGACCCGGCCCCAGCCGCCGCAGCGCGCCGGTGAAGACGGTGGTGAGCGGCAACTCGATCAGCGCGTCATCCGGGCCACAGCGATATGCGGCATTGCCCGCGCCGCGAAAATCCGGCCCGCCATCGCCGCGATAGTCATGCCGCGCGCGCACCGAGCTATCGAGCCGATAGCCGCGCGCGGCAAGCAATTCGAGCGTGTGCGGCCCGATGCCATAGCGCCCGGCCCGATACGCGCGTGGGCGCCGGCCGAACGCCGCCTCCAGCGCCTCGGTCAGCGTGTCGAGCTTCGCCGCTTCCAGCGCGCGCGGCAGATTGCCGGCATAGCTTGCGGGGCGCGACAAGGGCTCGTCGAACGGTGGCGTCACCCAGGCGTGGAGCTGCGCCCCGATCGTCGAGCCGCCATCCGCCAGCGCCGCGCGCAGCGCCGCGACCGCCCAGGGATCGCGCGCAACCGGATAATCGACCATATAGGCGACGGGCACGCCCCAGCCCGCGAAACGGGCATGGGCGGCGGGCAGCGCGCGCATCGCCTGGGTGCCGTGGCGGTCGCGCGTGAACGGCCCCGCCCAGTCGAACTCTTCCTCGGTATCGACGAACAGCACGAAGCGCGTGCCGAGCGCTTGCGGCCAATCGATCCGCCGCCCCGGGGGAGGCGGGCGATAGGGCGGCGACAGCTCCACCGCTCAGTTGATCGAAGCTTGCCCCATCGCGCGAGCAAAGGCGGCGGGCAGCCGCAAAGTCAAGCACGCGTCGCCGATCAGCAGCGAACCGCCCAGCTCGCGCGCCAGGTTGCGCGCCAGGCGCAGCGCGAAGCCCGTGCCGAGCAGCGGCACGCCGGCTGCCGCCTCGGCCTCGGCGTCGGCGGCGGGAGGCGCCTCGCCGAGCGTCAATCGCGCCGGGCGGCTGAGATCGAGCACCAGCTCATCCTCTTCCTGGCGCGCCTCCAGCCGCAACGTCTCGCCCCGATCGAGCGCGGCGACGAGTACCGCGAACAACCGGCCCAGCAGCCGTTCGAGCGCGCGATCGTCGGCGCGGGCGGCCAGGCCCGGCGGGGCGCGGAACCGGGTCGCCGCCCCGCGCAACGTGGCGAGCGGCGCCAGATCGTCGAGCAGGCGATCGACCAGCGGCGCCAGTGCCACCTCGCCCGGCCGCAGCTCGAGCGCGTTCGCCTCGATACGCGCGGCGGTGTCCAAATCCTCGATCGCGCCGAGCAGCGCGCGCGCCTGCTGCACAATCGTCGCGGCATAGCCGCGATAGGGCGTGGGCACCGGCCCGATCATCTCACCCTCGATCATCTCGGCGAAACCGGCGATCGCGTTGGTGGGGGTGCGCAGTTCATGCACCAGCGCGCGCAGCGATTCGTGCCCGGGCGCGCTCGGCTCGGCGTGTTCGTCGGCGCGCGGGCGGCGGGCGGCGCCGCGATAGCCGGTGAAGCGCCCGCTTTCGTGATCGAAGATCGGCTGGCCGGAAATCCGCCAGGCGCCGGCAAGTTCGCCGCGCCCCGCGATCACCAGTCGCGCATCGTCGAACCGGGCGCGGCGGCGGAAGGCGCCGCTCGCCACGCCGTCCACCGCCGCCGCCGCGCCCGCGCCATATTCGAGCGAGATGCCGATCAGCGCGCCGCGCTCGGCGCCGTCGACCCAGCGGATGATGCCGCCGGCATCGGTTTCGAAGTGGAAGCGATCGGGCGGCAAGCGCGGCGGTGGCGTGCTCGCCTCGCGCTGGCGCTGGAATGCGTCGATCCGCGCGACCACCTCGGCGATCGGGAAAGCGCCGGTCGGCGTCGGCTCGGGCGCGGCAGGCGCGTGCTGGCGCAGCGCCTGTTGCATCGCCGGCAGGCTCGCCGCGATCGTGGCGAAGGCGGCGAAATCGGTATCGCCGAGTGCCGGCGCCTCGGGCGTGACGGGGAGCGGCGCGGCCTCGATCGGCGGCTGGGGCGCTTCCGCCTCGATCGTACCGAGCAGCGCGCGCCATTCCGGGCGCCGCGTCGCGGGCTCGACGGCGCGACGCGCGGTCTCGCTCGCCTCCAGCACGAAATCGACCGGGCCGTAAGCGGCGAGCGCGGTGCGCACCCCCTCGCTCAGATCACGGCGATGGCGCAGCACCGCGCGCGCCGCGCTGGACAGCTGTGGCAGCAGCGCGGTCCATTCGGCGTCGCTCAGCCGCGCGCTGCGGAGCAGCGGCGCGACGACGCCGATCGGCTCGCCCGCCAGCAGCCGTACCAGCGCCGCCGGCGGATCGGCGAAGGCGATCGCGCGCGCCGCCGCCGCCCGCGCGCGCGGCGAGACGCGGGGGTAGAGCGCCTCGATCGCGGCGAACGCGCGCGGATCATCGGCCACGCGCCGCCGCCCGACCAGATCGACCAGCTGCCGCCATGCGAGCTCGGCCCCGATCGGGGTCGAGACATCGGCGGCGAGCACCGTCTCGAGGCTGTCGTTGAAGCGCACTTGGTCCTTGCTCGTTGCGACCGCGCCGTGGCTTGGCGCATTCCCCTTGGTAACGAAATCTTAACCGGGGAAAAGGTGCCAGCGACCCCACTCTTTTTCCGCCGTCACAATGTGGGACGATTGCGCTGGCCAGTAATTATCTTATAGGGAAACCCATCTTCGCACCGATAAAAGTACAGGCTTCGTGCCGAAAGGGTTGTGTTCATGGTATTCGACCGGATCGACCGGCAAATTTTGGAATTGCTGCAGGATAATGGCCGGATGACCAATGTCGAACTGGCCGAACGGGTGGGGCTCACCGCGCCGCCCTGCCTGCGCCGGGTGCGGGCGCTGGAGGAAGTCGGCGCGATCCGCGGCTATCACGCCGCGCTCGATCCCGCGATCCTCGGCTATCCGATCACCGTGTTCGCCATGGTCTCGCTCAAGAGCCAGGCCGAGGCTGATCTCGCCGCGTTCGAAGAGCATGTGCGCGGCATCCCCGAGATCCGCGAATGCCATATGCTGAACGGCGAGATCGATTTCATCCTGAAGATCGTCGCCAATGATCTGAAGGCGTTCCAGGAAATCCTGACGACACACCTGACGACCGCGCCCAATGTGGCGAGCGTCAAGACCTCGCTGACCATCCGCACGACCAAGTCGCTGCCGGGGATACCCGTTACAGGCCTATAGGCCGGCATCCCTCCCGGGGCGCCGCGCGGCGCCCCGGGATGCCCCGGCGCTTACTCGTCCGTCCCGCCCGCGGTGGTCGGGCCGGCCTGGTCGATCCAGGTCAGCCAGTAATTGGCGATGTCCGAACGCGGCGGCGTCTTCACCAGCGCGAAGGTCGCCTTGGCGCTGGCCTTGTCGCCCGAAAGCGCCTGCGCCATCGCGAGGTGGGTGTTCACTTCGTCCACCTTCACCCCGCCCTTGGTGAGCGCGACCTTGTAGAGCTCGATCGCGCGGACATAGTCGCCGGTGCCGAGCGCCAGATCGCCGGTCGCCGCCGCCGGGCCGCCCGTGGGCGCCGCCTGGGCGCGCTTGGCGAGCCCCTCAATCGGGCCGTCGCTCGCGATCTGCTTCTGGGCGTCCGTATAGACCATGTTCGCCGGGCCCGAGCTCGCCGGGATCTTGCCCGCCGCGCGCCCCTCGTCGATCACCGCCTTGGCCTCCGCGCCCAGGCCGACATCGCCCAGATCGCCCGAGAATTCGATATAATCGCCCTGGTCGGCCAGCGCCTTGTTCACCCGCAGCAAGCGCCACAGATCGATCTTGGCGCGCTTGTCGAGCTGCGGGGCGCCGGGGCTGAACCCGTAGAGCAGCACCGCCTCGCGCCAATGCTTGGCGGTGGGATATTCCTTCACCAGCATCAGCGACCATTCGTTGACCTGCGCGATCTGCTTGGCCTGCGCCACCTTGCTGCGCGCATAGCGATACCATTCCACCGGCGCCTTGCGGCCGGCGGCCTTCTCGGCATCGATCGCTGCCCGCACCGAGGCGGCGGCGCCCGCCAGATCGCCGCCATCGGCCTGTGCGGTCGCGATGTTCAGCGTCAATTGCGGGTCGTTATACCCGGCTTCGCGCGCGCGCTGATAGAAGCCGATCGCTTCCTTGTACCGCTTGGCGCCATATTCGATCTGGCCGCGCTTGAAGAGAAAGCGCCCGCGCGAGTCCTGCGGCAGTTTGGGATTGGCGATCAGCGCGTCGAGTGGCGCGATGAGCGCCGATTCGCCCTGGGCATAAACGGCGGCATTGCCATTGGCGCGCTCCACCAGCGCGCCATCGACCAGCTGGAGACGGAATTGCTGGGCGTAGAATTTGTCGTCATCGGTCTTCGCGGCGGCTTCGGCGGCGGCGACGAGCGGCTCGGCCTGGGCCCAATTCTTAGCCTGCAGCGCGTTCTGCGCCGGCACGGCGGCTTTGCGGAACGGCTCGCTGAGCTGATATTTGGGGGCGGCATCGGCGGCGGCGCCCTTCTTGTCCTTCTGCGCCATGGCCATGCCGGGCAGCGCCACCGCGCCGGCGCCGACAGCCAGCAGCGCCGCGTAAACGGCGTTGGTCTTGATCCGCATTCTGTCCATCTCCTGTGTCAGCCCCACGCTTTGGCGCCTGCCATAGGCTGGGCTCGCCAAGCGTTCAAGCGATGCCGCCCCGGTGGCGCGCGGCGGCTGAACTGCCGTTGAATGGCGGCGCGGACGCGCTTATGCCGCCCGGCCATGGACTTGGCGGTGGTGATCGGCGCGACGGGCGGCATCGGCGGCGCGATCGCCGACGCGCTTGAGAGCGAGGAGGTGCGCGTGCTGCGCTTCGGCCGCGGCCTGGCCGCGCCGGCGTGGATCGATCTGGCCGACGAAGCGAGCATCGCCGCCGCCGCCGCCGAAGCCCGCCGCCACGGCGCGCCCGATCTGGTGTTCGTCGCGACCGGGCTGCTGCACGACGGCGAACGCGGCCCCGAGCGCGCGATGAAGGAACTCGATCCCGCGTGGCTCGCGCGCAATTTCCAGGTGAACGCGATCGGGCCGGCGTTGGTCGCCAAGCATTTCCTGCCGATCATGCCGCGCCAGGGGCGCTGCGTCTTCGCCGCGCTCTCCGCACGGGTGGGGAGCATCGGCGACAACCGGCTGGGCGGCTGGTACGGCTATCGCGCTTCGAAAGCGGCGCTCAATCAGCTGATCCGCACGCTTTCGATCGAGGAGAAACGGCGCAACCCGCAATCGATCGTCGTCGCGGTGCATCCCGGCACGGTCGATACCGCGCTCTCCAAGCCGTTCCAGGCCAATGTGAAGCCCGGCCAGCTGTTCGCGCCCGATCGCGCGGCGGTACAGCTGCTCGATCTGATCGAGGGGCTGAAGGGGGGCGACAGCGGCAAGCTGTTCGCCTGGGACGGCGCCGAGATCACGCCCTAAATCCCGGATCAGATTGCCAAATCTTCATCTGCCCGGGCTGGACAGGCCCTGCGGCGCGTGATCCTCTCGATCATCGGGCGGCGCGCCGTCGCCCGCCATCAGGGAGAGGCCCATGATCCGTATCATCATCGCCGCCGCCGCCGGCACCGCGCTGCTCGCCACCAGCGCCACCGCGCAAACCGCGGCGACCAAGACGAAGACCGAAACCAAGACGACCAAGACCACCACGAGCGCCCCCGCGCCCACCCCCAAGCCAACGCCGACCCCGGTCAAAGCCGCGACCACCACGACCAAGACCACCACGGTTGCCGGCAACAAGGTGACGACCAAGACCAAGACCGGCAAAACGATCACCTATGATTGCTCGAAAAAGGGCAACGCGACCAAGGCCGCCTGCAAGAAATAAGGCATCGGCGCGACCGAAAGCCCCTCCCTTTTGAGGGAGGGGTTGGGGTGGGTGGAAGCGGTGCGCCAGTCGAGGGCAGAAGCGAGCGTCTCCCAAAGCCGAGCGCCACGCCCCCGCCCTCCCTTCCAGATAGGGGTGATGCGCTTCAACCCACCCGCGAAAACGCCAAACGGGGTGGCGCCCCGGCGCGCCTTGGGCTAGGGGTCGTCACCTTCCCGTCATAAAGCCTATCGAGAGCGCGCGACCTTGACCGACGAGACCCTGCTCGCCGACCCTTCCGACATTACCCCCATCTCGATCGTCGAAGAGATGCGATCGAGCTACCTCAGCTACGCGATGAGCGTCATCGTCTCGCGCGCGCTGCCCGACGTGCGCGACGGGCTGAAGCCGGTGCACCGCCGCATCCTCTGGTCGTGCCAGGAATCGGGCTATTTCTACAACAAGCCCTATCGCAAATGCGCCCGCATCACCGGCGACACGATGGGTAAATACCATCCGCACGGCAACCAGGCGATCTATGACGCGCTCGCCCGGCTCGCCCAGGATTGGTCGATGCGGCTGCCGCTGATCGACGGTCAGGGCAATTTCGGCTCGATGGACCCCGATCCGCCAGCGGCCGAGCGCTATACCGAGGCGCGGCTCGCGCGCGTCGCGGGATCGCTGCTCGCGGATATCGACAAGGACACGGTCGACTTCCAGCCCAACTATGACGGCTCCGAGCGCGAGCCGAGCGTGCTGCCGGCGCGCTTCCCCAACCTGCTGGTCAACGGCGCGGGCGGCATCGCCGTCGGCATGGCGACCAACATTCCGCCGCATAATCTGGGCGAGGTGATCGACGCCTGCCTGCTGTGGATCGAGCGCGCGCTTTCGGGCGCGGCGGCGCCGTCCACCGAAGAACTGCTGGAGATCGTCCCCGGCCCCGATTTTCCAACGGGCGCGATCATCCTCGGCCGCGCCGGCACCCGCGCGGCGTACGAAACCGGGCGCGGCTCGATCATCGTGCGCGCGCGCCACAAGATCGAGGAAGGCCGCGGCGACCGGCGCTCGATCGTGCTCACCGAAATCCCCTATCAGCAGGGCAAGAACGCGCTGGTCGAGCGCATCGCCGAGGCGGTGAAGGACAAGCGCATCGAGGGCGTAAGCGACATTCGCGACGAATCGAACCGCGAGGGCGTGCGCATCGTGATCGATCTGCGTCGCGACGCCACGCCCGAAGTCGTGCTCAATCAGCTGTGGCGCCACACGCCCGCGCAGCAGAGTTTCCCCGCGAACATGCTCGCGATCCGCGGCGGGCGGCCCGAACTGCTCAACCTGCGCGACATCATCGACGCGTTCGTGAAGTTCCGCGAAGAGGTGATCACCCGCCGCGCCAAATACGAACTCGCCAAGGCGCGGGAGCGGGCGCATATCCTGCTCGGCCTCGTCATCGCCGTCACCAATCTCGACGAAGTCGTCCGGATCATCCGCGGCTCGGCTAGCCCCGCCGAAGCGCGCGCCGCGCTGCTCGCGCGCGAATGGCCGATCGGCGAGATCCTGCCCTATATCCGCCTGGTCGAAGCGATCGAGGTGGAGATCAGCGGCGACGTCTATCGCCTGTCCGACGAGCAGGTGCGCGCGATCCTCGATCTGCGCCTCCATCGGCTCACCGCGCTTGGCCGCGACGAGATTGGCGAGGAGCTGCGCGAGCTCGCCACCTCGATCGCCGAGCTGCTCGCGATCTTGGCCGATCGCGCCAAGCTCTACGGCGTGATGCGCGACGAGCTGATCGAGGTGCGCGACCAGTTCGCCACCCCCCGCCGCACCGAAATCGCCGCCGCCGCCGACGGGATCGACGACGAGGACCTGATCGAGCGCGAGGCGATGGTCGTCACCGTCACGCTCCAAGGCTATATCAAGCGCACCAGTCTCGACGCGTTCCGGGCGCAGAAGCGCGGCGGCAAGGGCCGCGCCGGTATGGCGACCAAGGAAGAGGATGCGGTGACGAACCTGTTCGTCACCTCCACCCACACGCCCGTCCTGTTCTTCTCCACCCATGGCAAGGTGTATCGCCTGAAAGTGTGGCGCCTGCCCGAGGGCGGGCCCGCCACGCGCGGACGGCCGATGGTGAATCTGCTGCCGCTCGCGGAAGGCGAGACGATCTCCACCGTCTTGCCGCTGCCCGAGGACGAGGCCGAATGGGGCAAGCTGCATGTGATGTTCGCGACGGCGCTTGGCGCGGTACGGCGCAATTCGATGGACGCCTTCACCAACATCCCCTCGGGCGGCAAGATCGCGATGCGCTTTGAGGAAGACTCGGCCGATCGGCTGATCGGCGTGGCGCTGCTGGAGGCGAGCGACGACGTGCTGCTCGCCACGCGCCAGGGCAAGGCGATCCGCTTCGCCGGGGATGAGGTGCGCGAGTTCCAGAGCCGGACCTCGACCGGCGTGCGCGGCATTACGCTGCGCGGTGACGACGAAGTGATCTCGCTCTCGATCCTCCACCGCGTCGGCACCAGCCAGGAGGAGCGCGAGGACTATCTGCGCTTCGCCCCCTGGAAAGGCGAGCGCGAGGGCGAGCCGACGCTGTCGGCGGACCGCTTCGGCGAACTCGCCCGGCGCGAACAGTTCATCCTGACGGTGTGCGCCAACGGCTATGGCAAGCTCTCGAGCGCCTATGAATATCGCCGCACCGGGCGCGGCGGCCAGGGCATCGTCAATATCGACAATATCGCCCGCAACGGCGCGGTGGTCGCGAGCTTCCCGGCGGCGAAGGACGACCAGCTGATGCTGGCGACCGATCAGGCCAAGATGATCCGGATGCCGCTCGATTCGCTGCGGGTGATCGGGCGCGGCTCGGCGGGCGTGCGGCTGTTCGATGTCGGCGCCGAGGAGCATGTCGTCTCCGCCGCGCTGATCGACGAGGAGGATGAGGAAGCCGTGCCCGACGTCCCGGTCGCGACCGATCCCCAGGACGGCGCGGTGATCGGCGACGATTCCGCCGCCGGGCCGGAGGATGGCCGGTGAGCACCGCCTATAAGGTGCTGACGGGTGAGGAGTGGACCGGCTTCGTGGCTGCCGGCCGGTTCGAAGGCGCACCGATCGATCTGGCGGACAGCTATATCCACCTCTCGACGGCCGAGCAGCTGACCGAGACAGTCGACAAGCATTTCGCCGGCCAGAGCGGGCTATGGGTCGCGGCGATCGACCTGCCGCTGTTGGGTGACGCGGTGAAGTGGGAGCCCTCGCGCGGCGGCGCGCTGTTCCCGCATGTCTATGCGGTGCTGCCGATGGACGCGGTGCTCGCCGCCGCGCCGCTGGAGCGCGGCGAGGATGGCGCGGTGGTGCTGCCCCAATAATTCTCCCCGTTTACGGGGAGGTGGCGCGCGCAGCGCGACGGTGGGGGGTGCTCTTAGCTCACCCCCTCCACCATCGCTCACGCGATGGTTCCCCTCTCCGTGAACGGGGAGGATTAAACGGCTCGCCCCACCTTCCGCACCACCCCCCAGGCGATCATCGCCTGACCGGCGAAATAGAGCGGCCATACGCCCCAGTCCGGCACCGGCGATCCGGCCAGCGGCCCCAGCCGCGCGAACAGCAGCAAGTCGCTCGCGACGAACGCCATCGCCCCGAGCCCCACCCAATAGCGCGGGAAAGCGCTCGCCCAGGCACTCGCCGCCATGCTGCTGAGCGCCAGCGCGTAGAGAGCGACGCCCCAGGCAAGGCCCCGGTCCGCCGGCAGATGATATGCGGTTAGTGGAACCAGGGTTAGCACGAAGCGCACCAGCGCACCTTGGCTCGTGCTCAACGCCGCGCGCGGGTGGCGCCGATAAAACCAGATCGCGACCAGATGCCCCGCAAGAAACGCGATTGCCCCAGCGATCAGCCCCACCGCGTCGATCAGCACATCGCCCAGCGCCCCCAGCGCCAGCACCAGCGCGATCCCTCGCGCGCCACTCAGCGCCGCCCAAAGCGCGAGCAATCCCACCCCCGCGCCTTTCCACGCGGTAAGCGCCACTCCCGGCGGCAAAGCGTGTACAGCCCAGAAATAGCTGGTGCCCGCGATCAGCGCGACGATCGGGATGAACTGGCGCATATCCCCTCCCCCATCTTCCTGCGGGATGCGCTTGACCGTAACAAGTGTTTCAGCTATTTCTGTTTCTACAGAAAGGGGCGGCATGACTCTCTTCCATCATCCCGATGCCCGTGCCTTCATCCTCCATTGGGGGGAGATGGGAACGCAATGGGGTGTCAACCGCTCGGTCGCGCAAGTGCATGCGATGCTCTACCTCTCGGACCGGCCGATCGATGCCGAGACGATCTGCGAGACCCTGGGGCTCGCGCGCTCCAACGTATCCACGGCGCTCAAGGAGTTGCAGGGCTACAATCTCATCCGGCGCACCCATGTCGAAGGCGATCGACGGGACCATTTCGTCGCCGAGACCGATTTGTGGGAGATGCTCCTACGCATCGCCGCCGAGCGCAAGAAGCGCGAGGTGGACCCGACGATCCAGCTGCTCGGCGCGCTCGCCGAGCGCATCAAGGCCGATCCCGACGCCCCAGCGCTGCTGCTGGAACGTGTCGGGCGGATGCATGAGTTCATCAGCACGCTCACCAACTGGTACGATCAGGTCCGCCGCCTGCCCAAGCCCACCCTCGTCACGCTGATGAAGCTCGGCGCGCGGGTGGCGCGGTTCATTCCCGGTAGCAAGGAGTAGCCGTCCCTTTTTTACCCTCATTCTTCGGTAATTACTGAAATTATCGAAATCAACGCGAGGAGAGTTCACGATGGAGGAAGTGCCCGCGCCACAACCGAAACGCCCCAGCGCTTGGGGACGGATTATCGTCGCGTTGCTGCTCGCTTTGGTGTTCGCCGGCGGTGTCTATCTGCTTGTCGGGCGCTACGACCGGGCGACACAACAACCCCGCGCCGAACTGATCGGCATCGGTTTCCTGATCGTGCTGCCGCTGGCGACAGGTGCCTTGGCGACTTTCATCAGCGATCCGCTTGGGGAACATCCGCGCCGGGCATGGCAGGTGCCGCTGTGGCTGATGCTCGCGGTCATCGTCGCCTCCGCCATCGTGCTGCGCGAGGGGACGATTTGCATCCTGATGCTCACCCCGTTCTGGCTGACGTCGGCGATGGCCGGCGGCTGGCTGACTTATCGCTTGCGCAAGCTCTTTCCCGGCGGACGCAGCTATAGCGCATCGCTTCTCGCCGCACCGCTGCTGGTCCTCCAGATCGAACCCCTGATCCCGATCCCCGAGACCCGGCATGAGGTGGAACGCAGCGTCATCGTCGCCGCATCGGCGCAGCGTTTGTGGCCGTTGGTGGAAGGCGTCGGCGCGGTGCGGGCCGATGAGGGCATATGGACAGTTTCGCACGATCTTATCGGGCTCCCGCGCCCAAGACAGGCTCGGCTTGACGGGGGCGGCTTCGGCGCGACCCGCTGGGCGGTATGGGGCGAGAAGCGCGACATCGTGTTCCGCGAGATGATCGATCACTGGTCGCCCGGCAGCGGCATCGGCTGGCGCTTCGCGTTCGACGATCTGCGCGGCTGGGAATCGACCGATCGCCATTTGATGCCGGACGGCCCCTATTATCGGATCGAGCGCGGCGGCTATCGGCTGGAGCCGCTTGGGGACGGCCGCACCCGGGTGACCCTGACCACGCGCTATAGCATGCGAACGCACTTCACGGCCTACGCCGCGCTGTGGGGCGAATTGTTCCTGGGCGACATCGAGAACAATGTCCTCGCGATTATTCGCGAACGAGCCGAGCGCGGCGGAAAGGCGCCGACCTTGCCTTCGCCCTCGCCCGGCGCCTAAGCGCGGCGCATGACCCACGACATCCACATTATCGGCGGCGGGCTCGCCGGATCGGAGGCCGCGTGGCAGCTCGCCCAGGCGGGGCTCAAGGTGAAGCTCTCCGAAATGCGCGGCGGCGGTGATACCACGCCCGCGCATCAGGGCGCCGATCTCGCCGAGCTCGTCTGCTCGAACAGCTTCCGCTCGGACGATGCCGATCGCAACGCGGTCGGGCTGCTCCATGCCGAAATGCGCGCGCTCGGCTCGCTGATCTTGGCGCAGGGCGATACCCACCGCGTCCCCGCCGGCTCGGCGCTCGCGGTCGATCGCGACGGATTCGCGGCGGGCGTGACCGATGCGCTCAGCCGGCATCCCAACATCCAGATCGTGCGCGAGCGGGTCGATGCGTTGCCCGAAGGTCCGGCGATCATCGCCACCGGCCCCCTTACCGCCCCCGGCCTCGCCGAGGCGATCGCGCGCGAGACGGGCGCCGAGGCGCTCGCCTTTTTCGATGCGATCGCGCCGATCGTCTATCGCGAGACGATCGATCTGACGGTCGCTTGGTTCCAGTCGCGCTGGGGCAAGGGTGACGGCACCGATTACATCAACTGCCCGCTCACGAAGGACGAGTATCTCGCCTTCCACGCCGCCCTGTTGGCGGGCGACAAGAGCAGCTTCAAACAGTGGGAGAATGTCCCCTATTTCGAAGGCTGCATGCCGATCGAGGTGATGGCCGAGCGCGGCGTCGATACGCTCCGCTACGGCCCGATGAAGGGCGTGGGGCTCGACGATCCGCGCACCGGGCGCTGGCCCTATGCGGTGGTGCAGCTGCGCCAGGACAATGCGAGCGGCACCTTGTGGAACATGGTGGGCTTCCAGACCAAGCTGAAACATGCCGAACAGGTGCGCATCTTCCGCACCATTCCGGGGCTGGAGCGCGCCGAATTCGCGCGGCTGGGGGGTTTGCACCGCAACACCTTCATCAAGTCGCCCGAACTGCTCGATCGCACGCTGCGCCTGAAGGCGCGGCCCGGCTTGCGCTTCGCCGGGCAGATCACGGGGTGCGAGGGCTATGTGGAAAGTGCCGCGATCGGCCTGCTCGCGGGGCGCTTCGCCGCGGCCGAACTGCTCGGGCATGATCTGGCCCCACCACCGCGCGAGACGGCGCTCGGCGCGCTGCTCGCCCACATCACGGGCGATGCCGAGGCCGAGACCTATCAGCCGATGAACGTCAATTTCGGCCTGTTCCCGCCGATTACCGTAAAGAGCAAGAAGGCGGACCGGAAGCTGCTTTACACAGCCCGAGCGCGCGAGGCGTTGGCCAGGTGGCTGGCGGTTTAGGTGGCGTTTGGGTCACGCGGAGGCGCGGGAAGCGCCCTGTGTGCTATTTGCCGATAGCCCTCTCCCCTGAAGGGGGGAGGGCTTCGCCGCAATCTTGGCACCGTCGAAAGTCGCTCTCCACCCGAACCGATCAATTCTCCTCATCCCCGCCCCGCGCCGCCGGCGGGCAAGCGCATTTCGGCCGCTGCCGCCGCTTCGGTGCGGTCGTCGCGAATTCGGCCGACGTCAGCGCGCCGTCCCGGTTGGCATCGGCCGCGTCGAACTTCTTGGTGGTCTTCACCACCCATTCGTCGAAGCTCAGCATCCCGTCGCCATTGGCGTCGAGCTTGGCGAACGCCTTGCGGCGCGGCACCAGCAGTTCGGCCCGGGTGATCCGGCCATCCTCATCCTTGTCATAGCGCGCGAAACGGCGCTGTTCGCGCGTGCGCTCGGGCGCTTCGGGCGCGGCATCGGGCAAGGGCGCCGCCTCGCCGGCCGCCTGAGCCGCAGCCGGCCGAGCGGGGAGCAGCGGCGCTGGCTTGCTGGCCCGCGAGGTGAACCACAGCATGCCCGCGCCCGCGAGCAGCAGCGCGGCCAGGCCGCCGGCGAGATAGCGCCACATCATCGTCCCCCTTCCGCTGTCCACCCGCAGCATAGCCGCAAGCGTGGCGGCGCCCAAGCGCTCTCAGCCCAGCCAGCCGCGCCGCAACAGCACCGCCAGCCTGGCGAGGGGCGCTGCGTCCGGCCGCCGCAGATCGAACGCGGCGAGCCCCGCGATCATCGCGAGCGGACGCAGCGGGCGCGGCCAGCGGACGCGTAGCGCCTCGCCCAGCAGCGGCGCGGCGAGGCGCGCGGCGGCGTCGGCTTCCTCGGCGCGAGTCGCGCGGGCGGCGAGCTCGGCCAGCGCCCAGCCCTGCCCCGCCGGCGCCAACACCGGCGCGTCGCTCCCCAATAGCCGGCCGGCGAGCCCGAACAGCCGCCCGCGGCCCTCCGCATAGGCAAGCAAGCCGCCCTCGCTCAACGCATCGGGGTTCAGCAGCACGTCCCACCCGTCGGTGAGCGCGGCGAGCGCCGCCCCCGTGATCCCGCGCGGCAGCAGCTCGCCGGCTATCGCTTGGAGCAGCGGCTCGGACGGCGGCGGCGCGGCGTCGAGCCGGCCGAGCGCCTCATACCACCAGGTCAGCCGCAGCTCGCGCACCATCGGATCGCGCCCCAGCCGCACCGCGCCGGCCAGTGCCTCGTCCAGCGCCAACAACGCGCCAAGCGCCGCGCGATCGGCCCGCCGCGCATAAGCGAGCGCCAGGCGCGTGGCGGGGGCGGCGGGGGCGATCATCCCGGGTCTCCTTAAAGCCCGTCTTAACCTCCCCTTGTTAGGCGGTTGAAAGGAAAGGTCCGGCAAGCCTGTTTCCAAAGGATTCATTTGAAGGCGCATGATGGCTGAGCAACGCGACGGCAAGAGTTGGTTGAGCCGGCTGGCACGCGATGTTCGCGGCAACACGCTGGCGATCACGGCGGCGGCGATGGTACCCCTGTGCGGCCTGATCGGCGGCGCGGTGGACGCGAGCCGGATGTACCTCACCAAGACGCGGCTGCAACATGCCTGCGACGCGGGTACGCTCGCGGGACGCAAGGCGATGGGCGGTGGCCAGTGGAGCCAGAATAACGGCGCGCCCAACGCGACCGCGCTGCGCTTCTTCGACGCTAATTTCGGCGACGGCGCTTATGGCACCACGGGGCGCACGCGCGCCTTCAGCGAAAGCGCGGGCAAGGTGACCGGCACCGTCTCGGCGACCGTGCCGATGACGCTGATGCGCGTGCTCGCCGTGCCGGATCAGACGATCACCGTCACCTGCGACGCCGAACTCCGCCTGCCGAACACCGATGTGATGTTCGTGCTCGATACCACGGGCTCGATGGCGACGGCGGACGCCGGCGGCGGCCAGACGCGCATCGACGCGCTGAAGGTGGCGGTCAAGTGCTTCTACGAGATCGTCGCCAAGCTCGATACCGATGCAACCTGTTCGACGGGAACCCCGTCGGGCGGCACCGGGAACTCGGTGCAGATCCGCTTCGGCTTCGTGCCCTATGCCACCAATGTGAACGTGGGCAAGCTGCTGCCGACCGAATATTTCGCGAACAGCTGGCAATATCAATCGCGGGCGCGAACGAATATCTACGGTACGTTCAACAGTTTTGACAATACCTCGTTGTACAATGCCGGCACTTGGACGGGGTACACCACCACCGAGTCCAATACGACAAGCAACAACAGCACGCAGTGCAGCAACTCGTTCACGGTGCCTGGCGACAGCTACACTTTTCTGAATATCGTCGGCTGGCCGTTCAGCGAAAACGCCACGAGCTGGAAAAGCCAAGCAGCCTATACCCGCCGCCAATGGCGCACCAATTACACAAGCAGCACCAAGTTGTGCGAGCTGCAATGGCGCGAGCAATATGTCGAGCGACGCGTGCTCTACGACCGCGCGACGCAGACGACAGCCAACGCGATCACCTTTCCGGCTTGGGACTATCGCCCGGTGAGCCTTGATGTATCGGGCCTGAAGGCGGGTTCGGGCGTGAATTGGAATAACAGCGTCAATCTGCCCATCGGCGACAATTTCACGACCATGTCGGCGACCTGGGACGGGTGTATCGAAGAGCGCCCCACGGTACGCCAGACCACCAGCTATTGGCCGATTCCCTCCGGCGCTTATGACTTGAACCTGGATCTGGTCCCCAGCCAGGGCAACGCCAATTCGCTCTGGGGCCCGGCACTGCCGCAAGTGATCTATCCGCGTCGCGACGGGATCTATTCGAATAGCGGTGCCTATACCCAGACGACCTTCACCAGCACGAACCAGAATTTCACCAACGACGTTTATGCCTGCCCGGCGGAAGCGCGGAAGATGCTGGCTTGGCCGGATGCGAGCAGCTTCAGCTCGTACGTCAACTCCTTGTCGCCCGGCGGCAACACCTATCACGATATCGGGCTGCTCTGGGGCGCCCGGCTGATGTGGCCGACGGGCATGTTCGCCTCCGAAAACGCGCTGACGCCACAGGGTGGGGAGATCGAGCGGCATCTGATCCTGATGACCGACGGCGATCCGTGCACCGATGTCGACAACTATCAGGCCTATGGCATTTCCTGGTTCGATCGGCGCACCACCGATCCCAGCGTGGCGCCCACCGATGGATGCACCACCACGGGCACGCTCACGCAGCAAGTGAATCTGCGCACCGACGCGATCTGCACGGCGATCAAGAATAAGAACATCACCTTATGGGTGGTGACGTTCGGCGCGGTTTCCAGCAACACGGTGACGCGGATGACCGCGTGCGCGACGCCCGGGCGCTATTTCAATGCGACCAGCGCCACCACGCTGCAGCAGACCTTCGCCAGCATCGCCAACCAGATATCGCAATTGAGGCTCACTCGATGATGCGCCGGCTGCGAGAGGATCGGCGGGGCGCCACTTTGATGGAATTCGGGCTGATCGCGCCGACCTTCGCCTTGATGCTGATGGGCGCGTTCGACGTCAGCTACGAATTGTGGATGCGCGCCGTGGTGCAGGGCATCGTGCAGAAGACCGCGCGCGATTCGGGTCTGGAGAGCTCGCTGGAGGCCAACGCAACCACGACCATCGACGCCAAGGTGCGCAATCAGGTGCTGGCGCTGGCGCGCAACGCCAACGTCACGTTCAGCCGCCGCTTCTATCGCACCTTCACCGAAGCCGCCGCCGCCCAGCCCGAAAGCTGGACGGATACTGATGGCGACGGCCGCTGCGACAATGGCGAGCCTTATGAAGATGAGAACGCCAATCTGGTGTGGGACGCCGATGGCGGCAGCGAGGGCCAGGGCGGCGCCAAGGACAAAGTGGTCTACACCGTTACCGTCACCTATCAGCGCACGCTCCCGCTGTGGCGGATGATCGGCGGCAGCGACACCGCGACCATCGTGGCGACCACCGTGCTCGCCAACCAGCCTTATGGCGATCAGGGCAGTTACGGCGCGGCCGTAGTCCGGAATTGCCCATGAGGTTCGCCGAAACACTGAAGCGGCTCGCGCGCGACAACAGCGGCGTCGCGCTGATCGAAATGGCGTTCGTTTCGCCGGTTCTGGTGCTGATGACGCTGACCGGGGCCGAACTCGCCAATTACATCACGGTGCGGATGCGGGTAAGCCAGCTCGCGCTGCGCATCGCCGACGACGCGTCGCGCATCGGCACCGGCAGCCAGCTCGCCGCCAAGAAGATCTCGGAAAGCGACATCAACGATCTGTTCGTCGGCGCCAACCAGCAATCGGGCGGATTGCAGCTCTCGCAGCAGGCGCGGGTGGTGATTTCTGATCTGGAGCCGATGGCCAATCCGAACACCACGAACAAATACAAGATCGTCTGGCAGC
>Ga0310345_10000278_pt1 | contig 90181 bp, 74 predicted proteins | sample HC15DNA20500_MG_FD_204667 | JGI IMG/M metagenome (GOLD analysis project Ga0310345, IMG submission 204667) | Marine microbial communities from station ALOHA, North Pacific Subtropical Gyre - HC15-DNA-20-500_MG | ecosystem: Environmental > Aquatic > Marine > Oceanic | place: Pacific Ocean: North... | reverse complement strand
TGGTGGACCGCCGGCGGGCTTCCCATGCTCGTCGTGACAGGCCTGCAGGACAAGATTGCGCCGCCTGAAGACACAATTGACATTCTCGAGAGTGAATTTGAAGGCCGCGTGACGGGTTTGCGGATCGAGGGGGCCGGTCACGCCTTGCTGCCGGAAAAACCCGATGAGATCGCAGACGCGATCCTGTCGTGGCTTGAAGACCGTCCCTAGGCCAGACGGCGGATTTCCTCGCGCAGACGCTCATCCTTGTCGGTGGCGATGGTCTCAAGCACCCGGACGCGTTCGGTCAGGCGCTCTATATCCCGGCGCATCTCATCCAGCTTTGCCTGGCTAACCGCATCATCCTCGCGGCTCGCTTTGGTCTTGAGATAATTGTTGATCACGCCTGCCCCCACGCAGATGAGGACAATGACAACGACCATCGTAAACGGGCTGGTGATTTCCATGACGCGATCCTTTATTATCGTAATTCGATAATAAGCATGACAGGTCAGTAATTCAAGAAAAATCGCTCAGGGCGCCGCCGGAGCGCTAGCGCCCGGTGGAGCCGAAGCCGCCCTCGCCGCGCATCGTCTCTGGCAGACTGTCGACCGGCTCCCAGGCAATCTTCGTAACCGGCGCAAGAACCATCTGACCAATCCGCTCCCCGCGGGCGATGCGGAACGTCTCATTCCCATGATTTATCAAGATGACCTTGAGCTCACCGCGATAGTCGCTGTCGATCGTACCCGGGCTGTTGAGACAGGTCAGTCCATGCTTGGCCGCCAGGCCAGAGCGCGGACGCATCTGGATCTCATAGCCGTCAGGTATGGCAACAGAGAGCCCGGTCGGCACCATGGTCCGCTCCCCGGGCTCCAGCTCAAAGGCTTCACCCTCAGCGTAGGCCGCGCGCACATCCATGCCCGCAGCGCCTTCGGTCTCATATTTCGGAAAAGGCAGCCCCTCAAAATGGGGCAGGATTTTCACGGCGACTTTGATCTCTTGCATGGGGCGCAAAGCGCCGGAGTCGCCCCCGGCTGTCAACTTGAAAAACGATCAGATCGCGTAGGCCACGATGTCGCTCTGTCCGGCCGGCGCAGGCTGTGCCTCAGAACTGGTGTTCTGCAGTGCCGGATCGGGCAGCGCTTCGTCTGTATCGGCTTCGGCCGAGGCCTGCATGTTCGCAAACACATACAGGCTCGCCAGCATGACGGCGATTAGGGTGAAATAGCCGATAATAAGCTTCATGTCGGGTCCGGTCTGCTCAGCCTTCAGTCTACTCGCGCAATCACGAATAATTTCTTATCACGCGACATGGCTAACCGGAGTCAACGCTTTTCGTTCCCTGCGTGTACAGTTGGCTGACTTTTTTCCGGTAGCCGATTTAGAGGCTGATTACCGGCTAGAAAAAAGACAGTTTTACAGCAGGAACGCGTTTATTCTGCAGCGACCCGTGGCTTGCCGGATTCGGCGAAATAGGCTGCCACACGCTCGGCCAGCTGGCGGGCCACCTGCAGCTTGTCCATACGGGGCCAGCGTTCGATACCGCCTTCGGTGACGAGCGCAATTTCATTGTCGCTCCCGCCCATTACGTCGCCGGAGACATCATTGGCGACGATCCAGTCACAACCCTTGCGCTCGCGCTTGAGGGCGGCATTCTCCTCGACCGAGTCCGTTTCCGCCGCAAAGCCGACCACAAGCTCAGGCCGTCCCTCTGTCATCCGGGAAATCGTGGCCAGTATGTCGGGATTTTCCGAGAGCGACAGCGAAGGCGGCCCCTTGCCCTCTTCCTTCAGCTTCAATTTCCGGTCTGCCCGCGTCGCCGGACGCCAGTCTGCAACAGCAGCGACAGAGACGAACACATCAGCCGGCAAGGCGGCCTCACACGCCGCCATCATTTGACGCGCTGTCTCTACCTGGACCAGATCGACACCGCGCGGCGGGGCGAGCGTCACAGGACCCGACACCAGTGTCACCCGTGCGCCGGAATCTGCAAGCGCGCCAGCAATCGCATAGCCCTGCTTACCCGAAGAATGATTCGAGAGATAGCGCACCGGGTCCAGCGGTTCACGTGTCGGCCCCGCGGTCAGCAGGACATGCCTGCCCTCCAGCGGTTTCGGGCCGGTCAGCCGCGCAAGACTCGCCTCGACGCGGTCTGCAATCACCTCGACCTCCGGCAGGCGGCCCGGCCCGAACTCGCCGCAGGCCATGGCGCCGGTGTCGGGCTCCATCACATCGACGCCGTCCGCACGCAGGGTGGCAACATTGCGCGCCGTTGCGGCGTGTTCCCACATGCGCACATTCATGGCTGGCACCATAAGGACAGGCTTGTCCGTTGCCATAAGCGTGGTGGAGGCCAGATCATTTGCATGTCCGCCAGATGCCTTGGCGAGCAGGTCAGCGGTCGCAGGACAGACCACGACAAGGTCCGCCGAGCGCGACAGCTCGATATGGCCCATCTCTGCTTCGTCATCGAGGCTGAAGAGGTCGCTATAGCATTTATCGCCGGAAAGCGCGGAAACAGAGAGCGGGGTGACGAACTCCGCCCCGCCTTTGGTCAGGATGCATCGGCTGGAAATGCCGCGCTTTGCCAGCGTACGGATAAGTTCCAGCGACTTGTAGGCGGCGATGCCGCCGCCGATAATGAGAAGGATACGCTTGCTGCTCATGACAGGGTGTCCGGTTGCCCGGCCTCTCCCTAACACAAATTTGGTTTATAAATCGACGCCGGGCCTGTGAGAGGTTCACCTCTCGCCCTGCGTCCGCCTAGTAGCGCTGCAGCGGACCAACACGGACACGCGGCGTCGCCCGGCCTGTACGAACGCGGTGATAGCTCGCAAGCGCCTCCAGTCCCGTATCGTAGACAGCCCGGTCAATTGCATCGGCCTCGCAGCGCTGGCTCGCCCAGCGGGCGATGGAGCTGCGATTGACGTCACAGGCCTCATCGGCGGCGCGTTCGATCCGCGAATAGAGAACTTCGACACGCTCGCCGCCAACTGGCGTCAGGTCACGAAAGCAGACCTCATAGCGGGCCCGTCCCTGCCGGTCGTCACGCAGTTTCGTTATGTCCTGCTGACAGTAACCGGAGCTGCGGGCCACGACCGGCGCGTAATCTGTCTCATAGCCGTAGCCGGACTCGTCCGCATACGCATATTCATCCTCATAGGCATAATCATAGGACCCGGCCGGAACTGTATAGGAAGTCGGCGCAGAATAAGTCGTGACACTCTGGCCCGACCTGTAGGTCGTGGCACCGCAACCGGTATAGGTCCGCGTCGTGACCGGCACCGACTGATAGCTGCAGGGCCGCGCGGCGCCATATGTATAGGTGCCACTGCCGCGATAGACGGTGACATTGCTGCCATGGCGCACGGGCTGATGCGCTGTGTAGGCCGTGGTGGGATAATAGTCGCGTCCATAATAGCGGTCAGACGCCCACCACTCGAAGCCATAGCTCGTTGCCGCCCCGTCCGCATGGCGCACCGGATAGGCGTGAGAATAGCTGTAAGGGCTGGCGTCATGCGCATAGGCCCCTGGATGGCGGCTCACCTGCGAACTGGTATAGCTGTCGACATAGGCGCTTGAGGTATATTGGCCCGCAGAGGCCGGGTGCCCCCGGGCCTGACGCTCAACGCGGATGATCCTTGTGGCCGACCCCGAAGACGTGCCGCAGGTCTGCGTATAGGTTCCGCCGCTCAGTTCCGAACAGCCATAAGCCTGCGCCGAGGCGGCTGGAATGGCGGGCAGAAAAAGCGCGGCGGCAAGGGCGGTAATATACTTCATGTGCGGCTCTCCGGGGGGAAGCGTGAGCAGGTTGTTTAGGTTAATCCGCGATTAACCTAACACGAACGCCGCGAGCGCCCAGCTCATTCTCGTGCTACGCGAACTGAGAGATGGTCAATCCGGCAATTGCCGCAAGGCTTATGGCAAGGCCGAACCACGCCCACCAGGGCGGCCCCGCCGGCGTTGTATCGGCCGCTTCCCGGGCGCGGTCCCTTTCAAGAAAGTCTTCAAAGGCATCCATGACATAAGGCAGCCGTTTTAGCCGTTCGGTCACCTCACGGGTCTGGCGCGCAGCCAGCTTCGCTGCGCCAGAAGGCCCGAAATTCTGCGCAATCCAGCCCTTCACGATGGGTTCGGCGGCTTTCCAGATATCGTGTTTCGGATCGATGGAGCGGGCGACCCCCTCGACCTGAACCATCGTCTTCTGGAGGAGGACCAGTTCCGGCCTCAGACGCATGCCGAATGTACGCGTATAATCCATCAGCTGCAGCAGGATGCGGCCCATATAAACGTCTTCGGCCGGCTTGCCGTGGATGGGCTCACCAATGGATCTCAGCGCCTGCGCGAACTCCCCCACGGACTGGTTGGCGGGGACATAGCCCGCCTCGAAATGAACCTCAGCCACACGCTGATAGTCACGCCGGATAAAGCCCCACAGGATTTCCGCAAGGAAGCGGCGTTCATTGAGGCCGATCCGCCCGATCAGGCCAAAATCGACCAGACCGACCTCATTGTCCGGCAGGATGAGTATATTGCCTTCATGCATGTCCGCATGGAAAACGCCGTGTCCGATGGCATGGGAGAGGAAGCCGCGGGTGATTTTGTTGGCGAGCTCAACCCGTTCCAGCCCGGGCTGGTCGAGGGCCTCGGGGCGCGTCAGCGGGATCCCCTCCACCCAGTCCATGGTGAGCACACGCTGTGCCGTGCGGTCCCAGTCTACGGCGGGCACGCGGAACCAGTCTTCCTGCTCCGAGATCGCCCGCATCTGGTCGGCGCCGCCGGCCTCAAGACGGAAATCGAGTTCCTTCTCCATCGAAGTCGCGACCGTCTCGGTGAATTTGACCGGCTCCAGCCTGCGGCTCTCGACCGAGGCACGCTCGACCGTGCGCGCGGCGCGGCGGATGGCGCGTAGCTCATGGTAGATCATGGCTTCCACGCCGGGGCGGAGGATCTTGACCGCTTTCGGCCCGTCTGAGGTCTCCAGCCTGTGGACCTGTGCGAGCGAGGCCGCCGCGACAGGCTCACCGAGTCCCGCAAACAGGCTTTCGGCCTGTTCTTCGCCAAACTCACTGGCGAGGATCCGGCGGACGGCGTCCATGCTGAAGGGGTCCAGCTTGTCCTTCAGGCGTGAAAGATCCTGAGCCGTTTCAGCCCCGAAAACATCCGGCCGCGTCGCCAGGAACTGGCCGAGCTTGATATAGGCAGGCCCCAGCTTCTCTAGCGCGGTGGCGAGACGCTCGCCCGGGCGGCCGGTTGCGCGGCCACCGAACAGGCGCAGCACCCGCCCCGCCATGCGCGCCGGTAGCGGCAGACGTGTCTGATATTCGCCGGGCAGGATCACGTCGTGGCGCACCAGGGCGGTGCCTGCCCGCATCAGCCGGCCATAGTCAGCAAGCGCTTTCAGCAATGAAAGTCTCCAGTCTTCGGGAACGGCTTCAATGCATCGGCGTTTTGATCGCCACAACAAGGAGATGACAGATGGCTGACAACGCCCAATCCAACAATGGTTTTCTCTACTTTCTTGTAGGCGCCCTTCTCGTGGCCGTCATCGGCTTCGGCATCTGGTATTTCGCCGGCCAGCCGAGCAGCGCAGCTGGCGGTGACGCTGACCTTTCGATCTCGGTCAGTGAGGACGGCGTGGCCGTCGATACGCCCGATGAGTAGTCCCCTCAAGCCGCCCATCCAAAATGAAGCGCGGCTATACCGCCTGAGAAATTTGTAACGGACACGGCCACGAAACCGGCCGTGTCCAGTTCTTTTCTGAACGCTTCCTGTTTCGGAAAGCGCCTGATGGACTCTACCAGATACTGATAGGACTCGCGATCGGAAGCGATCACTTCTCCCAGCCTCGGAATGACGCTGAAACTGTAGGCGTCATATAGCTTCTGGAACGCTGGCGCGGTCATATGGCTGAATTCAAGCACGGCGAGACGCCCACCAGGTTTCAGCACGCGGCGAAACTCTGAAAGGGCTGCCGCCCGGTCGGCTACGTTCCGGATGCCGAAAGCAATGGACAGCGCGTCGAACGTCTTGTCTTCGAAAGGCAGGGCCTGCGCATCGCCACAGACCCAGCCCAGGCGCCCTTCATAGGCGGCCATATCCCGGCGTGCGCGCCCGGCATTCAGCATCGCCTCATTGATGTCGCAGACCGTGGCCTGCGCCTCGGAATCGCGCCTGCGCCGACGCCCTGCCCTGTCGGCGCGGTCGATAAATGCCTTGGCAAGATCGCCTGTGCCGCCCGCAACATCCAGCAAGTGCTCACCTGCCTGCGGATTCAGCTTGGCAATTGTGTCGTGCTTCCAGAGCCGGTGAACCCCGGCCGACATGAGGTCGTTCATCAGGTCATAGCGACCCGCCACCGACTGGAAGACGCCCTTCACGCGGGAGACTTTCTCTTCGGGAGAGACCTCTTCAAAGCCGAAGCTTACGGTCTTGTCTGTCTTGATTTCATCAGTCATGCGCGGCGACCATAGTGGCAGCTCTCCTGAAACGCTATATCGCCATTCCATGCCAGAATTGCCTGAAGTCGAGACAGTTCGCCGCGGCCTTGCTCCCGTCATGGATGGCAGGCGTATCCTGTCGGCTGAGCTGCGCCGGCCTGACCTTCGCTTCCCGTTTGCCAGCGACTTTGTAGAGCGCACCGAGGGAAAGCGCATCGAGCGGCTTGGCCGGCGCGCCAAATATCTGGTGGCCGAGCTGAACACCGGCGATGCACTCATCATGCACCTTGGAATGTCGGGACGGTTCACCATTACCGGGGGCGGACGGCCCGGAAATTTCCACCATGAAATCGGGCCAGATAGCAAACATGATCACGTGGTCTTCACGATGGAAGGCGGTGAGACGATCACCTATAACGACCCTCGCCGCTTCGGCTTCATGGAGATCTGGCCCCTCTCCCAGCTCGATGTCTATCCGCGTCTTGCGGGCTTTGGGCCTGAGCCACTTTCAAACGAATTTTCCCATGCCTGGCTGAATGAGGCGCTGGCGAACAAGTCGAGACCGATCAAATCGGTCCTCCTCGACCAGCGCGTCATTGCCGGTCTTGGCAACATCTATGTGTGCGAGGCGCTCTGGCGCGCGGGCATCAGCCCCAGGCGCAAAGCTTCGACAGTCTCCGGCGCACGGGCGGGCCGCCTTGCGGTCGCGATCAATGATGTGATCCGTGAGGCTATCGCAGCAGGCGGCTCGTCCATCTCGGACTTCAAAGCCGCCAGCGGAGAGCTGGGATATTTCCAGCACAGTTTCGCCGTCTATGACCGCGAAGGCGAGCCCTGCAGGCATTGCGGCGCCCCGATCCGGCGCATCGTCCAGTCGGGGCGCTCAAGCTTTTATTGCGGCGCGTGCCAGCGCTAGGCTGGTGTCCTAGCCGAGGGCGGCTTCGTAAATTTTCTCGTAATCGGCCTGCGTCGCCGGTTTGGCATTGCCGCGGTGCGCGAGGTCTGCCAGCGCATATTCGACCACGCCCGGACCGTCGGAGGCGTCGAGCCCGATTTCCTTCAGCGTTGTGGGGATGCCGATATCTTCGTTCAGCTTCTCGATCGCCTCGCCGAGATCAGCGCCGGGCTTGAGGCCCATCGCAAAGCGCAGCCGCTCATATTTGCCATCTGCCGAACCGTCATTGAAGCGAAGCAGGTGCGGCAGGAAGATCGCGTTCAGCGTGCCGTGGTGAAGCTTCTTGTCATGCAGACGGCCTGCCGCATGCGACAGTGCGTGGACGGAGCCAAGCCCCTTCACAAAGGCAAGCGCGCCTTCATAGGAGGCCATCATCATGTTCCAGCGCGCTTCCTTGTCACTGCCGTCCTGTACCGCGCGGCGCAGCCAGCCATCGCCAACAGCGCGGGTGAGGCCGTCATAGCCGATGCCTTCGGCTGGCGGGTTCGAGGCGGGCACAAGAATGGCTTCGATACAGTGGGTTACCGCATCCATGCCCGTTGCGGCCGTCATCATCTTCGGCAGGCCGAGTGTCAGATCCGGGTCGCAGATCGCGACAGGCGGGATCAGGTTCGGGGACGCGAAGGTTTCCTTGCGGCCATTGTTCAGCGTTGTGATCATGCCGACGGAAACTTCAGAACCGGTGCCTGCCGTGGTCGGAATGGCGATCAGCGGCGGAAGCTTGCCGATATGTTTTGAGCCACCCGACATGGCCGCATATTTTTCCAGCGGACCGCCATGGGATGCCAGCAGGCCAACGGCTTTCGAAAGGTCCATGGAAGAGCCGCCACCAAGCGCGATGATGCCATCCGCACCTGCGGACTTGTAAAGCTCGGTGACCTCAATGGCCTGATCCTCGGTCGGGTTGGCCACCGTGTCAGCGAAGACCCCGCCCGGCTCACCGCCAAGCGCGCCCAGAACCGTATCCAGAAGACCGGCCGCCTTGATACCCGGATCCGTAATGATGAAGGGTTTGGAGACCCCGTTTCCTTTGAGCACGCCCGGCAGCTTCTGGATGGCCCCGTGGTCAAAGATGCAGGTGTTGAGAAAAGTCATTACTGGCATGGCGGTCGCTCCCGGTCAGTGTCTCATTCATAAGATTGCCCGCAACTGGTAGGACGGAGAGGCGCCGTCGTGCAAGCACAAGTCTCGCGGCAAACTGCCCATGTGACCACCCGAAGGCGTCGATGCCCCGCCCCAACTGGTGCAACCTGTTGACTTGCCGCCGCCTCTCGGGCCCGTTGAAGCCAAAGCATCCACGCAAGGACCAGACCCAGACGTGACCGACCCGATCCTTTCCGTCCGCGACCTTAAAATCGACTTCGACACGCCGGACGGGACTGTCCATGCGGTCAAAGGCACAAGCTTTGATGTCGCGCCCGGCGAATGTCTCGGAATCGTGGGCGAATCCGGGTCCGGAAAGAGCCAGTCCGCACTGGCTGCGATGGGCCTCATCGCGGAAAATGGCGCCGTGACGGGGTCGTTCCGGTTTCAGGGCACTGAAATGGTTGGCGCGAAAGTCAGCACCCTGCGCAAGATCCGCGGCGCGCAGATGTCGATGATCTTTCAGGACCCTCTGACCTCACTTACGCCGCACCTCACTGTCGGCGCGCAAATGCGCGAAGTGCTGGCGCTGCACGAGAACATGAAAGGCGAGGCTGCCACAAAACGCTGCGTCGACTGGCTCGAACAGGTCCGCATTCCTGAAGCCCGCCGCCGCCTCGACCAGTTTCCGCATGAGCTGTCGGGCGGCATGCGCCAGCGCGTGATGGTCGCCATCGCCATGCTCTGTAATCCAAAACTTCTGCTCGCCGATGAGCCGACCACGGCGCTGGATGTGACCGTTCAGGCGCAGGTTCTCGACCTTATGTATGATCTTAAGAAGGATACCGGCACCGGCATCGTCCTCATCACGCACGATATGGGCGTCGTGGCGCGCATGTGTGATCGGGTCATCGTAATGCGCCACGGCGAAATCGTTGAGCGCGGCACCAGCGATGACATCTTCTACCGCCCGCAGCACGACTATACGAAGATGCTTCTCAATGCGGTGCCCCGTATTGACCAGCCCAACCGCGAAGGCCGGCCAAAACTGGGCGAGCCTCCAGCTGAAACCTCAGAGCCCATCGTCAGGGCACGCGATGTGAAGGTCCAGTTTCCGGTCAATGTCGGTGGCGGCCTCTTTGGCCGAACGAAGATGCTCAAGGCGGTCGATGGCGTTTCCTTCGACCTCCGCACGGGCGAAACCCTCGGCGTGGTCGGTGAGTCCGGCTGCGGCAAGTCCACGCTGGCGCGCGCCGTCCTGAAGCTGGTCCCGCAATCGGCGGGCACCGTCGCCTGGATGGGACGCGACATCACCCAGGCCGGCCGCAAGGAAATGAACAGTTTGCGCGAAGACCTGCAGATCGTTTTTCAGGACCCGCTCGCCTCTCTCGACCCACGTATGACAATCGGCCAGTCCATTGCCGAACCGCTGACCGTGCACAAGCCGCAGCTTTCCAAAGCTGAGCGCGAGAAAATGGTGCGGGACTTCCTGCCGCGCGTGGGACTCGAAACGCATCTCATCAATCGCTACCCGCATGAACTGTCAGGTGGCCAGAACCAGCGCGTCGGGATTGCCCGGGCGATGATCCTGCGCCCAAAACTGCTTATTTGCGACGAAGCCGTTTCCGCGCTCGACGTTTCGGTCCAGGCGCAGGTCGTCGACCTGTTGATCGAGCTCCAGAAGGAATTCGGCCTCGCCATGATCTTCATCAGTCACGACCTCTCTGTGGTACGCGAGATCAGCCACCGGGTCATGGTGCTCTATCTTGGCAAAGTGGTCGAAGTCGCTGGCCGGAACGCCATCTACGAAGACGCGCGTCACCCCTATACCAAGGCGCTCATCTCCGCCGTTCCCACGCCGGACCCGGAGTTCGAGCGGGGCAAGGACCGGATCAAGCTGCGCGGCGACCTGCCTTCGCCGCTCGACAGCCGCGCACCGCTTCGCTTCATGAAGTCGGCAATTATCGACGACCCGGATGCCGAGCAGTACAATCCGCAGCTGATCGAGGTGGCTCCCGGCCACCTTGTGGCCGAGCATGATCCCTATCAGGGCGTCGAAGGCCTTTATGCTGCAAAGACCGAAGCAGCCTGAGCCACCCTCAACCGGCGCCGCTCACCTTCTGCTCACCTGTTATTTCGTCCAGTGCGACCGGCATTGGCGCGGGGTGACTGATGAGAAAGCCCTGAAATTCAAGGCAATTGGCCTCCAAGAGGCGAAGCGCCTGCGCTTCGGTCTCAACACCCTCGGCAACGACCGGGATGGAGAGACTTTGACCCAGGCGCAGGATAGCGTCCACGATAGCAAACGCCTTTTCATCCGTGTCCATGGCCATGACAAAGGACCTGTCGATCTTGATCCTGTCAAAAGGAAGCTGCTGGACGAAGCGCATGGATGAATAGCCGGTGCCGAAGTCGTCGAGCGCGATCTGAACTCCGAGCTTCTTGAATTTTTCAAGCAGGCTGGCGGCCACATGGATGTTGTGAATGATCGCCGTCTCAGTGATCTCCAGTTCCAGCCGATGCGGCTCCAGCCCTGAGCTTCGAAGCGCTTCGCGGACATCACCATAGAGGTTCGGGTCAAGGAACTGGCGGGCCGACAGGTTTACAGACACGCCAAGATGAGTTTCCCAGCCAGCGGCCGCCTTGCACGCCTCCATGATACACCAGCGCCCGATATCGTTGACCACCATGCTCTGCTCGGCGATGTCGATGAAATCATTAGGCATGACCAGGCCGTGTCCGGGACGTTCCCAGCGGATCAGCGCCTCATAGGACAGCACCTTGCGCGTCGCCGCACACACTTTGGGCTGGTAGTAGAGCACGAACTCATCATTCTGAACGGCCTTGGAGAGCGCGATTTCCACGTTGCGGCGCGCCTCGAAGCGCTCATGCAGATCTTCACTATAAAGGCGCGCTCGACCTCGGCCATCGGACTTGGCCGCATAGAGCGCCCGGTCTGCAGATTTCAGAAGTTCGCTTATATCCACGGCTTCTGCGCCGATAATACAGGCACCGGCACTTGCGCTTGAGCGGATAGCCAGCCCCTCATGCAGAACGGGCTGGGAAAGGGCTTCCACACACTCGCCAGCGAACGCTTCCACGTCTGCGGCCGGAATACTGCGCCCCGTCAGCACGGCGAATTCATCCCCGCCGAGACGCGCGGCAAGACCGTCCTCTGGCACAAGCTGGCGCAGCCGCTTTGCCGTCTCGATGATCACTGTGTCACCCGCGCTGTGCCCGAACTGATCATTGACACTTTTGAACTCATCCAGATCCAGAAGTATGACGGCTGTGTGGGCTCCCGTGCCCGCATCGATCATCGCCATGAGCTCGCGCTGAAAGGACTCGCGATTGGCAAGCCCGCTTAGCTGGTCGCTGAAAGCAAGGGCGCGGATCTCGGCGTCCCGGCGCATACGTTCACGCTGATCGCTGATGGCGTAGATGGTGAAACCGTCGTCCTTGTGGGTCAGCTGACGTGTGCGGACCACAACCGGAATGGAAAATACCTCGCTATGGGTGAGGGAGGTTTCAATGTAGCTCGGACTGCCGGAAAGGCTCGTATTCAGACCCGCAAGAGGACGTGCCGGCCTGCCAAGCAAATCGCCTCGTTTCGCGCCGAGCAGGTTTTCGGCAGACTTGTTGACTTCGACCACCCGGCCCTGGACATCTGCGATCACGATCCCTTCCGAAGCCGAATCGGCCAGCATGCCGATGCGCCGGTTTTCCTGAATGCGCAGGCGCGACACCTTCCTGTCCAGCCCCGCCCCCATCATCGTGGCGACAAGAACCAGCACCACGCCTGCAATGAGAAAGCTGGTGAGGTCGCCCCGGCTAAGCGTCCAGCCAACCTCGGCAAGGCCGCGGATCGGAAAGACCTCCATGGAGGCCATGCCGATGAAATGAACGCTCGCCACAGCAAGAAGCGTGAAACTCACCCCCCACAGATTACGCCATCTCTTGGTCGTGCTGATCCCGACCATATAGGTGAGGCCAAAAAATACCGCGCAGAAGCCCACGGCTGCGACGACATAACCGGAATCATATTCCATGAGCGCCGAGGCGCGTAGCGAGCTTTGCCCATAGAAATGCATCGTGATGAGCGTAAGCGTCGCCAGAAAAGCGCACAGCGCACGTCGCAGTGGTCCAAACCCCGTGATCAGAACCTGCGAGACCGCCACGAAACCGGCAATCGCCACTAGCGCCGACAGGACTGTGACCGTTCCGTCATAGGCCACCTCGAACCCGGGGTGATAGCCAAGCATAGCGACAAAGTGTGTCCCCCATACCCCGAGCCCCGTCACCATCCCGGAGGCGGCCGCCCAGAGCCGACGGTCACGCTCGGCTGCGCTGTCCAGTCCACGATGGAACACGACGAGGGCGCACACCGCGCCCAGCGTGCAGACAAACACCGCCATCAACACATAGAAAAGACCGTGATCTTCCTGAATACAGGAAAGAACCTGATACATTTACTCACCCGGCAATTCGACAGGGCGCCCTGGCTGGACGCCTAACTTCGCGTGCATGGCAGATGTCGCATTCGGGATGCAAGGCAATGCCAGCGCGGCATTTATGCGGCGCAAACCCCGAACATTCCCGAAAGGCGCCTAGGCCTTTGAGACAATTTCGCGGATGGCCTTGAGCCGGGCGAGCAGTGGCTCTGCGGTCTGCAGGTCCAGACAGCTTGGCCCATCGCAAAGCGCCTTGTCAGGCTCTTCATGGAATTCGAGGAAGACCCCGTCGGCGCCCGCTGCAATGGCAGACTGCGCAATGATGGAAACGCCCTCGCGGCGCCCGCCCGTCGATCCGCCCGAGGTACGGGGGTCTGCGCCCGGCAGCTGCACGGCATGGGTCGCGTCAATTGTCACTGGCACATCGAGCGCCTTCATCGCCGGGATACCAAGCATGTCGACGACAAGGTTATTATATCCAAAGCTCGCCCCCCGCTCACAGAGAATGGTCGGGTTGCGTTTGTCACCTGTCACTTCGGCGACCTTGGTGACGATGTTCTTGCAATCCCACGGCGCCAGGAACTGAGCCTTTTTGACATGCAGCCAACCGCCGCGCGCCATAACGGCCTGTGCGCCAGCGACAACAAGATCCGTCTGGCGGCAGAGGAAAGCCGGCACCTGGACGATCTCCGCAACCTCAGCAACCGGAGCGGCCTGCTCAGGCGTATGGTAGTCGGTGACCACGGGCACGCCGAACTCTGCCTTGACGTCCGCCAGAATGCGAAGCCCTTCATCAAGGCCGGGGCCGCGATAGGAATTGATCGAGGAGCGGTTAGCCTTGTCAAAACTCGCCTTGAAGACGTAGGGCAGGCTGAGGCGCTCGCAGACCGTCTTGAGGTGCTCGCAGATGCGCATCGCGAGGTCGCGGCTCTCCAGGACGTTCATGCCCGCCATGACCGTCAGGGGATGGCCTGTGCCTATCGTTATGTCATGGCCGGCGCCGGAAAGGGTAAGGCTCTTCATCTCGTAACTCCTCGATGACTGGGATCGCGCTTAATCAAAGCGGAAAATACAGGCAAGCCATGAGCGCCGTTCTAGCCGCTTGCCCTGCCCCGGCCGCCCCAATAGGGTGCGCCGCGTTTGACACCGGACCTGGAAGCCATGAGCGATAAACTGCCGATAAGCCTTGATGATGTAAGAGACGCTGCCCGCCTGCTGGAAGGACAGATCGAGCACACGCCGATGCGCCTGTCCAAGACGCTGAGCGCGATTACGGGGGCCGAAGTCTGGGTGAAGTTCGAGAACCAGCAATTCACCGCCGCCTTCAAGGAACGCGGCGCGCTGAACAAGCTTGCCCGTCTCAGCGATGAGGAAAAGGCAGCAGGCGTCATCGCAGCCTCTGCCGGCAACCATGCGCAGGGCGTCGCCTATCATGGCCGCCGGCTCGGCATTCCGGTGACGATTGCGATGCCGACCACGACCCCTTTCAACAAGGTGCAGCACACGCGCGACTTCGGGGCGCGGGTCCTTCTGGAAGGCCAGACCTTCGACGAGGCCAAGGCTTTCGCCGAGAAGGTGCGCGAGCGCGAAGGCCTGACCTGGATTCACCCGTTTGACGATCCGCTGATCATGGCCGGGCAGGGCACCGCCGCGCTGGAAATGCTGGAAGAGGGGCCTGACTTCGACACGCTCGTCGTGCCGATTGGCGGGGGCGGTCTCATTTCAGGTATGGCGACCGTCGCCAAGGCGCTGCGCCCCGACATGAAGGTAATCGGTGTGCAGGCGTCGATGTATCCCGGTATGCTGGCGGTTCTTGAAGGCCGTGAAGCGGAAAGCGGCGGCGCCTCAATTGCTGAAGGCATATCGGTGAAGACGCCGGGCAACCTGACCCGCAAGGTGGTCAAGGCGCTTGTCGATGAGATCGTGCTGGTCGAGGAAGCACATATCGAACGGGCGATCACCCTGTTCGCGGATGTCGAGAAGACAATTGCCGAAGGCGCCGGCGCGGCCGGGCTTGCCGCACTGCTGGCCCATCCGGAGAAATTCGCCGGGCGGCGGGTCGGCCTTATCCTGTGCGGCGGCAATATCGACACGCGCCTGCTTGCCTCTGTCCTGACCCGCGCGCTGGTGCGTGAAAAGCGGCTTGCCCGCATCCGGATCATCGGGGACGACCGGCCGGGTCTGCTGGCGCTGGTCTCCAAGATCATCGGCGACAATGGCGCCAACATCATGGAGGTGGCGCACAACCGGATCGCGCTCGACGTGCCGGCCAAGGGCGCCGAATTCGACATCCTCATGGAAACCCGCGACGCTCAGCACACCCAGGACATTATCGATGCCCTGTCGCGCGCGGGTTACCCGCCACGCCAGAACTGACGCGCCCCCGGCGCCGGACCGAACACGCCGCAGGTGACAGGCAGGCGAAGCTTGCCTAAGCTCTTATGATGAAACCGATAAAACTGCCCGCCATGGAGATGACATCATGTTGAAACCCCTGACCGGCCTGTTCTGCGCAGTCCTGCTGACCGCGTGCAACGCGCAGGATCAGAGCTTCGATGAATTCTTCCCCTGGGACCCGGACGCACCAAATGTTCAGGAAACCGACAACGGCCTGCAATATGTGGTGTTGGAAGAAGGTCCTGAAGATGGGGCATCTCCGGGCATCGATTCCACCGTTCAGGTCTTCTATGAAGGCCGCCTGACGGACGGCACGACCTTTGACGGGAATTTCGATGAAGGCCGCCCGGCCATCTTCGGCGTGGGACAGGTCATACCGGGGTGGACGCAAGGCCTCCAGCTGATGTCGGAAGGCGACGAATACGTCTTCTACATTCCCTCCGAGCTGGCCTATGGCCAGTCTCCGCGTCCCGGCGGCATCATCAAGCCCGGCGATGACCTCATCTTCCGTGTGGCGCTTGAAAAGGTCTTCACCCCCAAACCTGCCGACGAAGAGGCATGGGACAAGTATACGCCTTGGGACTCTGCCAATCCCGACGTCCAGTCGACCGAGTCGGGGCTCGAATATGTGGTTCTTGAAAGCGGCGCTGAGAACGGAATCAGTCCCGCGCCGGAAGACTCCGTGGTGGTTTTCTATGAAGGCCGTTTTGCCGAAGACGGGGAAGTCTTCGACAGCGCCTATCAGCGCGGCCAGCCGATCATTTTCCAGACGAATGGCGTGATCCCCGGCTGGCAGGAGGCGCTTTCCATGATGAAGCCGGGGGATCGCTGGCTGATCCATATCCCCTCTGACATCGCCTATGGCGAGCGGGGATATCCGGGTGCCATTCCGCCCAATGCCGACCTGAATTTTGAGGTTGATTTGATCGACGTTCTGCCAACGGAATAAATCTTGCTTGGCATGGCGCGTTTAGATGGTGAGGGGGTCGCTATGGCTCATTCGAAACGCGGGCACAGCCAGCTCGCCAGCTTTGCAACCGCTCTGGCAGCCTCCATGGCCGTTCTCGCAGCCTGCCAGACGCCAGCGCCGGCGTCCCAGACCGACACAGGCGTCTCCGCCCAGCAGACTACGGCAGACCTTAATGCCAAGCGCGAAGCGAAAGCGAACGCCCCCTGCCCGGATTATGGGCGCGGCTCCGGCAGCTTCGAGCCGCCCTTCCCTACCGGCTGCGCCGGTCTTCAGACCAGTGAGAGCGGCCTTCGCTGGATCGAAATCGCTGCCGGACCGGAGGACCGCGAGTCACCTCTGGATGGCGCGACAGTGATCGTCGCCTATGAAGGCTATCTTGCCGCAACAGGCGCAAAATTCGACAGCTCATATGACCGGGGCGAGGCAGCCGTCTTTGTTATCGACCAGGTGATAGAAGGCTGGACGGAAATCCTGAAGAAGATGACGCCTGGCGATGAGTGGCTCGTCTACATTCCGGCTGAGCTTGCCTATGGCGATACGTCACCGACCGCAGCCATTCCGGCCAGGTCCGACCTCGTTTTCAAGATCAGGCTTGATGGCTTCCTCAATGCTGAAGAGGTGGCAAACCTACCGCCACCCGCAGGCGTCTCGCCCGCGCTTTGGGATGATTTTCTTCCCTGGGACCGGCAACGCGAAGGCATCGAGCGCGAGCCCTCGGGCCTGACCTATTTCAAGATCGAGGATGGCGGCACCACAGGCACGCATCCACGTGCCGACGATCTTGTCGCGATCGACTATGAGGCCCGTGTGGCCGAGACAGGCGCGCTGGTGGCGTCGACCTGGGGCGGGCAGGCCCCGCTTGTTGCCCGCGCTGGCGACCTCATCCCTGGTTTTGCGCAACTGCTCAGCCTGATGAAGGAAGGTGACGTCTTCATCGGTCACTTGCCAGCCGCGATCGCCTATGGCGATGCCGGTCTTGAAGAGGTGGTGCCTCCGGACGCTGACCTTGTCTATGTTGTCAACCTGATTGCCATCAATCCGGACATCGTGCCTTAGTGAAGGTCACCGCGTGTTGCGCCGGGCTTCAGCGCCCGGCAACCCCGCCGGTCTCCTGAACCTCGTCCATTGTGCGGACGACCACGTCGTCACCCGCCTTGACAACAATTGCGCCCTCCAGGCCGGAAACGCTGATCTGTCCATCCACGGCGCGGATATAGCTGTCGCGGCAGCCTGTCGCTTTAACATCGCCCATCAGCACATTTCCGCCCTCATCCTTGGCGGAGCGTTCCCAGAGCGCTCGAAAACTGCCGATGTCGCTCCAGCCCATCTCGACTGGTACGACCTTCAGCCCGTCGTGGTGCTCCAAGATCGCATAATCGACCGACTCTGCCCGGCACTGGCTGAAGGCATCTGCATTGAGCAGCCCCGCTGCCGGTGCCTTGGGCGGCCCGAATCCATCAGGCAGTGCCGCGCGAACCGCCTCGAGAATATCCGACGCACTGGCCCGAAATGCGGCCACCATGTCTCCTGCACGAAACATGAAGATGCCCGCATTCCAGAAGAAGTTCCCTGCCTCGACATAAGCCTTGGCGGTTTCAAGGTCGGGTTTCTCGACAAAGCGTTGGACCTGGCGGACGCCGCCATGTCTGCCGGCTGCGTCTATATAGCCATACCCCGTTTCGGGAGTCCTCGCCACAATCCCGAATGTAGTGATGACACCCGGCTCCAGCGCATCAAACCCTTTGCCGATGGCTTCGTGAAACGCATCAACATCGCGAATGTCGTGATCGGCAGGCAGAACAAGCAGGACATCTTCAGGTGCGCTGGCAAGCGCTGCAGCGGCGATCGGCGCAGCCGAGTTGCGCCCCACTGGCTCAAGAAGGATGTCCGCCTCCCCGGAAAGGCGCTTGATCCATTCTCCATGCCGCGACGCCCCAATAACCAGCGGCCGGCCAAAGAACAGGTCATGAAGACGGCTGCGCTGCACACGGTCCAGTGTCATTTCCAGCATCGTCTTGTCGCCGAGCAGTTTCAGAAACTGCTTGGGCCGTTCCGGCGTCGAGAGCGGCCACAGCCGTGTGCCGTTCCCTCCGCAGAGGATGACCGGTTTAATTTTGCGGCTCATTTCACCCATGACTTTAAAAGCAATACAGCCGACTTACAGGAGATTCCTCTAGATAGGATTACCGGCAAGTACGACTTCAAAGCCATCATTCTGCATAATGCAGGCAGTCCTGGCGCGCCTCGCTTGTCCAGTCCGCAAGCAGCTCGCTGCTTACCTGTACAACCTAAAGGCGGACCACCAGACCCGCGCTAGCGAAGCAGGCCGGACAGGTAGTGACCGTATTCGTTCTTGTAGGTGCCGGCGAGCTTCAACAGCTGATCGTCGCGAATGAAACCTGCGCGCCAGGCAACTTCTTCCGGACAAGCGATCTTGATACCCTGACGTTTTTCAATCGTCTGCACGAATTGCGACGCCTGGATCAGGCCGTCGAACGTGCCGGCATCGAGCCAGGCGGTCCCGCGCGGCAGGCTGTTCACGGTCAGCTCACCCTTGTTCAGATAGGTTTCGTTGATCGTCGTGATCTCAAGCTCGCCGCGCTCGGACGGCTTCACATCCTTCGCGATGTCGACGACCTGATTGTCGTAGAAATACAGCCCCGTGACAGCCAGATTGCTTTTGGGGGTCGCAGGCTTTTCTTCAATCGAAATCGCCCGGCCCGCCTTGTCCATCTCGACGACGCCGAAATCTGAAGGGTTATTGACCCGGCAGGCGAAGACCTGCGCACCGGAGTCGAGTTGGCCGGCATTCTTCAGAATGCTGCCAAGGCCTGCACCGTAGAACATGTTGTCGCCAAGCGCGAGCGCGCTTTTCTCATTGCCAATCCATTTATCGCCAATGATGAAAGCCTCAGCGAGGCCCCTTGCCTCGGCCTGCTCTGCATAACCGAAATTCATGCCCCAGTCGGACCCATCGCCGAGCATGCGCTGAAAGATGGGGAGCGCTTCTGGCATCGCGATCACGAGAATGTCGCGGATTCCCGCGAGCATCAGCGTCGTGATGGGGTGATAGATCATCGGCTTGTCGTAGACAGGCAGGAGCTGCTTCGAAACACCCTTCGTGATTGGATAAAGGCGCGTGCCCTTGCCGCCCGCCAGAATGATACCCTTCATGAAGTCCAAGCTCCTGTCTCTACGAGTTTGTTCACGCAGGCGCGCATACTTTCGCGCCAGTGCGGTATGGTTATGCCATAAGTGTCCTGAAGCTTGCTGCAATCCAGACGCGAATTGGCTGGTCGTGTGACCGGTGTGGGAAATTCCGCTGAGGTAATCCGGTTCACCTTCGCGGAAGGCCCTCCGCTCGCAGCGCTCTCCTCAAAGATCGCCGACGCAAAATCAGCCCAGCTTGCCTCGCCTGTGCCCGACAGGTGGTAGATACCTGCGCGAACCGGCTGCCCGTCAATGAGGATGGCGGTCGTAATCTTCGCGATGGCCTCGGCGATATCGTGCGCCGAGGTGGGGTTGCCTATCTGGTCCATGACCACACCAAGCTCATCGCGCTGATTGCCGACGCGCAGCATCGTCTTGCAGAAATTCTTGCCGAAGGGGCTGTAGACCCAGGCGGTTCTCAGGATGAGGCTGTCCGGATTCGCCTCGGTGACAGCCACCTCACCTGCCCGCTTCGTCCGGCCATAGACGCCGAGCGGGTTGACGGGATCATCTTCGGTGTAAGGCGCATCCTTGGACCCGTCGAACACATAATCGGTCGACAGATGGATGAGGGGAATATTCCGCTCGGCGCACAGACGCGCCAGCTCCCCGGGCGCGGCCGCGTTCAGGGCATGCGCCGCATCTTCATCGCTCTCGGCCTGATCGACTGCCGTATAGGCCGCCGCATTCACGACGAGCTTCGGACGAATATCCTCGAGCGCCGCCTTCACCGAGTCTGGCTGCAGAAGATCAAGCTCGGGACGCCCGCGCGCCACGAAGCTCAGACCTTCAGGCAGAGGTGTTTCGGCAAGCGCCTGAGCGACCTGGCCACGGCTGCCACAAACAAGGATATGATCCGTCATAAGCCTTCAGACTTTTTCTTCGGATATTTGCTTGTCTTGCGACGGCTTCTGCAGCCCGAGGCGCTCACCGGAGTAGACCGACTTGCGCAGCGGCTCCCACCATTGCGGGTTGTCGATATACCAGCGCACCGTCTTTTTCAGGCCGCTGTCGAAATTCTCTTCCGCTTTCCAGCCAAGCTCGGTTTCAAGCTTTGTTGCATCGATGGCATAGCGCTGGTCATGGCCGGGACGGTCGGCCACAAACTCGATAAGTTCCCGGCGCGGCTTATCGGCTGGCCGCACGGCATCAAGCTCGTCACAGATTGTCTGGACAACTTCCAGGTTCGTACGCTCATTGCGCCCGCCAACATTGTAGGTCTCACCGAGCTCCCCCTTGTTGATGATGAGCCAGAGCGCCTTGGCATGGTCGTCGACATAGAGCCAGTCGCGGATATTCGCCCCTGTGCCATAGACCGGCAGCGTCTTGCCCTCGAGCGCGTTCAGAATAACCAGCGGAATCAGCTTCTCCGGAAAATGATACGGCCCGTAATTATTCGAGCAGTTGGAGATCACAACTGGCAGCCCATAGGTCCGGAACCATGCCTTGGCGAGATGATCCGAGGACGCCTTGGAGGCTGAATAGGGCGAGGACGGATCATACGGCGTTGTCTCATGGAAGAGACCTTCCTCGCCAAGCGAGCCATAGACTTCATCGGTCGACACGTGCAGGAAACGGAAATCTGCCTTGTCGGCCTCATCAAGCCCCTCCCAGTACTGGCGCGCCATTTCCAGCAAGGTGTAGGTGCCAACCACATTGGTCGTAATAAAGTCGCTTGGCCCCGTGATCGATCTGTCGACATGGCTCTCGGCGGCAAGGTGCATGATATGCGTCGGCCGCTCGCTTTTCATGAGGTCGTCCATCGCGGCCGCATCGCATATGTCCGCCTTTACAAGTTTGAAGCGCTCAGAATCCGAGACCGGGTCAAGATTGGCGAGGTTCGCGGCATAGGTGAGCTTGTCCACCACAACCACGTCTGCATCCGTATTCTCGATCAAGTGTCGCGCAACCGCGGATCCAATGAATCCGGCCCCCCCGGTGACGATTACCTTAGCCATAGTTTTTCCCGATGGTTTCAAACGTGGTGGGTTATAGTCAAAATCGCGATTGCATGTAAATGCCAGCAAGCACGCAGTCAGGTGTCAGGCCATTAGAGCTCTCTGATAAACGCCGCCGTCCAGGCTTTTGGCAACGTCCTGTCTCGCCCTCTCTGCGAGCGTATAACGATATTCGGCACTCTGCCGGAGTTCTCGCATCGCACGAATGGTCGCATCTTCGTCGACCCTGGCCCATTTGAGTTCTGTATTCTCATTATAAATTCCAGTCGGATCAGAGACGCTTTCCAGCTCATATGGAAGCAGCCTTGAATTGCGCTCGGTCATGAATTGCAGATTTCCCGACCATCCTGTCGCCATGACCGGCTTGCCGAGCGCCATCGCCTCCGCGAGGACAAGCCCAAAGCCCTCGGAGCGATGGGTCGAGACGATTAGGTCGGTCTCGCGAACAAGCTGCGTCATCTCTGCGCCGGTCATGGTGTGGGTGAGGAGACGGATGCGTGCATCGTTCGATTCCGCCGATTTCAGCTCCCGCGCAAATTCAGGAAATTGCTCCAGATTACGGCATTTCACGATCAGCTCGACTTCAGGGTCGCCTTCAAATGCACGGAGGAAAGCTCGTACTGTCGCCATTATGTTCTTGCGATGAAAAGAGGAACGTCCGTCTGCGCTGCAAAGCATACGGAAAGGCGCACCGGTCACTTCGCAGGGCAGCTCCAAGGGTCGCATGTCTGGCACGGGTACGTGATGCGGCACGGTTTTGACGGGCTTGGCAAAGTCAGGGCCCAGGCTCTCAGCCACAAACTGGCTCGGCACCCAGACTTCCGAGAGATATCTGGCGTTCCGGGGCCAGTCCGGGGGCACAGCTGGCAGCTCCCAGGCCCAGCACCCGATGATCCGCCAGTTGTGCCAGCGCCTGAGCCCCAACCCTATCAGGGCCCGGCGCGTTTCGGGCGCATTGGCAAAAAGCAGAAGCGTGCCGGATCGAGATTGCGGCATTGGCTCAATCGCCTCCGCGGCGGCGTGTTCGACCTGGTTGAACATTTCGGCAAGGTCGACGGCTATCGGCCCATGCCCTTGCTGGGAAAGCGCCGAATGACAAGCCATGGCGGCCCGGCCGATCCCGTTAGATGTCCGGAACATGCCTGCGACCACCAGAGGTTCTTCGAACGAACCGCCCCCCGAGGAGACAGCCCGCGGTCTCGGCAGGGTGGCCTCATGATAGAGGTAGCGGCCCGCGCGGCCTGGTATGTTCAGAAATCTCGTCATTGTCTCTACTGCGGTCCCCACCTGCGCCGCGCAAGATGCATGATTTGGCCGCAGATTGAAACAGCCTCAGCCCGCGCCTGTTCAAAGCGCCGGCTTTATGGCAAGCGGCCAGACTGAAACGCTAAACAGTACAGGTGGACCGGGGAAAGCATGTCACTGAAGATCGAAGAACTTGAGATTAAGGATGTAAAGCTCGTCACGCCGCCGCGATTTGGCGATGCCCGCGGCTTTTTCAGTGAAACCTACAATGCCGCACGCTTTAAAGAAGCCGGCATTGAGGCCGATTTTGTCCAGGACAATCACTCCTACTCGGCGCCTGCGGGCACAGTGCGCGGCCTGCACTATCAGAAGCCGCCCTATGCCCAGGCCAAACTCGTGCGCGTCTTGCGCGGCTCCATCATTGATGTTGCCGTCGATGTGCGTCCGGGGTCATCGACATATGGCAAATGGGTGAGCGCGAAACTCTCTGCCGAGAACGGCGTCCAGATTTTCGTCCCTCGCGGCTTCCTGCATGGCTTTGCCACGCTCGAGCCGGATACGGAGATCGCCTACAAGGTGGACAATTACTATTCGAAGGAATGTGACGGCGCCGTTTTCTGGAATGATCCGGACCTCGCCATCGACTGGGGCATCGAGACGGGTACGGCCCTGCTTTCAGGCAAGGACCGGGAAGCCCAGCGCTTTGCCGATTTCCAGTCGCCTTTCTAAGCGTGGCCAGCACGGTCCTTTGGGGCAAGGAGAGTGTGAGCCCCGCCCGCCATTGCCGCGATGGCGGCCGTTCGAGCTGATATATCCCACCGCATACGGAGAAGCAGCATACTCAGAGGCGACCCAATTCTCCGGAGCGCCTCATGGACACCACCCCTCGCCTCGCCCTTCCCTATCTTCAGCAAAATCAGGCCCAGAAACACGTCACCCTGAATGACGCGCTCCGGCGCCTCGACGCGCTTGTTCAGATGCACGTTCTCAGCGCGGCGACATCCGGGCCGCCCGCTTCCCCGGCAGATGGCGATGCCTATCTTTTGCCGGCGGAGCCCCTTTCAGCCGATTGGTCTATCGCCAGCGAAGGTCAGCTTGCCGTTTTTCAGGACGGCGCCTGGGAATTTCTTACACCACACACCGGCTGGCTGGTTTTCGATGCCGAAAGCGGCGCACTCCTCCTCTTCGACGGTTCAGACTGGACGAACCTGTCCGAGCGCAGCTTTTCAAAGCTTGGCATCAACACCAATGCCAGTGACACAAACCGTTTGTCGGTGAAGGCTGACGCCGAACTGCTGACCCATGACGATGTGACGCCCGGCAGCGGCGACGCGCGAAAAATCATCAACAAGGCCGACGTCTCCAAAACGGCGTCTGTTCTCTTCCAGACCGGTTTCTCAGGGCGTGCGGAGTTTGGCTTGACGGGCAGCGAGGACTTCCAGCTAAAGATCAGCGCCGATGGCAACTCATGGACAAGCGCGCTGGAAATCGCCAATACCGATGGCGCGGCGCGCTTCCCGGCGGGCGTGGTCCATACCGAGACGGGCTTGCCGGTCGCGCACTATATTCCCTCACCTGTCGCTGAACTCTGGCGACTGGATACGCTTCGCCTTGCAACCCCACGCAGCTATACGCTCGGCGGTGCTTACGGCACGACACTCACCCTTTCTTCGACGCAGGCAGGTGAGATTTTCGGCCCCGGCATGCGGGGCAATGCGGCCGTCCGCATCTGGAACGTGACCAAGGCGCCAGCAGAGCCCGCATGGATAGATTGCGACCTCTCCGCCACGGAACTTCGCGTCACAGACGCCGCTCATGTCGCAGGCTGGAGCCCTGGTGACACGCTGCAGCTTGGGGATCCATCTCCCACAGGCACAAATTCACTGAACATGGTAGCAATCGACATCAGCGGATATCTTGCCAGCAAGCTCGGCACGGTTTTCCAACAGAAGGGGCTCATGCTTGGCTTCTATGTTTCGTCTGCGACAGGGCCCGCTGGCATTGATGTTTCACCGGATGGCTCGACAGGCTCAGCCACGGGCGGAAACGCCCTGGTGGACGGCACACGAAACTCGATATCGCTTCCCGTCCCGACCGTCATCGCCTCACCGATTTCCAACAGCAATCTGCTCTTCCTGCGCGAAGGGCTAACCGGCGGCGCGAGCGATATCGGGATCAGCTTCCTGCGGGTGCTGGGGGTGTATGTTTGAGGCCCAAATGCTGGCCAGGCTCTCCAGTCTAGCTGAATCTCAGCCGTAACCGGGCAACAAGCATTTTTGCCTTGCTCCGCAGTCGGCTCCGCCCGCCCTGGGCGGGGCGGAGATGGGCCTCCTCAAGCCTGTATTCTGTCACGCCGTGCACGATGAACCAGTCATGGAATTTGTGCCGTCCCCAGGCTGCGGAAAGCGGAAATTCGGCCTGCAGGTCGGGACGTGACTGGTAGATGTCGAACATGAGCCGCGAGATTTCAGCACCGCCCGCCTGATCGACATCGTCGCTCGGCGCATTCCAGTAGGCCGCGTCATAGGATTTGGCCCATCGCTCTGGCGGTTCGCCAAGCGGTGGGCTTCGCCGCACCACGTCCGGAATCGGTGTCCCGTCCTCAAACGAGCCGAAGCCATAGGAAATGCGGGACCATTTGGTGTGACCGTTCTGCTCCAGCTTCTCAAGATAATGTCGGACAAGGACTGAGGCCTCGCCACAATTCTCCATCGTGAAGCGGCTCTGATGCTTGGAAAATATACTCCCATTTCCCGGCACGACGCCGCTGAAATGGAAGAAGGTGAGCGGCGCGCCGGCCGCCGTCCATTCATCGGCATCCCGTTTCACCGGCCGGTTCAGAAGATTCCAGTAAGCGACATTGTATCCCGGGTCGTAGATTGTTTTCAGATTCGGCAGGAAACTCGGCGCGAACTCCGCAAATTTCTGATCCACGAACAGACCGTTCTGAAGATCATTATAGCAATATTGGCGAAGCATCTCTTCCCACCAGTCGAGGAAACGCCGTGCCTCATCGCAATCGCGCGCCGCCGCAAACCCCAGATTGAACGTGCCGCTTCGTAGGATATCGATGTCCGACGGTATCTCACCATCCTCAAGCGGCGCCAAAAGATGAGGCGTGAGGGCAAAGCAGGCACCCGCTCCGAACGCATCCTTAACCGCTTTAAGCGGCGCAAAGAGCTGGATGTCCGGATCGAGATAAATAGCGGCGTCATAGCCCAGCTTTTCAAAAAGGTGCTTGAAGCAGCTTGGCTTGATTGCGGTAGAAAACTCCATGACCGTGTAGCGGAAGGTCTGGGAGGCGAAATCCTTCAGCCCCAGTGACCGCACATCGATAATGTTCACCCCCGGCACTTCCTCGCCCAGCTTCTCATCGGCAAGGAAGATATAGAAATCTGAATCCGGGCTGGTCTCACGAACCGACTGGCCAAGCGTCAACGCATAGGCAAGGTAGTTACGCGCGCAGATTGTAAATATGGCCGTCCTGATGTGTCCCACTCCCGACGTGTGACCTGTCGATATATAACGATGGTCAGTTGGCTGCCGAAATACTCGGCGCGCTCAATCTCTTCAGTTCGATCGGCGTATTGTCCGGACAAATATCAATGACGCCCTGCCGACTATAATGCGCGTCTGTCTGCAGCACCCTGAAGAGGATTACATCCAGGATGCGGTGCAGGATTTTGAATGTCCCCTTCTGGCGGATGAAGACACCGCAATTGCAGCTATAGGCCCCCGGCAGGAAAGAGCAGACGAAAGGCAACGAAACCTCCACCTTCTCACCTGTCCCAACTTCCGCACCCTCATTGAAAGGGAAAGCATGCTGCCCAGCAATTTCGACGCCCTGAATGGTCTTCACGAACATTGCAAAGTTCGCAGCCTCGAGATTGGCTGAAAAATCTACTTCATAGACAAAGCGATAGTGCTCGTTGAGCACAAGATTGTTCACTATCTTGCCCTGCTTATCGACGATCCGGACATTCGATATCCGCGCGCCATCCGCCTCATACTCGACAGATGAGGAAGAGACGAGGCTGGGGTCCAGCCAGGCATTATCCACATTTCCAGCCTGGGCTGGCGGACGGGACGGCACCGAGTGATCCTTGGCGTCGCGGTCGATACTCGCCCACCCGTCTAGGGATTTAATCTTTTCACGCGCCGCCTCCGCTTCCTCGCCCGAAAGATTGAGGAGGCGTTGATAATGGCTGACGACGATCTTGGGGCTGCCTTCCAGAATTTTCTCACCGCCATCCATCAGGATGGCGCGGTCGCAAAGCTGGATGATGCTCTGCGGGGCGTGGCTGACAAAGAGGATCGTGCCGCCGCGATCCTTGATCTGCTCGATGCGGGCAAAGCATTTGCGCTGGAATGCCTCATCACCCACGGCAAGTGCTTCATCAACCACCAGAATGTCCGGATCGACATTGGTCGCCACAGAAAAGGCAAGCCGCACATACATGCCGGAGGAGTAGGTCTTGACCGGCTGTTCCATGAACTCACCGATACCGGCAAAGTCCGCGATGGCCTCGAAACGGCTATCGATCTCTTCGCGGCTGAGCCCGAGGATGGCTGCGTTGAGATAGACGTTCTCACGGCCCGTAAAATCCGGGTTGAACCCGGAGCCAAGCTCCAGCAGTGCGGCGATCCGGCCATTCACCTCAATGGACCCGCGTGAGGGCTGCAGCGTCCCGCAGATCATCTCCAGCGTCGTGGATTTGCCAGACCCGTTCCGTCCAATGATGCCAACGGTCTCTCCCTTGCCGACCTCGAAAGACACGTTGCTGACGGCCGGAAACTCCCGATAATACCGTACCGGCGCGAGACCAAGAAGGCTTCGCACCCGCGGAAAGATCATCTGCTTCAGCCGGGCTTCAGGCTTGTCATAGATGAGATAGTCTTTCGAAATCCCATTGAGCCGGATCACGCTATCAGAGGACATCGGCAAACCCTTTGCGTGTCTTCTGGAACCACAGGAAACCGCTGGCGCATACGATGACCGCGATCAGCGTATATCCATAAAGTGCGTCCCAGTCCGGCATCTTGCCGAAGATCAGGACTTCACGCGCCTGCTCGACCGGTATGGTGACAGGGTTAAGCGCGAGCCAGGGCTGCACCCATACCGGCAGGGCCGTGGAGGGGAAAAAGATAGGTGCCAGGAAGAGAAGCGCTGTCGCAAACGTCCCGATGAACTGGCCGATATCGCGCGTATAGGTGCCCAAGCTGGCCAAAAACCAGCCGGCGCCAGCCGACATCAACAGAAGGGGCGCAATGACGAATGGCAAGAGGACAGCGGTCAAGGGAATCGCGCCCATCACCAGATAGATGAAAGGCAGAAGGATGAGTAGGCTGACACCGGCGTGGAAAAGCGCGTTCCCAATCGCGACAGGCACCAGGATTTCAAGCGGAAAGACGACCTTTTTTACATAGTTTGAATTGGCGATCATCAGCATCGGTGCGCGGGTGATCGTCTCTGCAAAAATCTGGTAGACAATCAGACCGGTGAACAGGATAACCGCGAATTGCGCCGGGGGCGTGTGTGCATCCGCCTCACCCCAACGCGACCTGAAAACAGTCCCGAAAACGAATGTGTAGATGCCCAGCATGAGCAGCGGCGTAATCATCGACCAGATGAGGCCCAGCGCAGACCCGCGATAGCGCGACTCAATCTCGCGCTTGATCAGCTCCCATGTCAGCCGGGCGTTGGATGTCTGGTTTTCCTTGGGTGCAGCCGTTTTTCGGAGCGGCAAACCGAACCTAGCGGCCAAAGAGGAAAGACGTGTCAAACTGGAAGTCCTTCAGTTTACTTTAGAGCCATGGCACGGAGCCCCGAAAAGCGGCATACTAGATCGATTAGGGCTATACTAATCACATCCTGCTGGTTCAATCGGCTTAGCGAGTTTGCTGCAGTTCGCTTATTCTGCGTATGGTATAATCGCAAATGTATCCGGCGATTGCGGCGCTCATCAGCAGTGTTGACATTGCCTGGCAAGTTCGACACGCAACGTCGGGGCATGCGACCAGCGCCTGGAATTTACATATCTCGGGGAGAGGGATGAACGCTCAGAAGGCCGTGACCGGAGTGATTTGCCTCACGGCTGTTACGATCAGCGCGCTGGCGATTGCCGGCGGCATCATAAATTTCTCTAGAGTTCCCTTCTGGGACATGTGGGACGGTACGCTGGGTTTTATTCAGCGCTTCGATGACAATGCGACACATGCGTTGCTCGGCCAGCACAACGAACATCGGATCGTCCTCACCCGTCTTCTATTTCTGTTGGAGTATAAGGTATTCGGGGGGGGCGGCCTGTTTCTGATTATGGTGAATTATTTATGCCTTATACTCATCTGCATCGTATTTTCTCTTGCACTCTACTTTCGAAACAAATCGTACCGTACACCGCGACTACATATCGTTGTCGCTTGCCTTCTAATGGCGGCATGGCTGTCACTTTGGTCGCAGAATAATAACCTGACCTGGGCATTTCAAAGCCAGTTCTTTCTGGCCCAACTTGTACCGCTTTTGTCATTCCTGTTTCTGGGGCGCGCCAGTCTCGATCAATCTCTGTCTAAACCGTGGTTCTGGCTTGCGCTGCTGAGCGGCCTTCTAAGCTACGGCACCATGGCCAACGGCGTCGCCACTCTGCCACTTCTGGCTCTTGGGGCGCTAGTTTTCCGGATGGGAGGGGTACGTACAACGATATTGGCGATTGCGGCCGCCATAGCTCTCAAACTGTACTTCACTGGATACCAATCGCCAGGGGGCCACGGATCACTGAGCGAATCGCTCATGAACCACCCCGTCGGCATGATGCTTTTTGTGTTCCGCTATCTGGGCAGCCCGTTTTTCTACATATTTGGCATGACGCCTATCGCGAGCAAATTTGCGCTCTTCGGGGGAGCGGGCTTTGTAATTGTGACAGCAAGCCTCGCAGCATTGGTCGTTAGAGGACGCAAGCTGCATTATATATCGTTGGGTCTTCTGCTGTTCACGATTTATATTGGACTTACAGCATTCGTTACCTCTGGCGGGCGGTTGTCCTTTGGGCAGGAAGCAGCGCTAGCCAGCCGCTATACCACGCCAGCGCTAATGGGATGGGCGGCGCTTTTTTGCATTTGTTCGCCCGTAATTTTTAGCTTGTTTCGTGAACGGAGCTCCGAACGCTTTGCTGCTCTCGCCATTACTGCGGCAGGTGCACTTTTTCTGGCGAAATATCAATTTTCAGCTCTAGAACCGGTCGGTGAGACAATGCATAACCGGGCCGTTGCAGCCCTCGCAGCCGAGCTGGGAATCTCTGACAGCCATTATATTTCAACTATTTATCCGAATACTGAGGTAGCCATGGACATTGCCAGTCGGGCTTCCATGTCTAACCTCGCGATTTTTGGTCTTGAGCCGTATCGCGACCTAAGAGAGCGGGTGGGCAAGAAGACACATGCCGCCGCTCTGCCAGATTGCCCAGGCAATCTAGAACGTGTTGAAGCAATTGAGGGCGTTGATGCGTATGTGCGCTTTCACGGCTGGCAGTTTGATCGCAACGCCTCCTCCAATTCCGATAGGATTGAATTGATCAACGCGGACGGGGAGCTGGTCGGCTATGGCTTGTTTGGGCGCCCCCGACCCGACGTTGCCTCCGCGATCGACAGCGATGCGAAGCGGTCCGGCTTCACCGGTTATATACTATCAAGCGCACTTGATATTCCCCTGATCGCCAAAAGTGCCAACTGCAAGACTTTGGGGTCTTTGCAACGGAGCCTGGTCAAATCGCGGGGGCCCACGAGCGACCCTGAGTCTGTATCGATAACTGTTCAAGACATAATCGATACAGCGGGTTGGGACGGAACCGATTTCGCAAAAAGCGAATTAGAGGGTCTTACCGTGCTCGGAACCTTTGTTGAATCCGATGAAGATACCGGTACGCTTCGGTTCAAAGCACAAGACGGTGATACATTTTTGTACCGTTCGGGCCCCACGTCCGGACAACAATTCCTGAAACTCTTGGGCTCCAATAAACAGATGCAGCTCCCAGTATCTCCTGTCTGGACCCTCCTTGAAATTGACTTACCCACATCAGCGCGCGAGATCACTCAAATAGAACTTACGGACCAAGGAAAGGGCTGGGGCGAATGGTCGGCCATTGCGCTTCGTCCGGCTGAAACATCCCCGGGGCAGGAGTAGAGTGTGGCAGAGCTGAATATGCGGATCGTCGTGACCGGCGCAGCTGGCCTTGTCGGCCAGAACCTGGCGCTCAAGCTTCATGAGGCCGGGTACACAAACATTGTCGGCATCGACAAGCACAAGCACAATCTTGGCGTCCTGCGCCAGCATCAGCCTTATGTCGATGTGACCGAAGCCGATCTCGCCGAGCCTGGCGACTGGGAGGCCGAGATCGCGAAAGCCGACATTGTCGTGCTGAACCAGGCGCAGATTGGCGGTCTCGAATGGGAGCAGTTCGAGCGCAATAACATCACCGCCACCCAGCGCATACTCGACGCGATCGATCCGTCCAAGCCGCCCTTCATCGTTCACATCTCATCTTCGGTTGTGAACAGCCGGGCCGACGACTTCTATACCCAGTCGAAGACGACGCAGGAAAAGATGGTGCGTGCATCGCCCTACCCTCATTGCGTCCTGCGCCCCACGCTGATGTTCGGCTGGTTCGACCGCAAGCATCTTGGCTGGCTGCGCCACTTCATGGACAAGTCGCCTGTCTTCCCGATCCCGTCTCACGGTAAATATATCCGCCAGCCGCTTTACGAAGGCGACTTCTGCCGCGTGATCATCGGCTGTATCGAGCAGCAGCCCGAAGGCGTAGTCTTCGATATCTCCGGTCAGGAGCGAATCTATTACAAGGATATGATCCGCACCATCAAAGATGTTGCGGGCGGCAAGGCCATGATCCTCCATATCCCCTACTGGGCGTTCTGGATGTCACTGTGGACGGTCGGTCTGTTCATGAAGCAGCCTCCCTTTACAACGCGTCAGCTTGAGGCGCTGGTGATCCCGGAAGAGTTTCCGATCACAGACTGGCCTGAACGCTTCGGCTTCAAGGCGACGCCGTTCCGTGAAGCGGTCGATGAGACCTACAACCACCCTGTTCACTCCGAAATCTTCCTGGAGTTCTGATAATGCCCGACGCTTCGACAGAGCATATTTACGACCTTATCGTCATTGGCGCAGGCGCCATGGGCCTTGCTGCCGCGCACCATGCCCTCAAGGGCGGCGCCACGACACACGTGCTTGAAGCAGGACCTGAACCCGGCGGCATGGCCGCCCATTTCGACTTTGATGGCGTCTCGCTGGAAAAATTTTACCACTTTGTCTGCAAGACCGATGAGGACACGTTCGAGCTGATGGAAGAGCTCGGCATCGGCGACAAGATGGTCTGGAAAGAGACCTCGATGGGCTATTATGTGAAAGGCAAGCTTCATGAGTGGGGCAACCCCGTCGCCCTGCTGAAATACCCCCATCTCAATATGATCGAGAAGTTCCGCTACGGCCTGATGGCCTGGTGGTGCACGAAGCGTCAGTCCTGGGGAAATGCCGAGAACATGACGGCGCCGGACTGGTTCCGCGCCTGGCTGGGCGAGTCCTGCTACCAGAAGATGTGGCAACGGCTTCTCTATCTCAAACTCTTCCAGTTTACCGAAGAAGTAAGCGCCACCTGGATCGCCACCCGCATCCAGCGCATCGGTCGTTCGCGTAAATCCCTGCTGCAGGAACAGCTTGGCCATATCGAGGGCGGCACACAGACACTTGTCGATGCGCTATGTCAGTCGATCGCCGCCAAGGGCGGCGAGATAAGCTGCAGCAAACCCGTCGCGAATGTCAGTGCAGACACGGACGGCCTCAAAACGATTACCTGCGCAGACGGCACCAAGGTGCGGGCGCGCGAAGTCATTAGCACCGTGCCGACACCGCTCGTCAGCAAGATGATCCCCGGCCTCTCGGAGGACGAAAAGTCCAAGCTCGACGCCATCGACAATATCGGCGTCGTTTGCCTCGTCTATAAACTCAAGAAGCCAGTCACCGGACATTTCTGGCTCAACATCATCGATGAAGACCATGCCATTCCTGGCCTGATCGAGTTTTCAGCGCTGCGCGACTTCGGCGATGAGACGATTGTCTACGCGCCCTACTATATGCCGGTGGATAATCCGCGCTGGGCCTGGTCAGACGAAGAGCTGATGACCGAAGCCTTCGAGACGATCAAATCGGTCAATCCTGAGATTACCGACGCCGATCTAATCTCGCGTTACGCTGCGCGTCTCACCCATTCCCAGCCGATCTGCACGCCGAACTTTCTCGACAAGCTTCCTGCCGTCGATACCACAGTGCCCGGCGTTCAGGTGGCTGATACCTGCTACTATTACCCCGAAGACCGCGGCATCTCTGAAAGCGTCGGTTTTGCCAAAGGCATGGCACAGACCGCGCTTGCACGCCTCTCCTCAAAGAGTGCCTGACGATGACAGGTGAACGCAGGCGTCTGGTTCTATTCATTCTGACGGGCGGCTTTGCGGCCGGGGTCAATGTCCTCGTCCGCATCCTCCTGTCCTATGTAATGAACTTCCAGCTCGCCGTCTTTGTCGCCTACCTCATTGCGATGCTGGTTGCCTATGCCTTGTCGCGCAAATTCGTGTTTGAAGCCTCGGGCCGTTCAGTGTCGGAAGAGCTGACCAAATTTGCCATCGTCAACGTCTTCGCCGTGGCCCAGGTCTGGCTCGTGACCATGGCGCTTCGCTATTACATCCTGCCGGCGATTGGCTGGATGTATCATCCAGAGCTTGTCTCCCACATGATCGGCGTCGCGAGCCCGGTCTTCACTAGCTATCTCGGCCACAAATACTTTTCCTTCCGGGCCAAGCCGGCAGGCCCCGGCGACGCAGGATAGATAGCGGTGCTGCAGGCGGCGGTTACAAGCGTCAGACATTTTCTGTCTCTCTCGCAGTTTCCTGCTGCCAAAGCCGGGATCGTTGTCTTCGCTATTTCGGTGCTGGCGCTCCTCATATCGGGTACCATAGACCCGTCGGCAGCCTGCAGAGGCGTCTCCACGATCCACACCATCGCGAACGGCAATCCGCTTCTTGCCTATTTTATCCTGTTTGGATGGTCTTTTGGTCTTTTCCTGACCGTCATGCCGCTGGGCACCGTCACAATTATTCTGTTTGGCTTTCTGCTCGGTCCGGCGGCGGGACTGGTGCAGTTTGTGGCGCTCATCTTATCCAGCATGATACTGTACGAGCTTGGACGCGGCAGCGACGAAGAGACGGTGAATAGGCGTCTGGAAGAATATCCGGCCCTGTCGCGAATCGGCCGCGTGGCCGCCGGGCATGGCAAATGGGCCACGGTTATTTTGCGGCTGGTCCCCATCGTGCCCAGCGCTGTTGCTTCCTTGACGGCAAGTTTTTTTGCTATCAGTCGCTGGGATTTCCTGATTGGGACATTGGTTGCCGGCTGGGTCCGTCCAGTCGCATTTGCAGCATTGGGATCTTTAGGGCATTACGCCCCGGTTTGCGGCCTTGGCCAAATCTAGGATAGAGGCTCAGAAGAGGGCGGGAGTAGAGACAGAAGATGACGGAAACCACCAGATCCGGAACACTGGTTATCGACCTCGACGGAACGTTGATCCGGTCGGATACGACCCACGAGCTTCTCGTCCTCTGCGCGCGCTGGGCACCGCTCCTCTTGCCTTTGGCCCTGTTCAAATTCCTGAAAGACAAGTCTGCTGCCAAACGGTGGCTGGTTGAGAAGTTCGGCCATCATCTCGATCCCGAACACCTGCCCTATGAAGATGAGGTCCTGACCCTCATCCGTGATCATGCCGAAGCGGGCGGCGATGTGTGGCTCGTTTCGGGCGGCGACCATGAACTTGTCGGCCGCGTTGCCGATCACCTTGGCTTTTTCTCGCGTTATCAGGGCTCTGAACCTGGCCGGAACCTCACTTCTGCCCGGAAGGCAGAATTCCTGAAACAGGAGCTCAGCGGCTACTCTTATGCTGGCAACAGCAATCACGATCTCGCTGTCTGGCAGCAATCGACCGAAGGCTATGCGTTCCGGGCGCCGAAAAAGGCCTTCAGCGTAAAGTCCGAGAAGGGCGATCCGGTTCTCGTTCACGAGAAAGTGCCCCGCAGCGGCAGTTTCCGCCCGCTCAGGAAAACCATGCGGTTGCACCAGTGGGCCAAGAACATTCTCGTTTTCGTCGTCCCGGGCCTGCTCATCAGTGAGCTTCAGCCCTATGATTTCGTGAAGGTTTTCCTTGCCTTCATCTGCTTCGGCCTGATGGCCAGCGGCACCTACATCCTCAATGACCTTTTCGACATTCCGGATGACCGGCGCCATGCGACCAAGAAGCTGCGTCAGATCGCCGATGGCCGCCTCAGCGTGCCTGCGGCCGTTGCCGCCATGACCGGCCTCATACTCGTCAGCCTTATCGGAGCGCTCCTCCTGAACTGGAATTTTGCGGTCGTCCTGGTGATCTATGGCATCGTCACCGTGTCCTACTCCTTCCGCCTCAAACGACTTCCCATCATAGATGTTTTCATCCTTGCCGGCCTGTTCAGCCTCCGTGTCTGGGGCGGCGCTGAAGTCGTCTCAGAAACGGTGTCTGCCTGGTTCATGATGTTTATTGGACTGGTCTTCCTCAGCCTCGCACTTGCCAAGCGCTATGTCGAAATCCGCAAGAGCGCGGAAGGCGGCAAGATTTCCGGCCGGGGCTATCGCTATGAAGACGCGCCCATGATTCTGGCTTTTGGCGCGGGCACGTCCAATGCTGCCGTTCTCGCCCTGGCGGTCTATGGCCTGCTCGCGCCCACGCGCCTCATCGACAACGCCTTTGTCATGATGGTCGTCGCCTGTGTGGTCGGCGGCTGGTTCATGCGGATCTGGCTGGTCGCCGGGCGCGGCGAACTCAACGACGATCCGGTTCTCTTTGCCGTAAAAGATAAGGTAAGCCTTGCCTGCCTTGTCATTGTGGGTGGACTGATGGGGGCTGAAAGCCTTCGTCCGTTGTGGTCGCAATGGTTCTGAGCTGGGGCCGCGCACACCGTTTTGAGCATGACATCACCCGTCTGCGGCCGGGCAATGAGGCACAGCAGCTTAAGGCCGCCTTCCAGGGCAACAGGCCTGTGCTCGCCCATGGGCTGGGCCGATCCTATGGCGATGTTGCCCTCAATGAAGACGGCACGCTGCTTGTCACCCCGGCGATGGACAAGCTTCTGGCTGCAGACTGGAAAACGGGCCTCGTCCGGGTCAGTGCGGGCCTTTCAAGCGAGGAACTCCTGCGCATCTGCGTCCCGAAAGGCTGGTTCCTCCCTGTCACGCCCGGCACCAAGTTCGTGACCATGGGCGGCGCAGTCGCCAATGATGTGCACGGCAAGAACCACCATAAGAAGGGCAGCTTCGGCGCCCACGTCACACGGCTTGGGCTTCAGCGCTCCGACAAGGGCTATATGGAGCTCAGCCGGGACGAAAATCCTGACCTCTTCGCACTCACACTCGGCGGACTTGGCCTGACCGGCATCATCCTCTGGGTCGAGCTGCAGCTCACCCCTATCCGCTCCGCCTATCTCGATGTCGAGAATATCAAATGCCGGTCCCTGTCGGACTTCTTCCGCCTCAGCGAAGAGAGCAAGGACTGGGACTACACAGTCATGTGGGTCGATTGTTTCGCGACGGGCAAGAAACTCGGCCGCGGTATCTTTTCGCGTGCCCGCTTCAAGAAAGACGGCCAGCTGGACGTACATTCGCAGAAGGCCATCCGTATGCCGTTCGCGATGCCTGGCTTCATTCTGAACAAGCTCAGCATATCCATCTTCAACTGGCTCTACCGGATCCGTCCCGCCGCCCGCTTCAAGGGCAAGCAGCATTATGACCCCTTCTTCTATCCCTTGGACGGGATACAGGACTGGAACCTCCTCTACGGGCCCAAGGGCTTCTTCCAGCACCAGTGCCTGCTGGCACCGGAGAACGGCGAAGAAGGTATTCGCGAGATGCTGGAACGCATCGCAAAGAGCGGTCAGGGCTCCTTCCTGGCCGTTCTGAAAGTCCATGGGCCGGAGCCCTCCCCGGGTGTCATGTCCTTCTGCGGCGAAGGGGTTAGCCTCGCACTTGATTTCGCCAATAAGGGCCCATCCACGTTACAGCTTCTTTCAGACCTTGATGCGATTGTTGAAGCGCACAATGGCCGGGTCTATCCAGCCAAGGACTCTCGCATGTCGCCAGAGTTCTTTCAGAAATCCTATCCCGACTGGACCAAGCTCGAGGCGGCGCGGGATCCGAAAATCTCTTCTTCCTTCTGGCGGCGCGTGACCGGCAAGAACAAGGCTTCCTCTCATGACTGACAAGACATCCGTCCCGAAGACGATCCTCATCCTCGGCGCCACATCAGCCGTGGCCGTCGCCTTCGCGCGCCAGGCCTGCAAGGGCAGCGCGCCGCAGCTGATCCTCGCCGGACGCAATGAGGCCCGGCTGAATGAAATCCGCACGGATCTTGTCGCCCGCGGCGCAAGCGAGACGTCGTCTGTCATTGTCGGCGATCTTGGTGACCCGGCAAACGTGGCCGGCCTCTACGCGAAAATCATTGACGATGCCGGCGTGATCGATGACGTCCTGCTCGCCTATGGCATCCTCGGCGACCAGTCCGAACAGCAGGCCGACATGGCAACGCTCAGATCGCTGATAGACGTGAACCTCACATCCGCCGCCATGTGGTGCGAGGCCGTCGCCGCGACATTCGAGACCCAAGGCCATGGACGCCTCGCCGTCATCGGCTCTGTTGCGGGGGATCGCGGGCGCCAGTCCAACTATCTCTACGGCTCCACCAAAGGCGCACTGGAACGCCTCTGCGAAGGCATGGCCCACCGCTTTGCCGGCAATAAGGACATTACGGTCACTATCGTGAAGCCGGGCTTCATCGACACACCGATGACCGACCATATCGAAGGCAAGGGCGGCCCCCTCTGGGCAACACCGGAGAAAGTCGCCTCCGTTATCCATCGCGCGATGAACAAGCGCCGCGTCCGCGTCTACGCGCCCTGGATCTGGCGCTGGATTCTCCTCATCGTCCGTGCCCTGCCAGTGCCGGTCATGCACAAGACGAAGATGTAGTGCAGCTTCAGCACGCGATTCATCAGCATGGCTCGAGGAAGTTCTGACCGTTGACAAAGAAGCTGGTAATATTTCTGAGTGCCATCGGCCTCTTCGCTTTGTTTGTCTGGATTCGTGCGATCCCGACAGAACTTTTGAATATCGATGAAACAATACCTGTCGAAGTTTCACGAGCCATGGAAGCTTCTGGTCGCCTAGACCCCAATTGGGCCAACGCTGACTTGGCTAGCTTCTTGAAATACGACCAATACAATTTCTATTTTTATAATATAATTGCGCATTTTGGGATCTCATTGGGAGATATATTCGACAAGGATGCCCTGGAATCCCTGCGCCTTATGAACTTCGTTTTCCAGTTTCTCGCGATTGTTCTGATCGGCGATGGACTGCGACGACTGAAAGCGAACTGGATAGGCGTCGCTTGCGGCGTACTTTCCGCATGCCTGCTTCCTCTTTGGGTGCAAGACGCAGCAATGGCACGGCCGGAAAGCCTGATCTACCTCCTGATGGCCTTGCTGACCTGGACGGCAATCTCAATTTCCTCCGCGAAGTTTGGGCCGATATGTATTGGATTTGTTGTCGCGCTGGGCGTTGCGATAAAATTCAGCTTTTTCGTTTTTGCGGCACCCATTGCTGCGCTCTGGTTGTACTTGCATCGCCAAAGTTCCTTTTCCGGCTATGCCTACGTCGCCTTAATGGGGGCGCTTGGCTCAGCGTTGGGACTGCTGCTGGCTATGCCATATGCGATCCTCAATATAGACGTTTATCTTTCCGGCCTGACCTACCTTCTAAATCAGTATTCGGGCCAGCATCCACCACACTCCCGTTTGGGTGCCACATTTGTCTCCCAGCTATTCTGGATCGGCTCGTACTTCTCGATCACTGCTGGCGGCTTTCTTGCCGTGACTATCGCTGGAAGTTTCGCTTTTCCAAAGGCTCTCAGTAGAGGGACCGCCTTCCTGGTCCTGCCCTTCCTGGTGACACTCATATATTTTGCAACGAAACCCGTCTTTTTTGAGCGCAATTTTTCCCAGTCCCTCCCAAGCTTGTGTTTCGCTTTTGGGTTGGTCATCGACAGCGGCTGGAAGACCTTCAAAGAAGCGAAGTATCGTGCTGTTTATCTGGCCGTCGCAGCGCCCCTATTAGCTGGAAGTGCGTTCCAGATGTTGTACTGGAGCCATGTAATATCCGATGCAGCCTTATATCTGGAAGATCGGCGAGCACACTTCGAAATTCGCGAGAAGCTTGCTGATTTTGAAGATTTCGGCTTTGTCAGCAGTTTTTCGGGGACTGTTCCGGACTGCGGCAGGATCGCCGTGATCGATTACAACGACCCATGGACAAGGCAGCATTTGCTAATTTTGAGCCAAAGCGGCTTCAATAAAGTCGCAGAATATCGGTCGGTGTTTTCCCGCTTGCCGACGAGTACGTTGCATACCTATCTAGACTCGGATGTGCATTACCTGATCAAATCCTGTGACTGATATAGATCTTGCCATACAGATACTTACAGCGTTGTCTCGAATTCCTCGCCATCGAAATGTAGCGTAAACGGCGTTACGCGAACGCTTGCCGCCTCGCCGTCCTCAACGGCTCTGGCGAAATGAGGCCAGTCTGTTTCAGGCAGCGGGTCTCGCTTTAAAAGTTTCAGATTGTATGAACCCAGCAAGACGCCCAAGCTGATTAGCGCAAAAGGCCGCAGCCGATCTCTCACAAGGCAGGCACAAACAACGCTCCAGACAGAGAACACATTCAAGGCATAGAAGTATCTGGCCCCGGCATAGCCGGAAAACACTGGCGCCATCGAGAACCTGGCGTTCGCCATGGCTATGAGAAGTAACCCAAAAATCAGGCCCGCAATGAGAACCGGAGATCTTCTGGCAAAGATGGCTACGAAAGCCGCGAGCAGAAGTGAAATGGCTGCGTGTCGTTCGCCCGTAAGAACACCATAACTCTGCCGAAGACTGTCTTGCAGATTTTGCAGGATAGAAAGCTCAACTTCCACATAAAGCTTCTGGCTGGTGTTCAGCATTACGATGATCTGGATTGAGGCTGAAACGAGCACGATGATCAAACCGATCCTGTCAGCTGATTTGTGTCGGGCAAGCCAGATCGGCAGGGCAATGATGGAAAACGGTCCAGTCAATGATGTAATCGCCAGCAACACCCGGCTGTGATTGGCCAGAGATGAAAACGCCATCAGTGGAAGCAATAGTGACAGATGCCACTGCAGGTTGGTCGGGTTTAGAAGAATTTCTCCTGAAGTAGGAACAGCCGCCATTATGATCGGCAAAACCCAGACGAACCTGATTTCTAGAGAGGCCACAGCAAAGTAAAGCCAGAACATCGTTGCCAGCGTCAGATAGTTGAAGAGCCACGGCGCAATTTCTGCCGGAAAAGCATCAGCTATCAAGGCAATTAAACGTGGCGCAATTCCAAGATAGCCAGTGCTGGGCATGAACAGCGAAAACGGATCAACAAACTGTTCTTTCCAATACAAGATGCCGTCTTCAGCCCAGAATTCGGGGGTCAAAAGAGCGTCAGGCGCCCTGCTGGCGAGAATGAGCGTCGCCAGCAGGGCTATAAACAGATTTAGAGGCTTGGCGTTTTGTTGGTGCTCTGACGAAGAGGCTACAACAGCGCTTTCATGCGACATCAGGCGCTCCACAAGATCCGATCACGACTTAGAGCGCTCGTGCGAAACACGCCCAAGAACTTCGGCCAGTTCCTCAAAGTCGATTGGTTGGCCTTTGCCTTTAAGATCCTTGACTGTCCGCAATGGCGGGTTGCTTCCGGCTTCGGTATTGGACACAGCTTCAGCAATGGCCTCGGACAGTGATTGCGGTGACAAAGCCTGGATGGATAGCAGCTGGTTGGATCGTCTCGTCATATCCTTGCCTTCGTATCCATTGGTTATCGTCAGGCATCCGGCATTCGCCATTTCCAGAGGCGGATAACTTGGATGTGGGCTGATCATCAGCGAAACGCCAATGGCACTCCGGTTCAGTATATCGGCATAATCGTCAAGCGACATCTTTCCAGCAACTCTTGCATTCTTGAGAAAGCTGATCCGTGCCGGATCAAAATACTCGCCAGCAAACACGATCTCATATTCCGCAGCCTCCGCCGGAGAGGACCGTTGCCAACGCCGGAGCCCTTCCGCCAGAATGTGAAAACAGTTTCGCGGCGTGCTCGGGCGTCCATAGCACAAGATGATCTTCTCTTTTGGAGTGGGGCTTATAAGCTCATCCAGACGCGCATTCAGGCTGTATGGGACGAACCATGCCTGCCGGAAAGAATAACGCTGCATCATAAATCCCAAGAGTTCCTCGGAGTTTATGATGGCGAGCGTCTCGTCGCCGCGGTGATAGGTCGCCTCGGCAAGCGCATAGTGCTCCGACCAACTGTAAAAACCGGGTTCGTAGTCCTGTATCAAATAGACAACGGGTTTGCTGGTCAAAAACATGGCTTGCTGGGCGTCTTTCAACCGGAATGCCAAGTCTGCGGTCCACCAAGCCGTCGCGAAGAAGAAATCAGATTTGCGGATTGAAATTGGCTCGCGACGGTTTGACGTAACATCAACCACAGTCGCCCCGCCCGTGGAGTCGCCGCGAGGGGAGCTCAAGGTCACGCTTGTGCCCAGTCGCCGGCTAATCTCCTCAACCGATCCGCTGTCCACATCGTCCGAGACAACCAGCACCCGCAACTCGACTCCCATCGCCTCAGCAAGCGATTTATAACTCGCTATAGCTGTGGATATACCGCCGTACACCTTGCTCGGCTTCAAGGTCGGCAGAATCAGATTCAGCCGCGCTTCCGACCTGGAAGACTGAAGAACTTCAACCGGATAGACTTCACTGACATGGTTGAAATGATTCTGGCTGCTTGATCTATTTGCAAGAAGTTTCGTTATCGGAGCTTTGAGGTGTAGCGGCACGTCTTTGGCCTCCAAAAATATCGCATTTTCCAAGTATGCCTCAGGAGCAGCCTTAGAAACAATTTTTTTGAACTGGTAGCCTTGCTGCTCGCAAATGAAGAAAAGCGACCGCTCAATGGCGTGCGCCAGTGTCCCGTCAATTTGTCCTTCTTCAGGGTCGAAGTCCTCGTATTTCAGATTAAGGTCGAACAGGGGCTGCAAGACGTCTCGCCTCGCCCAGAACATTGTACTCGTCGGGAATTCTAATGGCGTGTCCGCATCAATATGGCAGCCGAGGCGGGCAAGTAGGGATTCAGCCTTCTCAAAGTCATACCCCCAGTTTCGAAGTCCCTCGACCTCGTTGAAGTGCTCCGAATAGATAAGACCGATCTCATCATACTCGAAAAGCTTCAGGATAGACTGCACGATCGCTTTGGACCCGATCAGGTTTTCGCGCAGGAAGTTGCCCCAGCCGGCATATCGATCATCATGCTTTGATTTTTTTGTATGAAGGTGAAAGATAATTTCCTCACCCTTCGAAAAACGCCCCCCTTCTATGAGAAATGGCGCCACGTCCCGACCTCTGTTGGGAGTCACGATAACTTCGCCGTTGAGCTCCAACGCCTTCAGGCTCTCTGATAGGGCGGCTTTCTTTTCCTCGCTATCAGTTGTCAGGAGCAACCGCATTGGAATATTGGCCGCCTTCAACTCCGCAAGTATCTCCGCCGATACCTCAGTGTAAAAACAATGGATTATTCCGAGGATGCTTTGGTCAATGCGATCAGCAGGCGTGTAATCCGCAAGTGGCAGGGCAATTGGACGGAGCCAAGACTTGCCCGGATTGAAGGCATTTTGGGCACCATATTCGTTGAAATCGTCATTCACGCCGAAAGCGGGTCGCGTTTCCAATTCCAGAGGCGGGGATGGTCGAACATGAGAACCCTCACGCGCGACGAGGTGATGACGAAGTTCATCTGCCCTTTTCTGACCTATAACCTTAACCAGCCTAGGGTCATCCGCCTCCATAAATCCTGATGTTACAAGCTGAATCTTCCAAAACGGAAAGCCTTGGTCTATCAGTTCTTCCCAGTAGTGGATGGTCGGGTTACGACCGGATTCATTCGCTTCTTTGACCTCAAAAAGGGCATCGCACCGATATCCCAGGTCTGCCAATCTCTCGCCGATCTCCAATTCAGTTCCATAGATGAGCTCGTTCTTGTCTAGGTAGTATGGCAGCTCGCGAAATTGATCGAGCGCACCGGACGAGATAGCCGACTTTTTCAGCGCTATCATATACGACTGAAAATGTGGTTTGACCTCCAGATTACGTGTTCCGAATAGTACGTCGACCTTAGCGTCTTCGATGCGCTTGCGCAGATTCTCTATGCTGTCTGCCCCACCTACCGGAAGCACACTGTCATTGGACAGAACAACAGAATTTACGCGGTCCAGCCCCCCAATCGCGCTGATCGCATGGCGCCAGGCACCAAAATCATATCCAAGGTTCTCGCGAAGGATCAGACCGTCAACAGGCAAATCGTCGACGAGGATACTTTCATCGTATCGTTGCGCGTTGATGACGATAACCGGCTTGTACCCCCCCCCTTTCCAGTCTTCGATCATCTGCCTTTGCAGAGAACTAATCCGGCCATCCGGCGAGTACAGAACCAGGATGACGACGTCATCCACAGGCGTGAGCCGCGGAGCGCGCTGCACGGTATAAATGGCTTCGCGTTCAATAAACGCCGGAGGCACAGCCCCCTCCGGTTCAAGGCCGGGGCCGGTGTCGAAACAGTCCGATAATCGGTCCTTGAATTCTGCTGCCCTTTCCTCAGCCCAATTCTGGTGCCTATCTCTCAAATGTTTTGTAGTTGGGCCCAATCCCGTTCTGAGTGCCCTCATCGCGAGATGCGCAGTAAACCTGCTTGAAGATTTACCTTCGCCTCTGACAGAATGAGCAATTTCCCTATAGAAACTTGGTGCTGAGACGCGCTCTAAATGAAGGCGCCTGACGCCATAGACGAGCCGCCCATCGAGTGAGTGATCGACAGGGTCAAAACGTATTCGCCGAACGCCAGCATCAAGAGCAAGAAGACCGACTAGCCGGCCAGAAGAGTCGATTCTAAAACCCGGCCACTTAAAATTCTCTTCGCCGAAACCTTCGCCATAGTCCAAATAGACTTTCGAGCGCAGCAATGACTCCGCAGGTTGATAAAGATCGAGTCGCAGAAGATAGTGACCCGGCTCAAACTCACCGGCTTTGCGCGGGAGAAGCAGAAAATGAGGATCGTGGTCCACAACATGAAAATAGATCGTGCCTTGCTCAATAGCCAAAAGATCTAACCCTTCCCCACTGGCCAGCTTCTCCTGGCTGCCGGGTTGAGTGAGGCTGTCAATATCAATCTGCTGGCCCGCCGAAAGCCTGTAGGAAAGCGGGCTCATCTCAGCGATACGAACGAGTTCGTTTCCTGCAAGATCATGCTCATACATCAAGCGGCTACTAGGCGGGATATTGGTCGAGCCCTGAGCAATATAGGCGGCCAGCAAACTCGCCTCTGTTCGAATCATGCCTGGAATCTTGCCGCGCACATAATCCGGATCAAAGTAAGGGTTTGGCCACGCGCCCTCCTTCTCGCCAACTATTAGATAATGACAGAGAGGATTAACTTTTTGCGGATCCAGTTCCGGATATTGCGATAAGTAATATGATGCTTCAAATACAGCCGAAGGATCTCTGACTTCGGCCGCCCCATGCAAAATATAGTGTCGCAGGGGGTCACCCTTGTACTCCAGCATGTCCGCATACTTCGCCCGATACCATGTGGCATCGAACAGGCCAGAACGCTTTAGTAATCGGCCAGATAGAAATCTTTGAATACGTTGGAAAGGCATATTGGATCAGGTCTTTTTTCGGGTTCTGGTCTGCTAGAGAAACTGATATGAACCCTTACTCAACGGAGTTGTCTGGGCGCTGATACCGCCCAATGATGCCACTCGATAGCCTTCACTCACAGCGAGGGCCCCGAAAAGACGCTCAATGGCGTGCGCCATCGTTCCATCCATCTGACCGCTTTCAACCTCGAACTCGTCCATTATGATCTGATCAGTCAAACGATTAAAAACCTCTCGCCGGGCATAGAACATACTGCCTGCGACGAAACCCGCTTCCCGGTAGATATCCTCGCTCACCCCAAGACGTTGCAACAGTTCCATTACCTTGTGATCATTACTTCCAGAGAAATCCTCCGTAGAAAGCACATGCCCATCAGGGGCCAGCAGACCGATATCTGGTGAAGATTTAAACGTTTCTATTGCCCTTTCGGGAGCTTCAAATCCAAGCAAACTTTCATAAAGATGGTTGCGCCAGGTTTCCCCGTTACGCAAATGGGTACTCTTCTTTGTGTGAAGCTTGAGAACAAGTTGAGCAGCATCACGGTTTACCTGCTTCATTGCGATCAGAAACGGAGCAATATCGCGGCCTCTATTCTCAGTCTCAATCAGTTCGAATGGCAACGATTGAGCTTCTAATATGGCTAGGACGTCTTGGGTCCGCGGCGGCGATGTTGTGACATAAAGTTTTGCCTCCAGCTCCTCGGCGCTGAGGCGCTCCAGAATTTCAGGCAACAGTTCTGGGTAGTAGGCGTGAATCACGATGGCCAGGAGGAGCTGTTTACCCTCTATTGCTTCTCCTCCTGTCGCAATGGCCCTAGGAGGCAGCGCGGGTGGCGGTAGACGCTTTGCATGCACAGCTCGGCCAGCCATGATCCTCCAGAAGATTGGCGTCAGACCTTGCGCAGATATTAAGTGTCGCCGTCCGTGCTCCATGCGAGAATCATGCGTGCGGAAAAGCCGAACCACAGATCGCAGAGGAGCCGTCACCTTCCATGATGTGCTCGTACGGTATTGATTGATGTTGGCCCGGGCTTGCTCAAGAGCGCCCCTCAGAAACTCCGCTGTCTCGGCTTCGTGCCGCGCAATCGCCCGGAGAGACCTGATCTCCGCCTCTCTCGCGCGGCGCAAATCAGTTTCCCGCTGAAGCTCAGATTTCAGAGTTTCGCGCTGCTTGCTGAGCGTCGACTGCAAGCGATAAATTTCACCCCTCTGGTCTTCAGCCTTAGCAAGCGCCTCATCACGCTGGGCGCACGCAAGGTCGTGAGCCTGCTGAAGAGCCTCCCGCTGCTTCAGGGCTTTATCCTCCTTCGCAAGCGCCTCATCACGCTGGCCACAAGCCAGGTCGTGAGCTTGCTGAAGAGCCTCCCGCTGCTTCAGGGCTTTATCCTCCTTCGCAAGTGCCTCATCACGCTGGGCGCACGCAAGGTCGTGAGCCTGCTGAAGAGCCTCCCGCTGCTTCAGGGCTTTATCCTCCTTCGCAAGCGCCTCATCACGCCGGGCGCAAGCAAGGTCGTGAGCCTGCTGCAGCACCGGCGCTTCCGCAGCTTTCTCGTTCACGCGGTCGAGGGCACGCGCCAAAGGCGCAACGCCATGAAAACGTTTGAGAAGAGACCGCACAGATCGATTGCTGGATACGGATTTGTCGAGCGCAGGGAGTGCCGACAGTTCAAGCAGCTTTTCGTGGACACCCACGATGATGTCAGAAGCAAGTCCGGTGCGCTTCAGTTGATTTTCGCTGATTTTCTGCGTCCTGAGGACATCCTCAAGGAACTCATCTGTATACGACTTCAATACCCGCGAGGATTGTGGCGGCATGGACAAGCCAAATGTCTTTGCAATTCGCGCTAGCTCTGGGACGGGCGTATCAAGGACTTTGTCAAAATCTACGAAAATGCGCGACTTGGCGCTGGTCGCCTCAAGCGCATCGCAGACGTATCGCCCCCACAGCGCCGCGCCCCGCTCCAACATTAGGCCATCCCTTACCAGCAATGAACGAGCGACGGCCAATGGATTGCGGACCGGAATGATATAGCCCGTCTCGACATCGATATCCTGAAGCACATCGAACCAGAATGGCATCAGGATGCTCAACCTGGGATCTTTGAGGCCCACCGCCTCACTTGCATTGAGCTTGCGCCGGATAAACGCTCCAGCCTCAAGCCGTTCCGTGAGGAGGTCCGGGCCGGTCATCAGGGCCGGATCGATGGGGGCTAGATCATACCAGGAATGGCCGGTCTTCTTGAGGATGCGCTCATTGAGCTCGATCAGCTCCCTGTCCTCAAAAAAACCCTTCGGATTGTCCTCCTGAGGCGGAATCAAATTATCGCCCAGGTCGACGCCCAGCACTTCAAGGCCCTTGGTAATGGCGCTCGTGCCCGACCTGTGCATGCCGAGGACCATTAACAGTTTTGGGCGTACCTTGGCGCTCTCGCCCTTCGTGGTGGCGGCGGTTTGGCTTGGCTTCGTCAACGTCTCATCCAGCTCTTCTGGTCCCCATCTGCTCCAGACCTGTAGCGAGCTTCCATGACTCGTCAAATCTCGGAAATGGGCTCTCCCTCTAAACCTTGCGGTGTAGCCTGTTCGCGGTCTGCAAGAAAGACCCGGACAGAGCTACACGCTTGCTTTCCAGCATTGCGCCGGCCCTAGCCATATCCTTCGCGAACATGGACATGGCGCCCGCTCATCTTGAATGGGTTCCAGGCCATGGCCCTTGCAAGGGCCCAGGCCGAATAGCCGCCTTGCCGGGCGCTTTTGCCCCGCCTGCGCATCCTGAAGCTACCGCGGAAGCCATCACGCATCCCGCGCCAGGTCGGCGAGCCGCGCCCTGTCATGCCAGCGCGGACGAGAAGGTAGACCGACAGAAGGAGATGCCCGGGAAGCGTCAGCAGAAACAGCACCGCCGGCATGTTCTTGGCATACGTCCAGACCCGGTTCCTCGTGCCGTGATAGATCGCAAAGTCACTGGCACGCCCGGACAGGCCCCCGCCGATATGGTGGATGACAGCGCGCGGCAGGAACACGCACTCATGCCCTGAAAGCCGCAGACGAAAGCCGATATCGACATCTTCGCAATAGCAGAAAAACTGCTCATCCATGCCGCCATGGGAGAGGAAGGTGTCGCGGTGAAAGACCGCTCCTGCCCCGCAGGGGCTGAAACATGTGCCTTCATCCGGCAGCTCACTGGCTGGCCGGCCAAAGCCGCCGCGCCACGGCATGCCGAAGATCAGATAGGCGTCACCCGCCCCGTCCAGCGTGTCGCTGTCGGCCCCATCAAACTGGGCCGAGGCAAACATGCGCACATCCGGATGGCGGGCCTGCCCGCGGGCAATCTCCTCAAGCCAGTCCGGCTCGGCCTGCGCATCGGGGTTCAGGCAGACCAGCCACTCTCCTTTCGCCTTTGCGGCGGCGATGTTCGTGGCCTTGGCATAGCCATGGTTCTCACTCTCGGCGAGAAGTGTGAAAACAGGAAGGTCGCTGGTCTCAAGCTCCGACACAGATCCATCCGTCGAGCCATTATCGACGAGGATCACCTCGAAATCGCGGCGAGTCTGCCGGCTGAGCGATCGGAGCGCGGTGCGGACATAGTCGCCGCCATTATAATTGACGATGATCACCGAGAAGCTGACCGGCCCCGACCCATCCGCAGGATTAAACGTGTCTTCTTGCGCGTTCATGATCCAGAGAAGTCTACCGCCTGACGAAAATGGGGCTTATTGCACGCGTCACCCCACCCGTCGAGTTTTGAGAGAGAGCACAAAGCCGGATCTTGACCGTACCCGCCTATTCAACCGTGACGGACTTTGCGAGATTACGCGGCTGGTCGACATCGGTGCCTTTCTCCACGGCCACATGATAGGCGAGAAGCTGGACAGGTACCGAGTAGAGGATCGGTGCGACAAACGGATCGCAGCCCGGCATGATCAGCGTGCTGGCGGGCGTATCACCCGCCTCCTCCACGCCTTTCGCATCGCTGATCAGAATGACCGAGCCATGACGGGCAGCAACTTCCTGAAGGTTCGACAGGGACTTCTCGAACAGACGATCACTCGGCGCCACGAACACGACCGGCGTGGTCTCGTCGATCAGGGCGATCGGCCCATGCTTGAGCTCACCGGAGGCATAGCCCTCTGCATGGATATAGCTGATTTCCTTCAGCTTGAGCGCGCCTTCCAGCGCAATTGGGTAATGAACGCCGCGCCCCAGATAGATGACATCCCGCGCCTTCGCCACGTCACGGGCCATGCTTGAGATGGTCTCGTCCAGTTTGAGGCACTCCACCGTCAACCCCGGTATTTCGTTCAGCGCCTTGGTCAGACGGATCTCATCGTCGCGGCCGAGCGTGCCGCGCTGGACCCCAGCAGCGATCACGACAGCCGCAAGAGCGGCGAGCTGTGCGGTAAAGGCCTTGGTCGAGGCCACGCCGATTTCAGGGCCCGCCAATGTCGGCAGGACAAGATCCACCTCACGCGCAATAGTCGAGGTCGGCACATTGACGACAGCGGCCGTTTTCAAGCCCTTTTCCTTGCAATAGCGAAGCGCCGCCAACGTATCTGCGGTCTCGCCCGATTGGCTGACAAACAGAGCAAGTCCGCCTTCCTTTGGCAGCGCCGGCTCGCGGTAGCGAAATTCCGATGCAATATCGGTCTTTACGGGAAGGCCAGCAAACTGCTCGAACCAGTATTCCGCCACACGGGTCGCATAATGGGCTGTCCCGCAAGCGACCATGTGGAGACTGCTTATCGCCGTCCAGTCAATCTGCTCGCCTTTGCCCCCCGGCAGCGTGATCGACCGCTTCAGCGGATCCACATAGGCGTTGATGGTGCGCGACAGGGAATCGGGCTGCTCGAAGATTTCCTTCTGCATGAAGTGGCGATAGTTACCCTTCTCGATCGCCGCGCCCGCGCCCTGGACCAGCACGGGCTCGCGCTCCACACGCTCACCGGATTCAGAGCGGATTTCATAGTTCTCACGAGAGAGAACGCACCACTCATTTTCCTCAAGATAGACGACGCGGTTCGTGAAAGGCGCCAGCGCCAGCGCATCGGAGCCAAGATACATCTCTCCGTCACCCAGCCCGATGGCGAGCGGCGACCCGCGCCGGGCGCCGATCATCAGGTTTTGGCGCCCTTCGAAAAGGATGGCGAGCGCGAAGGCACCCTCCAGCTCGCCCAAAGCCTTCCCGACAGCCTCAACTACGCTGTCGCCCGCCGCGAGGTATGAGCTCACCAGATGAGCGATGGTTTCTGAATCGGTTTCAGTCTCGAAAACATGACCGCGGGCCTCGAGTGACTTTCTGAGTTCGCGGAAATTTTCGATGATGCCGTTATGGACGACGGCCACGCCGCCAGAGACGTGCGGATGCGCATTGCCAAGCGTGGGAGACCCGTGGGTGGCCCAGCGCGTGTGACCAATCCCCTGAGAGCCCGCAAGCGGCTCCTTGAACAGGATTTCCCGCAGATTGTTCAGCTTGCCCGGGGCGCGCCTGCGATCCAGCTTTCCACTATCGTCCAGCGTAGCGATACCCGCGCTGTCATAGCCGCGATACTCCAGCCGGGTCAGCGCCTCCAGAAGGCGCGGTGCCGCTTCTTCATTACCCAGTATACCGATAATTCCGCACATATTCAGAAAGCCATTCTCTTGCCTGCCTTACCGGCCTTATTGGACTTTCCCCTGCCCTGCCAACCCAAATGAGATGACAGAATGTGACGGTGGCCCGCAAGGCTAGCCTGTCAGAAGTCCTGCGTTCTGAAGATGGGCGATCACCTGTTCTGCGGCGTCTTCAGCAGAGAGCTGGGTGGTATCGAGGCGCAGTTCGGGGTCGGTGGGGGGCTCATAGGGGCTGTCGATGCCGGTGAAATTCTTGATCTCGCCGGCGCGTGCCTTCTTGTAGAGGCCTTTGACGTCGCGCTTCTCGGCCTCTTCCAGAGAGACATCGACATGGACCTCGATGAACTCACCTTCCTGCACCATCTGGCGCACGATGCGCCGTTCGGCCCGGAACGGTGAGATGAAGGAGACAAGCACGATGAGGCCCGCATCGATCATCAGCTTGGCGACCTCGCCCACCCGGCGGATATTCTCCACCCGGTCGGCATCGGTAAAGCCAAGGTCATTGTTGAGGCCGTGGCGGACATTGTCGCCGTCCAGCGCATAGGTGTGCTTGCCGAGCGCGGCGAGACGTTTCTCGACGATGTTCGCCACCGTCGACTTGCCCGCGCCCGACAGCCCTGTGAACCAGAGCATGACCGGCTTCTGCCCCTTCATGGAGGCCCGCAGCTCACGCGAGACATCCATGGCCTGGCGATGGATGTTGGAGGCGCGGCGCAGCGCAAAGTTGATCAGGCCGAGACCGACCGTCTCATTGGTCATCCGGTCGATGACGATGAACCCGCCCATGCGGCGGTTCTCATTATAGGGATCGAAAGTGATCTCGCGGTCGAGCGCGATATTGACCACGCCGATCTCATTGAGGCCCAGCGTCTTGGCCGCCTCATGCGCGCGCGTGTTCACATCGATGCGGTATTTCTGCTCGGTGACCTGCATCTGCACGTCGCTGGCGCCGATCTTCATCATGTAGGACCGCCCCGGCAGCATGGCGCTGTCGGACATCCAGAGCATGGTGGACTGGAACTGGTCGGACACTTCGGCCGGCGACTGGTCGGCGCAGATGACATCCCCGCGCGAGATATCGATCTCGTCGGCCAGCGTCAGCGTGACCGACTGGCCCTCGACGGCCTCATCAAGGTCCCCGCCCATGGTGACGATGCGCGAGACCGTGCTGGACCGCCCCGATGGCAGCGCCCGGACCTTCTCGCCCGGCTTGACCGTGCCGGAGATGACCTGGCCGGCAAAGCCGCGAAAATCGAGATTGGGCCGGTTCACCCACTGGACCGGCATGCGGAAAGGCTTGTCCTGAATGTCCGATGCGATCTCGACCGTGTCGAGATACTCCATAAGGGGCGGGCCGTCATACCAGGCCGTCTGTTCGCTATTTGTGACCACATTGTCGCCCGCCAGCGCCGAGACAGGGATCGCCTGAATGCTCTCAAACCCGAAATCGGAGGTAAACTCGCGATAATCGGCCTCGATTTCCTCGAAGACGTCCGGGTCATAGCCGACCAGGTCCATCTTGTTGATACAGAGCACGACATGTTTGATGCCCAGCAGCGAGACGATGAAGCTGTGGCGCCGCGTCTGGGTGAGCACGCCCTTGCGCGCATCGATCATCACAATGGCAAGATCGGCCGTCGAGGCGCCGGTCGCCATGTTGCGCGTATACTGCTCATGGCCCGGCGTATCGGCGACGATAAACTTGCGCCGGTCGGTCGAGAAGAAGCGGTAGGCGACATCGATGGTGATGCCCTGTTCGCGCTCTGCGGCGAGGCCGTCGACCAGGAGCGCGAAATCGATCTCCTCGCCCTGCGTGCCGAACTTCTTCGATTCATTTTTCAGCGAGGCGAGCTGATCGTCGAAGATCATCTTGGACTCATAGAGGAGCCGGCCGATCAGCGTCGACTTGCCATCATCAACAGAGCCGCAGGTGATGAAGCGCAGCAGCGACTTTTCCAGCTGGCTGTCGAGATAGGCCTCGATATTGGTGAATTCGGGGGCTGCGTATCCGTCCATCAGAAATAGCCCTCCTGCTTCTTCATCTCCATTGAGGCGGGCGCATCCTTGTCGATGGCGCGGCCCTCGCGCTCTGACGTCGTGGTGCGCAGCATTTCCTCGATGATTTCAGTGATGGAAGACGCCTCTGACTCCACCGCGCCGGTCAGCGGATAGCAGCCGAGCGTGCGAAAGCGCACTTTCTTCATCTGGGGCGTTTCGCCGGGTTCCAGGGGCAGGCGGTCATCGTCGACCATGACCATGATCCCGTCACGCTCCACCACGGGGCGTTCGGCGGCAAAATAGAGCGGCACGATCTCGATGTTTTCCTGATAGATATACTGCCAGATATCGAGCTCGGTCCAGTTGGAGATCGGGAAGACCCGCACGCTCTCGCCCGGCTTGATCCGTGTATTATAGAGCGACCAGAGTTCCGGGCGCTGGTTCTTCGGGTCCCAGCGGTGCTGGGCCGAGCGAAAGGAGAATATCCGTTCCTTGGCGCGCGACTTTTCCTCATCGCGCCGCGCCCCGCCAATCGCCGCATCGAATTTGTGCTCGGTCAGCGCCTGTTTCAGCGCCTGCGTCTTCATGATGTCGGTATGCACGGCCGATCCATGCGTGAACGGCCCGACGCCTTGCTCGACGCCTTCCTGATTGATGTGCACCAGAAGGTCGATATCCGGGTCGTCCTTCAGCGCATCCCGGAAAGCGATCATCTCGCGAAATTTCCAGGTCGTATCGACATGCAACAGCGGAAACGGGATCGGTCCTGGATAGAAAGCCTTGCGCGCCAAGTGCAGCAGGACAGAGCTATCCTTGCCGATCGAATACATCATGACCGGATTCTGCATCGAGGCCGCCACCTCCCGCAGGATGTGAATGCTCTCGGCCTCAAGCCGGTCGAGATGGGTCAGTTGCGTCATAGATTGTCCAGACTAGCTCTACAGGCCGGGCTAGGTAACAAGCACGGATTGCGTCAACAATGTAGCGGCGGTCAACTCTGGAACAGGGTTTTGCTAAACTGACGAGCCGTCCCCCTGACTTGACGAAACCCCGGCCGCCCCTCAAACCGGCCCCGCCTGGAGACTAGAGCGACCAACTTGAAAACCCTCATCGTCATTCCCGCCCGCATCGGTTCGACACGCTTTCCAGCAAAGCCGCTGCACCAGATTGCTGGCCATTCGCTCGTCTCCCGCGTCGCTGATGTCGCCGCACGTGTCGCCGCCGAACGCGCCGATACGGACTATGTGATCGCCACCGATGACAGCGCGATCATGGACCATGCGCGAGAGATTGGCGCCCCCGCAGTCGTGACCGATCCGGACCTGCCATCGGGCACTGACAGGGCGCTCGCCGCCGCCCTTGCGCTGGATACGGCGCCGGACTTTGTCCTCAACCTGCAGGGCGACGCCCCCTTCACCCCGCCCGCCTATCTCGGCGCCCTCATAGACGCGGCCGCCACCACCAACGCTGATGTGGTCACCCCTGTGGTCCAGCTTGACTGGGCCGCCCTCGACACGGTGCGCGAGCAGAAAACGCGCGAGCCCTTCAGCGGCACAAGCTGTATCCGCCGCGCAGACGGTATGGCGATCTGGTTTTCCAAACAGGTCATCCCGGCCATCCGCAAGGAAGACAGGCTGAGAGAGAAAGATACCTTGTCGCCCGTCTGGCGCCATATCGGCCTTTATGGCTTCCGCATGGCCGCGCTGCAACGCTTCGCCGCCCTGCCAGTCGGCCATTATGAGGCACTCGAAGGGCTCGAACAGCTGCGCTTCCTGGAGAACGGCATGAGCATCTTCACCGTCGCAGTCGAGCCCGGTGCCAATGCCATGTGGGGTATCGATACGCCCGAGGATGCCGCCTTCGCCGAAAAGCTGATCGCCGAGCAGGGCGACCCGATGGAGGCGCCCCGCTGATGGCCCGCACGCTCTACATCGTCCGCCACGGCAACACGTTCGACAAGGGCGACACGGTCACCCGTGTCGGCGCACGCACCGACCTCCCCCTCTCCACCTCCGGTCAGGCGCAGGCTGAGGCTCTGGCGGCTCATTTCGGACCCATTGCCTTCGCGCAGGCAATTGCCGGCCCGCTCAAACGCACCCGCCAGACGGCAGAAGCGATCCTTGCTGGACAGGCCGCCCCGCCAGAGCTGGAGATCGGCAATTTCCTGCGTGAGATCGATTACGGCCCGGACGAGAACCAGCCCGAAGACGCCGTGATCGCCCGTATCGGCCAGCCCGCCCTCGACGCCTGGGAGCGCGACGCCCTCCCCCCGCCCGGCTGGCGTTTCGATCCGGCCGCGATTGAAGGCCAGTGGCAGAGCCTGTTCGCAAAGCTTGCCAGATCCGAAAAGACAGGCCCTGTCCTGATCGTCACCAGCAATGGCATCGCCCGCTTTGCCCTGACAGCCGCCAGCCTAGCCCCGGACCCTTCCAGACATGAGACACTGAAGCTGAAGACCGGCGCCTATGGCATTTTCCAGCTTGCCGGCGATGGCAGCGTCACGCTGGATGACTGGAATATAAGACCCTGAGCCGCAGACACGCAGTTGCCGCCAGCGCGCAGACTGGTTACGCGAGTGAGCTTGTCGCCGCAGGTCCAGAGTCCCCCGATGAAAGCGTTGCGTTTTGCAATCCTCGGAAAAAGCCATCTCGCTGTAGAGCGCCTGCAGGCCATCGAAGAGAATGAAAATGCCCGCATCGTGCGCAGCTTCTCGGCCGCGCAGGTTGCCCGCTTCAAGGCCGATGACTGGGCCGGTCTGCTCAACCGCAAACATATAGACGCTGTGGTCATCGCCCTGCCCGCCGATAGCGCCGCGGACGCCGCCCGCCGTGCCCTTCTCGCCGGGATCCATGTGCTGAGCGAGCTGCCGGGCGGCCTCACGGTGGAAGACATTATCAATCTTCGCGAAGCCGAAACGAAAAGTGACGCCGTCCTTAAATTCGGCTGCTCGCTGCGCTATCATGAGAGCGTGCGCGCGGCAGAAGACCTGGTGCGCACAGAACCCTATGGCCGCCTGCTGACGGCTCGCGCTGTCTATGGCCATGCAGGTTTTCCCGGCCCCGACGCGCGCCAGCATGGTATTCTTCTGGGCCACGGCATCCATATGCTGGACCTGCTGCACGTCTTTTTCGGCCCGTTCGAAAGCGTCAAGGCCATGGCGCCCGAGGGCCCGGATGGCCAGGCGAACCTCTTTGCCATACTCAAGAGCGGCAGCGGCGCGATCGCCCAGCTGCACACCTCCGCCACCTCCTGGCGCCAGACCTTCCGCCTCGAACTGGGCTATGAACAAGGTTATGTCTGGCTCGACGGTCATCTGCCGGGCCTTGCCGCCTATGGGCCGGAAATGCTCATCCATGCGCAGCTTCTTCCCGACGCGGCCGGCACGCCTCAGCCCAATCCCGAAGAGACAGTGATAGAGTACAGGCACGTGGCATTCGCCGCCCACGAACTCGAGGAATTCCTCGCAGCCGTCAGGGGCGAAACACCCATTCGCCATGGCACCAGCCGGCATGCCTTCGACGCGATGAACATCGCCCAGCGCATTTGCGCGGCCACCGAAACATGGGCATAAGCGGCGGCTCGGCGAGGCAGGATCAGGGAGAGGGAATGACGATTACAGGCGAACAGCTCGCGCGCATTGCGCTGGATGCGGGCAGGCTCATCATGGACATCTACTCGACGGATTTCGAGGTCGAGCGCAAGGACGATGCCTCGCCCGTCACCGAAGCCGACGCCAAGGCAGAGCTGCTGATCCTCGACGGGCTGAAAGCTGCCGATCCGGACCTCAAGGTCGTTGCCGAGGAATCGGTTTCGGCCGGAAAGATCCCCGAGCATGGCCACCGCTTTGCGCTGGTCGATCCGCTCGACGGCACTAAGGAATTCATCAACCGGAACGGTCAGTTCACGGTCAACATCGCCATCATCGAACACGGCAAACCCGTCATGGGCGTCGTCTACGCCCCGGCGCTCTCACGTCTCTTTGTTGCTGAACGCCCAGATTATGCCTGGCAGGCAGACGTGAAGCCCGGCGAGCCCGTGCCCGGCGAAGACGCCCGCCGCCCGCTCCATATCCGCGCCTGTCCAGATGCTGGGGCGACGGCCATCGCATCGAAGTCACACCGCTCGCCTGAGACCGACGCCTTTCTGAATAAGTTCAAGGTCGCAGAAATCGTCTCAGCCGGCTCATCGCTCAAATTCTGCCTGCTTGGCGCCGGCGAAGCCGATCTCTATCCGCGCATGGGCCGCACCATGGAGTGGGACACCGCCGCCGGGCACGCCGTCGCAGAAGCTGCCGGCGCCCGTATCCTGACAGAGGACGGCGAACCGCTACGTTATGGCAAGCGCGAGCGCGGCTACGACAATCCGCACTTCATCGTCTATGGCGATATAACGCCCGCCTGATGGGTATTTGAACCCTCGGCGCAAAATGCCCCGCAAGCGGTTATCCCGAGCGTTGTCGAAGGGCGAGGGCGGCACGCAGGCGACCTACCCCGCAGCTTTCCGCTCGATCTCTTTCAGGTGCCAGCGATAGGCGGTCTCGATCACACGGTCGATGCCGGACTGGCCAGGTGTCCAGCCAAGGACCTGCGCGGCCTTCTCAGCCGAGGCCACCAGCGCTGGCGGGTCACCCGGGCGCCGGGGGCCGACAGAGCGCGGTACGGGCTTGCCCGTCACACGTTCCACCGCGTCGACGATTTCGAGCACGCTCGTGCCTGTGCCCGTCCCCAGATTGAACGCGTCCGATGCACCGCCCGCCTCAAGATAATCGAGCGCCTTCAGGTGCGCGTCGGCAAGATCCATGACGTGGATATAGTCGCGGATACAGGTGCCATCGCGCGTCTCGAAATCATCCCCGAAAATGGTCAGCTTGAACGTGTCGTTCAGCACGCCTTCGATGCAGAGCGGAATGAGATGGGTCTCCGGCTCGTGGCGCTCGCCGATCTCGCCGTCCGGTGAGGCGCCCGCCGCATTGAAATAGCGAAGCTTTACCGAGCGGATGCCATGGGCAACCTCATAATCGTCCAGCACTTTCTCCACGAAGAGTTTCGACATGCCATAGGGGTTGATCGGCCTCTGCGGCAGGTCCTCGGTCATCGGCATTTTCTCCGGCACGCCATAGGTCGCGCAGGTCGAGGAGAAGATGATCTGCTTCGTTCCGGCCTTCGCCATCGCATCAAGCAGGCGCACCGTGCCCATCACATTGTTCTCGTAATAGAGTCCGGGCTGCTCCACTGACTCCCCGACATAGGCGAAGGCGGCAAAATGCGCCACGGCATCTGGCTTGTATGTCTCGAAGGCGGCGTCAAGGTCTTCGGAGCTCAGCAAATCCCCCTCGGCCACCTCACCGAACTGTACGAAATCGCGCCAGCCGCGTGAGAAATTGTCGAACACCACCACCCGCCAGCCAGCCTCGCTGAACGCCTTGCAGCAATGGCTGCCGACATAACCGGCCCCGCCGGTAACAAGCACGGTTTTCGACATGGTCAGTGTCTCCTCGATTAAAAAGCCAGCCTGCTTCGCTAGGCGGGCATCCTTTCCCACAAGCCCTAATGGCTCCTTGCGGCAAAGCAAATCTCGGCCTTCGCCAAAAGAAAAAGGCGGCCCCGAAGCGCCGCCTTTCCCAGTCTGGACTGCTACCCTGCGCCTTAGCGGCCAGAGCCACCGAAACGCTTGGTCAGGCTGACCTTGAAGGTCCGGCCGAACGGATTGTGCGTATAGGGATCATAGCTCACATCGAAATAGGCGAGCGGCGGATCCTCATCGAATACGTTCACCACGCTGAGACCGAGATCGAGGTCATAGTCCGAACGCCAGGTATAGAAGGCGTCCACAGTGGTCATGGAGTCGATTTCCGAAGGCTCGCCGACAAACGCGCCCTGCAGGTTCGGCGTGCCACGCTCATCCTCATAGGAGTCGACATGGCGGACCACACCGCGAAGGTTGTGATTGCCGAAAGCATAGTTCGCCGAGAGGTTCGCCTTCCACTGCGGTAGCGACCGCGAGAAGTTCGACCGGTTGAACTGTCCGACACGATCGCCGCCCGGAATGATCACATCCTCAATCTGGAAATCATCGACATCATATTCGATGATATAGGTCGCATCGAAGCCCAGTGAGAACTCGCTGGCCCCGAGATCCCAGACCTGCTCGGCCCGGAAATCGATACCGGATGTCTTGAGATCGGGGCCATTGACCACATTCGTCCGGACACGAGCAATCTCGCTTGCCTGGTTGATGCCGTCATTATTGGCATCGGTGAACGTGATGCGCGACAGGATCGCTGCATCAGTGTCGCCTGCTGCAAGCGCAGCCAGGGCGGCCGGGACGATCTCGGCCTGGTCTTCAACAATGATCGGGTCTTCGAAGTCGAAATTGTAATAATCGACCGACGCGGTGAAGCCGTTATTATTGTCGAACAGCGCCCCGATATTGAAGCTGAACGCCGATTCCGGGTCGAGCTGCGGATTGCCGAACTGGTCGACCGCCTTGAAGGCAGACGCCGGGGCGACAAACTGCAGGGTCGTGACCTGACCGTCGACCTGATTCAGCGTCGGCCCCTTGAAGGAGGTCTGGGCCGAGCCGCGCAGCGCAAAGCTGTCGGTCGCCTGCCACTTCACAGCCACCTTCGGGTCGAAGGTGGAGCCGATATCGCCGCCATAATCCTCATAGCGGGTCGCGACCTGCACGTTGAGATTGTCATAGAGCGGGATCTGGAGCTCCCCGAAGATCGCATAGATCGTCTGGTCCCGATCGGAGGCATTGGTGCCGGCGAGGAAGGAGAACGGCCCCGTGCCGCCCGGTCCCGGACTCTCGGCAAGGTCGGTCACCTGGTTCGGATCGACTTCAAAGCCTTCGCGGCGGACCTGCGCCCCAAGAGCCCAGCTCACCGGACCGCCTTGCGCGACCACATTGCTCTGACCGCTGAGCGCGGCATCAAAAACAAGCAGGTTCGACGTCACGACCGTACCGACACCATCGGTCAGCCACGCTGCCAGCGCTTCGGAATTTTCCAGGCCCGGCACATAGGTCGGGTTCGCCTGCCCCGTCACACCATTGGTCGCAATCGCATTGGAGAAGGGGTTGTAGTATTCACACGCGCCCTGCCCTGCGACCAGCGAACCGGTATAGCCGGGATTGCTGAATGGTGCGGTGCCTGTGGCCGGATCGACACCCGTGGCTGCATCGGTACACACACCGAAGCCGTTAAGCGCCGCGGTGAAGCCGCGGATATAGGTATCGTTCGTGATCCGCTCGCCTTCGGTTTCGTGGAAGGTGAGACCTGTATTCCAGGTCACGCCATTCTCGAATTCCCCGTCAAAGCTGCCCGCGAGGCGGTAGCTGTCATAGGTGCGGTTGCCCTGCTGCGCGCCGCCCGTGACCGGGAAGCCGCCCCAGCCGAAGGACCGGCCGATAAACAGCGCGGCAATCGTGCCGGGCGGGAAGAGACCTGGATTGTCGGCCCGGTACTGGACGAAGCCCGGACTGGTGGCCGGGATGACCTGATTGGCGACCTCCTGCGGTGGATAGGACGGAGATGTCTTCCATTCGGGCACATCCGTATGGGCATAGAGGCCTTCCAGGTGGAAGTTGATGCCATTGCCGAAAGTCCGGTTGTACTCGGAGAAGATCTGATAGCGCTCTTCTTCCTCGACCAGATTGTCATACTGGGTGAACTGGAAATAACACTGGTTGGTGGCCGTCACATAGGGGTTCTGGTAGCCACCCACATCGTCACAGCCGACATCGTTCACATTTGCTGCCAGCGGACTCACCGCGCCGCCCACAATGCCCAGCGGAACATACCGCCCCGGATTGGAGAGCGACGACCAGCCACCGACCGGGTTGGACTCATAGTCGCGAACCGCCCAGTCCTTTTCGATCAGGCCGACCTCGCTGCGGAACTGGTAGCCGGCCGAGGTCACCCAGTTCCAGTTCTCGCCCTGCAGGCCATAGGCGGCCGAGATGTCATACTCGCCGTCGCTGCCGTCAAAGGTCTCATACTGGGCGGAAACCTCGAACCCGTCGAGATCGTCCCGCGTGATGAAGTTCACCACACCGGCAATGGCGTCGGAGCCATAAACGGCGGCAGCACCATCCTTGAGAACTTCAATCCGGCCAATGGCGGCGGACGGAATGACGTTGGTGTCAACAAAGAGCTGGGCCTGCTCGCCCACGCCATAGGGCGCAAAGGTCTGGCGTTTGCCATTCAGGAGAACCAGCGTCCGGCCCGGGCCAAGGCCCCGCAAATTGATGTTCGATGTGCCTTCAAGTCCGTTGGACGAGAACTGGTTGGTCTGGCCATCGACACCGGTCGAGACGCCCAGATTGCGGATCAGCTCTGTAATCGACGGCGAGCCTTCAAGCTGCAGCTCGCCCGCTGACAGGACATCGACCGGCAGCGCGGCATCTTCCGGCGTGCCCGCAATCGCCGAGCCTGTCACCGTCACCGTCTGCTGGCGCAGCGTCTCGTCATTCTCATCATTGTCCTGGGCGTGTGCGAGCCCGGCCGCGCTCAACGCGAAGACCGATGTCGCCAGCAGCCACCTGTTTGTGGTTCTCATGAATATTCCTCCCAATAATAAAGCGATCCGCTCTTTGCGGCGGACTCCCGAGGATCACTGCTCATTTGGAAAGTCTTTTCAATCGGCCTTCCTTGCTGCAGCGCGGCAGAAAAACCTGACAGAATAGATAGCTATTATTTCAGATAGGCCCCACTGCCGGCCAGATCATGGAAATGGAATTCCCCTTAGGGAAGGCAGGGAGGCGTTTTTTGCCTCGCCTTGTTGCCGCGCCCCGAAAAAACTGTCATCAGCCGGGCATGGATTATCAGCCCGCGCCAGAGTTCACCGCCCTGGCTGACGCCTTCGCAGACGCAGCAACGCCCGCACATTTTCGCATGGCCGTGTTGCGTTTTCGCAACACTCGATGGGCCGAGCGCACCGGATTGGGGCAGCTCACGCCGGAGCAGTGGACCGCCCACTTCGCGCGATTCGAGCCCCTTTCAGGCAATCTCGAAGCGCCGCTCGCCATGCGCTATCACGGTCACCAGTTCGGCGTTTACAACCCGGAGCTTGGCGACGGCCGCGGCTTCCTCTTCGCCCAGCTGCGCGATGATCAGGCCCGTCTTCTGGACCTTGGCACCAAGGGCTCCGGCCAGACGCGCTGGTCGAGGCGCGGCGATGGCCGTCTCACCCTGAAAGGCGGCGTGCGCGAGGTTCTTGCCGCGCAATATCTTGAAGCCCACGGCGTCAAGACGTCCAAACCCTTCAGCCTGATCGAGACCGGCGATGAGCTGGAGCGCGGCGACGAGCCCTCGCCCACGCGCAGCGCTGTGCTGACCCGCCTCTCGCACAGCCACATCCGCTTCGGCACCTTTCAGCGCACCGCCTCGCTTGGCGAGACCGAAAACCTCGCCCGCCTCATCCGCCATTGCTGCGAGGTCTATTATCCCGACGCGCTGGACGAAGACCTTGCCGTCATGACCCCGGCCCTTCTCCATCGCATCACCGAACAGACCGCCCGCATGGTTGCCCAGTGGATGGCGACCGGCTTTGTCCACGGCGTGATGAACACCGACAATTTCAACATTACCGGCGAGAGCTTCGACTACGGCCCGTGGCGCTTCCTGCCGGAGTCGGACCCGAACTTCACCGCCGCCTATTTCGACCAGCAGGGTCTCTACCGCTTCGGCCGCCAGCCAACCCAGGGCCTCTGGGCGCTGCAGCAGCTTGCCATCGCCATGTCGCCGCTCTGCGATACTGATCCGCTGGGTGAGGCGCTCCAGGCCTATGAACCCACCTATCAGGCAGCGCTCGTCGCCCATAACCTCAAACTCTTCGGGCTTCAGTCCGCAGGCGAGCTTCAGGACGACCTCATCTGGCTGCAGGCCCTGTATACCTGGATGTCGGAAACCCGCGTGACCTGGCCGCAAGTCTTCTTCGACTGGTTCTGTGGGCGCGAGAGCGAAGCCCGCGCGGAGGCCAGCCCGATTGCGGACCAGTACAAGGCCGAGACGTTCGCCCCGGTGCGCGCCGGCCTCATGGCCCGCACGCCGGACCGCCCCGAACGCCTCAACCATCCCTACTGGCAGCGGCAAGCCCCCGCCTCCCTTCTCTATGATGAGGTCGAAGCCCTCTGGGCCCCGATCGCGGAAAGTGATGACTGGAGCGCCTTCGAGACCAAACTCGCCGACATTGATGCGGCCCGCGAGGCGCTAGATATCCCGTTCGAGGCGCCGCCCGCCAAGGCATAGTCTGCCCCTGCGGCAATATTTGTCGCTGCGATGCAGCAAGATTTGTGTCAAATGCGCGCCGATGCGATAGATATATGGCGCAAGAGACGCCCGGAGGGACAAATGGACGGTACAGCCGCGAACAAGATTTCACCTGTCATGGAGGGCCTGCTCGGCGCCATGAAGGATGCCGTGACCAGCCTGGAAGCCTATGGCGAGGATGCAAAGGCTGCGATGCGCGCCCGCCTCGCCCCCGAAGGCAAGATCGACCGCAAGCTGCTCGACCATCACCAGCATTCCGCCCACGGCCTCGCCTGGGTCATCACCTATGTCGAAACGCTGCGCGAAACCGCAGACTGGGCCGACCGGATGAGCGAAGAAGGCAAGTTCGGTGAGATCGAACAGCTCCTCTCCCAGATCCTTTTCGCCGAATATTGCGCCCAGCTGATCGGCGGCATCCCGATGAACCAGGGCGAGATCATCCGCCCGGCCGACATCGGCGTCTCCAAGGAAGGCATGCAGCGCCTGTTCGAACCGGCCGTCCAGCGCTTCCTGACCGAAGGCAAGACGACCGAAACCATGGCCGCCGCCGCGAAACACCTGCCCGACGCGCTGTCCCGCGCCACGGTGGAAGAGACCGGCCTCGACGAAACCCTCACCATGATCCGCGACCAGTTCCGCCGTTTCGCAACCGAGCGGATCATGCCACACGCCCATGAATGGCACCTGGAAAACGCCTATATCCCGATGCCCGTCGTCGAGGAGATGGCCGAGCTTGGCGTCTTCGGCCTCACCATTCCGGAAGACTTTGGCGGCCTCGGCCTCGGCAAGACCTCCATGTGCGTCGTCTCTGAAGAGCTTAGCCGCGGCTATATCGGCACCGGCTCACTCGGCACGCGCTCCGAAATCGCGGCAGAGCTTATCCTGATCGGCGGCACCGACGCCCAGAAGGAAAAATACCTCCCCGCCATCGCCTCGGGCGACATCCTGCCGACCGCCGTCTTTACCGAACCCAATACCGGCTCTGACCTCGGCGCACTGAAGACCCGCGCCGTCAAGGATGGCGACACCTACAAGATCACCGGCAACAAGACCTGGATCACCCACCCGGTGCGCGCCGACATGATGACCGTGCTCGCCCGCACCGATCCGGCGACGAACAATTTCTCCGGCCTCTCCATGTTCCTGGCTGAAAAGCCGCGCGGCGACGACGCCAATCCCTTCCCGGCCGACGGCATGACCGGCGGCGAGATCGAGGTGCTCGGCTATCGCGGCATGAAAGAGTACGAAATCAGCTTCGATGAGTTCGAAGTGCCGGCCTCCAACCTGCTGGGTGAGACAGAGGGCATGGGCTTCCGTCACCTGATGGCGACCTTCGAAAGCGCCCGTATCCAGACCGCCGCCCGCGCCATCGGCGTCGGCCAGAACGCGTTTGAGCTCGGCCTGAAATACGCCCTCGACCGCGAACAGTTCGGCCGCGCCATTTTTGAGTTTCCGCGCGTCGCCAACAAGCTCGTCATGATGGCCGCCGAACTCATCGGTGTGCGCCAGCTGACCTATTATTCGGCCCGCCAGAAAGACTCAGGCAAGCGCTGCGACCTCGAAGCCGGCATGGCCAAGCTGCTGGGTGCTCGCGTCGCCTGGGCCGCGGCTGACAACGCCGTCCAGATCCATGGCGGCAACGGCTTCGCCCTCGAATACCCCGTCAGCCGCGTCCTCCAGGACGCCCGCATCCTCAACATCTTCGAGGGCGCAGGCGAGGTTCAGGCCATGGTGATTGCGAGAAGGCTGGTTGAGAAGGGGAATTAGGCCTCTCGGAACTTCGAGCGATTAGCCAGAAACATAAGTTCTCAGAACGCCTCACCCTCGACGGGCGACAAGCCCGTCTGAGGGTCCATCTCCTGCCATCACCGCCCCGCGCACCTTCCCAAATCAGAAGATGGACGCTCAGACCGCGTTCCGCGGTCGAGCGTGACGCCAGATGGTGAGTAGCTTTCCTTCTCCGCAGACCCCTGTAAAAACATGGGTCCATGGTGCTCCGGTTCAGCGCGCGCACCATGGATACCTGCGTGCGCAGGTATCGTCGGACTGTGTGGGATGAATTCAATTTTTCCCCGCCCTCTCAAACCTGCCCCATACTGTACGCCTCCCATCACCAGACAGGGCGGTCCGGACCGGCCGGGTGGAGGTGGTTCCCGTTGAAGTAACGCGTGCCGGTACAGACCCCGGTGCGCGCGGCCAAGGCGGGAGGGCGCATGGGCGGCAATCGCGGCCCATGCGTGGAGTGCGAAGGTGACCGGTGCTGCCGCCGGGGCGTAACGCCCCCGGCCCATGGCGGTCCGGCGCAGTGTGGGTGTGCTAGGGACGCGTCAGCTGTCTGGCGTGATTACTGTTGCCGCAGCGGGCCGGGAAGCGACAGCTGAACGGCCAATAGACTTCGCAGGGCGCGTCCATGGCGGTCGCTCTACAGCCACGCCGAAAGGCTGGCATTACCTATAGCGTCCACCATGGACGCGCCCGGCCCTGTCACAGGGTGAGACCACAAGCGCACCGCCAGCGGGGAGACCCCGCGTGGCGATACTGGTGTTTGTATTGAATTTATCCGCTCACCCCGGACTTGATCCGGGGTCTCATGCAGCAAGCGCGGCGCTCAAACCGGCTGAGATCCCGGATCAAGTCCGGGATGAGCGGTATTTTGGACGCCGCAGCCCGGAGCGCGCTCCATGTGAGGCGCGCCAGCGCCGATACGGGAGCAAACCAGAAACCCCTACTCCGCCACATTTCCCACCAGGTCGCGAACGCCGTTGACCAGCCGCTCGGCCAGCCCCTCGCCGACCTCTTCCGGGTCGGCAAACTCATTCTCGGCGAGGATATTGGCCTCACCGTTGACCTCTGACTCCTCAAACAGGCGCAGGGACCGGCCGTCCTCCTTGAGCATGGTGATCGCCCCGATAAGGGACCCGCGCGAGGCAGACACCGCCTCGGCCAGTTTTTCCTCGCTGACCCCCAGATGCTCGCTGATGAGGCCTGCGCGGAGGTCTGCAATAGAAGCGCGGATCGCCGCCGGGTCTTCGCACTGGGCTGCCTCCACCGCGAGGTCGGTTTCGGTGTCGAACCCCATGGAACGGTTGTTGAGATTGGAGGAGCCGACGCGAATGACGTCATCGTCGAGGATCAGGATCTTGGCATGGACATAGATCGGTTCCCCACTGGTCGTGACCGGATAATAGGCCGCGAACCGGTTATAGGTATCATGCGCCCAGAGATGTTCCAGCATGCGCACGCGCGCCCCGTCCATCGCCTTCTGGCGCAGCCAGCCTTCTGCATTGCGCGGCAGGACGAGGACAATTTCCGGCCCGTCCTCCTCCTGCAGCCGCTCGGCCATGGCATGGACGAGTCTGGAAGAGGCAAGATACTGGCTCTCGATATATAGCGTGTCCTTGGCGCGTGCGATGGCTTCGAGATAAAGCGCCTCAATCTCGCGCACTTCCTCGAAGTCCTCAAAGCCCGGAAAGGTCCGCGCCAGGGCGACCGGGACATTGCTCCAGGTGAGGTCAAGGTCCGGCCAGACAGGATCATTGTCACATTGCGGCGGGGGCAGTTTCTCGCCCGTCGCGCGCAGCCATCGCTCGCGCGCCACATCGCCCAGCGCGCAGGCAATGTCGCCAGAGGCGGCAATTGTCGCATCGTGCCAGGGCTTCGGCATCTCGGTCTCACCCGGCAGCGTACGGCAAGGCTGGTCATCAAGGTGGTCGCACGTATCCCAGCGCCCCGCCGTCATGTCGATCCCGCCGCAGAACGCGATCTGGTCGTCGATGACGATGATCTTGGAATGGTGCGCGGCACCCACAGGATGGGTGGAATCGAGATGGAAATGGAAGTTCGGGTTAAACCGCATCGGCCGCACACCAATCGGCACCATGCCACGCAGGATGGACTGCATGGCGCCGACATTCCACTTCAGCATATAGAGCTGCATGTGTTCGCGCTCTTGCGTCAGCCAGGAGAGAAACTCGCCCAGCTGATTGGGCCCGTCCAGCGTCTGCTCATCCGGCTCGAACTCGATCCTTGTGTCGAAATCCCAGCCGATCATCATGATCGTCTTGTCGGCGTTCAGCATGGCCTGTTTGACGGCCCTGAAATAATCGCGCCCTTCAAAGATGATGCGAAGCCTGTCGGCGCGTTCGATGCGCTGGCAGGTCTTTCCCGGCACCAGCATATTCTCAAGAGCCATCGCGTGGCGTCCTCGTATCTGCCGTATTCTGTGTGGGGCGGCGAGCCGCCTTTGCCATCGACCAACGCAGCTGCGCGCGCTGGGTTGCCCGGCTTCGCCCGCGCGGCAGTTTCTGCCATAAGGCGCGCAAGAAAATATGAGGATCGACGCGATGGACGAAGCGGACTGGAACTTCACCGAACAGCAGGCCGAAACGGTCTATACCTGCGAGCAGCTGCGCGACAAACAGGGGGTCAAACCCCATAGCGATATCATCCTGGATCTCTTCTTCGTGCCCATTGAAGGCGAGGACGCGCGCCGCGAAGCGTTCGAGAAATCACTTGAAAGCTTCGGCTACCAGCTTGGCGAAGCCGAGAGCGCCGAGGACGTGGCCGCCTCTATTGGCCCGATCCCCTTTACACCGCAGGACATCTGGCTGCATGAGGAACGCACGACCAAAATGGCGCTGGCCCGTGGCTATCGGCCCGATGGCTGGGGTTTTGCAGAGCCGGAATGAGGACCGGCCCGGCAGGAGAGGATATCATGACATCTGGTTCGCAGTCAGACCTCGACACCGCCCGCCGCGTCATACGCATCGAGCGCGAGGCGCTGGACGCCCTTTCTGAAAATCTCGACGCCTCTTTTTCCGAGGCCGTCGATACCATCGTCGGGTGTGACGGCTATCTGATCGTCGCCGGCGTCGGCAAGTCGGGCCATATCGGCCAGAAGATCGCTGCGACGCTCGCCTCGACTGGCACGCCCGCCTTCTTCCTGCACCCCACCGAAGCCAGTCATGGCGACCTCGGCATGGTGCGCCCCGACAGCGTCGTGCTGGCGATTTCCTATTCCGGCGAGACGCGTGAGCTGATCGACCTCCTGCGCTATTGCCGGTCGAACAACGTCAAGCTCATCGCCATGACGCGCTCGGCCGACAGCCTGCTCGGGCGCAATGCCGACATTCTGCTTTCGCTTCCCGCCCATGAGGAAGCCTGCCCGAACGGTCTCGCGCCGACATCTTCGACCACGATGACGCTGGTGATGGGCGATGCACTGGCCGTGGCACTGATGGCGCGCCGCGGGTTCAGCCGGGAAGATTTCGGCGCACGCCATCCGGGCGGCAAGCTCGGCAAGGCGCTGCATACCGTGGCCGACTATCTCATGTCGCGTGACACCGCCCCGCCCGTTGTGGACGAAGGATCCGGCCTTCGCGACGTCATCCAGGCCATCGCAGAAGGCCGCCAGGGCTGCGTGGCAGTCGTGGACGCAGACGGCAAATATAGCGGCATTATCACAGATGGTGACCTGCGCCGTTATATGCAGGATGGCAGCGAAGCCGGCACGGCCCGCCAGATGATGACGCGCGGCGGCAAGACCTTTGCCAAAGGCGACCGGATCGCCCTCGTCGTGGACGTGATGACAAAACTGCGCATCTCCAACGGCTTCGTGCTTGAAGATGGCAAGCCGGTGGGCATCATCCACACCAAGGACCTTTTGGAAGAAGGATACATCTGACCGCCGATCTTCAGCTGGCGGCCGGCTGGGAAAGTCACCGATGGAAAATGTCGACGTCGATATCGTTCACAGCATCGAACTGGCCGTTGCGCCGGTTTTCCTCATTGCGGGTATCGGCGCGCTTCTGACCGTCCTCACCAACCGGCTCGGCCGTACGGTCGACCGCTCGCGTTCGCTGGAACAGGAACTGATGGTGGAAGGCGCGATGGAATCCCATCCGCGCTGGCGCTCTGAAATCGTCCTGCTGGATCAGCGCATCTCCTGGATCAATCGCGCCATCGTCCTCTCGACAGCCGCCATGCTGCTGATCTGTCTCGTTATTGTGACGCTGTTTACAGGCCAGCTTTTCCGGCTGGATGTCGGCATCCCGGTCTCGATCCTCTTCATCATGACAATGGGGGCGCTGATCACTGCCACGGGGAGCTTTCTCTGGGAAATTCACCTCGCAGCCGCCATGATCCGGGTGCGCACCGATGTGCTGCAGCGGGCCCGCCCCATGTCGCGGCCAAAGGTGCGTTTCTGGAAACGCTGGAAGTAAAAGGCTGACCAGACGGCCTGTAAGCCGGGTTCTGTCCAGCGCCTTGCGGCGCCTGTGCAGTCATTCCTCTGGGAGCCGGCTCGCACCGGCCCTCACGCGACACACCCGGGGCGCGGGCTGGAAACGGCCCATGCGCGCCCCCTATTCGGTCTTGCTCCGGGCGGGGTTTACCATGCCAGGGACGTTACCGCCCCCGCGGTGGGCTCTTACCCCACCCTTTCACCCTTACCTCGCCGCAAGCGGCGAGGCGGTCTGCTCTCTGTGGCACTTTCCCTCGGCTCACGCCGGGCGGACATTATCCGCCGCCCTGTTTCCATGGAGCCCGGACTTTCCTCCAGCATAGCCTTGCCGACTATACCAGCGACTGCCCGGCCGTCTGGTCAGGGCGCCCATATAGGCCAGATTGGCCTCAATCGCCAGACATGACATCTGCACCTGCCGACCCGCGGCGGAACCGCCCTCCTCAGCATTCGTTTGATCCACCATGACCAAGACCTCCCTGACCGCCCTCGCCTTGTCTGCCGGCCTCTTCATGGCCGCCTGTTCGCCTGCCGACGAACCGGTAACAGATGCGCCGCCCGAAACCACCGGCGATAGCGCCATGACCGAGACGCAGGATGCGGGCGAGGTCACCGGTTCAGATGCCTTGCTGCCGGACGATACCGATGAAACCGATATCGGCGTCACCGGCAGCGATGCCGCTCTCTCGACGCTGCAGCCGGTCACAGAGGACAATGCCAGCACCCTCGAAGGCGAGCTTGGCTGCGCCTTCCAAACGGCCGATGACGGAAACACGATCCTCGTTGCCCGCGCAGACGTCGCACAGGATGACCGTCCTACCGCCGTCATCAATAATGATGGCTTTGGCGTTCAGCTTTACGGCCAGCAGCCCGGCGGCTTTGACGGGCTGGAAACAACGGCCGGCACCTTCGCCGGAGAGGGCGTCGTCGTCGTTGTCGAACTCGGCGACGCTACGCTGGACGGCTCTGAGACCGAAGCAAGCAGCCGCGCGGCGACCATGACGGTCAACCGGTCTGACGGGGCCACACGTTCCTATGATGGGGACTGGACCTGCGGGCCCTAGACTCTGAGACCTCTACCAGGCCGGGCCAGCCCCCGGCCTTTGCTTTTCGAGACTGGTCAAACGAATGGAATGAGACCATCTTCCCTTTCGTCTGTGCCTATCGAGGGGAAGCTGGATGAAGGCCTGGCTTCAAAAGCTGCCTGTGCCACAGCCCGTCACCGAATGGGTCGTCTTGCCTCTGTGGCATGCCATCATGCGCCTGTCGAAGCCGGAAGTTCGCATCGTGACAGGCGGCATCAGCTTTTACGCGCTCTTCTCGATCTTCCCGCTGATCTATCTGACGCTGACCCTGCTCTTCTCGCTGCTGCCGCATGAGATTTCGGAGTCGCTGTCCAACACGGTCGATCAGGTGCTGACTTCGGCGGTCGCGCCGCTGCGTCAGGCCGATCTTACCACAATCCGCGACGCCACCCCGCAAGGCCTGACCATCCGGGCCGTGGTGGCGGTCATCATCGTCTTCTACACAGCCAGTTCAGGCGCCAAGGCCGCCATCACAGGCATCCGCATGGTGGCCGGCAGTGAGCGGCGCTCCAACATCATCCGCTTTCAGGGCGTCTCATTGCTGATGACGACGCTGCTCATCCTGATCGTGTGGATTCTCGGCGCGCTTCAGCTGCTCATGTCCTTTGCGACCGAGCGGCAAGGCTTTGTCGCCTTTGAACTGGCGCGAAATATATCCGGCCTCGCCTCGCGGCTCTGGGTCGGCAAATTCCTGGCCTGTTTCGCGATCTTCTACCTAATCATCTCGCTGTCACTCTATGGGCGGATCAATTCCGGCCGGGCCATGACGCTCGGCGCAGCCGCCGGCGCCTTCAGCTGGAGCGTCGTGACATGGGCCTACCATCTCTATCTCAAGGTCTCGGTGCTCGACACGTTTTATGGCGCCCTGGCGTCGGTCATTCTCGGCTTTATCTGGCTGGTCGTGTCGGTCTCGTCCCTGCTGCTCGGCGCGGCGCTCACTGTAGAATGGTCGGCGCGGATCTCGCGCTCGAAAGCAGCCCGCGCTGCGGCTGCCTCACCTGACCCGGCCGAAGACACCGCAGCTCAGCCAGAGCCCGATCAGCCGGCCGAGTAAGCCTGCGCGACAGCATCGGCCCGCCCGCGCACAGCTTCATCCTCAACGCCGTCCACGCGTTCTGGCATCCAGCGGCGCTGGAAGGCCGTAATCGCCGCCCTGAGGTCTGCCACGTTATAACCGATCGCGTGGAGCGACCCGGCCACCGGTGCCGACGCATCACCCGCCCCCAGCGGCCAGAGACCGATCTTTTCCCCCGCAAGGCGCTGCCATGGAAAATGCTCACCCGGATCGGCCTTGCGCGAGGGCGCGATGTCGCTGTGCCCGACAATCCGGGTCTGTGGGATTGGCCAGCGGCTGAGGATGCCCTGACAGAGCGAGATCACAGCCGCAATCTGCGCCTCCGGATAGGCCGGAAGTCGGCCGTCCGCATCCGGCCAGTCATGGCCGCCATTCACGATTTCTATGCCGATGGAGCGCGAATTGAGGTCCTCATCCCCCTGCCAGGAAGAAACCCCGGCATGCCAGGCCCGCTTGTCTTCTTCGACAAGCTGCAGGATCTCGCCGTCTTCGCGAACGACATAGTGCGCCGACACGCCTGCCTCTTCACTGCAGAGACGCTCGATGGCCGCCTCGCCTGTCTCCATTCCGGTATAGTGCAGCACCAGCATGTCGAGCGGCGCCTTGCGGTCATTGAAATTCGGGCTGGGACGCTTGGTTATCTTCATCGCGCGATCCGGGCTTTCTCAGGCAGGGCGGCCTCCGGCAAGGCTCTGTTGCGGCGGATGGCGATCACGAAAACCCCGCTGAGCGAGATCGCCGCCCCGACAACAAGACGCAGGGTCAACGGCTCTCCAAGCAGGCTGACCGCCAGCACCACACCCCAGATGGGTGTCATCAGGGTGAGCGGCGAGAGCAGCGAGATGTCGTACTTCTTGATGAGAGAGTAATAGGCGCCGTGTCCGAAAACGCTCACCCCCAGAACGGCGAAGGCCGTCGCCACCCAGACCAGCCAGCCGCCCTCCATAAAAGCACTGACCTGCCCGCTTTCCGTGAGCGCGGAAAAGGCCAGAAGCGGCGCGAAACTGAAAAGACCAAGCCAAGCCTGAAGCTGCAGCGCGCTGATCGGCGCCATCTTCTTCATCAGGATGCCGCCAGACGCCCCGACAAAGGCGGAAACGATCACATAGATGAGACCGAAACTCACAGAGAAACTGCCCGGGTCGAAGGCAATCAGCGTGACCCCGGCAAAGGCGAGCATGATGCCGAGCCCGCGCCGCCAGCCGACCGTCTCTCCCAGGAAAGCCATGCTCATCAGGGTCGCAAACGGCACACCGAGCTGGCCGGTGACCGACACCGCGCTTGCCTCCGCGTTGGCAAGCCCCATGAAGAGAAGCGCGAAGTGGACCGCGCCCATACACATCGCGATGGCAAACAGGATCCCCATATGCCTTGGCGCAGGCAGCAGAAAGGGAATGAGGACAAGCGCGATCCCGGCAAAGCGCACGCCAGCGAAGAAGATCGGCGGCACGCCCGCATCGGCCACCACCCAGCGCGTCACGACGAGGTTGAGGCCCCAGACGAAGCACACGGCGAAGAGAAGCATGAAATCACGGAAGCCCATGGCGTGCGCTCTAGCAGCATTCTGATAGCCACGTCACCGCTTTTCGGAGGGGCAGGCCTAGCTGGGACGCGCCCGGTCATAGGGGCTGTCCAGCGAAAAGGCCGGGACCCTCGCCAGCAATTTCTCGTCGCTGTCGGAGACGAATGTGTAGGTTCCGCTCATCATGCCGGACGGCGCTGCCAGCGGCGCGCCGGAGGAATAGCGGAAGCTCTCACCGGGCTCGAGACGCGGGGTCTGACCCACAACGCCTTCGCCATCGACGGTCTGGCGCCGCCCGAGGCTGTCGATGATGTCCCAGTGGCGCAGTCTCAGCGTCCAGACCGTGTCGGAGTCGTTTTCTATCTCGACCGTATAGGCCCAGACATAGCGATTGGAGGCCGGCTTGGACTCATCCTCGAGAAAGGCCGGCGTCACGCTGATCTTCATGCCCTGCGTGACCGCCTCATAGCGCGGCAGATCTTCCTCAGTCGTCATGACCTGCCTCCCTCGCCCTCAAGACATCGCCGAAAGCGCCGACAGGATATCAGCTTCAAGATCACCGGCATCTTCGAGGCCCACGGAAAGACGTATCCAGCTTTCATCGAGCCCCATCGAAGCGCGCTCTTCCTCATTCAGGGCACGGTGCGTGGTCGAGGCGGGATGGCAGGCCAGCGATTTGGTGTCGCCCAGATTGTTGGAGATATCGACAAGTTTCAGTGCATTGAGCATCCGGAACGCCTCCGGACGCCCGCCCTTGACCGAGAAGGCGATCAGCGTGCCGCCCTCTTGCATCTGTTTTCTGTGGACCTCGTAATTTGGATGATCGCTACGGCCGGGATAGCGCACGGCCCTGACATTCTCATGGCCGGCAATCGCATCCGCGAGGCGCGCCGCGTTCCGGCAAGCCTGACGCACGCGAAGGTCGAGCGTTTCGAGCCCCTTCAGGACCACCCAGGCATTGAACGGCGAGGCGGCCGGACCTGTATGGCGCAGCCACGGGTCGATAAACTCCTCCATCCAGTCCGACGGGCCGAGGATGGCGCCGGCAAGGACACGCCCCTGCCCGTCCATATGTTTGGTTGCCGAATAGACCGAAATGTCCGCGCCCAGCTCCAGCGGGCGCTGCAGGATCGGCGTCGCAAACACATTGTCGACGATCAGCCTGGCACCTGCCTTGTGCGCGAGGTCCGCGACAGCCGCGATATCCACCGCTTCGAGGAGCGGGTTGGAGGGCGACTCGACGAGGACATAATTGGCGGGCCGCGAAAGCGCCTTTTTCCAGGCATCGAGGTCTGCGCCCTGCACGAATTCGGTTTCCACCCCGTAGCGTGGCAGGATGGTCTGGCAGATGACGCGGCAGGACCCAAACAGCGCACTTGCCGCCACAACCCGGTCGCCTTGTCCAACAGGCGCAATGAGGGCCGAAGAGATCGCAGCCATTCCGGACGCCGTTACACGGGCTGTCTCTGCCCCTTCCAGCAGGGCGAGCCGGTTTTCCAGCATACGGACGGTCGGGTTGGCATAGCGCGAATAGACAAAGCCTTCTTCCTCGCCGGACATGCGGCGCGCGGCCTGTTCGGCGCTGTCATAGGCATAGCCGGACGTCAGGTAGATGGCCTCGGACGTCTCCCCGAATTCCGAGCGCATGGTGCCACCGCGAACGAGTTTCGTTGCGGGTTTCCAGTCCTTGCCATCTTCAGCCGCCATGGACTTCATCCTTCCAAACATGAGCGCACCGTCTTAAGCCTCTTGGCTGAAAGGGATCAAGGCATGGTTAAGCCAAGACAGGGCGTCCTGCCCGATGGAGAGCTGCAAGCGCTGTTCGACTCCGGCGCGCTCGCGTCGGAGTCCGCACTGGATGCCGACCAGATCCAGCCTGCCAGCCTCGACCTCCGCCTGGGGTCGAGCGCCTATCGCATCCGCGCAAGCTTCCTGCCGGGCCGCGAGCGCACTGTGCGCGACGTCCTGCGCGAACCTGGCATCTCCCTGCACGAAATCCCGCTGACAGCGGACGGAGCCGTCCTTGAAACAGGGTGCATGTATCTTGTGCCGCTACAGGAGTCGGTGAGACTTCCAGCCGGCATCTCCGGCAAGGCCAACCCGAAAAGCTCCACAGGCCGGATCGACGTCTTCACACGTCTCGTCACCGATCACGCCAATGCGTTCGACGATATCAGCGAGGGTTATGAAGGCCCGCTCTGGCTGGAGATCAGCCCGCGCACCTATTCCATCCTCGCCCGGCCCGGCGACCGGCTCGCCCAGCTGCGCCTGCGCCGGGGCAAGCCGCAGAATGTGAGCGATCTCATCGTCTCCATCGACATGAAGACGGGCGAAGGACAACCCGTGGGCTGGCGGGCCAAGCATCATGCCGGCCTCATCGACCTCCGCGCAATCGCAGGCCATGAGATCGATGATTTCTGGGAGCCGCTCTTTCCGCATAAGGGGCGCCTGGTCCTCAACCCGGAGGACTTCTACATTCTGGCCTCCCGCGAAAGCGTCAGCGTCACGCCGGGTCAGGCCGCCGAGATGGCGCCGGTCGCGCCTGAGCTTGGAGAGTTTCGTGCTCACTATGCCGGCTTCTTCGACCCGGGCTTTGGCACAAATGCGGGCGGGTCACGCGCGGTGCTGGAAGTGCGCTCACGCGACGTACCCTTCATCCTTGAGCACGGTCAGCCCGTCGCCAGGCTCGTCTATGAGGATATGGCAGGCGATCCGACCGCTCTCTATGGCGGCAAGTCGAACAATTATCAGGGCCAGCGGCTGAAGCTCTCAAAGCATTTCGCCTGACGAATTGAAAAGACTCGACAAACCAGCCGGTTGGCTTTTGGTTCGGCCCATCATTCAGACCTCGGGGGCACCAGTCATGAAATTCCAGATTCTCAGCATGGCCGTGGCCGGCCTTGCACTCGCCGCTTGCGGCGGCGGCGATAGCGAGGCGGCAGACCCCGTCGCCGGCGAAACAGTGGCAGAGAACACGGCTACGGAAACAGTCGCCGATCCGGAAGCGGAAGATGTGTCCTCTCTCCGCGCCGATTGCGATATACTCGCCACCGATCCAGAGGCTCTGGAGAGCTTTGCCGAAATCGGGACGGACGCGGACGGTTTCTGCGCGTGTTTCGTTCAGGTCGTGGAGGCCAGCGCCGAAGAAGAGCGCGAACAGATGAAAGCCACGCTGGAAGAGGTCACGGACGGCATGCAGGCCAGCGGAGAAGGTGCCGAAGATATTGTCAGCCGCATGATGAGCGAGACACTCATGAACCCAGACAGCGAAACCTCACAGGCGACCCAGTCCGGCGTCCGGCTGATCGGCGGCGTCATCGACGATGTGAGCGACAGCCTGGAGGATACCGGCAGCTGCCCGGCGGATTGAGCGCCCGCGCATAGGCGCGATTGACTTACCAGACGTCAGGGGCGTTTTCCTGTGGCCAATCAGACCTGCGCGCAAAGCAGGCCGAACAGAGGAACGCCCATGACCCATGATCTTGTTATTCGCAACGGCTTCGTCATCGACGGCTCAGGCAGCCCTGGACGCGAAGGCGATGTCGCCATTGATGACGGCAAGATCACCGCTGTCGGCAAGGTGGCTGGCAAGGGCCGCGAGGAAATCGACGCCAAGGGCGAGATTGTCACCCCCGGCTTTGTCGACGTGCACACCCATTATGACGGCCAGGTGACCTGGGGCGACGCGCTCACACCTTCCTCCATCCATGGCGTGACCACCGCCATCATGGGCAATTGCGGCGTCGGTTTCGCGCCCTGCCGGGACGAAGACCATGACCGCCTGATCCGTCTCATGGAAGGCGTGGAGGATATCCCCTTTCCGGTCCTCTCCACCGGCCTGCCCTGGAACTGGGAGAGTTTCCCCGACTATCTCGACAGCCTGTCAGGCAAGCAATTCGACATTGATTTTGGCGCCCAGCTGCCGCACGCCGCGCTGCGCGTCTTCGTCATGGGCGAACGCGGTGCCAATCGTGAGGAAGCCACACCGCAGGACATTGAGGCCATGGCGAAGCTCGCGCGCGAAGCCGTCGAAGCTGGCGCGCTCGGCTTTTCAACCTCCCGCACGCTGAACCACCGCACCTCCGACGGCCAGCCAACGCCGACGCTGACGGCAAGCGAGGAAGAGCTGACAAGCATTGGCATGGCCCTGAAAGAGGCTGGCAAGGGCGTCCTTCAATTCGTGTCTGACTTTGACGACCCGAAAAAGGAAGCCGCCATGCTGCGCCGGATCGTCGAAGCGACGGGCCGGCCGCTTTCGGTTTCCCTCGCCCAGTCCGATGTCGCGCCTGAAGGCTGGCGCATCCTGCTCGGCGCAATCGAGGATGCCGTAGAGGATGGTCTGCCGATGCGCGCCCAGGTCTGCGGCCGCCCTGTCGGTGTCCTGCTGGGGCTCGACCTCACAATGAACCCGTTTATCGCCCATCCGGTCTATCAGGAGATCAAGGACAAGACGCTGCAGGAGAAAGTTGCTGCGCTGCGCGATCCTGACTTCCGCGCGCGGCTTCTGGCCTCAAAGCCCGACCCGGCCAACCCTTTCGTGAAAAGCCTGCTTCGCAATTTCGGCAAGCTCTTCACGCTGGACGCCGTGCCGGACTATGAGCCGGATGCAGACCGCACCGTCGAGGCGATTGCCAAGGCGCGCGGGATCACGAATGAGGAAGCCGCCCTCGATATCCTGCTGGAAGATGACGGCCGGGGCATGCTCTATTTGCCTTTCCTCAACTACGCGAACGGCTCGCTCGATCCGTCCTATGAAATGCTGAAAAGCCCGGCGACCATTCCGGGACTTTCCGATGGCGGGGCGCATGTCGGCATGATCTGCGACGGATCCTTCCCGACAAGCATGCTCACCCACTGGACGCGTGACCGCTCACGCGGCCCTAAATTCCCGCTGGAGTGGATCGTCAAACGCCAGACAGCGGATACCGCGCACTGGATCGGGCTGCATGATCGCGGCCTGATTGCGCCCGGCTACCGGGCCGATCTCAACATCATCGATTATGATGGGCTCACGCTGCACCGCCCCGTCATCCTGCGTGATTTGCCGGCGAATGGCCGCCGCCTCATGCAGCGCGCGAGCGGGTATACAGCGACCATTGTCGCCGGTCAGATCATTTACCGAGATGGCGACCCGACAGGCGCGAAACCGGGCCGGCTGGTCCGCGGCGCACAGGGTGTGCCCGCCCACGCCAAGATCGCCGCCGAATAGGGATCAGGCGCCTCCGGGCGCCTTTTCCTTGATCGCCTGTTCTTCGATATTCTCGAACTCGTCCGCCCGCGCGAGGTCGGGGAAGAGCCTCGTCCAGAGAAGCGCCGTGGCAATCGCCATACCGCCGCCGAATACCACAGCCCCGACAGGCCCAAGCAGGCGGGCCGCGACACCACTTTCGAACTCCCCCAGCTCATTGGAAGCGGAAATGAAGATGAAGGAGACCGAGGACACACGCCCCTTCATCTCATCCGGTGTCGCCAGCTGTATCAGCGAAGCGCGCACGTATACGGAAATCTCGTCAGCTGCCCCTGTCACGATCAACGCGGCCATGGAGAGGAAAAAGACAGTCGACAGACCAAACACGAGGGTCGCCACCCCGTAGATCCCGACCGCCCACATCATCCAGGGGCCGGTATGGCGGGCCAGCGGGCGTGTCGCGAGGATGAAGGCAACCGTCGCCGCGCCAATGGCAGGCGAAGCAGCCAGAATACCAAGCCCTTCCTGCCCGACATGCAGGATATCGCGCGCAAAGACCGGCAGCAGCGCCTTCGCCCCACCGAAGAAGACGACCACCAGATCAAGCGAGATCGCGCCCAGAACGATCTTGTTGCGCCGGATATAGCCCAACCCCTCAAACACCATGGACCAGCCGCGGACATTTAGGACTTTTTCATGCGGCGGTGTCTTCGCAGTCGCGATGGCGAGGATTGCAAAGGCGGCGAGCAGTATGGCGATTGTGTACACGGTCGCTGCACCGAAAAAGCCATAGATGAGGCCGCCCACGGCCGGGCCGACGATCACAGCCGTCTGAAAACCCAGTGAATTCCACGCAATGGCATTTGGCAGTTCCCTGCGCGGAACAAGGCGGGGGAAGAGGGAGTTTGCCGCCGCGGGCGTGAAAGCATTCACACAGCCGAGCATGATCGCCACGCCGAATATGATCGGCAGGGCATCGGAGGCAGGGAGGAAAACCGAAGCGAGCAGCGCGACGGACAAGAGCACCCGCACCGTATTGGAAACGATCAGGATCATCTTCCTGTTGAGACGGTCCGCCGCCTGCCCGCCGACGAGCGAAAGGAGCAGAACGGGCACAAACTGGGCCAGCCCGACAAGGCCAAGCAGGAAAGCAGACTCCTCAATGCTCCAGCCCAACCCGCCCGTCTCTGCGGGACGGCGCGCAAGATCATAGACCTGATAGCCTATCGTAATGGCTTCCATCTGACGGGCAGCCGCAATGGAGACCCGCATCAGCCAGAAATGCAGGTAAGCGCGATGTCGGAAGACCTGGAGGGAGGGAGCGAGCGCCATGGGAGGGCTGTCCTAAACCCTGCCCTTTATTTGGGAAAGCGCAAACTTTCCCGAGGGACGCCAGGCCGGCTGTCGCTCAGGCCGAACAGCTCGCCCCGCCGAGAACGCAGAAGGTCGCGCACCAGGGGTGGTTGAGCTGGACCGGCGCATCCGTGGCCGCAGCAAGCGTCTCACCCAGTTCGAATTCAGGCGAATAGGCGAGCAGTGTGCAGGCGGTGACGCTCGCCCGTCCCGCGCCCTTGCGCTTTACGACCATGCGCTGGCTGGCGCACATCATGTCAGCCGGATCGACATCCAGAATGCCCCAGCAGGCAGTCGTGATTTCAGGCGGGCTGTCGCCTTCCACCATCTCTGGAAAGAGGACGAGCGCCTTGGCGTCTGCGGGGTCAATCTTCAGGCCAAGGCGCTCAATGAGGCGCCCATAGCCATCGCGGGCTTCGTCTTCGCTTTCGGCCAGGTCCTGGCGCCCCGCAATGGCAGTCTCGAACCGGTTTTCGGCGAGCCATGCCAGCCCCTCACAGGCAATGTCGAAACTGCCTTCGCCGCGCTCTGCATCATGAAGCGTGCGGGAATGATGGTCCATGGAGACGCGCATGGTGATCCGGTCGCCATGACCGGCCTGCAGGGTTTTCAGCCCTTCCCGGATGCGCGGGCGCATCATCGGCCGCATGGCATTGGTCAGCACGAGCAGCGAATGACCGCGCTCCAGAACGGCCGTCATGATCTTCAGGATATCGGGGCACATGAACGGCTCCCCGCCCGTAATGCCGATCTCCTTTGGCCCCTCTCCCAGCGCATCCACTTCGTCGAGAAAGGGTGTGATATCATCCAGCGTCAGATAGACGAGGTCATCATTTGTCGGGGAGCTTTTGATATAGCAGTTCGCGCATTCGATATTGCAGAGCGTGCCGGTATTGAGCCAGAGCGTCTTGAGCCCCCGCCAGTCGACCGATCCGCGCGTCTCACCCTTCGCCGTGACGAAAGGGTCGCGAAATTTCTGCTCTAACAAAGTCGTATGCGCCATGGGCAAGAGCTTAGGCCTGCCGCAAGTCATGACAAGCGCCTGCCTTCATGCACGCACGCAGATGTGATGGCACATTGCCGGCTCATCCGATCTGCGAGAAACGGCTAGTGTTTCTGTAATTTCGGTATAATGATCGGCGAGGCTTCGCGGGTGTAGCTCAATGGTAGAGCAGAAGCTTCCCAAGCTTAAGACGAGGGTTCGATTCCCTTCACCCGCTCCAGCGCCTTTTCAGGCTTTTTGCATCAAAAACAATCCAGTAGCATATAATTGCACCGCTCCGAATTTCGGGCGAGGCCGGGTTTGTGTAACTTTCTGCGCAACACTCGTGTAACAAGCTGGATGAGCCCGGATGCGCAAAGAGGACCGCTATCTGCAAAAACGTGGAGGCCGCTGGCACTATGTCCGGCGCGTCCCGACAGCCTGTCAGGCCATAGATGATCGCGGGTTCGTGCGCGTCACCCTCAATACCGGCTCGCTGGAAATGGCGCGTGAAAGACGCAACGCGCTGGAGGCCGCCGACAATCAGCTCTGGGGGCTGCTGGAGAGCGTCAGCGAGGAACCGGAAGACAGTGCGCGCCGGGCCAGACAACTGGCCGAGCGCCGCTACCAGGCCGCCCGCTCGCGCGCCATGTCGCAGGGCCTCGTCTATGCGCCCGCTGGTGAGCTGAGCACTCTCTTTGCTGTCGATGACATCCTGGACCGGATCAGCACGCTCCAGAGGATAGATACCGGCGATGCCCGCCCCGCCATGAGAGCCGAAGCCGAAGCCATCCTCGGCGGCGTAGAGCGACCGTCGGTCTCCGTCACTGAAGCCTTTGAGGTCTATTGCGATGAAATCGCCATTGGCGATCTTCTCAACAAGTCGCCGGGACAGCGAAAACTCTGGCGCAAAACCAAGCTCCGCGCGATCAACTACTTTGTCGAAGTGGTCGGTAACAAACCGATGGAGACCCTCACGCGCGAGGATGCGCTCAAATTCTACAACTGGTGGGCAGACCGTCTGAAGCCGAAGAAAGGCGCACAGGCCAGGGGCGCGAACACCGCCAATCGTGACCTCGGAAACCTGCGCCTGCTCTACCGGGAGTATTTCAGGCATATCGGCGAAGAGACACGCCCGAACCCGTTCCGCAATCTCGCCTTCAAGGAAACCATAGCCGACAAGGTGCCGCCCTTCCCGGATGACTGGGTCCGCACGAAAATTCTTGTCCCAACTGCCCTCGCCGGCATCAACGAACAGGCCCGGCTGATCGCCTATGCCCTCATCGAGACCGGCTGCCGCCCAAGCGAGATCGCCAATCTTCTGCCCGAAGACATCTACCTGGAGGCAGAGGTGCCGCATATCCGCATCCGTCCGCGCAAGGACCGCGAGATCAAAACCGGCTCATCCATTCGCGATATCCCGCTTGTCGGCGTATCACTCGAAGCGATGAAGCGCGCCCCGGACGGGTTTCCGCACTATCGCGACCGGAATGACCTTCTCTCGCAATCACTCGTGAAGACGTTCCGGAATCGCGGCCTGATGCCGACCGACAAGCATGTCATCTATTCTTTCCGACACTCTTTCGAAAAGCGCATGCTTGAAGCCGGGCTCGACTACGGGCTTCGTTGCCTTCTCATGGGGCACGCTACGAATCGTCCCGCCTATGGCGATGGTGGCTCGCTCGCCTATCGCCGAAAGGAACTTCTCAAGATTGTGCATCCGGTGCCTGAAGGGCTGCTCGGATAGCCACCACCACAGTGGCGGCGCTGGGCTCCCACAAGCCGCCCAGGTCGGCATTCCTTCGGATCGCCGCTGGAAGAGCGGGTTCATATCAGCGAAAAGGGATACCTTGGTAGCGCAGTATCGCGACTCTATTCGATCTCAAAAGGGTTTATGATCCGAATAGGCAATCCCGAAAAATCCTTCGTGTTGCGGGTGGCGAGTGAGGCTCCATGAACGCCTGCAATACCGGCAATCATCATGTCGGACGGGTGCGCATGTTCGCCTCGATTTTCGCGCTCTGCCCGATATCGCCCGCACAGATAGGCCGCCTCGCTGTCTAAAGCGTGGATCGCCAGTCCGTCTTCAGGATCTATCAAAGACTGAAAGTTCTGGAGCAAGGCTTGTTTCCGGCGTCCTGCTGGCAAACGCTCTAGTCCGTATACAATTTCCGAAATCGTGATTGTCGTCGTCGCCAGGGGGATGTCCCCAAGACGGCTCAACCAGGTGCCGATCAATCGATCAGGCACTGGCCGCATGAGTTCGGAAATAATGTTCGTATCGAGAATGATCATGCGCCGGACTAGGACTCAGCGAAACCGGGGCTTGCCCGATCACCACCGCGTGCCGGCAATTCAAGATCCACGCCATCTTCATCCTTGAAGAGACTGCGTGACCGTTCCCAAAGTTTAGCCCCAGTGATGCCACCGACAGCCTGCTTTAAAATATCGCGGGCTTCTTCCTCCATGGAGCGGCCATGACGGGCGGCACGCATGCGAAGCTGCTCCTTCACAACATCATCGAGATTTCGAATTGTGATCATAGCCATGCTCTACGCCTCCAGTTTGGTAGACCTTACCACATTGAATGCATTGCATGCAACGCATGCATTCTCGGAAAGTTTCCATACGGCAACCCCAGTCCGTAGAGCGTCGTCAGGGAGGCAGGCCAGGTTATTCGTCCGCCGTCCGGAAAGCATTCGACGATATAGCACTGGCCCTATCCGTTTCAGGCCGGGTCAAGGGTCGCGTACGCGACCGCGCAGCGGCCTTGCCCTTGACCCGGCCTGAAACGGGGGCGGAGACTGACATTGGCCGAATGGCAGGTCTTGCCATTCGGCCTGAAGGCAACTCCGCAACATCACGATGAAGATACGCGCAGAGCTTCTCTGCGCGCGCCTGGCGCCGTGCCAGTTCGTCTTCAAGCAATTCAAGAATGGGCCAGTAAGCATCTCCGAAGCGATCGATCAGCGAGGCCACCGTCTGGATCGCACACTCGATGTCGCTATCGGAGTATCTGGACATGCCCGGATTTTGGACCGGCAAACGACTCACAAATAGTGGAAAAGCCCGCAATCTTCTGCGACCTTGAGCATCCACCGCGTCACATAGGGAGCGCTGGTCTGAACACCAGCTAAAGCGAGTTAGTCCTAACTTTTCGTCCGCCCAACAAGCCCTCCATCGTCTTTGAGTTTGCGCGCCACCTGATTGATGAAATGGTCGAAGCGTCTCTGGCCGAGCGCATGTGTTGCACGACAGTCATCGTCGCAAGGGCAAAGGCTTGTCCGCGAGCAAAACCAGACACTCCATACCCGCGAGTTTGAGGATTCGCTGGTCATTCTCGTTCGCGCTTTCTTGCGCGCCACTGCGACGTGCTAACAACTGCATTTGCGATCGGTGCCCATCGTCGGTTTTATTCCGAAAGCGCACATAAACAGGGGCTCGTATTCACCGCGCCCGCTATTCGATAGATGCCGACAGTATCTTGCGGTGTAATTATGAGAAGTAGAAAAACAACGGACCGAGTTAGGCGGTAGGCTCTATTGCTGAGGTTCACCACCGAGCTTCTTGGCAATGTCGATCCATGCCTCTGGGATTTCGGCATTTAGCGCACGCGCACCTGTTTGAAGAAGGTTTAGAAGCGCGCCGGGTTGTACCTGGCGTGTGTATTTAATGGCGGCTTCGATGGCAGGCGCATGGATTGACGGCTGTGTAAGCAAGAACCGTTGGTGTTGTAGAACATAATCCCACTCCTCGGCGAATAAGGAATGAATCTTCAAGATAAGCCGCGCACCACACCCGCAAGCTATGGCGCACTGCAGGATGGCGAGCTGCCGGTTGATAATATTGGCGGGGTGAAGCACATCCGACTGGGGCGCAGCGGTTGCTTCAAATACAAAGTCTGCATGATTTCTCGGGTCTGCCGCGGCGCTGCCGGTCAGGATATCAGTGAAGCGATCCAGATCAGGTGCGAGGCCGTCCAAGCGGGTTGTGGTTTCCGCCAAAAGCGTTTCGCAAAAAGCGCGAGGGTCGTCCTGATCGCGGGCGGTGAAAAACGCAGCGAGCGCCAATGCGTGGATAAAAACCGTCTTCACCGCCTCGTTTTTCAAATCGCGCGATTCAATCGGTTTAATCTTCATGATCTCGCGGGCGGGCGCTTCCGCCTTGCTTTTCAAGGCTGCGCTAAGCGAGGCAGCCATTTGCAGCACGGCGTCGGCGATCGAACCTGGATTGCCTCCTTGCACGGCAAGGTCAAACTCCGCTGCGGCGAGAAAGATATGAAACCCCAACGTCGTCGCGGACCAATTCAAGTCCGGAAAAAGATCACGCACTTCTTTCCTCAACCCGACGAGAGTCAGCAAAAGTTTAATGTCTTCATGCTGGGCGCGTTGGTCTGCGTTATTATCTGGATAATCGGTGTCGAGCGCGGCGAGTGCACCATAGTGAAGCTCTCGCTGGAGACCCGTGGGGCCCCCGGTCGTTTGGTGCAGCCAGCCGACAAGCCAACGCAATTTCATGTGAAGGTTTTTCGCTGCTTGGTGCGCTTCGGGCTCGATGTTCTGCAAACAGACTATCAAAGGGGCAATTTCTCGCAGCGCTTGCTCGAATTCGCCTTCTCGCCAGAAACACATGGCGGCTTCGGCGCGCAACGCAATGGCGTGGGCGCGCACAGAGTCGACTTCGTCCTGGACCGCGTCTGCCGCCGCGGCGGCCTCCAGAAACAGATTTCGAGCCGCAGGCAGGTCGCCAAGATTGGCGGTGGCGACCGCCTCTTCTTTCAGCGCATACATGCGTTCGATGTCTGAGCTCTGATCGGTCCGATCGCGGATCTGCTCCAGGATGTCGCGGGCGTTGTCATATTGACGATCGTGGCCAAAGACTTTCGCTTTTTGTCTCAGAAGTGCTGGATGATCCGGCAAGGTTTCGAGTGCCGCATCGACAATGGCAAGCGCCTTCGGCCGATCGCCTTTCATTTCATCCCAAATGACGGATTGCGCGATGATGCATTCAGCGGTGAGGTCATTATCTCGCCAACGCGCCGCTAAAGCCGCCATCTTTTCATAATCGGCAATCGCTGCTTCAACATCGAGTTTACCAGCCGACCAGGCACGCACCCAAGCTGATTGCACATGAAGCCCGTAACCCTTGTGCAACGCTTTGAGCTGCGAGAGCCGGCGTTTGCGAAGATCGGCGTCCAGTTCATCGAGCGCAGAAAGGAGCTGTTTCAGCTCATCCGGGTTTTCAATCGCGGATACCCCGACATTAGCCAGAAAGGCGCCAAGGTCTGCGTCGTCGCCCATCTCTTTCTTCAATTCGTCGATGCCGGGACCTTGGTGGCGATTGACGAGATCCGGATGTTTGTCCGCCAGCGCTTCTAGATACGCAATGTAGGTGAGCCGCAGCCTCCAATCTAATCTGGCGCCTTGGGCGAGGAGGATCTTCATCAGCGCCATTAGGCTGAATGCATCTCGAAGCTCCTCATGTTCCACCTCTCCGGCTTCGCGTACGGCGGCCATCGCAATAGGTTGGAAGAGAGTTCTCTCGCTATTCAGCGCCGCCACATCGATCTGCATGATGCGCAAAATATGCGACGTGCCGGGATCATCAGGGAGCAAAGGCCGTTCAGTTGTGAGAAACACCAAACCGCCGAGTTTGGCGGCGATGGCTTTACTTTTTTCCTCGTCGAAGGAGAGCGAGTTTTCGAAGAATTTGGAGATAAACCATCCTTGCTTGCCTACAAAAGCTGTCCAGAACACCGTATCCAGTGCTTCGTAGGGGATTGGCCCACGCTTCAGCCTTGAGACCAGATAGCCAGATTGAATTTGCTGCACCGTCTCTCCTCCGAGGTCCTCCTGCAAGCCTGTCAGCAGAGGCGACAGCCGAAAGTATCCAGGAGCGGTCGGCGCTTTTTCGATCCAAGGACCGGTGAGCAGATCGAGTATTGCGCCTGCATCTTCGATTGGTGGATCAAGCGCAGCGATGGCGATGGCGGACGCTCGGTCAAATTTGAACATAATGCATCCGAGGCGTTTCAAAAGCATCCGGCCTTGGTCGGTTGCATCATTCAGGAGACGCCGGCGCGCTTCTGCGCGGGTTAGTTCCAACGCTTCGCTTGGGGTCCCAGATATGTCTTCGGTGAGGGCGTTCTTTGGCCAACTGCGGTGTTCGAGCGATACGACTTTCGCGGCGACCAATTGCGGATGGCCGCCGCTCGTCGATAGATGAATAAAGCCGCCCCAGGCTTCGGCTAAATCAGTTGGCGCCCTGGTCTGAGCAACGAGCTCGATTGTTTCTTCAGAGGTGAGATAGGGCGCCTCTCTCACGGAAGACGGCGATAGGCTCGCAGACTGTAGCGCAGCGGGACTGAGGGATCTGGCGGACGTGATGACCACGCTTGCTCCTCGCTTCCGCATCCACGTGATGAATCGTCCAAGCCGGGCAGCGTGCTGCGCGACGATATCAGTATCAAGATCGTCGAGAATGACGCCGCCTATCTCGCTGCTGAGGACGACATCTGAATAAGCGCGGTCCAGCCGAAGCAGCACATCGCTCGACGTTCTCTGGTCCCTGAATTCGGTGACGAGCCAGTTTTGTTCGCTGGCGCGCGCGACTTGTTGGGCGAGGGTGGATTTACCGGTTCCGCTCGCGCCATGCAGCCAGAGGCTACCGGTCTCGTTGAGCGATTCAGATAGCTCGCTGAGCAGCGTGTCGCGGCGTGCGCAGAAGGCAGGCAGATCGATCTCTGTGACACCCACGGTCCAGCTAGCGCGAGACCAGCCCGGTTCATGGCCGGGTTGACCAAGGCGGCAGACCTCATTCAAGAACGCGTGCAGATCGCGCAAGGTCAGTCGGCGAAGGCTGGGATCGTTTTCACTTGCAACTACGACGATCCGTTCAAAAATAGCGCTGGTGATCTGCGGCGCTAAACCGCGTGGAAGTTCCAACGCTGCCAGACGACCTGCGATGAGTTCAACCAGGATCGCGTTTTGCGGCGGGCCGCTTGGCTGGCTGGTTTTCCAAGTCACGCGGTCAATCAGCCTGGCGCGCACCAAATCATCAGGCGGATTGCTCGCCAGCCAGGTTTTTAGATCGCCGTCGGGAAGTTTGGATTGTAACAGAGTTTTGAGCGGCCCGAGGTCAGCGCCGTTTTTTACACTTTCCCAATAGTCAATGCCGGTTGCATTTCCAGGAAGTTTTATGCCTTTTTCAGAGCCAATCGCCATATTGGTGTTCAAGACCAAAGACACATTCGACACTTCACCCGCGCGGCTGGTTGTCCAATAATTTACAAGCGCGTCGCGCGCAGCTTTGGTGGCGAGGGTCAGCGTGCGATCACCGACACTTTGTTTTACCTGCGTAAGCTCGGTACCGCCCTCTGGCGTCTCAATATCGAAGTCTTCAAAGATTTCGATGAGCAGGCTTGCCCCTTCCGGCAAAGCGAGCCAAGCGATTGCCGTTTCCATCAGTTGAAATCGGAACGCGCTTACAATATCGGCCGCCTGTCGCTTTGGGTTTGGACGGAGGGGCTGTTGCGGCTTGCTTGTCATGAGAGTTTGGGAGGGAGAACAAAGATAGGACCAACCAAGGAGATAATGTTTCCTGTTCGTTCTCGCAACTCTCACTTCTGGTTAATGTCGCTTTTTGGCTCTTGGATGGAATTTTCAACTACGACGATCACGATGGCTGGTGCGCGACCGGTCGTTTAAAATGAAAAGATGTAAGCGCTCGTTTTCGCCATTTAGCCAGGAAGTCCCAACTCGCTCAAAACCCGCACGAGGTAGAAGCGTTTCTTTCATGGCAGCGTGAGAAGTGGTCGCAAATAGACCGTGGCAGTCTGACTGCTCGACGACCTTATCGATCAACGTGCCAGCAATACCTCGACCGCTATAAGCTTCGGCAACGGCGACATATCCTAATTCAAATGGAAATTGAGCGAGCGGAAGCGGGTAGCCAGACTTAAATTTTCTTTGAATGCCGTTTCGGTAGTTCGCTGATGGGATTTTAAGTGCGGCAACACCGATGCCCTCATTGTCGATCCGTGCGAAAACCAGTTTTGCTCCATCACGTTGAATGCCTTGACGGACGTAGCCTTCATCAACTGCGCCTCCTGCTCGAACCAAGCGAACAAAAGTTTCTATTTCGCTCGAGTCCGCGCTAGGCCCATCTAACACAACGTATTCGACCATATCATTTCTTTCGATGTCCCGTCTTGCTGATTTGAGCTAAGTTGGGTTCGAGTGCAAAAAGGCGTGTTCAGGCACGTCTCATTTGGAGAAACTTGCGCCTCTCAGCCAATGTCTGCTTTGCGCCCGTAACAGACGGAGACGTCATCCGGCCCTGTTGCTATGATGGACTACCCCGCTCTTGCGAGGCCTTCAGCTATGGCTGCAAGCGCTCCGGCAATATCCCTCTTCACCGTTCGTGGCGAAACCGACATGCGCTTCGCAATCTTATCATAGGTCAGACGCTCATAGCGATGTAGCCGCAAAGCCTCCCTCGCGCGCTCCGGCAGGGCAGCAATCACCGCCTCGGTAATATCCAGCATCTGCGAGTCCATGAGCTGGCGCTCTGGGGTCACGCTCCGCCCGCAGGCAATGTCGTCCTGCATGTCCCCGATCTCCAAGGAGGCCCTACGCTGCCGCACATAACCGGATTTGACGTAATTCACCGTCAGATTCCGCACGGTCGTGAACAGCAACTTGCGAAGCTCTTCGCCCTCCCGGTCGCCATAAGCCCGCTGCACCGCCACAAAGGCATCCTGCACGAGGTCCTCCGCATCTGCCGCGTTACCCACTCGGAGGCGCGCCAGCCGTACAAGCTGGCCATACTGTTGGATGAAGACTGTCTGTAGTGAAGATACCACTTCGGCACAGGGCTCGCCGTCATCACCAATAGCGTCATTTTCCCGGACGTCCTGTAGCTGGGCAGACTGAGTGAGTTGAGTGTTTAATCCCCCCAGATTTTGAGCGTGGTCAGACATGTGGCTTTCTACGATCTGAGCTGGACGCACTCTATGTACGCTTTAAGTTTTTTCGATTTTTCGACGTTAACTTTATATTCTCTTTCAGTTCTCGTCAAAACATAAAGTCTACTTTATGGAAATAACCCTTCCCAAAGCGAATTTGGGGAATGGACGATGCTCAAAGAGAACAACTCGCAGCTGCCATCAGAGCAGCGCGCCGGTCGAAAGGGCTGACGCAGGAAGAATTGGCAGAGCGGATCAATCGCACCGCTGCCAGCCTTAGCAACCTTGAGCGAGCACGGTCGCTTCCATCACTCGATACACTGGTACTGATCGCCGAGGCGCTCGAAGTGCCGATGAGCAACCTGATGGAAATTTCGATATCGCGGAGTCAGGCCCGGTCCCGAATTCGGGAAGAGAACGAAATTTTTGATATGATCCGGTCTCTTACCACCGAGCAGCTCAGAATCGCGCGCGTCCAAATTGAAGCACTGAGCTCAATGAAGAAATGACAATAGCCGCCATCAGACCATCGAAGTGTGCTAGCGTTTAGCTCGCTCCACAAACCCACCATCATCTTTGATCTTGCGCGCGACCTGATTGATGAAATGGTCGAAGCGTCTCTGGCCTAGTGCGTGGGCCATGTCCCGCTCCTGTTCGGGCAAAGGATCGGTCCGGACAAGCCAATAGAAAATGTAATGGCCCAGCGTCTCCAGGGAGAGCTGCATGTCGTACTCTAGCTGGCCCATTCGCCGCTCGAAGCTTTTGAGCTGCTTCATGACCCGCTCTTCCAGCACCAGATTGCGCTCGGGATCGAAGTAAAGACGCAGCGCCTCTTCAAGCACATCCGTCTTGCTGATCTTCCGGGAGGCAGCGGTCTCGCCAAGCCGGGCGTGTAATGTCTCATCGAGGCGGAGATTGACGCGGGGTTTCATCGGGATCGAGCGTAACGGGTCTGTCCTGCAATCCCAGTTGGAAATGCGCTACAGAGCGACAAGCGCCCACAACGCCACGCAGGCGCTTGCGATCAATGGTGCACGCTGTAAGCAGCAAAGACAACGGATTAGCGAAAGTCCGTGCACCACAAAGCCGTGCAAAGGGCGCCTAAAAATCGATGTGCAGACAAGGCGTTAGGCAAGGCCTGGCGCCAAGCCTTTAATCTTGCCCTGACTAAACCCGCGTATCCGTCCGAGTCCTGCACCTCGATTCCGGGTCGCAATTGTTCCTCATCTGGCCTTCCCTTCCTTGTGAGGAGTTGATCATGGATGTGAAACATTTTGAGAACACGGC
>Ga0310345_10000277_pt1 | contig 90325 bp, 66 predicted proteins | sample HC15DNA20500_MG_FD_204667 | JGI IMG/M metagenome (GOLD analysis project Ga0310345, IMG submission 204667) | Marine microbial communities from station ALOHA, North Pacific Subtropical Gyre - HC15-DNA-20-500_MG | ecosystem: Environmental > Aquatic > Marine > Oceanic | place: Pacific Ocean: North... | reverse complement strand
GAAACCAAGAGCAACGCGAACGTTTTCCCACCGCCCGCCATCGCCCCTCACGCAGGGGCGCGGATTGAAACATCGAAACGCAGAGTAAGACCCGGTCCCCGAGCGGATCGCCCCTCACGCAGGGGCGCGGATTGAAACCTCCCTTTTCGGCGGAGCCTTGATCTGCGCATCGATCGCCCCTCACGCAGGGGCGCGGATTGAAACGGCAGTAGAAGACCAGGTATCCATCGCTGTAGCCATCGCCCCTCACGCAGGGGCGCGGATTGAAACGTATGAATTGAAGATGCTCCACTTGCCTGATGGATCGCCCCTCACGCAGGGGCGCGGATTGAAACGACATAATGACGAAGAAAGTGAAGCGGACAATCAATCGCCCCTCACGCAGGGGCGCGGATTGAAACCCGTGACGCAAACCTCCGACGGCTACGACCTCGTTATCGCCCCTCACGCAGGGGCGCGGATTGAAACATAAACCTCTCCCCCCATCTCGACGGCCCGTTCCGATCGCCCCTCACGCAGGGGCGCGGATTGAAACTCCGACCTCGATCGGGAACCGCTTCCCGCTCACGGATCGCCCCTCACGCAGGGGCGCGGATTGAAACAGATTTGGCCCGCTCTACATCCCGATTGACGAGCATCGCCCCTCACGCAGGGGCGCGGATTGAAACTACGGCTCTGCCGGCATCTACCCAATGGGCGCTTATCGCCCCTCACGCAGGGGCGCGGATTGAAACAAGACACCTCGGGGCGAGATGATCTGTGGTCCCTATCGCCCCTCACGCAGGGGCGCGGATTGAAACCCGTTAGCGAGCAGTGGCGAGTATGTGGACCAGATCGCCCCTCACGCAGGGGCGCGGATTGAAACAAATCCGCCTTCAGGTACAGCGGGTGCGACGGGATCGCCCCTCACGCAGGGGCGCGGATTGAAACGTTGTTCGATCGACAGGTCACGCCTCACGCGAGGATCGCCCCTCACGCAGGGGCGCGGATTGAAACTCCAGTAAAGGTCCGGGCTTGCAACCGTCCGCCCCATCGCCCCTCACGCAGGGGCGCGGATTGAAACTCGCCGGCTCGCGCGTTGATGAACTCAATCTGCCATCGCCCCTCACGCAGGGGCGCGGATTGAAACACGATCGCCGGCTGCGCGACAGCGGCGGCCGTGGATCGCCCCTCACGCAGGGGCGCGGATTGAAACTCTTGACGGGCGGGGGTTTAGATGCCATCCCATTATCGCCCCTCACGCAGGGGCGCGGATTGAAACAAAGCCGTGGGGTCAGCAGTCTCTCCCGGGCTTGCATCGCCCCTCACGCAGGGGCGCGGATTGAAACCGTTTGGCTTGCCTTTGTGCTTCCCGCTTTGGTATCGCCCCTCACGCAGGGGCGCGGATTGAAACTACTGATGCTATCGCGTCATAATGGCAGCCCCAGATCGCCCCTCACGCAGGGGCGCGGATTAATTCCGGAGACCGAATCTGAAGCTACGGAACCACTCGGTTTCCAGGTCTGCTCAACGCAGGGTTGGACATGTACTGACCCATGCAGCGATTAAGCTCGTCCGCATCTGACGAATTTGATCTTTTCAACACAACAAACCGACAGGTGTATGCCGGGTCAGTTCTGAATGTCGTTGCAAATGATCTTGCGAACATGTAGTGTGCGAACGTATTCATGAACAGACTACCGACACTTTGAAGTCTATTAAGACGGCGGGCCATGATGCGGATGAAAATGGGCGTTCACGCTGCGCTGATGACAGCGTTGACGTGGGGAACAGCGTGTTCAAAGACGGAACTCGATGACCTGCCGGCGGTTAAGCGAATACCAGAGGACACCACGACCGAGCTCGTTTCGTTAGACTCCAAGCCTGTAAATTCAGAACAGGTCGCCGAGTCCGAAGAACAAGAAGCGACTCCGCCAGTCGACCTGAGCGCGCCCTTCGAGTCTGAACCCGTTGACTCGCCAGAGGGATCAACTGCGGATAGGGGAGCGACCGACGATGCGGTCGAGCTGGTTCCGCCAGCTCCTGAGAGTTCGTCGAGCAATGCTCCCCAACCGCCAGAAACTGTCACGGCAGTTCCCGGTGCATCTGCCCAGACCAACATTCTGCTCTCTGGCTTACCGGAGATGATGAGTGATGCTGGTATGGATGCCCCCGTCTCGACGTCGACTGCGGAAAGGCTCGTAAGAATAGCATCGGTCTCCACCGGAGAAGCCGCGTCGCCGGAAGCAATTGAGCGCTTGCACCGAGATCTCGAAAGAATTGATGAGCCAGATGCCGCTCTCAGTCGGATCGATTCGTTTTCTAGTTTCTATGCCCTCTCCGATGTGCAGAAGCAACAGTTTACAGCGGAGAGGCAAACGTGGGCCGCTCGGAGTCTGGAGAAGCTGATTCGGATCGACGGTCATTTCGTTCCACGGGATGAGCTCGAGCAAGAGCAGAAGTCGCTCATTCGGTATCTCACAGTTGTGCTTCAGCAGTGCCAGTCGCGACAATCGATTGAGGCGGTTCTGGAGACGCTGGAAAAGGCTAGTCGAGAGAACTCCGACTCCATCGTGGCCTACTACCATTCGGGGTTGGTGAAGGCGATCTGGTTCGGCGATAGTCGAGATGCATTGGGAGATTTTCGTCGGATTACGAAGGAAATGCCCGAGCACGCCGGAGCCTGGAACAATCGAGCGATTTGCGAAATGAAATCGGGCGAGTTTTCCGGGGCGCTCGGCAGCTGGCGGAAGGCGGTGATGAGCTCGCAGAACCTGTCCGATCGAACGTTCATTGTTCACAACATCGCTTACGCGGCTTCGATCGCACGGTCTGAAAAGATCAAAGCTCCTGCATCGTTTTCCGATTCTGCGACGCGTCTTCTGGCTGACGCCGCTCCACTCATTTCCGACCAACCGGCTGCTCGTGGTCCCTATTGGAGATTCAGCCCCTGGATTGCGAAGCCCGACCATGTGGTCGCCGTACGGGGCTACCACGATACGTCCGCGATTCCCGCTCAACATCTTCGCCCACTCAAGCGTGTGAATGCACTTGCGATCGGCGGGGAATGGTTACTTGTCCCCACCGAGAATTTGAGCATGCCTTATCTCGGCACCTCAAATTCGATTCGAGTTCTGAGCCCTGACCTGCAGGTTAAGACACCGATTGGTTTTGCCGACGACATCGCGACGAATGAAGAGCTTGGACTAACGCTCCTCCGCTGTACGGCTCTGGCTGCTCCTGAACTCGGCATCGCGACTGAAGCCGTCGAACCGGGAGATACGGTTCATGTAGAGCTATCCGCTCCCGACCAGCCGGTCAGATTCTGTTCAATGAACTGTGTCTCGTTGCCAATGCCCGTCACCTATGCATTCGGATTGCAGGCGGAAGAAAGTGAAGGGGCCTCCGCAGGAGCCGCGATCTTCGATGAGCAGGGAACTCTGGCAGGACTCGTTACCCCTTTGTCATCTTCCGCCAACGGGCCGCTGGTCCAAGTCGCCTGGTCTGCAGCGACAATCAGAGAGTTCATCACATCGGCTGGGGTGGTTCTTCCGGAAACGAATGACCAAGAGAACAAGACTTGGGAAACGAGGAAAGATTTCCTGTCCAACCATCTGGTCCGGCTGGAGCTTTGTTATCCGGAAGAGTGTCTTTCTCTCGAGCTTGCTCAAAGATCGAAGTTCAATCAGTCGCACTTCTTGATCGATCGAAGTTGCCTCGTCTGTGATGGGCGCAGCCGTGTCAATTGCGATCGCAAAGGATGTGTGAAAGGGCAGACGTCCCGGCGCTACAAAGGAATTGTTTCGTACACCCAAAAAGGGGAACCGATTTACGGGCTCAAAGTCGCGGTCGAACGCTGCACACGTTGCAACGGACAGGCCACGTTGGATTGCCCGAATTGCCGGGATGGTACAGAGCCTGAGCGGGGTGCTCTGTTGCTCGAATGATCGAGCCTTTCACCCCGTAGTTCAGCACGAAACCACGATTCCACTTGAGAGAGCTCGCTGATGCCTGATTTGAAATGTCCTCATTGTCGTTCCGCATTGCGGGTTCCCGATTCGCTGATGGGTAAGAAGCTTCGCTGCAAGAATGAGTCCTGCAGGCAAACCTTTGTGGCTCAAGTTCAGTCCGCCAGCCCGGCAGTCCAGGTCGACGATCCTCCCATGTTCTCCGATATGCCCCCCGACTGGCAGCAGGCGATGGATGATCGAAAACGGGAAGAACAGCGTCCGGATGAACTCGACAATCGGGCTCGTTTTGAGTTTGGAGATGGGCAGGCGTCGAACGAGGATCTAAGTGATTCTCGGTACCCGAACCTGATGAAGTACATCAGGTGGGCAAGGGTCGTCGCGATTGTTCTTATCGTCCTCACCTATATCGGAATCGGTTTCAATTTTCTGCACGATGTGATCGAGGTGTCCCGGCTTTCATCGTCTTCCAATGAGACATTGGGAGCAGCGATTGTTCTAGTACTGGTCACGACAATTTCCGTAGCGGTTGCCTACCTGTTGTACGTGATGTTCATGGCGGGAATCGAGTTCATGCAGGTCATCATTGACATCGAGGAAAACACACGGTCGCGTTCGGAGTCGAGCAAATGAGATCGAATCCCGGGCTTTGGGGCTTTTCTGTTGTCTTACTGCTGATCACCGGCTCCGTTCTGCTTTCTGGATGCTCAAGACCGTCTGAGCCCCCGCCGTCTTCGGAAGAGTCACGCGAGTCAGGTTCCGACACAGAAGTGGCTGACGACACTGATTCCGATGCATCTAAATCTGCCGTTACCGAGGAGTCTGCCCAGACGCCGGATGTTCCCGACGAGCCTCCCAAGGTAAAGCCGCCGACATCGTCCGCTTGCAGCGATCTTCGAAGCGGCGAAGCCAACCAAATCGCGTCCGATCTCAATCCGGCGACGGCCTCGGAGGCCGCTCGTCTGGCGGAAGAACATTTGTCATTGAGTGAGGAGAGTTCCGAGCTCTCAGCCGCTTATCGCAATGCGTCAATCGCACTGCATTGTGCACGGCAGTTTCCGGGAGATGCGGCTTGCCTGCAGCTGGCCGATGCTGCACTCGGGCGGGTTCGCGCCCTGGAATCACAGGCTGCGGATGCCGTCCCTGCCTTGAAGGGCGGATCGCTTCCTGAAAAGACAATCGTTGAAATCCCTTAATCCATTGAGTGTAGCCTCTATGTCCACAACTCAGACATCTGCCCCCTCATTGTTGCACCGCGTCATCTGTCCGCAGTGCTGGCATAAGTTCCACCCGGAAGACATTCTCTGGGTCAGCGAACATCAAGATCTATTCGGAACGGACAATCGCGTTCCGAATGCGCAGATGCGATTCTTGCCCAGTCGGTTCTCCCCTCAGGCCGAAGCCATCGATCCTCGCGGCTTTCCCTGTCACCGTCTGGCGTGTCCCAACTGTCATCTGGAGATTCCACGGCCGATGCTGGAATTGCAGTCGCTGGTGTTTTCAGTTCTCGGCAGCCCGGGGAGTGGAAAGAGCTATTTCCTGGCGGCGATGGCGAGTCGACTGCGGCATGTCCTGCCAATGCAGTTTTTCACCTCGTTCACGGATGCCGATGCCAGTCTGAACGTTCGGCTTAAAGACAGCGAAAGGCAGATGTATGCCAACAGTAATCCCTATGAGATTCAGGAACTGGGGGAGCTCATCCGCAAAACCCAGGAAGTTGGCGACGAGTACGGTTACGCGGCCGTAAATTTCGGCTCGCAGTCGGTGAACTACCTGCGTCCGTATGCCTTCACGATGCAGGTGCAGCAGAATCATCCCAACCCCGAACGTCGCGGGACCGGGCGTGTGATTTGTCTCTATGACAATGCCGGAGAGTCGTTTCTACCGGGAATGGACAAGTCAGCCTCGCCGGTGACCCGCCATCTCGCGGAATCCCGGGTGCTGTTCTTCGTCTACGACCCGTTGCAGGACAGTCGATTCCGCTGCCTGGAAGCCGACCTCGGGGCCGGTTTGATCGATAAGTCGCATCTCGGATCTCAGGAGGCCGTCTTCCAGGAAGCAGCCAATCGTATCCGACGGTATTCCGGGCTGGCTTCACGGGAGAAGTATCCTCGCCCGGTGATTGTCGTCGTCACGAAATGCGACCGCTGGGCAAAGCTGATCGACGGCGATCTGATGAATCAGTCGGCAATCATCGAGGCGAGCAAGAAGCTCAGCGATGGTTCGGTCGTCAAGCTGAACGCGTTGGATACGGGGCTGATTAAGTCCGTCTCGTCGAAGGTTCGCGACCTCCTCGCCAGCACGACTCCAGAGATTGTTTCCGCGGTGGAAAGCTTCACCGATCATGCCTGCTACATTCCCGTGAGTGCGACCGGGGCGAAGACGCAGATCAATCCCCAGTCGGGCCTGCAGGCGGTTCGGCCCGGTGACCTGCAATCGTTTTGGGCGGAGATCCCCTTCATCTATTCGCTGGCCATCAGTTCGGCCGGAATGATCCCCAAGGTATCCCGGTAACGGAATTGTTCGGCACGGAGAACATTGAGCGATGATCTACGAACTGATTTACACCTCGGCTCCCGCCGGGTTGCGTCCCGGCAGCAGTGGCTACTGCACCGTTCAGAGCAGCCGCGGCATTCCCGCACCGACGGTCGATCTGCTGGAGTCGCTGAGTGGCTACCGACACGTCTTCACGGCTGGCACGCCGGAAGCGGCGAACAACCCGGTCAACTACGGCCATTATATTCTGCGAGTACAGGGGCGTCCGGAACACGTTCTGTCTCGGGTCTCCGATTGCCCACTCGATCACACAGGGCGATCCAACAAACTCGGCCATCATATGGTGATTGATACGCCGGATGCCGTTCCAGCCGGTCCCGCCTGGCTACTCCAAAAACCGGGGTGGATGACGGACAAGTGGGATGGCCAGGTCACGGTTCTGAACTCAGTTCGTTCCGCTCCGTCAACGCCGCGAGCAGCCGGGAAATGCGAAGCCTGGCGGAGAACCGCAGGCGATGCGGGCTGGGCCGGCGTTCTGGCCGAATCTTTCCTGGCCGATCCACAACGGAAGGTCTTTCTGATCTATCAACCAGGAACCGATATCCTCGCCCTGTTTGAAGAAGCCCTGGCTCTGTTGCCAGTTTCGCAGCGATGGGATGTCACATTCAGCACCTACGGAGCAGCGCTGCCGGCAACCGTCGAATGTCTCTGGTCAGGCGTGATTGCCGGGTCGCAGGAAGAGCATCTCAGTAAGCGATTCGTCAATGCATTAAGAATTGATCTGACGAAGGCATTAGGAGCGGCTCCGGAGATGGGGAAGCTTGTTACCGTGGCCCGTACCGGAAGCGCAGGCACAGCGACGCCGGTTCTTACAAGTTCCCCTCCAATCCCCGCGGCGATACAAGAGGACGAACTTGTAGACGACGGAAACTCACTGATGCATCATCAGCGACGAGCGGCCCGCGGAGTTCCGTCTGTTCCACCACCCGTGAAAAGGCGAGCGAAGAAGAAAGAAACGGGAATTGGGCGGTTGGCCCTGATTGTGGTTGCGTGTTGCCTGCTATTTGGCGGGGGGATGGCTGCGGGCATCCTGTACTTCTACCGAAAGCCGGCGCTGAATGACTCAGTTGTTCATGCGGAGGATCTCGCCGCAACCCCAAGTGAATCTGCACCTGCTCCTCCGGTGATCTCGGAGCCCAACAATCCACGGGTTTCTACCGAGAAGGTAATGCCCCATCAAGACAGCGAGCGCACGGAAAATGATGCTAAAGAACTGGTAATGCGTGAACCAGAAGAAAAGGCGGTCAAGCCGGAGAAACTCACTGAGAACAAACGCAATAATACCGATCGCCCAAAGGTCGTACCTCAGGACGAAAAACCGCTAACAATTGCCGAGATACCAGATGCGTACCTTCCGCGAACTCCAAACACTCCTGTCAGACGTGTGGTCCAACTAAATCTTTCAGACTTCTCTACAGCAGATGTTTGTGAGTTGATGTTCCCCGAATTTGAGGCATTGCCTGCCTCTAATTGTTTCAAGGTTGAACGGTCGGACCGAGCGACGTCAATTACGCTTAGGGTGCAGAGTAAGAGCGAGACCCTCCCAATCCCAATTTTTGAGCTGACGATTGAAGTTGGCGACCAAACGTCCGAACTGAGCCTGAGTTCCCATTTGAATCTCGATGACGAACAATGGTCATTGATCTCTGGTGCGGCTCTTTATTTGGAGAATCAGTCACGATCTATTCTCCTAAGGCTGTTGCCTGGGGTTCGGATGTCGTCTGATAAAGTCGCGATGATTAAAACCAAGCAGGGCAATGAAAGGCGCGAGGTTTTAAGAATAGATGCTTCCGATTATGAGCAGCGTCTAAGGGGACTGGTTGAAGAGCTCCGGGAAACGGACGTCATATTCCCAGAACAGTTTACGATGTCGTTTCACAACGGCGGTTCGATTATCGCCCGAAGATTGAAAGGCGGTGGTTACGCTTACGGTAAGAATAGATCCATCGTGGGAGCCCTCGAACCATGTTTCTTCCTCACGGGCGGGTCTGCGCGCTTATCCTTGGCACTCGTGGTGGTGGACTTTATGCCAATCGACAAGGAGGTCGCCGTCCTGGATCAACAAGAAGAAGACGATCAGAAGAATATCAGCAAACAGATTGAGGCGCTGACCGGGAAAGCCACATGGGACTTCGATAGCCCAGATAGTACATATGCCCCGTTAAGGCTGCTCATGAAGTACTCAACTGCTCCCGAAGCCTCGAAGGCATTCAAGGCCGCGTTAGCAACCGCTCGATCAAACGTCGACGTAATTGTCCCCGGTCCGAAGGATGAGAATGTGCCTGCTGAAGTTACCGCAAGCAGAGAACTCTTGATGGACTTTCTCGATGCGCGTGAAAGGTTGTGGAACTGCCAAAAAGAGCGAGATGAACTGTTAAGAATGAAAGTTGAAATGCATCTTCAGCAGTACAAAGTGTTCTATACCGTGAAGGCTTGGGGTAAGTCGAATATCACGAAAAGGATTCCGCTCTTGGAGATCGTTCCGCAGGAAGAGAATAGCACTTCATCTGAGATGAAGGAGTCGACCTAATGGCACAAACACATACCCTCCAACAAATCCAGATGCTCGTTGATCAGATTCGTCTGACCGTGATGAGTGAGCAGTTTGATGCGACGCCCGAAACGAAGTCGCTAGCTCGCGAGTATGCAGAGCTGTCGCGTCAGTTGAATCATCGGCTGCGGCAGTGTGGCGAGTTTCTGCGGCAGGGGTTGCGAAGTGAGGCGATCCGCGAGGCGGAGTCGGAACCCCGGCTGCTGGAAGCCGTGGGCGTGGTCGACAGTCTCTCGAAAGAAGAGCAGAAGGCGTGGAGTGATGTCTGCGAGTTTCTGGAGCTCCCACGGCCCGAGCCGATTCTCAACGATGCCGCTCTCATGCTCGACTCGGCGTACGAAGAGCATGGCCCGCTCGAAAAGCTGTTGCGGCTGCATCGCCGTCTGGCTTTGCAGCGAGCTCCGCTGTCAAAGCGACTCGCCATCGTCCGAACACTCGCCACGGAAGATCCGACCACGGAGTTCTGGGAAGAGGACATTCTGGAGTACGAGAAAGCTCGGCACGTCCAGATGTTCGAGGAGTTGAGGAAGCTGAAACGGAACCCCTCTGCGGCTGAGTTATCCGAGCTTCGAGAGGAGATTGAAGGGACCGGCTGGCAGACTCCGGTTCCGAAAAAGATTCAGCTGCTTGTCCGCGAACTGCAGCAGACCGCTCGTCGCGATGAAGCTCGCCAGGCTCTCCAGGACGCCGAGCCCGTATTGCGAGCCGCGTTCGCGGAAATGAACTTCGCGAAGGCCCGGGCGGCTTACGCAAAGTGGCAGGAAAACTGGCCGGTGGCTGAACTGACCGAGGACGATCCGCTGGCGATCGAAGCCATTCCAGCCCTCTCCTGGTGCGAACAGTCTTTAGCGCGTGAAGCCGAAGAGGCGGAATGGGCCCGCACACTGGCCAGGGCCGAAGGGGTTCTGGAACGAAGTGATGCCGACCTGATTGACCTTGAACGGGTGAGCGAGGAACTGGATCGCTTCGAACGCCTGGTACCAAACACAATTCATAATCGGCTGCAAAGTCGTATTGCCAGTTTGAATCTGCGCCGACGTCGTCAGCGTCTTCTGGTCATTACCGGTTCGAGTCTGGCAACGATCGCTGTGGTCAGCCTGGTCACCGTAGTTGTGCTGCAGGCAAATGAACGCAGTTTTCGCGGCGACGTGCTCGCACGAATCGATCGGTTCGTGTCTGAAGGAAAAGTCGAACCCGCCAGCACACTGGTGACGCAGTTCGAGGGGCGTTGGGAAGGTTCTCCAGAGTGGCTGGACGCGGTCAATAGCGTCAGTGAGTTGAAGTCGACTGTGGAAGACCGTAATCGCCGGTTGGAAACGATGCTGCAGGAAGCCGGTGCGGTTCCCGACAACGACGAGAAAGCTTTTCAGCAAGTCCGTAGCCGAGCACAGACGATTGTGGACGAGCAACCGGTCATTCAGGAGCTCGTCGACCGGATGGAACTGGGATTTCGTAACTTGAGCAGCGAACGAGGGCTTCGCCTGAAAGAACGCGAAGCGGCACTGTTTCAGCGACTGAAGGCTCAGAGCGAGCAACTGGATAAGCTCAAGAACGAGGTTGCCGATCTGGAAGCGGATACGTTCGAGAAGCAGATCCAGCGTCTTAAGGATGCTTTGGAGATTATCGAGCAGGAAGCCAGTGGGATGAACCCGCAGATCCGCGATCAGTCACAGCTGTTGATGACACAGGCAAACGATCTGACGGGGGAAGTTTACCGTGAGATCCGTCGGAGGAAATTACTCACCGAGATGGCGAAGGCTTCTCGCGAAAGCTTCACCGGTACGCGGCTCATGACGCAACTCTATGGTGAACTTCTCGACCAGCTTCAGCTGGTGACAAAGGAGGAGGAAGCCCTCAAGGAGCTGGAGCGAGTCAATCAGGAGAAGTCGGCCTGGGCAGCAATCGAAGAATACCGTCGACATTTTTCCGAGCCGGCCGAGAAGCTGTTTCCGACTTCTGCTGATCAGATTACGGAACGCAGTCAGGAAGTTGCGGAGTATCTGAAGAACTATCCCCAGTCACCATTGCTGGGACCCGTGAAGGACTACGCCGCGGTGCTCGCGATTCTTGAGAAGCGACACGGGAACTCGGGAAGCCTCGTTGAGAGAGTGCGACTGGCGGCTGTCGATGACTTCGCGATGAAGAATCTGTACGCAGTCCGAGTCAAGAATCTCGATTGGCCGTATTATATCACCGATCCTCGGACGTTCACCGAGAAGCAGATTGTGGAGATTAGCGGTTACAGACAGGATCGTCAGCCTCAACTGGTCCGGTTCAGTGCCAGCCGACTCGTGAATCGAGATGCCGAGCCGGCGCCTCAGCAGGAGCTGGCAGAGACTCTGTCTTCTCAACTGGACCATCTGGAATTTGATAACTGGGAAGCAACCTTCAGGGATATGACGCAGGCTGTCCTTGAGGCGAAAACCGTCGATCCGATTCTCCGACTGCGACTGCTGATGATTCTCCAGATCCAGGCCAAAGAAGGAAGCCTGACATTGCCAGCACATCAGCCATTTGTCGCTTACACGAGCGAACAGACGGGCGTGTCGCAGCAGGTCAATCTGTTGACTCAGTGGCCCGACCCGGAAGATGCCGATGTGATGCAACGTCGCAAGAAAGCCGAAGAGTACGTCGAAAAGTTGCGCGTTACAGAAGCCCTGAAAGACGTGTGGAAGCTTTCCGGAGACCATTTCACGTCTCTTGCGGAGATCCTGAACCGTCCCTATCGAGCCATCGGATGGATGACACAGGGAGACGACGGAGAACCCGTTTTGGACATCGATGTCCCGCCGGCTGGAAGATGGAATCTGGCAATCTGCCGACTCGGCGAAAGCGAGGGAGCGGAAGCCGTGCTCCGGCAGATTGGTCATGCTCGAGATGGTGAAGCAGTCGTACCTGATGACAGTCTGAAGTACGAGTTCTGTCCATGTCGTCTCGTCTTCGCTTATCCCAGCCCCTGAGTTGTCGCGTTGTCAATTACGTCCTATCGATCACCTCATCACAATTGGGATGTTCCATGAGTTCTGCCGACAGAAGCTATCTCATTCGACTTCGAGGACGCACTCGGGGGCCGTTTACTCTCTCCCAGTTGCGGCAGATGAAATCGCGTGGGCAGTTCAGCAAGTTGCATCAGGTGTCTGAGGATGGCACGAACTGGCAACCGGCTGCTGAACTGACGGAGATTTTTGGCGAACAGAAACCAGCCGCTTCGCAGCCAGAACCAGAGAAGGCGACGACCGAGACCGTGGAGTGGCACTATGTTCTCGACCGGCAGCGACTGGGCCCTGTAAGTGAACTGGAGCTGCGTGAGCACCTGCGAAACGGACGAATTGCTGCAACCGCTCTGGTCTGGCACAAGGGGTTGCCGGATTGGATCGAAGCTGGGGAGGTATTTTCGGAAGAGGTTTCGGAGAATCGATCACTGGCTGTTCCCGTTGCTGTGGTTGCTCTATTTGTCGCGGCGGCAGCAGGAGCCACTGGCTTTGGTCTCTGGTACTCGCAAAATCAGGGGACGCCCGACCTGACGAATCTGATCCGTCCAGCCGCCGAAATTCGTTCCATGGATCTGGCGAACGATACGACTCAACAGCAGGTGCGTGCTGCTACCGGGATGGTGGTTTGCTATGCGGAGATTCTTCAGAAAACAGGCGAACGGCATGAGCGGCCCTTCGGCACCGGGACCTGTTTTATGGTCACCCGTGACGGATACGCGATCACCAATCGGCATGTGGTGGAAGATCACAAGGAATGGGTGGATGCCTCCGACGAAGGACGTGTGCTCAGACTTGCTGATACCATCTACCATGAAGCAGATTTAACGATGGATTCTTCTGACGAGCAGGAAGAATTTCGAGGACTGATTCGAGAGTTAACAGCTCAAACGGTTGGAAGCATCGTCCCGAAGATCAACGTGTACTTCGGGACGGATTCACGATTTGCAACGGTTAAACACGTCAGTCGCAAATACGACATGGCGATCCTGAAGATCGAAGATCCGCCCACCAACCAGGCGTACTTCACGTTGTCCGCGGAGTCTGTTCCGCCCAAGAGTACTCAGGTGATCGCTTTGGGATTCCCCGGCACGTCTCGATACGCTGTGACCGCCGATGAAGCCGCTCTGCTCGCGAGCCGGGCCAGCAGGTCGTCTCTCCCTGAAAAGCTGTTTGGGAACGACGATCACCGAACAGTCTTCAAATCGAGTGCGTTCGATTACGTCCAGACTCCGGGGGAAGTCAGCGTCGTCCAGAAAGAGGCGGGGGAGATTTACAATATTCAGCACACGGCAGCCATTCGTCAGGGCAACTCGGGAGGACCTCTTGTCTTCCGCTCCGGTCCGTCTTCCGGAACCGTCATTGGTATCAATACGCTGCTTCTGATTCACGATGCTCCCGTATTCGTCGCATTCTCGGTTGCGCAGATGCGTGAAGAGCTGGACCGGGTGATTGGACCGGGCAAGCTGACGTGGCGTTAGGCGCCGTCGACTGAAAAGACCTCTCTGGAAGAAAGATACTCATGACGGAGATGATCGCATGGTCGCTCTCAGACCCGGAACAGCGGATCGGCTTTTCCGGAGGGCGGTACACGCAAGTCAATTATCTGTTATCTGGGCTGCTGGCGGGGCTGCTTACGGCGGCCGTCTATGCCAGCCTCTATCCGTTCCGGGACTATCCTTTCGGCCAGTCGTTTTTCCGCAGTGGCAGCCTTCCCGTTTCGGTCGCGATCGTTTTCTTTACGGCGTGGGCTACGGTGATTCTCGCGTTCAAGTCAGCGAAGCTACGGCTGCAACGAAAAACACTCGGAATTCCGATTGTCCCCGACGACAGTGATTTCGTTCTGTCCCCGCACTCGGCTGCTCATGTGCAGGATCAGGTTGCCCATGCGGTTGATGATCCCCGCTACTTCATGCTGTTCAATCGCATTTCGTACGCCCTTTCCAACCTGCAGAATCTCGGGCGAGTCGGCGATGTCGCGGAGATCTTCAAGACGCAGGCCGACCATGATGAGGCATCGATGGAGTCGTCTTACCTGATCGTCTCGGCGTTCGTCTGGGCAATTCCGGTCCTTGGCTTTATCGGAACGGTCCTTGGTCTATCCACGGCCATTGGCGAGTTCGGAAGCGTATTACAGTCCGCGAGCGACTTGAGCATCATCAAAGAGAAGCTACAGGGAGTGACCGCAGGACTGTCGACGGCTTTTGAAACAACACTTCAGGGACTGCTCGCCGCTCTGGTCGTTCAGCTGATGATCGTCTGGAATAAGAAGAAGGAACAGGATTTCCTCGACGATTGCAACGAGTATTGCACCAGACACATTGTATCACCAGTAGATGCCAACTTTGTTAATCGGGGGTCAGGTTTAGAAGGCGGTACGGCAGCTGGAGGTGGTGTTCTAGGAGGTCGAGCACGCGCTGCAGGCGGATCGGAGACGAGTTGCAGGATGAGATCAGCCAAGCCGCGCCGACCCACAGATTCCGAATCGCGAAGGACAAGATCTGAAGCAGACGCCGCCAGGCGGCGTCATGGCTCGTGGTCCAGCCGCGGATTTCTTTCGATTCCCGGTAGCTCGACTCGATCCCAAATCGGGTTCGATACCAGTCCTGACACTGAGCCAGTGACGCGAACCGTCCCCCCACGGCAAACACATAGGGTCGCCGCCTGCGATCAGTGGGATGCGGCACGATCGCCACGCCCGTCTCCACCCACGCCCCGCGATTTCGCTCCCGCCAACGGTGTGTGCGGAACCCGGTCTGGCCGCGTTGAAAGAAGCGGGCGGTACCCGTCCCCTGGCGGGCATTGCCCCGTTTGATCAGCGGCATCACATAGCGAATGTCGTGCTGTTGCAGCCAGCGGATGACCGGTCCACCGTAGAAGCCGCGGTCGAGAAGCAGGCAGCTCACTTTGATGTTTGAGCCCCGAATCCAGGCCCACATCGCTTCCAGTACGTCTTCCATGCGGTTGGAATAGACAGGCACCACGGTCAGCGTAACCCGCTCCCCGTGACTGACGACCGCAGCCGTCGCCACGCTCCAGAACTGCTTGGTTCCCTGCTTGGCCTTGGCCCGATGCACGCCCGCGACCGGCTGTCCGTAATAGGGCTGATGGTGCAGATCGATGGCGATCCGCGTGCCCCGCTTGCGTCTCTTGAGATGCCGAAGTAAGGGAGCCGGAACGCTCTGGAGAATCAACTGCAGTGAGTTCTCAACGCAGGGTGTAGCCGCCACGATGGCCTTGCGAAGCGTCTCTTTGCCGACCGGCAACTGCAACCGGTCGCAGGCAGCCCGACGGGTCGAATTGCGGATGGCAATCCAGACCATAATGCGAGCAATCATCTCGGCCGGCAGATGCCTGCCAAAGTGCTCGATCGGAAACAGATTCACGAGCAGCTTGATGATGACAGCTTGCGGACGGGAGCAGGAGCGGGGATACTGAGGGCGACGCATGACGCTTCCTTGCATAACGTTGCTTGACACAACCTGTTATCGCAAAAGCGTCTTGCGTCTTCTATCCCAACTTGGCAACTACTGTATCACGCCTGCGTCTCCTCCCCTTCGACGAGCAGAACTAATGGCCCGAGGAAGACGCGGTAACACGCTTGGCATCTCGCTGTTCGCGTTTCAGGACATCATCATGTCCGTGACCGGCATCTTGATCCTGATCGTTCTGTTGCTGGTTCTCGAACTCGTGAATCAGAAATCAACCAGCCGGCTTCAAGAAACGTTTGAAACCTTGATGGCGGAGCTGGATTCCAAGACCGAATCCCTTTCTCAACAACTGGAAAGAATCGAACAGGACCTGGGACGACACGCCGAAGCGATTGAGCGGGCGATCAAAAACCCCGAATCGGTCCTGAATGATCGGCTGCGTGCCGAACGTCATCGACTCAACTCGTTGGAGGCCCAGATGGAAACACTGGAACAAGTCAACGAGCAACTGATCGAACAGCAGGAAGGGCAAGCGGATACCAAAATGATTCTCGACGAACGCGAGCGGGAGATCGCCGAGTTGAACAAGAAGCAGGCAACCCTGGAGAATCAGCTTCAGCAACTGGCTACGGGTAACTCGGCGAAATACCTTGTCCCTCGCGGCATCAATCCCGCTCAGGCATGGCTCTGCGATGTTCACAGAAACGGTCTCTACCTGACTCTCATGAATTCCCCAGAACCGGCGATTCGTCTGCCGGTGGAGGACTGGTTGAACGAGAGTGAATCGGCCTTTTTACGGTTCCAGGACCAGCTGGCGGAAATAACGCCGCGAGTGAGATACGTCCTGTTCGTGATCCGTCCCTCCGGACGAGAGTTCAATGAGCCTCTGCTCACACAGGGGGATGAACTCGGCTTTGAATTCGGAGTCGAATACGTTTCTGAAGATCATGTGATTCTCAGGTAAGAAAAGGAGCGGATCGGTGGCTTCCAGAAGACGAAAGATGAGCGAAGGAGACAGCCTCGACTTGTTGCTCGACACCATCTGCAACATGTTCGGCGGCATTGTCTTCATCTCCTTGCTCGTTGTGCTGCTATTACAGAACAGCGAGAACGTTTCCGCCAGCCGGGATCAAGAGATTGCCCCCAAGGACATCGAGCTACTTAAGGAAGATCTGATTCAAACGCAAACCGAACTGGAGCGTCTGCAGTTGGCTCGACGACAGCAGCTGGAATTCCTGTCCAAGTATGTGCCTGATGACTTGCATCAGCGACTGAACAATCTTGAAACACTGACGGAACAGAACATTGAACTCGAACAGCAGTCCCAGGACTTACGTGAGCGAAACGCGGAAACGGTCATCGCAATCGACGAGACCGAGAAAGCTCTCACCACGTCAGCCGAGTCAGTCGCGTCACTGCGCGACGACATCCAGGAGATGGAAGAGCAGCTTTCGGCTGCGGAACAAGAACATGCCGTGTCTCTCCCCCGCGCCCAACGGGACTACGCCCGACATTCATTGCAGATTTCGATCCGCTTCAATAGAGCGTATTTCCGCCATGATCTTGATCAGCTCACGCGAGGGCACTGGGTTCCCAATCTTCGAGACTACGTGATTACGAAAGATGAAAGCGGGCACTACGAAGTTCAAGTCCGTCCGACTGCCGGAATTGATCTCGCCGATCGAGCAAGGGCAAAGGCGCTGCTGCAGGGCCATCTGCGATGCTTCCCCCCATCAGGCTGGACGGTCTCACTGACTTTGTGGCCAGAATCCTTCAGCTCATTCAGAACCCTTCGAGAAATCCTTACAGAACTCGGTTACAGCCTCACGGCCATCACGCCCGACACACCAGTGTCCGACCGCGGCGGAGCTGATCGACTCTTTCAGTAATTGACCCACCCGCAACGCAACAATCTTCTTTCAACTCTCATGCATATTCTGTCGCAACCAGACGCAAGCCCTTTGAATGCACGCTTTTGCAGATCGCGGACACAAATGCCTCGCCAGGGACGGTTTCGGCAATGATGCTTCAGCGACATTGCCGAGTGAGCAATCGAAGTGACATACACCTTATCATTGGAAAACGCTGGTCTGAGCCATGCCGGTCAATCATCGGGTACCAGGTTCGAGTCCGCTCAGGGGAGCGTCAGCAAAAGACGGTGCAAGTTGTTCAGGCCGAATTTGGACCGCACCCGAACCTGCTGGATCGGGAATCCGATCTTTACACCGGCGACGGGGAACTGCTCGCCTTCTCCGCCTTCGAACGGTGGTCGCTCGACGATCTCGTGACTAAGGCACTTTGCTGGGTTCGACGCCCGAACGTCACCAATCGAAACTCGTTCCTGTTCGCAGATTGGAAGGACTGTGACGTTCTACATATTTCCGCACAAGGCGAGGCGTTCGCCGGTGTACCCGATGCGACGAACATTCGGATCAGCATCGGTTCCGGTTTGCAATCGGCACGCCTGCACTACAACGACATTCCGCGAAACGATATGCTCAGCGTTTGCATGTCGAAGTACGGCGTATAGTGGGCGAACGACGAAGACCTCTTGCTCGCCTGGGCCTTCCGAGCCGCCGGCGCGAAGTCTGTTATTGTATCGCGTTGGAAGGTCCCCGCCGCCGCATGGCCGCTCTTGAGGACACCATGGACCGAAGTCAATTCTTCATGCAGCCATTCGGCCGGCGTTTCGGGGCCTGGTTTCGCAGGCAGTGCGGCTCGCAGCTCCTTTTCGAGGGTCACCCTCGATACCCGGTCCCCGGCTTGCGCCGCTCGAACTCCGAGCAGAGATAGGTTTCTTGAACCCTCTCGGATACCGTTTTCATCACGTCGAAGTATTTGCCCTTATCGAAGTCCGCGCCCAGTCGGAGAGCATGATAACCCGCCTTGTTCCCCCGGAAGCAGATCATGTCACCGAATATTCCGTGACCGCAAGGGCTGTAGTCTGAAAAGGCGCAGTTGATACACGTCTTCATGAAGGTACCGGACGGGAGTTTTCGCTGTACGTCCAACATCTCGTCTTCGAACCAGCCGGACTTTCCATCCGAATGGTAGGCATGATCGTCGATTTCCAGACGGAGTCTAAGCCGTTCACGATCCAACTGGCCGGTGGGGAGCGGCTCGCCGAGCTCAAGCACGAAGGTCAGCAGGCCAGCCATGGGCTCGGTCGATGTTACGACCGGTACGGGGATGTCAGCCTCGATGGTGCAGAGACAAAGGCTGCCATGCTGAAACGTGAAAGAAGCCAGTCGAGTAGGATCAGAACAGTCCGCCGGCTCAAAACTATCAAAGTCTCTTCCCTCAAACCGGACACCACGGACCAACATCGTCAGTAACGCCCCGTCATTGTGAATTACGGTGGATTCCGAGCTGAATCGATCCGTGTATCTTGCCGAGTATTCGGCCGTCGAGTTAGTGGTCTGCAACGTCGGACCATATCCTCTGATGTCTCTCTGCGACATTGCCATGAAAACTAGAATGCGGCCGAAATGGCACAGTGAAAAATCGCAACGCCAAAGAAAAAAGCCACCTGCCAGAAATCCGGCAAGTGGCTTTTAAGTGGAGGCGGGGGGAATCGAACCCCCGTCCTGCGAGCCCTCAGTTTCGGCCTCTACGTGTGTAGGTTATTGATTGGGTCTCACTGTCGCAGGCTCAACAACCAAAGCCCTTGACAGCCAGGCGACAACAGGGTCTCGTGATCGGCGTAGTCACCAGTGACCGATCACCAGTCTGATTTTTTAACGGGTCGTCGGGCTCCTCAGACGGGGATCCCTAAACCCGAGCAGCTTAATTAAGCTGCCAGTGCGTACTGCTTTTCGGCAGATAATTTTGTGATCAGCTTTTTACGTGGCCAACTGATCAACCACGACACGCCACCTCAACCTACGGAGAACCAGTCGAATCCGGTCGCCCCCGAGTTCCGGTGTGAAGGTTCCGCGAGAATCGCACAAAGTTCTCGAGAAACCGCATCAAGTCCGTCTTTTTCCTTTCGGCAGGTTTCCGACCCGACTTGACTGTTCACATTCTACGTGCGAAAAGGTCTCGATCAAGTCCTGCCCGCTCGCGAATTTCTGTCCAGACACTTCCTATGGAGCTTCGGTTCGTTTTGGTCGAAAAGTTCACGCTCCTCAAAACGGTGTTCTGCCTCGCAGGCAGTCTGCTGGCTTTCGTGGCGGCCGGATGCAGTCGCTCGCCCGATTCTGCATCGCCTGCCGCGCCTTCGACGGAATCGCCGACGCTCGCGTCGTCTGTCCCGCTCGACTACCACGTTCGCGAGGAGTTCGAATCGCGTACAGAACTGGGGCACTGGCCGAACCTGACTGGCCCGTACTTCAACAGCAGCTCCCCAGCCGACTCCCTGGCCTCAGAGCCGCTCACTGAAAGTCGGAAGCTGTGGGAGATCGCCGTTGGTAGTGGTTACAGCACGCCGATTGCTGGCCGGGAGAACGTCATCGTCTTTCATCGACAGGGCGACGAGGAGATCGTTGACTGCCGGGATCTGGCAAAAGGGAAAGTTCGCTGGCAGTTCCGTTTTCCCACCGCGTATGAATGTCCGGTTGAATATAGCAATGGCCCCTACTCCACCCCGGCTCTCGATGCTGAGTGCGTTTATGCTCTGGGAACCGAAGCGAAACTGTATTGTCTTCACCGCAACACCGGGGAGCTCAAATGGATTCGGGACCTGCAACTCGATTATGAGCCGGAGGCCTGGGATTTTCCGGTCGGCAGCAGTCCGCTTGTGATCGAAGGGCGTGTGTATTTCAACCTGGGGGGCACGAAGGGCGAAAGTTGCATCGTCGCCCTCGATGCTGAAACCGGCGAGACACTCTGGACAGCACTTAACGATGGCCGGAGCTACGCCACACCCCGGCTCGTGACGATTCATGGCCAGAAGCATCTGATCGTCTTCACCGATCGTTACCTCTGGTCGCTCGATCCTGAGCAGGGAAAGGTTCGCTGGCAGGTCGAGTTCGGCGTGAAAAAAAGTCCCGCCCGCGTGAATGCCGTCTCTCCGCTGATCATTGAGGACAAGGTGATCGTCACGGCGGGACCGGGAGGCGGCGTGCTCTGCCTGCAGATTCAGCCCGACGGTTCGCAGCGAGAGCTCTGGACCGACCGACGGGCTCTCGACAGTCAGTTCAACAACATCGTTGGCGTGAGCGATGCCGTTTACGGCTTCACTTCAAAATGGAACCGGCAGGCTCAACTGCGGTGCCTTTCCCTGAAGACGGGAGATATCCTCTGGGAGTACCCGTCCGATCTGATGCGGGGCTCGATGATTGCCGCCGACGGTAAGCTCTATCTGCTCGGCGAGGATGGTCACTTCGGCATCGTCTCGATCAACAGTAGTGGAGTAAAAGTCCTGCTGGAACCCGGAGAACCACTCCTGAAGTCGCCCTGCTACTCCGCTCCCGTCATTGCCGGGAAGACCCTCATCCTTCGGGATGAGGAGAAGATGCAGGCATGGGACCTTTCGGTACGGGACTCAGCGACCTCTGAGTGAATGTCGGCTGTTATTCAAAGCGATCGATGATCGTGATTCCGACAGGGCTGCTTTGAGACATCGCGGGGAGAGCAGTGGTTGCGTCTTCCAGCGAAATCGTCTCGCGGATCAGACTTCGTAACGGGATATTCGCTCGCTGCACCAGTTCGAGCATCGCGGGGTATCGATGGGCCTGCATGCCGTGGCAGCCGAAGAGTTGAAGTTCGTCGGCGATAACGCGTCCCATCGGCAAACTTGGTTCGGCATGATCGGCGAGCAGCAGACCGATTTGCAGATGCCGCCCTCGTTTTCTCAGACTGGCCACCGAATTACGGAAAGTCGCGGAGTGGCCGAGGGCATCGACGGAAACATGAACGCCGCCGTGCGTGAGATCCCGGATGGCAGTCGGCACGTCGGGAATCGCTGCGGCGTCCATCAGATGCTCGGCTCCCAGGTTCCGGGCGTTCTCCAGAGCTGACTGCGAACGGTCCACGGCGATCACGCGGGCCCCGCAGGCTTTGGCGATCATGATTGCAGACAGACCAACGCCGCCGCAGCCGAAGATGGCGATTGTCTCGTCGGGCTGCAGTCGGGCCTGATCGACGATGGCGCGGAAGGCCGTGGCAAAGCGGCAGCCAAGGCTGGCGGCTTCATGAAAGCCGATCTCTTCCGGGAGTTCGACCAGATTCCCGTCGGCCTGATGGATGACGACAAACTGAGCGAAGGACCCCCAGTGGGTGAAGCCAGGTTGCGTCTGTTGGGGACAGACCTGTTGATCCCCCTGCCGGCAATACTCGCAGGAGCCGCAGCCACAGACGAACGGAGCGGTCACTCGCATCTCCGGGCGGAACCGCTTCACGTTCGAGCCGACTTCCACAACTGTTCCGGCAAACTCGTGGCCGGGGACATGCGGAAGAGCGATGCAGGCATCGTGGCCCATCCAGCCGTGCCAGTCGCTGCGGCAAAGCCCGGTGGCTTCGACTCTGATGACTGCTCCCTCGGCCGGGCAGCCAGGATCGGCCACGGTGTCCACAACCGGAGTCTGCTGGAACTGGTGGTAGAGGAGTGCTCTCATGACAACACTTTCGCAGGATCGGCACGATGTGACAAATGCACGGAATCGTAACACAGCGACCTGTCTGGCAAGCCGTACAGTCAAATCTGTCGCAGGGATGACTCCTGTCTTGCATCGGTTTCCGCCTCACACTAAAACCAACTTTGATTCTTGAACCGCGGCAGAGTTCAGACAAACTTGGACCGATTGAGGGCGAGTTTCGCGATTTCCGACGGATGCGTTCCCGCCGGCTGAGTGTGAATCGCGTCGTCACAATAAAGGCAAACTCATGACACACCCCTGGCATGATGTCACTCCGGGCGAAAACCTTCCTCTGGAATTTCAGGCCGTCATCGAAATTCCGATGGGCTCGAGCGTGAAGTACGAGCTCGACAAGGAAACCGGACTGCTGCGGCTCGACCGGATGCTTTACTCCGCCGTGTATTACCCGGCCAACTACGGGTTCATTCCGCAGACCCTTGCCGAAGACGACGACCCGCTCGACGTGCTCGTCATGTGCAAGGAAGCGGTCGATCCGCTGACGCTGGTCAACGCCCGGGCGATCGGCCTGATGACCATGATCGACAGCGGCAAGCCGGACCATAAAATTCTGGCCGTCGCGACCGACGACCCGGAATACAACTACATCCGGGAAGCCGAAGAACTCCCCGCTCACCGTTTGAATCAGCTGCGACGCTTCTTCCAGGACTACAAACAGCTGGAAGGCAAGTCGGTCGAGGTGAACAAGATTCAGGAAGGCAGCATGAGCCTTTCCATTATTGAAGACTCGCTGCAGGCTTACAGCTCTCGTCGTCGCAAAGGCTTCGGGGCCTACCATCATTGATCGCGGAGCGTCTTGAGAACGCAACGTGCCAGTCGGTTTTGCTCCGGCAGTCCGAGGAGATCGCATGTCCCTGCCGGAGTCTCCCGATCCCTTCCACTGGCACGAGGCACTCGATCGCACGCATCTGATCAGCGTTTTTCTCGAAACGTCGCTCGGCGATCACCCGGTGATCGAGGGCGATCCGGAATTGCGCACGCTTTATGAGTCTGCCGCCGCAGCACTCGACACGCTTTACCAGACGATTGGACGGAAGACGCCGGACGCAGAGTGAAAGTCTCCGTAACCGGCGGGACTGTCGGATTTTGCGCCCCGACTGCCGAATTCGCCCGAAACGCATCCATTGTTGATAATGCCTTATTGAATGGCCTGTCGATACAGGTACAATAGCCAAAATGGTGAGATCGCTGGCTGCTCTCAAAGCCACGATTGAACATGCATGGATGGTTTTCTTCGTGACGGAGTGCTTCGCAAACTCCTGCTTTTGGGTCGCCTTGCCCCTATGAGTATCGCTCCCCCTGCTAATCGTCACGTGGATTCCACGTCCATTCCGTCGGAACCTCCGCGTCAGATTGTCAAAGAAGAGCTTGGCCCGGAACAGAAGGCCGAGATCAAGTCGCTGCACGTTCAAAGCGGCAGCTCAATGCTTCGCCAGCAGGGGAACAATCTGGTCATGTTCGCGCTGCTTGCGTTGAACGTGGTTCTCTGGCAGCAGGGGATGTATCCGCTGCTTGTTGTGTCCTGGCTGGTGTTGGGCCATTTCTTTCACACGAAACCGCTGTCTCTGCATGACGCCAGTCACGGCACCCTCGATGCGAACCGGCGGAAAAACACCCTGATGGGTTTGATGTGCGGCACCGCTTCTCTGGTCCCGCTCAGCGTTTACCGTCACGCCCACGCCTATCATCACGGCTATATGTCGACGGAAGCTGATCCGGAACTCTGGCCGTTCAACAAGCCGGGGACCTCTCGGGTGTTCCGAATGACCTGTGCGTTCTTTGAGATCTTCTTTGGCTGTATTTATACGCCGCTCCTGTTCGTGCGGTCTCTGTTCACCTGTGGACGACTCAAAAAAGACCTCAAACGCCGTATTCTCCTTGAATACGGCCTGGTCCTGCTGGTCTGGGGCTCGCTGTTCACGGTGATCGGACTCAACGGCTGGTGGATGGAATTCCTGATGGCCTTTGGCGTGCCCTATGCCATTGCCGGGATGTACCAGACCCTGAATAAATACACAGAACACATGGGACTGCTCGGCGATACGGTTCTGGCAGGAACGCGAACGGTGATTCCGCGGACAGCCGTCCATAAGACCGTCTCGAATATGATGCAGCACGTCGATCATCACGGCACGCATCATCGGTTTGCCCGCATCCCGTTTTATGCTCTGCCCCGGGCGAGCGAGATCGTCTACGGCAGCCCGGATGACCGCAATCCGGTCTTCAGCACCTATCACGAAGCGTTCTTCGATATGATTCCGACGCTCTGGAATCCCAAAGTCGGTTCGCAGTGGCTGGAATACGACCAGCAGAAGAACGCCGAGAAGTAAGCACGCCGAGAGCGAGTAAGGCCGAGACGGAGCCCTGACCGGGGATTCCGCGGACTCTTGAAGCGAAAACGGTTGCGTTTCCCGCGTCGCTCGGTCGTTTCGCGACAATTTGCCCCCGGGCGGCAATTGTTTCGGCGGAGCGGATTCCATATGCTCTCCCGCTCGTGCCGGTTCACTGTGTATAATGAGCCGGTAGCCGCCGGAATGGCCTTTGCACCGAAGTGAGCCTGTCCCGGCGCCGCGGCTGACCCCGCGAATCAGCAGCGTCCCGAAGTCTCCGGCATCTCGGCAGCAAGTCGACCGCGACGCCCAGATGACTCTGCATTCATAGTTTTTTGCTCAGCTGAGCACTCGAGGAATTGAATGGCCGCTTCCGGCAGTTCTAAGAAAAAAATGGGGCGGATGGACCGTGAGTTCATTCGCAACTTTTCGATTATTGCGCACATTGACCACGGCAAGAGCACGCTGGCCGATCAGCTGCTACTCAAGACCGGAGCGATCACACAGCGCGAATTCAAAGAGCAGATTCTCGACGACCTGGCGATCGAGCGGGATCGCGGCATCACGGTGAAAGCCCATGCCGTGGCAATTCGTCATGAGCACAACGGTCAGACTTACGAATTGAACCTCATCGATACCCCGGGTCACGTCGACTTCCATTACGAAGTCTCCCGTTCCCTCGCCGCCTGCGAAGGAGCCCTGCTCCTCGTCGATGCCTTCCAGGGCGTTCAGGCTCAGACGGTCGCCAATGCCTACGCCGCTATCGAAGCTGATCTGGAAATTATCCCGGTCGTTAACAAAATCGATCTGCCCGTCACCCGCGTGGAGGAAGTTCTGGACGAAGTCGAAACCGTGCTCGGCCTCGATCCGGAAACGGCGTTGAAAGTGAGCGCGAAAACCGGCCAGGGCATCGAAGACGTATTCGCCGCGATCATCGAACGTGTTCCGCCACCGCGAGGACGGGTCGAAGATCCGCTGCGGGCGCTGATTTTCGACAGCAAGTTCGACAGTTTCCGCGGGGTGATTATCTACATCCGGCTGGTGGAAGGCGAAATCAAAAAAGGGGACAAGATCCGCTTCATGCGAACCGGCGGGGTTCAGGAAGTGATCGAGATCGGCCAGTTCGTTCCGAAGATGACGTCCTGCGATTCGCTCGCAGCCGGTCAGGTGGGATACATCATTACCGGCGTCAAACAGCTGGAAGAGATCAAGGTCGGCGATACGGTCACACTCGAGAACCGCAAGGCCCCCTCGGCTCTGCCGGGTTATCGCGAGCCGCAGCAGATGGTGTTCTGCGGCATGTATCCGATTGAGGCCACCGACTTCGAAAAGCTGCGGGACGAGCTCAGCAAGATGAGCCTGAACGATGCCAGCTTCTCGTTCGCACCGGAAACCAGCGATGCCCTTGGCTTCGGTTTCCGCTGCGGATTCCTCGGCATGCTGCACATGGAAATCATCCAGCAGCGTCTGGAACAGGAATCGAATATCGACCTGATTCAGACCGCGCCGAACGTAACCTACGAGATCCTGCTTCGCGGCGGAGAAGTCGTCAAACTCGACAATCCGCAGGACGTGCCCGATCCCGGCAGCATCGAAGAATTCCGGGAACCGATCGCCCGCGTCAACTTCATCGTGCCGACGAATAACATCGGCGTTCTGATGCAGATGTGCGAAGACCGTCGCGGCAATTACATCAACACCGAGTATCTCGGTCCCGACCGGGCACAGGTCGTTTACGAACTGCCGCTGGCGGAAATCATCTACGATATGCACGACCGGCTGAAGTCGGCGACTCGTGGCTACGGTACGATGGATTACGAAGTCATCGGCTACAACGCCGCCGACCTGGTGAAGATGGATATCCTCGTGAAGTCCGTCCGCGTCGATGCCCTCGCGACGATCGTGCACCGCAGCGTGGCCGACAAACGGGGGCGCGGGCTGGTCAAGCGGCTCAAGGAAGAGATCTCCAAGCACCAGTTCGAGATCCCGTTGCAGGCGGCGATCGGCGGAAAGATCATCGCCCGCGAAACAATTTCCGCTTTGCGGAAGAACGTAACTGCGAAGTGTTACGGCGGCGATATCACCCGAAAGCGAAAGCTCTGGGCCAAGCAGAAGGAAGGTAAGAAACGACTGAAGCAGTTCGGCCAGGTTGAGATTCCGCAGAAAGCCTTCCTGTCCGTGCTCGAAGCCGGCAACGACGACTGATCGGACCAGTGGTGAACAATTGATGCATCGGGTTGGCAATTTTACAAATTTTTGCTTGCCAACTTGACATACGGTTGTTAAACCATTCAGTGAAGATGATCGCCGGGGACTCTGGAAGAGTCTCTCAGCCTCGTCGACGGTCATTCTTCTCGACTTGCAATCGTCGCTGATTGACGAATGCATCATCCAAGGTTGGATCCACCACGTTACGAAAGTGGTAAGAGAAAGGATGCTCCAATGCTAGTGCTTTCCCGTCGTGCCGATCAGCAGATCGTCTTCCCCAATCTCGACGTTCGCCTCACCGTTCTTCAGGTGAAGGGCAAGGTCGTCAAGCTCGGAATCGAAGCGCCCAGGGACGTGCCTATTCTTCGGCCCGAGACCTGCGACGATTTTCAGTTCCCGACCGGGGCCAGTAAGCTCGAACAGTCGTCGATCGACCGCCACCAGCTCCGCAATCATCTCAACGCAATCAATCTCGGACTCCGCCTGTTCCAGAAGCAGACCGAAGTCGGTCGCGGACAGGAAGCGGAAAAGACCATGCAGCGGGTCATTGAAGAGCTGCAGAAGCTTGATGTCGAAATCGGTCAGGCCAAGAGCAAAGTCAAATCGGCCGGGATTGCCACGACCACACGGCTGCTCGTCGTCGACGACGATGAAAACGAACGCACACTGCTTTCCGGTCTGCTGAAGATGCACGGATTCGAAGTCAATACCGCAGCCAACGGTCTGGAAGCGATGGACTTCCTGTCTCACAATGAACTGCCGGACTACGTCCTGCTCGACATGAAGATGCCGAAGGTCGATGGCCCGAGCGTGCTTCGTCAGATCCGGTCCGATGACCGCCTGGCGAATGTCACCATCTTCGCCGTGAGCGGGACCTCCCCCGATGATCTTGGTATCGAAGGCGGAATTGCCGGCTGGTTCCCCAAACCGCTCGATCCGGAACGACTGATCAAGGCCATGACCAAAGGTCATCCGGCTGCGAATTCAGCAACCGCTCTGATGTAAACCCGGCGTTTCGGGCTCCGTTCGGGCTGACGGACCCCGCAACGGCCGACGCTGTCGCACGTTCTGCCGATCGATCTGCGCGACGGTGGACTCCTCATGGAATTGCGATGGCAACCACAAACTGTCAATTGATTTACTGCACGACGTCTTCGGTCGATGAAGCGAAACGGATTGGACGCACGCTCGTGGAGGAGCACCACGCGGCGTGCGTCAACATCCTGCCGCAAATGCAGTCGATCTATCTCTGGCAGGAGAACATCGAAGAGAGTTCGGAAGCTGTTCTGCTCGTGAAAACCACGGCAGTGCATGCGGCGGCAACGATGAGCCGCATCAAGGAACTCCACAGCTACGACTGTCCGGCACTGCTCTGCCTGGATATCGAAGCCGGCGACGAGGACTATCTCGCATGGCTGCGGACAAACGTCCGGCATTCCTGATCGCCGCCGATCGGCATTTCACCTCTTCGAGTCCCTGAACGATTCTGAAATCGTCTCGACTTCTCATTTGCGGCTCGACCTTAGCAATCTATGATGAGCGGCGACGGAGGATTCTCCGTTGTACCGTTCAAGCATTATCGGTCCGCGCGCCCTTTATGACGAAGGAAGTCCCCATGAGTGAAACAAGCACCGTCAGCGTCGGCAAAGCTGCCCCGGCCTTCAATCTCAAAGCTTATCCGGAAGGCAAAATCAAACTCAGCCAGTTCAAAGGCGAGAAGAACGTCGTCCTGTACTTCTATCCGAAAGACGACACACCCGGCTGCACGACCGAAGCCTGCTCCTTCCGGGACAATCTCAGCACGTTCGATAAGGCCGATACCGTCGTTCTCGGCATCAGCCCCGACTCGGTCGAGTCGCACGAGAAGTTCACCAATAAGTTCAGCCTGCCCTTCCCACTGCTCGCGGATGAAGATCATGCGATTGCCGAGAAGTACGGCGTCTGGGTTGAAAAGAACAGTTTTGGGCAAAAGCGAATGGGCGTGCAGCGGTCCACGTTCCTGATCGATAAAAACGGCAAAATCGCTGCCATCTGGCCGAAAGTGAAAGTCGATGGCCACGTCGAAGAGGTCGCCGCGAAACTGGCCGAACTCAAATAGCATCAAAAACCGTTGATCGGAAGCCGCACATTTTCGGGTGTGCGGCTTTTCCCTGTAAATAGGAGCGTTTCGCAGTCTCCCAAGTTGACTGAGGGCTTTCGTGACCTACGTTTCAGCGAAGGAATCTCTTGCCGAAAGTCCAGACGTGCGAACGCTTTTCAACCAGATCCGATCCTTTCTCAGGAACGACGACGGCCCGACGGCTGTGGAATACGCCGTTATGCTGGCGGCCATTCTCATGGTCGTGATTGGGACAGTTCGGCAGATCGGCTCCACCAGCGGAGGCATCTGGACCAACAACAATCAAAAAATGGAAGACGCGGGCATGAAATAAGCCTGGTCTTCTTTACCGCACCAGCCTCACGCTTGGCCAGAGGCTCGGATCGTGCGAAACCGGGAACTTCTCCCCGACTCCGAACTGCAGCGTGCCGAACTCTTCGTCGTGCAGACGATAGTAGAATCCCAGCGACGGCACATTCTCTGGATCAAATCCTTCGAGCACGGATCCCGGAATCCAGCAGCTGATCTGGTAGCCCTCTTTCGACCGACTGCTGACCGTCGGCAATTCATCCGGCGATGCAAGATCGGTTTTCTCATTCACCCCCGGCAGGTCAATTTCGACAGCGGCGGCGGGCTGATCGCGTTTGAGCCGCAATGCAGGCGGGATGACCACGAACTGATGACAGAATCGACTCGCCCGATGCACCGATTTCATGTCGCGGGTGTCGATGAAAAACTCGAAATGCTCCCCGGCCGCCGGTTCGGAAATTGTTTGCGGTCGAGCAGGCTGCTTCTTCCCCGTCACTTCAATCTGCAGGCCGATTCCACGGGAATTCCACGCCATTCGCACGCTCAGGGGACTGGCCTTTTCCCCGGGCAGAAACGCCAGTTCCGGGAGAGATGAAGCGAAATCCGGATGCTGCCCTTTCTTGATCGCCGCGTCCATACCCTCATTCAATGGGATATCGCAGGTCGCCTGAAAGTAGAATTCAGCCGGAATCAGCAGGTTGGGAGAGTGTTCAGCCATAGTCAGGCAGTTCGCCTCGCGGGAAAATTGGTCGTCCAGATAAGGGATTCGCTACGATTCTAGAGCGTTCGGCGTCGCTGGAAAACAGCCGGGCGGGAAAAGAGATTCGGCCGCTCGCCTTCGCAGCTTCGGAGCCGCAAGTGTTGGTCTTTGGGGCAATTATGAGAAGCCTGCGAATCATTTCGGGGTGATATTGCTTATTTTGTAGACTCTACTTATCCTACACGCTCATTTGAGAGCCGCCCAATGAGGCTCCGCCCCGGTGCCGTCTGCCTGGCAGATGCGCGTTGAAACACTTGGATTTCGCCCCTTCGAATCGCGATCCGTACCGTTCCACAGACACGCCCTTCACCAGACAAATGACCAAAGCCCATGGATGAAGCGATTAGCTCGGCTGCGAAGATTCCACGCCTCTCCTCGACGATCACTCGACGCACCTGTTCACTGATGGGCGTGCAGATTGTCGGGACCGGTTCGTATGTCCCGCCGAATGTGGTCACGAATCTGCAGCTTCAGGATCAATGCCCCGGGTGCGATCCGGACTGGATCGAACAGCGGACCGGCATTAAAGAACGCCGGATTGCCGGCCCGGAAGAATCGACCTGCGACCTCTCGGTGGCCGCCGCCCAGAAGGCGATGGCTCAGGCCGGAGTCTACGCGAAAGATATCGACCTGCTGGTCGTCGGCACGTTTACACCGGACTACCACTGCCCTTCAACCGCCTGTCTGGTGCAGGATCGGTTAACGCTCGATGCTCCCGCGTTCGATGTCTCGGCTGCCTGTTCCGGTTTCATGTACGCCGTCACCACGGCTGCTCAGTACGTGGCCACCGGAAATTCGAAGCTGGCCCTGGTCATTGGAGCCGACTGCAACTCGCGGATCGTGAATCAGACCGACCGCACAATTGCTCCGCTCTTCGGCGATGGAGCCGGCGCGGTACTGCTCGCTCCCGGAACGATGGAACAGGGATTCAAATCGTATCAGCTGGCTGCGGATGGCAGCGGCTGTGCGATGCTCGATCGTCCAGCCGGGGGAGCCAAACGGCCTGTCGATGCTCTGGCGATTGAGGCGGGCGAACATTTCCTCCGCATGGATGGCCGCAACGTCTTCAAGTGGGCCGTGCGAACCGTCGCCGAATCGATCGAAGTTGTTCTCGAATCCGCTCAGATGACGATTCACGATATCTCGCTGCTCGTGCTGCACCAGGCCAATCAGCGGATTATCGATGCCGTTGCCACGAAGCTGGGTATCAGCCCGGATCGCATCTTTAACAACGTGCACAAGTACGGAAACACCTCGGCAGCTTCGATCCCCCTGGTGCTGGATGAAGCGAACTCGCTGGGGATGATCGAACGCGGCGACACCATTCTGATGTGTGGCTTCGGAGCCGGTCTCACCTGGGGCACGTCGCTCTTCGTCTGGTAAGTCGAAGCTATTCCGCGTCGTCGTTCTCGACGAATGCCTTCAAACTGGCCAGTGCATGATCCCACTGCTTCGAGATGCGATCGAGAGCCTGCCGGGCTTCGTTGAGTGCATCCGGCTCCAGCTGAAACAGATTCTCGCGTCCCTGTCGTACGCCCCTCACCAGGCCGGCTGTCTGCAGAACCAGCAGGTGCCGCGTCACCGCCTGTCGTGTGAGCGGCGAATCCTCCGCTAGGCGTGAGATCGAGAGTGAACGCCCTTCGCTGAGCTTGGCCAGCAGTTTCAGGCGTGTCTCATCACCGAGAGCCGCGAAGATGGCGGCTCGCTGGCGATCAGAATCTCGGGCAGATTTACGGCGACTTGGTGACATACTTCTGAATGTTCTTGACCTGTTCGGTCCAGCCTCCCTCGTTCATGCGAAACGCTTCATCGTGACGGGCCGCGGGAATCTTGTCGAAACCCGACTCGACGACCGTCAGCCGCGTGCCGGTCGGAATGGCGTCGAGGGTAAACTCGACCAGCGTCGGCTCTTCGTGAGAATAATCGAGGGTCGGGTCGACGGCATAGGGATGCCAGAAGAAGGAAAACCGCTCCTCCGGCTTCATCTCATTGACCGTGACTTCCATGACGACATGCTCGTAGCCGGGATAGGTTATGTTTCCCCGCGTCATCTCCCCTGGTCGAAACGGCAACTCAAGATTGACTCCGAACCATTGTCCGAATTCCCGGTGGTCCGTCAATGCCCGCCAGACCCGCGAAAGCGACGCCTGTAGGTCAACCTGCTTCTCAATTCGATCGGTACTCGACGCCGCCATTGCCGTGCTCCTTAAGAAGATAACATGCAATCATTTTGTTGCACTTTAACTTCACGGTGAACAGGTGGCAAGAGAAGTTTGCTCAACGCGATTAGCGAGTGGAGGAAACGCCGACCGAATTTCCCTGCTGACTCACGCGAATCGATCGGAAATGGGCCAACTTCTCAAGGAAGCGTTCGCGATCGAGTTCATCGATTCGATCGAGGGTGAGAGCGAACTGAATCCGGGCAATCGCCGCGGCTTCCTCGCCGGCGTCCCAGAGCGCGAGAGCGTACTGATACTGCACGACCGGAAGTTCCGGGGAAACCTGCACCGCACGCTGCCACAAGGCCAGATCATTCCGCCACACCGGGAGCTGTTGGATGGAGAGCACCGAATAACACAGTACGACAGTCCCGGCGATGCGGGCGGTTGCCGGGAACGAGAGCGGCTGCAGGCGACAGCGCTCCTGCACTGCCCGCCAGAGCGACTCCACTCCCGCAATCATCACGGCGAAAAACGGAACGCTGCTCAGATAGAGGTAGCGATCATTCATCAGCGTCGTCAGCGGGAACAGATTGAGCACCGGTACGAGAAAGGCCAGGGCCGTAGCAGCCGCGAACAAGACGAGCGGCCGTCGCGTGCGTTGACTCCAGAGCCAGACGCCGAGTGCGATCCAGCTCAGACTGCAGAGGATCGTCAGAACGGTCATGCCTTCAGTCGGCGGATCGTAGAGAATCGCCAAGTCGGTCGGCCAGAACATCATGCCGACATACTTCCAGAGCAACACCGAATCGAGGCCGAGAATCTCCAGCTTGCTCAACCCGAGGTGATGTCGGATTCCGCCCGTCTGCGAGTTCTGCGAACCGGCCGTAAGGACAATAAACCAGACAGCGAGCAGTCCTGGAATGAATTGGCGTGACAGGGAATCCGAGAACGATTTCCGCCGCACGATCCAGTCGTAAACAAAAACCACCCCGGGGACCACAACCGCCAGAGCCTTGCTGAACAGGGCGAGCAGGAAGAAGAGAATTCCCAGGTACTCATCGCGCCGGGTGCGGTCCTGCTTCAGCCAGTAGAGCAGCGAAAGCAGAATGAACAGCGATGACAGCAGCCCTTTCCGGGCGGAGATCCAGACGACCGACTCAATCTGCACCGGATGAACGGCGAACAACAGTGCCACCAGCAACGAGAAGACATGTCGGTCCGTCAGTTGCCGCACGAGCAGAAAAACGAGGACCGCGTTGGCAGCGTGCAGCACGATGTTCGTCAGGTGATAGCCGCCCGACCAGGTTCGCCAGAGTGAGAAGTCGATCAGGTAGGAGAAGATCGTCAGCGGAGCGAAGTTTCGCGTCACGGTTTGCGTGCAGATGCCGTAGAGATTCTCCAGCGACCAGCTTTGAATGAGCGGGTTGCGGTGAACGTACCACGGGTCATCCCAGTTCACGAAACCGTACGTGACCGAGATGCCGAACACGGCGGCCACCATGCCGACAATCAACAGGATCGCCCGCCGGGTATGCCGGGGCCAGTCGATCGATGAGGTTGCCGTGTCTGCTGTCGCCATTGCCGCTCCGGGTTCGTCAGGAATGTGGAGTACACAAACCTAGCTCGAAAACGGAGCGGAACGACCGGACGATGATGCGGAAACGCAACAACGCCGCCGGCATAAGCGGTGCAATCGGAAAGAGTGGTCTTCAGGATAGACCAATGACCGCTTGAGAACGCAACTCCCTTCTCCAACAGCGTGACACGGACATTCCTCAGTAGTTGCCAACTTTGTCGAAATGCCCCCTGTGTCACCGGCAGAGATGGCCCCGAAAGATTCTTTCGGGGAGGCGCAGTCGCGGGCGAAGTGGGATTTGACGTCTAATCAAAACTTGGTGTCGCCATGGAAAATTCCAGTGAATGGCTGTCAGACGAGGCACGTGGCAGGTGCATTCTCCTACGGCTTCGCCGCCCTGATAGCACAGCTATCAGGGCCACCTTCGTTGTCACTATCGCAATTACGAGAAGAGCATCTGCAGGTCTTCTGCGGTCAGGTTCTTCAGCAGGCGACTGTTCTCGGAAAGGATGGCGTCGGCCAGTTTGCGTTTGCTTTCCTGGAGTTCGGCAATCTTCTCTTCGATCGTTCCCTGAGCGATCATCCGGTACGCGAAGACATTCTTCGTCTGTCCCACACGGTGAGCCCGGTCGATGGCCTGGGCTTCGACAGCCGGGTTCCACCACGGGTCGAGCAGGAACACGTAACCAGCCGCGGTCAGGTTCAGTCCCAGACCACCCGCCTTCAGGCTGATCAGGAACACCGGAATGTTCGGATCGTCCTGGAAGGTTTCGACCACCTCGTCGCGGTTCTTGGTGCTGCCATCGAGGTAGGCGAACGGGATGTCGTTCTTCTGCAGATGGTGCTTCACAATCGCGAGCAGCGAGGTGAACTGCGAGAAGACGAGTGTCTTGTGCCCTTCGTCGATCAGCTCCTTCAAATGGTCGACAAGCACTTCGATCTTTGTCGACGGCTCGTCGATCTTGCTTGAATCCAGCAGAGCCGGGTGACAGGCCGCCTGACGCAGACGAAGCAGCGCTTCGAGAACGTGCATGCGGGTTTTGCCGAGCCCCTGTTCGTCGACCATCGACAGAATTGACTGACGATAGTGATCGCGAAGTTCGTCGTACAACTTGCGTTCGCTGTTCGAAAGCTCGCAGCACAGGGTCTGCTCGACGCGATCCGGCAGATCGGCCGCGACCTTCTCTTTGGTTCGACGAAGCACGAACGGCTTCAATCCGCTCGCGACCGCATCGGTCAAGCGGGTCGTGTCCGTTTCACTACTCAGCGACTTAAACACCGAGCTGCGGCCGAGAAGTCCTGGGTTGAGGAACTCAAAGATCGACCACATGTCACCCAGGTGGTTCTCGATCGGCGTACCACTGAGGGCCAGTCGCTGACGAGCCTTGAGCAGCCGTGTGGCCTTGGCGATCTGCGAACCGGGATTCTTGATCGCCTGGGCTTCATCGAGAATCACGCAGTCAAACCGCATGTCTTTCAGCGGCATGATGTCGCGACGGAGCGTCGCGTAGGTCATCAGAATAATGTCGGTCTCAGCGAACTGAGCACGCAGACTGGAGCGAGCGTTTCCGGAGTATTCGAGCGCCTTCAAATGCGGCGTGAAGCGGGCGATTTCGCGTCGCCAGTTAAACAGCAGCGACTTCGGCACCACGATCAACGTTGGATCGTGCTGCTCCCGTTTTTCGTACCGCTGAGCGAGGAAGGCCAGAATCTGAACCGTCTTACCGAGACCCATGTCGTCGGCCAGACAGCCCCCGAACTGGAACTCTTCGAGGAACTTCAGCCAGCCGAGACCTTCCCGCTGGTAGTCGCGAAGTTCGCCCTTGAACGAGCCGGGTTCCTTGTCCTGTTTGACGCCGTTGAAGTTGGCGAGCTTATCCCGCCAGCTGAGGAATTTCTCGTCGTAGTCGACATGTTCCTGAGTGGCCAGCAAGGCATCGACCAGAGCCGCCTGCGAACTGGAGAATCGCAGCGATTCGCCTTCGGTCTCGGCCAGACTGAGAAGAACGCCGAAGCGTTCTTTCCACTCTTCCGGCACGAAGCCGAGGGTGCCGTCGGAAAGCGTGATTGCCCGGTCGCCACGAGCCAGCGCCGACAGCAGAACAGGAATCGAAACGCGAGCCGAGCCGTATTCGACTTCTCCTTCCACATCGAACCAGTCGATCCCCGATTCGACACGGAATGCGACTTCACCTGGCTGACGGAACGGTTTGTCGTCCGACAGAATTTCCCAGCCGGACTCGAACAGATCGCGAAGGATCGTCGTGAAGTCCCGCAGCGGAACCTGAACGTCGTGCTTGTTGCCGCCCCGATCGTCGATTCGCTGCATGCCGAGCGACTGCAGCTGAGTCCAGTGCTGATGCTCTTTGGGAAGATCGCGAACGATACAGGCCTGCTCATCGTGCAGGGGAATGGCCCAGCTGTGCGTGGAGCCGCGAACAATCATCTTGTCGTAGACAAACTCGACATCGGCCTGCACGCGATCGCGGGGCATGCCACCTTTGAGCGTCGGCGTCATCAGCTTCAGACGCGGACGAGGCTCGACCTGACGTTCTTCAAGCTTCCACTTCTCCGGCAGATCAAGCCGGGGCACGCTTGGCAATGTCATCAGTTCCTGGACAACGGCCGGACCATCTTCGTCCGGGAAGACCGGCAGGTCGTGATTGCGATGCGAGCGGATCCACTCGTAGACGGCGAAGTCTTCCAGCAGTTCCAGCGAACGTTCGCGGAACACCCATCCCCCTTCGACCACCAGTTCGGTGTCGTTGAGCGACAGGACGTTCTCGCCACGATCGAGTCGCGGCTGAATGCGCCACTGTTGCGTTTCTGCTTCGCCGGGAGCGGTCACGCGTTCCATGGCCAGGCTCAGCTCCCAGGGTTCGCCTTCATGGAACTGAATCGGCTCGGACATCTTGCCGTCTTCGTAGAGCAGACGCAGGCGTCCGGTTGAACACATCCGCGGCAAGAGATTCAGGCACAGTGAATGGGTCATGTGGAACCGATGCGGCAGATGCTGGCTGAGCGAGCTGCCGGCAATGGTCTGCGTTCCCTGCCGTTCCTGAATTCCGCCTAGCAGATGGGCGAGGATGGCACGGTCATCGGCTTCGGGAAGATTCTCCAGCCCCCCGGCTTTGAGTTTGAGAGGCTTGATCTTGCCCCAGCCGCCAGTTGTCCGTCGCTGACATTCCACGATCTGCAGCATCAGATGGCCCGACTTCCAGCTGTCGGTCACGTCGATCTGATAGGTGATCTCATACGATGAAGGCTTCGTCTCGTTGGTGATATCGCGGACACGGAGACGGTCCCGGAGTCCCTGCAGCTTCTGCTGCCACTCCGGCATTTTGCGTTGCGGGGGACGCTTTTCCTTGGTCGATGTACTGCCGCCACTTTTGCGGGAAAGATTGATCGGCGGGAAGTAGGCGTCGTCTTCCGGCTCGTCGAAATCCCAATCTTCGTCGGCGATCGAAGGAGGCTCGGGGATGAACGGGGGAATGTGGCCGCCTTTGGGCGTGCCGGTCATGAAGCCCTGTTCATCGAGCAGAAGAATGGTGGCCCAGACGTACTTCGTGGTCGGCGCACGCTTGGTGCCGGCCGTTGAACTGCACGACATCTCCAGCCCGGACTCCGTCCGATGCAGGTGAATCTGATGCTCGGCTCCATCGCGTACCACGGCATACACATCATCGGGCGTGATGTGAGAAATGCTGACGCGGCCATTCTGTAAATACGCAGCTCCCCGAAACCGGACATCAGCCCGGAACTGGGATTCCATCATGTCGGCTAACGACACTATCACCTCCGGAAACTCTGGGATCCTCCGAGAGTCTCTGACTTATTGACTCCGTCCACAGGAGCGGAAATCAGGCCCACAAAACGCCTAATTTCATGTCTGTGGAATCTGAATTGACTGTTTAATCCGCGCGGGACTCGCGTCGCGCGTGAACGGGCAAGCGTATCGACCGGACGCTGATTTGAACAGAGAACCTCCCGGAGAAATCGCGGCCGTCAGATCGGACAACATCGATGCTTGCGGCTGCTGCAATCGCGGAACGGGCCTAACCGTCCAGAAACGCTCGCACGAGTTCGGTCAGCTGATTGATTTCAATCAGGAATGCGTCGTGGCCATAAGGGCTTTCGAGTTCACAGAAACTGGCATGTCGTCCGGCACTGATCAGAGCCGAAACAAGCTCCCGACTCTGCGAGGTTGGAAACAGCCAGTCGGTGGTGTAGGACGCGACCAGAATCTCGGCGGTCGACTTCTTCAGAGCCTCCTGAAGACTGCCGTACGTCTCCCGCATGTCGAAGTAGTCCATCGCCTTCGTGAGATACAGATAACTGTTGGCATCGAAGCGTTCGACGAACTGTTTTCCCTGATAGTGGAGGTAACTCTCGATCTGGAATTCGGTTTCCCGCATCAGGTCGAACGCCAGATGGTCGCTGTCCTGCAGCCGCCGTCCGAATTTCTTTTCGATCGACGATTCCGAGAGATACGTGATGTGAGCGATCATGCGGGCCAGCGCCAGCCCGAAACGGGGCCCTGTTCCCGGCTTGTTTCGAATTCCGTTGTCGCCGTTCAAGGCGTTCTCGGCATCGACCGTCGCTTCGACATTCCCGGTGCAGTAGTACTCGCCATTGCGGAATTGGGGATCGGCATAAATAGCCCGCCGCCCGACGGCGTTGAAGGCAATCCCCTGAGCAGAAAGATTCGCTGCCGAGGCGAGGACAATCGCCTTATCGATGTTCTCCGGATCCTGGGCAATCCACTCAAGGACCTGCATTCCGCCCAGGCTCCCGCCAATGATGCCGGCCAGTCGTTCAATACCCAGATGAGCGACCAGTTCACGATGAACGCGAACGATATCGGCGATGGTGATAAACGGGAAGGACAGCCCGTATGGCTCGCCGGTTTCCGGATTGATGCTGCTTGGTCCGGTCGTCCCCTGACAGCCGCCGAGCACGTTGGCGCAGATGACGAAGTACTTGTCGGTATCGATCCCCCGCCCTGGCCCGATGAAATCGTCCCACCAGCCCGGTTTGCGATCGTCGAGCGAATGCCGCCCGGCTGCATGGGCATCGCCGGTGAGAGCATGGCAGATGAAAAAGGCGTTGTCCTTCTCCGGAGACAGTTGGCCGTAAGTCTCGTACGTGACCTGAATCGGCCCGAATTCGTTGCCGCCGGCAAGTTTCAGACAATGCGGGGCGGCACACAGCTCGACCGTCCGGGGCTGAACCAGACGCGTCTCATCGGTCGAGCCGAACGGGATCGACTCAACGACATCCTGGGTCGCGGTTCGGGTGTCAGGGTCCGTCATTTCGCCAGAAGCGTATCGCACAAGTGGAGGACAGGGGTTGAAGTGAAGGCTATGATAGGCATTCAGCGTTCAATTATCGAATCAGTTCCCGGAGACTTCCAGTCTCAAATCCGTTCGAAGAAAGGACGCGCGATGCCGGGCAGCACAACTCCGACAACACGAACCATCGTCATTGAGCGTTCTCCCTGGTTCAGCTCCGGTTTGCGGCGCGAGTGGAGCGACCTGCCACATACGATTTTGTTTCGCGATCGCTTCCACCCGCAGGACTTTCCGCCGCACGATCGTCCCCTGCTCGCTCTCATCGACCTCGATTCGCTGCCCAGCGAAGGCCTGCGCGGTCTCGAACAGCTGACGCGTTCTGTTCGGCCTTTGGCCGAGTCGATTATGGTGATCCTGAATTCAAATCAGCGACACCGCGCTGCCGAGCTGCTTTCTTTGGGCGTCATCTGCTATTTCGTCAAGCCGGTCTCCGTGTTCGAAGTTGCACGCGGCTGCCGGAAAGTCCTGAAATCACGGGATTCCGCGATGAGTCCGACGATGGATTGACTATTGCTTGCGCGTCGATGTGGTGTATAATTGAAGAACGTGACAGGGTGCGTCCGCTGGAGATTTGCGCGGATTCCCGACCTGTACACACCCTCGCCCTCCCGGACACTCCCGCCCGTAACTCACCCCTGCAGGCGTCGCAAAATTTGCGATGCAAATTCTTCGACACCATACGATCATTGCGGGGTTCGATTGCAAACGTTTTTCCTTCCGTTTTGGATTCTTCTATGCGCTGTGGATTTCTGGCATTTCTGAACACAACTTGCCGGTTTCGGTACACGCAGGTTTTGTCGCTGGTCGCTGCCACGACAGTGCTGAGCGGACTGACGCCGGTCTACGCTCAAAATGCGTCGATTTCGAAGTTCACTCAGAACCAGTGCCTCGATTGCCACACCGGGAAAGAGTCCGAAGCCGGGTTTGATCTCTCCGCTCTGGGAACGGACCTGAATGACCATGCGACCTACAGCCGATGGGTTCAGGTGTTCGATCGCGTGGAAGCCGGCGAGATGCCGCCGAAGGATTACGCGGACGTTGCGGAAAAGGACCGGACGCAGTTTCTCAGTCATGTTTCCTCCTGGCTGACAACGGCCCGTGAAGAACAGTTTGCCCGCGAGGGCCGCGTTCGTGGACGTCGTCTGAACAACCTGCAGCTCGAACGGTCCCTGCACGATCTGCTCGGAATCGATATTCCGCTGGCTGTCCGGTTTCCGGAAGAGCAGCGGACCGAAGGCTTCTCGACCGTAGCCGACGGCCAGACGATGTCTCACTTTCAGCTGGAGAAGCATCTGACGGTGGTCGACCTGGCGCTCGATGAAGCATTTCGCAAAGCGTTGTATACCGACGATCGCCCGGTCCAGAATTTGACCGCTGAGCAGATCGTTCGTCGCAATCCGAAATCCCGGACCCGGGAGCCGGAGTTGATCGATGGCCTGGCTGTCACCTGGTCGAGCGGACTCACCTTCTACGGACGTCTGCCCGCCACCACGGCTCGGGAAGACGGCTGGTATCGGTTCAAAGTCCGCGCCAAGGGGCTGAAGATTCCCGAGAACCTTGATGGTGTCTGGTGCACAATTCACTCGGGCCGCCAGATTTCGAGCTCTCCGATTCAGAAATGGGTCGGTGCGTTCGAAGCAACCGACGAGATTCAGGAATGGACTTATGAGACGTGGCTCGAAAAGGGCGAGATGCTCGAAATCCGCCCCGGCGATGTAACGCTGAAAAGGGCACGCTTCGCAGGCGGGCAGGTTGGCACCGGTGAAGGGGGACCGCAGGATGTTCCCGGCGTTGCCATCGAATCGATTGAGATGCAGAAGATCTACCAGGCGCATTCGACCGACGACGCTCGGCGTCTCGTCATCGGCGATCTTGGACGCAGTTGGGACAAGAAGGACAAACGTCATCGTCTTGATTCCAAAAATCCCGAAGCGGATCTGACCGAACTGCTGCATCGCTTCGCCGAACGTGCGTTTCGCCGCCCGGTTACGCTCGCTGAGATTCAGCCTTACATCGATCTGGCCCGTCAGTCATTGGGCCAGTCGAACGATCTGATCATGGCTCTGCGACATGGGTATCGAGCTCTGCTCTGTTCCCCGAAGTTCCTGTATCTGCCGGAAGAACCGGGCACGCTGGATGACTACGAGATCGCCAGCCGTTTGAGCTACTTCCTCTGGAACAGCATTCCGGATGAGACATTGCTTAAGCTGGCTGCTCAGAAAAAGCTGTCGCAGCCGGAGATTTTGAATCAGCAGGTCGACCGGATGCTGGCGGACCGCCGCGGACAGCGGTTCGTTCGCGATTTCACCGCAGACTGGCTCGATTTGAGCCAGATCGACTTCACGGAACCGGATCGCCGCCTCTATCCGCAGTTCGATGTGATCGTGCAGGAGTCGATGGTCGAAGAGACCGTCGCTTTCGTGCAGAACATGCTCGATAAGAACCTGTCGGTCACGCATCTGATTGATTCGGACCATACGTATCTCAACGATCGACTGGCCCGGTTCTACAAGATCAAACGCGATCTGGGCGACGAACTGGTTCCCGTCAGCCTGAAAGCCGATGAAAATCGAGGCGGGCTGATTACTCAGGGAGCCATCCTGAAAGTGACCGCCAACGGGACGACCACCTCGCCGGTTATTCGCGGCGTGTGGATTTCCGAACGCATTCTTGGAATTCCTGTCCCTCCGGTCCCGGCTGGGATTCCTGCGATTGAACCCGATATTCGTGGGGCGACCACGATTCGTGAAATGCTGGAGAAACATAAGTCGGATGACAGTTGTGCCAGCTGCCACGTGAAGATTGATCCCCCGGGATTCGCCCTCGAAAACTACGATCCGGCTGGACAATGGCGGGAGACCTATCCGAAAGCAAAGAAAGGCAAACGGGTCCCCGGGACTCCCGTCAACAGCGGCGACACGCTGCCGGACGGACGACCGTTCAAGGACTTGAACGAGTTTCAGAAACTCGTCGCCTCGGAGCCGGATCGTCTCGCCCACAATGTCGCCGAGAAGTTCATCACCTGTGGAACCGGAGCCGCGATCGACTTTGTGGATCGCGATGAAATCGAAGCCATTGTCGCCAGTACCGAAGACGACAACTACGGTTTCCGATCGATCCTGAAAGCCTCGATCACGAGCTCTCTGTTCCTGACCAAGTAAAGCCAAACAGTTCGCTGTTTTTCATACAACTTCAACACCAAGGACAACATCATGAGTCACTCAGTCAATTTTGCCCGAGGAAGCCATCTCAGCCGTCGTGCCGTGCTCCGAGGAGCCGGCGTGACCATGGCTCTGCCCTGGATGACGGCGATGGATCGCGTCTTTGCTCGCGAAACCAAACCGGCTCAACCGAAGCGATTCGTCGCGATGACGCTCGGCCTGGGACTGCTCGGCGAGAACCTCAATCCGACACAGGCGGGACGCGGCTACGAACTGAGTCCGTACCTGAAGCCGCTGGCTCATCTGCGGGATCGTTTCACCGTGGTTTCCGGCAGTTCGCATCCGGAAGTCTTCGGCGGCCACCGCGCCGAAGCCAGCATTCTGACGGCCAACCCGGCGGGAGCTTCGGGCAAAGCCCGGAATACCGTTTCGGTCGATCAGTACATGGCTAAGTATCTCGGAATGGAGACTCGTTTCCCGTCGCTGGTCCTCAGCAGCAGCGGCAGCGAAAGTCCTTCCTACACCGAGGGCGGAGCGATGATCCCCGCCGAAAGCTCGCCCTCGGCTCTGTTCCGCCAGCTGTTCATCAACGATTCCGAAACGGATCGGAAACAGAAAGCCGCCCGTGCACAGCAGGGGCAGAGCATTATGGATCTGGTTGCCGAAGACACAAAGCGTCTGAGCCGCAAGCTCGGGGCGGGCGATCGGCGGCGACTCGATTCGTACCTGACGAGTGTTCGCGATCTGGAAAACCGTCTCGCCGAATCGGAAGCCTGGGCCAACCGTCCCAAGCCGGAAGTCGACATGCCGATTCCCAAGGACATTGGCAACCGGAACGACTTCATCGGTCGTCAGCGGCTGATGAACGACATGATTCGGCTGGCCGTCCAGACCGACTCGACCCGCTTTATCACCTACCATCTCGGGGGATCAGGCGGCGTTGTACCGCTCGAAGGCGTCGAAGAGGGCTACCACTCTCTGAGCCACCACGGTCTCGATGAAGACAAGCTGGCTCAATTGCACCTTGTCGAAGCCGAGATTGTCCGGGCCTGGGGCGACTTCCTCGATGCTCTGAACTCGGTCGAAGAACAGGGGCAGACCCTGCTCGACCAGACCACGGTATTCCTCACCAGTAACCTGGGGAACGCTTCGAACCACAGTAATAAGAACATGCCGGTTCTGCTGGCCGGTGGTCAGTTCAAACATGGCCAGCACCTGGCGTTCGACCAGAAGAACAACTACCCGCTGCCAAATCTGTACGTCAGCGTCCTGCAGCAACTCGGCCTTCCGGTCGATCAGTTCATGACGAGCACGGGGACGATGACCGGTCTCGACTTCCGCAGCTAGGTGGTTTTCACCGGCTGAATTGCTCTAACATGGCGATGCAACACGCTTTAGTGCGATTGCATCGCCATTTTTTTGTCGAGAACGTGGCTTTCCACAATTCCAGCCGGCTTCACAATCGGTTCATCGCCCGCTTTGCGTTCGCACTCCGTTCCCTGTATAACTTGTGCTCGACTTCCCGTCGCCAGTGAACCATTTCGGGGACCATCGGCTGCTTACGCAATCGGTCCACAGAGACGGTTCGCCCATTTCAGGCGGGTACGCGGGTCCTGCGATTGTGCACACGAAGTGCTCTTACGTGCTGCCAGGACCGCTGAATCTCACCATTTAACGCAGAGTTGTCACGTCGAATAAGGTTCGGACCATTATGAGTGCAGAAAAGTTTCCGTTCGATTTCAGTGAATTTAAGCCCTTGCCGCTCGATCCGACGGCCACCGAGCTGACGGCTGATCAGAAAAAAACACTGGAAGCGAACATTCAGTTCTGCCGCGACGTCATCGTCTTCTTCACCGCTGTCGCCGACGGTAAAGGCCTGGGCGGACACACCGGCGGTCCTTACGACATCGTGCCGGAAGCGATGATCGCTTACGGCTTCATGCTCAACGCTCAGCAGGGTGGCTCTCACCCCGTGCTGCCAATCTTCTTCGATGAAGCCGGCCACCGCGTGGCTCTGCAGTACCTGATGGCCGTTATCGAAGGCAATCTGCCCGCCGAGAAGCTGCTCCACTACCGGGAATTCAACGAGCATCTGCCGGGTCACCCGGAACGCGATTTCACTCCAGGCGTGAAGTTCTCTTCCGGTCGTCTCGGTCACATGTGGCCGTACGTAAACGGTGTCGCACTGGCCAACCCGGATGCCGCCGTGTTCATGTTCGGCTCCGACGGTTCGCAGATGGAAGGCAACGACGCGGAAGCGGCTCGCCTGGCCGTCTCTCGCAATATCAACGTCAAGCTCGTGATCGATGACAACGATGTCACGATTGCCGGCTTCCCCTCCGATTACCTGCGCGGGTTCGATGTCGCCAAGACACTCGAAGGTCACGGCCTGCCGACCAATACCGGCGATGGCGAAAACCTGGACGAACTCTACGCCCGCATGTGTGCCGCCGTGACGACCGAAGGCCCGATCGCTCTGGTTAACAACCGGAAGATGTGTGTCGGCATCGAAGGTCTCGAAGGGTCCAATCACGGTCACGATGTGATCAAGATCAAGACCGCGATCGAGCATCTGAAGAAGCATGATCGTGCCGACGCCGTCAAGTATCTCGAATCGGTCGAGAAGCTCCCGGGCGGCCCGACCTATCAGGGGTCCGAAGGAGCCGGCAAGAATCGCGCTCTGTTCGGCAAGTTCATGAACGAGATCCTCGACGCCATTCCGGAAGAAGAACGGCTGCGGACGGTTCGCGTTTTCGACTGCGACCTGGAAGGCTCCTGCGGACTGGACAGCATCCGGAAAGAGCATCCGGAAATCTTCGTTCGCGGCGGGATCATGGAACGCGGCAACTACTCGGCCGCTGCCGGCTTTGGCTACGAAGAAGGCAAGCAGGGGATCTACGCGACCTTCTCGGCGTTCCTCGAAATGATCGTCTCTGAAATCACCATGGCCCGGCTGAACAAGTCGAACGTGCTCGCTCATTTCTCGCACTCCGGTTGCGATGACATGGCCGACAACACCTGCCACTTCGGAATCAACAGCTTCTTCGCTCACAACGGGTTGCCGGAAGATGGTCACGACAACACGGGGCTCTACTTCCCGGCTGACCAGCATCAGTTCAAGGCCTGTCTGAACAAGATCTTCAAGGATCCGGGACTGCGGTTCATCTTCTCGACCCGCTCGGCTGTGCCCGACATTCTCGACGACAACGGCAACCGTTTCTACGGCGACGACTACAAGTTCGAGACCGGCAAGGACGAAGTCATCCGCGAAGGTTCGGCTGGCTACATCGTCAGCTTCGGCGAGACGCTCTACCGGGCTCTCGATGCCGTGATCACGCTGAAGAAAGATGGCCTGGATGTCGGTCTGATTAACAAGCCGACCCTCAACATCTACGACAAGGAAATGATGGCCAAGCTCGCCAAAGCAAAATTCATCCTTGTCGCCGAAGGCTTCAATGTGAACACTGGACTGGGAATTCGCTTCGGCTCGGAACTGCTGAAGTACGGCTTCCAGGGCAAATACAACCACATCGGCACGCACAAGGAAGGATCCGGCGGTCTGTGGCAACAGATGGGCTATCAGGGGCTCGATCCGCAAGGAATCGCCGCTGCAGTCCGCGAGCTCGCCTGACGGAATACAATGTGGCCTTCGGCGAACAGATTTCGACCGAAGGCCACCTCTTTATTTCCGGCGACCTTTCCCGTTCGGGTTTCAGATATGTCGATGCAGCCTCGCTTGATTTCCAGTTTCCGGTCGGGTCTCCGTTCGGCAGTCCCGCTTATGGCCGTGCTGCTCGTCCTGTTTTTTGGCGGAATGGCTATCGCCGCCCCTCCCACGGAGGTCTCCGCTCAGGTCGGATTGAAAAACACATACAAAATCGGCTGCTGGACCGAGGTTCGGATTCAGGCCCCCCTTTCGGCCGGCGTCAGCTATCTGGCGGAAGTGTCCGTGCTCGATGCCGACGGAAACCACGCTCGGTTTATCGATGAGCCCGTCAACGCGGATGAAGCCGGTCGGTACCAGACGATCGTCCCGGTTCTTGTTTCCCGCCTCGGAAGTGACTTCGAGATCAACATCTTTGAAGTCGACGGGGACCGCAAAAAAGGGTCGCTCGCGGCTCGAACGCGACTCTCGACTGCTGACCTGACCGCACTGACGCAGTCCGAGCCCTGGCTGGTCGCCGTGGGGCGTGTCGATAACATCGAAATTACCAGCGAGTTCGTTTCTCAGCTCCAGGTGACGAGCGTCGAAGGCATCGACGTGCTCCCCGAGAACACGCTCAGCCTGTCCGGCGTCAATGTCATCATCTACGGCGTGACCGGGAATGAACGGACGGCTTTGCAACGCCTGAAAGGCTGGGTCAATGCCGGCGGGCACCTGGTTGCTTTCCCGGATGTCCCGACCGAAGAATTTCTGACCACGCCCTTTGCAGAGATGATCCCGGCGACGTTCGATCAGACGGCGCAGATTCGAGATCTCAGTCGGCTGGAAAGCTTCGTCGGTGAGGCGAGTCGCCTGCGTGTGAACCGAACGCTCAGCATTCCCCGGCTGGTCGACTTCCCCGGCGAAACACTGGTCGGAGGATTAACCGGAGCACTGGCTGCCCGCATGCCGTGGGGATTGGGCACGTTGACGTTTTGCACGCTCAATCTGAACGAGGATGTTCTGCAGGACTGGGAAGCGCTGCCGCAGCTGTTCCGGGTGCTGGCGGACTTCCAGGCCTACGATGACCGTGTCTCGACGACTTCAACGAATCTGCTGACGCAGGCCGGTCTGAGCGACTTCAAAACGCAGTGGGACGCCGGACTTTCGGACTTCGGACTCATGACACCAAGCGTCTGGATTCCGCTGAGTCTTCTGCTCGCTGCCGCGTTGCTGGTGGGGCCAGTCGATTACTTCGTCGTGCGACATGTGTTGAAGAAACCGGGGCTGACATGGATCACACTGCCGGTACTGGTCCTGCTTACGGTGGGCTGGGGCATCTATTCGGCTGCTCAACAGAAGGTTCCCTTGAGCGGGAACGCCGGCAGGCAGGAACGCGCCGCGCTGGTGAATCAGGCCGTGGTCGCCGACTATGCTGGAGACACCAAAACCGAACGCTATCGACGCTTCATCAAAATCCTGGTGCCCGAAACGGGGCGATTCGACGTCGCAACGTCGATGAAGCTTCCTTTCTCCGCCAACACTCCGCAGCAGCAGACGGCCCTTTCCTCGGTTCCGGAATCGACCTTCCGGGGATACTACCGGGCTTCGGGAACGCATCTCGACCAGACCAGTTACCAGGTGCATCCTCTCGAAGGGACCCTCGATGGGGTTCCGGTTCACGAACGTTCGACGCTGCTGCTCGAAACCTCGGGGGCCTCTACTCCGGTTGATATCGACACTGATTCGACGTTCGCCGTGACGTCCGATCTCTCCGGAACGGTCAGCAGTCAATTGAAGGGCACCTTGTCCCATTCTCTCGATGGCGACATTACCAACTGGCTTCTCGCCTACGACAAACTCGTTTTCTTCGTCAACGACGATCATCCGCTGGCGACCCTTTCGCCCGGTGAAGTGCTGGAACTCCCCGGCTCCTCGATCCTTCAACGCGAGTTAACCGCCTTCCTCACCGGCACGACCAAGTTGATGGTCAAACGCAAGTCGGGAGTCGGCGAAGACCTGATCATCCGGCGGCGGGACTACGATCCGTTTTCCCGCGATCTGGAGTATATTCTTTCGTTATTGACCTTCTATGAGATTGTCGGTGGGGAAGAGTATACGAAGCTGAGCAACATCGAGCTGACCGATTGGGATCTCTCCGAATCGATCGCTCTGAAGCGGGCGGTTCTCATCGGAAAAATGACGGGCGACCGTCCTCAGCCGAGTGTCGAGGGGGAAACGGTCATCACGAATTCCGATGTCACATTCGTGCGGTTCGTGCTGCCGGTCGCGCAAAGCGGTCAGGCTCTCGATCGTCTGCCTCAATATGACAAGAACGGAAACCGGGACTGAGGCAACTTCGCACCAGCCATTAAAACAACCGGGCGGCTCAATCTTCTTGTGGATCTGCGACTGTGATCGAAACCATCAAACTGACCAAGAAATACGGCGATCTGATCGCGGTGAATGAGATCAGCCTGAAGCTCACCGAAGGTGATGTCTTTGGCTTCATCGGCCCCAACGGGTCCGGCAAAACCACGACGATGCGAATGATCGCCACGCTGCTGCAGCCGGACTATGGCGAAGCCTACGTTTGCGGCCGCTCGATCTACACGCACGCTGAAGAAATCCGTCGCCTGGTCGGCTTCATGCCCGACTTCTTCGGTGTCTACGACGACATGACGGTCCTTGAGTACCTTGAGTTCTTCGCGGCGACCTACCGCATCAACGGACCCAATCGCCGGAAGATCTGCGAAGAGAAGCTCGATCTGGTCGACATGGCCTTCAAACGCGATGCCATGGTCAGTCAGCTCTCACGCGGACAGACCCAGCGAATCGGACTGGCCCGAGTCATGCTGCACGATCCGCAGGTGCTGCTGCTCGACGAACCGGCCAGCGGTCTCGACCCCCGGGCCCGCATCGAGATCCGGAATCTGCTTCGCAGACTCGGAGCGATGAATAAAACCGTCATCGTTTCCAGCCACATTCTCCCCGAACTGGCTGATGTCTGTACGCGTGTCGGAATGATCGAGAAAGGCGAACTGATCGTCGACGGCCACGTGAGCGAGGTCATGCAGAAGGCCCGACAGGCGATTGTCCTGCACATCCGCGTCACCGAGAACATGGATGGAGCCGCGAAGATCCTCGAACAGTGCGACGAAGTCGATCATGTCAGCATTGAGAAGGAAACGATCCTGGCGCGGCTCAAACCGGGAACGATGGACTACTCGAATCTGCCGATGGCGTTGTTCGAAGCGGGGTATCGCCTGACGCTGTTCCGTGAAGAAGAGGTCAACCTCGAAACTGCGTTCATGGAACTGACCAAGGGCAAGCAGCAGTAGATTTTCTGGCTCTGGCCGGCAGACCCGCCAGTTACCCTCGGAGATTTCATGCAGACATTCGACTTCAAAGATCGCTGGGCTCTGGTCACGGGAGCATCGAGTGGAATTGGAGCCGAGTTCGCGAAACAGCTGGCCACGAGCGGCTCGCATCTCATCCTCACCGCTCGCCGGGAATCGGCTCTGGCCAGTCTGGCCGAGAAGTTGCGGACGGACACCGGCGTCGAAGTCGTCGTAATTCCGGCCGATCTGGCGCAATCCGACAGCGTGCCAAAGCTGCTCGAAGAAATTCGCGGGCGTGGCTTAACGCTTGATATCGTCATCAATAACGCGGGGCTCGGAAGCGTCACCTCAGCCGATCAGGCGGATCCGGCTCGCATGCTGCAGATCGTGGACGTGAATGTCCGCGCCCTCACCGAATTGTGCTACGCCTGCCTGCCGGAGATGATGACTCGCGGCTCCGGGCTGATTCTGAATGTTGCCTCGATTGTGAGCTTTCAGCCGGTCACGTTCATGGCGGTTTACGCCGCTTCCAAAGCGTACGTGCTTCATTTGAGTGAAGGGCTGGCGGAAGAAGCAGCTGGCTCGGGTGTCCGAGTAACGGCGCTCTGCCCGGGAACAACGAAGACCGAATTCTTCGACTCAGCAGGAGCGGACGGCTGGATCGATCGCTGGGGTGGCCTGACGCCCGAGTTTGTCGTCAAAACCGGCCTGAACGCCGCTCGCCGTGGGCGTCGCGTCTCCGTCCCCGCAGTCCGCTACAAGATCATGACGTTTCTGCCACGACTGATGCCCCGCCAACTCCTGCTGAAGATCTCGCGAAGACTGTTCCAGTCGACGGTCAATGAAAAGCAGGCGCAAGGATAGCATGCAGCCGCCACGGGCAGCCGGGCGTCTTCGCGGAATTCTCAGTCGCCGCCGCCTGTATCCTGGAAGTAGGCATCCTGAAACAGCCGCTCTTCCCGAAGGTTGTGAGACTGCAGGTGGTTCATCCAGGTGGCCAGATCGCGCTTAAGCTCCAGTGCGTGAGCATGGAACGAGCCCGATTCCTGAAGTCGGTCGTAGAGCTCCTGCAACTGATCGCAGAGCGTCGTTTGTTCGACCTCAAGCTGGCGGACGCTGGAGTCCGCTTCGGGGCATTCAAGCAGCAGCGAATTCATGTATCCGCCACGGGAGCGGAGTGCGAATTCGCGGGGGACCGTTCGAAGCAGAGCTTCGACGATTGCTGTCAGCCACCTGCGGGTTTCCTCGGTCGATTCTTCTTCGAGTACGTCTCGAAGATCCCCGAGAAGAATGTACTCAAGATCGCTGAGCTGCTGCAAATTAAGCAGCTTCAGTCTCTCGAGGTCGGCATTATCGATTGCCATGCAACACCTCCCTTGCAGGCCGGTACGTCGGAAAGACCGCGACGCCAGGTCAGCTTCGCCCGCCGATCCCTAATTCTGCCCCTGATGCCCGTGCAAGTCAAAGGTTTTTTTCCCGCCAAAATCCAAGGCGATTGCAGCCAGCCACCCGCTGAACCATTTCTGGAAATGTACCGACTCAACGGATTGGAAATCGGGATTTGTACGGATCTCTACGATTAATCCCAGTTTTCTGAATTTTCCTATTGTATCAGGTGGGAATGGTGATATCTTGCTACGGCTTTTCTCAGTATGTTGCGACAATGCATCATTCTGAGGGGCTCTGGACCCGGATGCGGGCTCTTCGCCTGGTTTCGGAGCTTAGCATGGGATCCCTGCTGCAGCGGAACTTCGGGTCGGCCAAGCCTGACGTTCCAACAGGAAACGTTCATCTCCTGGCGGCCAACTGCCTGTCCGTCGACGGCAGACAGTGTTCGCGAATGAACGGGCTCAACTCTGGGAGCTGCGAAGTTCTTCGCTCTGCTCCACCAACACATCTCCATGTTCAGAAAAAAAGAGGAACCCTAACTATGATGCGTGCATTGCTGCATGACGAAAGCGGATTCATTGTTTCCGCTGAGCTGGTGCTCATCGCCACGATCCTGGTCATCGGCCTGATCGTCGGTCTGAGCTCGATCCAACACGCTGTCGTTTCCGAACTGAACGACGTCGGCGACGCCATCGGTCAGCTGAATCAGTCCTACTGGTTCACCGGATTCTCGGCTGAGAAGTCTTTCACCGGCGGTGGTGGAGGAAACAATCTCAAGGCCTATACCCGCGGTTCGGCTTTCGACGACGAAACTGACGACTGCGACAACGATCAGTGCGACATCGCCTGCGATGTGCCTGTCAACGAAGGTCCTAAGACTCTCTAGTTTGACCTGACGTTGAACGACGATTGAATACAGCCGGCCGGGAAGCCTGTCTTCCCGGCCGGTTTTTTTGTGTTCACAGGTGGATCCCCCGCCAAATCCGTTACGACACGGCCAGATCGCAGAACCTCTATACGTAGTTGTTCACGAATTTTGCTCGGTTGGTCCTGAATTTCATGTCGATGACTTAAATGGCATTCAATTCTTTCGGGAAACGGATGCCGCAATCACTGCCTGACCCAGCTAGTAAGGTCGAACTCGCCGCCATCGCTTCCCCCCTCAAAGCGATGGCGGCGTCGTTTCGTATTGGCTCGTATGAAATCGATATTCGTTTCCGAGTTTCTCTGCAGTGGCGCTCTTTCCGACCAGCCGCTGCCGGCGTCGCTTGCTGCAGAAGGTCGTGCGATGCTGGCCGCTTTGACGACGGATCTGCTGCGGACAGGCCGGTATCATGTCTCCACCACCCTGGACGAGCGGATCGAGCTCGACGTTCCGCTCGAACTCGAATCTCGTCGCGTCTCCTCGCCTGCCGAAGAATGGCAGACCTTTCAGGAGCTGGCTCATCTCTCTGCGGCCACGATCGTAATCGCTCCCGAGTTGGGACAGTTGCTCGAACAACGAATCGACTGGCTCGAGTCGAACCGGTTGAATCACGTCCTGTCCGATGTCATGGCCACGTCGCTAACAGCCGACAAGCTTCGGTTCGGGCATTGGGCAGCCGCGCACGGCATCCCGACTCCCGAGACCCGATCAGTCACAATCGACGAGCTGACTGCTCTGGACTGGACGCAGCCCCGGATGATCAAACCTCGTTACGGGGCCGGTTCCGTGGCGACGGCACGGATCGAGAACGCTCTGGCGGGAGAACGGTTTCTGAGCGCCGAAGAGCATCTCGAGTTCGCTCCCTTCGTGGAACAGCCCTGGTTTGATGGCATCCCACTTTCGATCGCCGGAGTGGTGTGTCCGGTAAGCGGCACGCGCACCTGGGGGCCATTGGGACGTCAGAACTTCCGTGACGGACATTACGCCGGCGGAACACTCCCCTTCCCCTGTCCCGCGACAGACGACGCAGTTCGAACAGTCGAGCGAGTGTGTGATCTTTTGCCCGGCCTGAAAGGATGGATCGGGTTCGACTTCCTGTATGCTCCGGAGGCTTCTGTCCGGTTGCAGTTGCTGGAAGTGAATCCGCGATTGACCACGAGCTATCTCGGTTATCGTCGGCTGACAGATTCATCGCTGGTCGAACTGATGCTCGGGGATGGCGACCCGATGTCAGTCCGCTGGCGAGACGAAACGATCGAGTTTACTGCTGCTCCGTAACAGACCGAATCGCCCGGCCGACTCTGTTTCGTTCGTCGGCGACGATCGGATAGAATTGTCGCCTGATCATGCGTGCGATGAGTTCCGGAGTGGCTGAGGTTCCATGGCGTTTGTGGTGAGGAAAGATCTCGAATTTTTTCGTCTCGAAGGGGAAGCATCCCCGACGTGGGTCGTTCGCGATCCGCTGACTGGAGACTGCTTTCGGCTCGGAGCGGAGGAGCATTTCCTGCTTCGTTCGTTCCAGGAATCACGGCGGCATGATCAGATCGTTGCAGATTTTGCGGCTCGTTTCAGCGGGCGACAGCTGCAGCCAGACGAGTTGGACCAGTTGTTATCAGACTGGATCCGGCATCGCTTCGTTCTCACGTCTCGTGCCGTACCCTGTTCCACCTCGAAGCAACGGAGTCGATCACTGCAGTGGAATCCGCTGGCGATTCGATTCCGCGGCTGGAACCCCCAGCAGTTTCTTGAACGGACTGAGCCCTGGGTGCAGTTCCTGTTCACACGCAGCTTTGGAATCTTCTCTCTGGTGGTAATGATCGCCGCGCTCCTGGCTGCATTGGCCGACTTTCGTGCAATCACCTGGGAGCTGGCCGAGCTGCCTCGATTGTTCACACCCCAGTTGTTCCTGCTGGCCATGGGAACGTTATTCACCTGCCGGGCTTTGCATGAATTCGGGCATGCATTCACCTGCCGGAGAAACGGGGGCGCCTGCCCGGAAATGGGAGTCATGCTGCTGGCCTTCATTCCCTGCCTGTACTGCAATGTGACGGATGCCTGGACGTTTCCCCGCCGCAGCCAGCGGGCGGCAGTTAGTGGGGCCGGGATTCTTGTGGACCTGTGGGTGGCTTCTGTCGCTCTACTTCTGTGGAGTATCAGCGAACCTGGTCTCTTCCACAGTCTGTGTCTGCTTGTGGCAGTGACCGGATCGATCAACTCTCTGCTGTTGAACGGGAACCCGCTCATGCGATACGACGGCTATTTCCTGCTGAGCGACTTTACCGGTATTCCCAACTTGCGGGCGGAAGCGATGCAACAGTCGCGACGGGTTCTATGGCGCACGCTGCTTGGTCCGAGGCAATCAGCCGCACCATTCTCCCCTGCCCTGGCCGTCTACGGGTTCGCCTCCACGATTTACCTTTGGCTGGTGATCGGATTGATTTTGTACGGCATCCATCTCTTTCTAAAACCCCATCGACTGGAGGTCTTTGCTATTCTTCTTGCAGGGATCGTGATTCCTCCAATGCTGTTCTCGACGTTTTGGGGAATGCGGCGGGAATACGCCGAAGAGTCACACCTGCGAGGCGGCTCTCCATCCCGAAAAACGATCGCCGGCATTGGGCTCGCCGGTATCGGTGTCGCTCTGCTGTTTGCTCCGTTCCCCCGCTGGATTTCCGGAACGGGCGTGTTGCGACCCGAGAACGCTCAACTTCTCGTCGCCTCGACTCCCGCCGTGATTCGGCACATGCCGATGACCGGAGAGCTTGTGGACTCGGGCGAAACGGTAATCGCACTGGACGATGCCGAGCTGGATCTGGAACGGCAGCAACTCGAGACTCGTCTGCAGACGGCGACAACGCGGGAAGAGGCGATCTTTCGCAAACAAACACAGCTGGACGATTCCGCCGCCGCGATCCAGCTCTCCCGCGAGTTGAGGCTCGCGATGAAAGAGCAGATCAAACAAACGGCGAACCGGCAGAACGAATTGAACATGGTCGCCGTTCACAAAGGCGTCTTCGTTGGTCCGAAGGCATCTGGCGATGTCGCCTCACTGATTTCAGTCCCGTCATTAAACGGGCTGTCGAAAGGGGAAGCAGTTTCGGTGGGTGCGGATCTGGGAATGGTGGTTCCCCCCGGAAACTCGGAGCTTCTGGTGACGATTCCGGAGCACTGGTCCCGCGAAGTCGTCGTCGGACAACAGGTTTGTGTTTACGTCCCCGAGCTGGGAGGACGCTCCCTGCGGGGCAGGATTGTCGAGGTGGCAGCGTCGACAACCGATCCCTTTGCCGGAGCCACCACGCCCGACTACGAGATTCTTCAGCAGTACCGACAGCAACAGCCGGGAGCCGAGACACGTTCGGAGTTGCTGGCAACGGTTCAACTGACCACCGACACGCCGTATCCACTCACGTTCTACCAGATCTGCCCCTCCCGAATCGAAGTCGCCCCGGCATCGCTGCTCACCCGATTGACGCAGTTTTTTCAGCGAACTTTTCCCGGAACGATCTGAATTCGGCGTTTCTGCCCGTCTCGCTTTTCATTCGGGACGCGAGCCGTATTATTGCGCGTTATGAAACTTCGGCTCACCAATCTGGAACTTCCCGTCCTCGAAAGCGAACAGTCCCTTCAGGAACTGATCTGCCGGCGGCTCAACATCGGTGCCGAGGAACTCGGCTCCTGGCGGATTCTGCGCAAGAGTCTGGACGCTCGCAATCGCTACAGTCTGCACTTCGTGTATTCCGTTGCGGTCGAGTTAAATGGAGATCGATCTCCGTCCCGAATGACACAGCTCCCGGGAGTCAGTGAGCACGCGGGCAAAGTCTTCGACGATCCGGAAAGTGGTCAAAATCCGCTGGATGAGCAGCCGGTTGTGGTGGGCTCCGGTCCGGCTGGCCTGCTGGCGGCTTACTACCTGGCGAAACGAGGCTACAGCCCTCTGGTCATCGAACGCGGTCAGCCCGTGAAAGAACGGGTTCCGGCCATCCGCGATTTCGATCGGGGAGGCGCGTTCGATGAGCGGAACAACTATCTGTTCGGAGAAGGGGGAGCGGGCTGCTTCAGCGATGGAAAGCTGACATGCCGACTCTCCGGCCCCGATGTCGACTGGGTCCTGGAAGCCTTCGTCGATTGCGGCGGACGAGCATCAATTACCTACGAACAGCGACCGCATCTGGGCAGTAACAAACTGCCGATGATCTGTCGTAACTTCCGTCGCAAAATCGAAGCGATGGGCGGCGAGTACATGTTCGACTGCTGCGTGGAACGGCTGATCGTCGAGAACGGCGAAGTCGTGGGTCTGCAGACATCGTCCGGTGAGATTCGCACGAAGCACGTGATCCTCGGGATCGGCCACAGTGCCCGGGATACGTATGAGATGCTGCACGAAATGGGCGTGCCGATGCTGCAGAAGCCGTTTCAGCTCGGCCTCCGTATCGAGCAGCCTCAGCAGCAGATCAACGAGCACAAGTACGGTCTTCCGGAGTACGAGAATGTGCTCGGCGCGGCTGATTATTCGCTGGTGGCCAAAGGTCAGCGAGACGTCTACACCTTCTGCATGTGTGCCGGCGGGTTTGTCATCCCCTCGGTCTCCGAACCCGACATGTTCTGCACCAACGGAATGAGCCGGTCGCGACACGATACCCCGTTTGCGAACAGCGGGCTGATGGTCACCCTGGAGCCGAGTGAATTCGGAGGCAGTCATCCTCTTGCCGGGGTCGAGGTGCAGCGACAGTTCGAACGCGTCGCCTTTGAAATCGGTCGCCGCGATTATCTCTGTCCGATTCAGTCCGCAGGAGACTTTCTCGCCGGGAAACTCGACCGCGACGCTAAACTGACTTCGTCCTACGAGCGGGGAACGGTCAATGCCGATCTGCATCAGGTTCTGCCGGCAATTGTCAGTAAGGCCATTGCCGCCGGACTTCCCCTGATGGATCGTCGCTGGCAGGGAGAGTTCTTGAAAAACGCGACGCTTGTCGGGCCGGAGATGCGGGGCAGTGCTCCGGTGCGAATCGACCGGGATTTGAAGTCGCGGCAAACGCCTGGCTTCGCCGGCCTGTATCCGGTGGGCGAAGGCGCAGGTTACGCCGGAGGTATTGTAACGGCCGCCGTCGACGGCCTGCGATCGGCCCGCGAGATAGTGCGAAATCATGCTCCACTAACTCGGTAGCGGTTATGCAGACTGCACACGTTGCGCGACCGGCTTATCCCGTATCATGCGTCGATCCGCTATTCACTGCTTGTCAGTCTCCACCCTCATTGGCAAAATAAAGAGGGTCTGCCGCTGTGGGCCTGTAAGGTGCGATTCACGTAAGTAAGTTAAGTCATGCCGAGTCTGTGGGTCTGGCCCTTCGAGCTGATGGAGAAAATCGGCGAGGGGGGAATGGGAGTCGTCTATAAGGCACGCTATGTCAAAGACGATCGCCTGTTCGCAGTCAAGCTGATTCCGACTGAGATCACCAATCCAACGCTGCTGGCCCGGTTCGAACGGGAAATCAGCATTCTGAAGACGCTGCGCCATCCGAACATCGTGCGTGCGTTTGGCGGCGTCTGCGAAGACAAGCAGCGTTTCTACGCGATGGAACTCATCGATGGAGGAACGCTCTGGGACAAAATCCAGAATGCCGGCTACCTCGAATGGCAGAAGGTGACCGATTACGGCCAGCAGATGTGTGCGGCTCTCGCGTATGCTCACAGCAAGGAAATTGTGCACCGCGATGTGAAGCCAAATAACTTCCTGATCACAAAAGCCGGACAGGTCAAACTCAGCGATTTCGGGCTCGTGAGCGTGATGTCCGAAGCCCGCCTGACGGCTGATGGCCGCACGATGGGAACCGTGCAGTACATGTCGCCAGAACAGATTCGTGGCAAACCTCCGCTCACTCACGCGAGCGACCTGTATTCCCTCGGCTGTGTTTTCTACGAGATGCTGACCGGAAGCCCTCCGTTCGAGTACGACAACCCGGCCACGGTGATGCATGCTCATCTGGGAGAGCAGGTCCAGCCGATTTCTAACGTCAACAAGGATGTTCCCAAAGAGCTCGAGCGACTGGTGATGCAGTTGCTGGAGAAGAAAATCGAGGATCGTCCGGGATCGGCTCTGGAAGTGGCCGAGCGTCTCTCGCGAATCCGCCTGTCGCCGCAGTTGATCGACACAACGGTCTCAAGTACTTCCGCCATCAAAATGGCGCCCGATCCCGCGGATCTCATTCAGCCCGACCAGCTCTCAACGTTTTACGAGGTCTTCGAGAAATCGCTGAAGGTGTTCTGGGTCGCACTCTGTGCTTCGTTCCTGATTATGGCAGCCGTCTGGACGGTTTCGCTGTTTCAGTCGGATGCCGGGACCGAACTCTGGGTGCAGACGTTCGAGAGCCATCCCGACCAGAGAGTCCGGGAGGCGGCCGCGTTCTCGTTGATGAAACTTTCGGAAAACGATCGGGATCTGCAGGACCTGCTGATGGAGGCCGCCGAAGACACTTCCAAACCGGTTGGCGTCCGGACAGCGGCCCTCAACGCTCTGGCCTCGCAGCAGGAAGTGATCAGCCGCTTCCATTCTCGCCTGAACAAGCTGGCAAAATCGGATCAGAACGAGGCGGTCCGAGTCGCCGCCGCGGCGGGGCTTCAGCCGCTCCGCTGACATCGATGCACTTGAAATTCTGGCCGTTCGCGCAGAACAATATCCCTCCATCTGATTTCCTCTCGAAAAACATCCTCACGAGCGATGCCGGGCGATCGGTCGCCACAGACATTGCCCGTGAGATCCGCCGCAACGGAGTGACGGTTCGGGGTGAAAAGGGATTGGTCCTCACGAGATGAAAACGGAGTCTCCGCTTGAACTTCTTCGCCCACGCGATCGCGTTTCTCGATAACCCCTATTTCGTCGCCGGGACGTCGGCTCCCGACTGGCTCAGCGTGGCCGATCGCCCGGTTCGCATTCGGGCCCGCCTCATCGACAAGTTTCTCGATGAGCATGACCAGACTGCTGTCGACGAGAACTGCACCGATCTTCCGTTCGCCTTCGCAGCCGGAGCCCGGCAGCATCTTACCGATGACGACTGGTTTCACCGCCAGCGAATTTTTACGGAAGTGAATGCGGATCTCGCCCGGCGGTTTCGACGGGATCTTGGCCCGGACGACAACTTCCGTGCCGGCTTTCTCGGACATATCGTCACCGAGATGCTGCTCGATCGGATCCTGATCGAACGCTGTCCCGAACTGCTGGATCGGTACTACGAAGCGGTCGCGTTTGTCGATGCCAACGAGATTCAGGCGGCGGTCGGTTACATCGCGACACGGCCGACCGATCGGTTGAGCAGTTTGCTGCCCCGGTTCGTCGAAGAACGCTTTCTGCAGGATTACGTGGAAGAGAAGAAACTTCTGTTTCGCTTGAATCAGGTCATGCGACGCGTCAAACTTCCTGTGTTAGCCGACGAAATCGAGGAAACTCTGGCCGAATCTCTGGAGGTCGTGGAAGCACGACATCGGGATCTGCTGCCGGCTCATGTCCTCGACTCTCTTGATGCTCACACAACTCAAGTGGACTCTGGTCGCCAGCAATCGCGATGACCGTTCGTCCCTGTCCCGTCTCTCAGATCATTCAGACTTGCGTTCGAGGAGTGCGTTGATGAAATACGGAATGAACCTGCTGTTGTGGACCGCAGCCGTGACGGAAGATTACTTTCCGCTGCTCGAGAAGATCAAAGGCTGGGGCTACGATGGCGTCGAACTTCCCATGTTCGACTTCGACGTTCCTCATCATCAGAAGCTCGGCCAGAAACTGAAAGACACCGGCCTCGAAGCAACCGCCGTAACGGTCTGTACGCCCGAAGAGAACCCGATTTCGCCGGACGCTCAGGTCCGTCAGGCCGGACTCGATCGACTGAAGCGGGCCATTGATGCCTGCCAGGCCGCCGGAGCGACAAGCCTTTGCGGGCCAATCCACTCGGCTCTGGGAGAGTTCAGCGGACAGGGTCGCACGGAAGATGAATGGAAGCGAGCTCAGGAAATCCTCAGCCAGGCTGCCGATCACGCCAAACAGGCCGATGTGATGCTCGTCTGCGAGTACCTCAACCGCTTCGAGTGCTACTTCCTCAACAGTGCCGAAGACTGCTCCAAGTTCACCCGCGAAGTGAATCATCCCAACCTGAAGATGATGTACGACACCTTCCACGCCAACATCGAAGAGAAGTCGATCACCCAGGCTGTGGAAACCTGTCAGGACCAGCTCGTTCACGTGCACATTTCCGAGAACGATCGCTCCACCCCGGGCGAAGGGGACATCAAATGGGATGAAACCTTCCAGGCCCTGAAGAAGATCAACTACGACGGCTGGTTCGTCATCGAAGCCTTCGGCCTGGCCCTCCCGGAACTCGCAGCCGCAACCCGCATCTGGCGACGCATGTACCCCAGCGAAGAACATCTGGCCCGCGAAGGTCTGGCCTTCATGAAGAGCAAGTGGGAAGCGTTGAACTAACGCAGATCACGCAGCGTTCGGAAACACAGAGACTCAGCGTCGGATTGTCCGCCGCTGAGTTTTTTCTTGGAAACCTTTGCCGTCACTCGCCAGAGAACTGCTCGATCGGTTCGCCGTTGAGAGTGTTCAACGTCTTCATTCTGCGGATCGTTTCACGACAGTTCGCCGCGAGTTCAGCCCGGCAGGTCAATTCCTTAATCGGCAGTGAGACGAGCGGCGAGAGATCGAGGTACTCTGGACCACCGATGAGCGTAAGCTTTTCGAGACTCCGGAACGCGATCAATGGCGTAAGATCGAGAGGTTCATTCACGAGCTCAAGTGAGAGCGCTCCAACCTTACCATCGGCTTCGGAGTATCCCATGTAAACTTTCTTTTCCCCGTTATATTCATCGAACTTTTGACGCAGAGCCACGAACTGGCCGGGAGGGGCCAGAGAGGCAATCGATTCGCTGAACTGACTTAAGTCTTCCCGACGAGCAGTACGCTGCGTCCAGAACTCCGCAACCGGTTTGGAATTGATCGTTTTCAATGGCAATGCTTTGACGAGCGACTCGTTCACGGGATCGTCGAACTGCAGATCGTAATTCAGCTCGATCAGTGGCATCGACGTGAGCGGAGACAGATCCTGGATGCGGGTTTGTAAAATGCTCAGGACTTCGAGCTTTGTTGCCTGGAGTGGGGTAAGATCGGATACAGGCGTTCGATCACATCGCAGTACTGTCAGCGGCACCTGCGAGAGCGGAGACAGATCCTTCACGTTGCAGCCGGAAACATCGACGTAATTCAGCGGGCATTCGGCGAGGGGAGAGAGATCTTCGAGATTGGACCAGTTTCGCGCATCAAACCGTGTGAGTGGCAATTTCCGGAATGGCGAAAGGTCCGAGAAGTCGAGTCCGGGCCCGTGAAATTCCTTGAGTGGCGTGTCCGCGATTGGACTAAGGTCGGTGATTCGTGTGAACGCACAGGAGAGGTAATCCAGTGGCATCCCACGAATAACGTCCAGGTCGGTAACAGGCGTGCCATATATTTCCAGGCGCGTCAGTTTTTTGCCCTGCAGCGGCGACAGATCCTCCACAGGACAGACATCGAAGCACACGAAAGTCAGCGGCAGGTCAGCAAGCGGCGAGATATCGGTTATCCCGGGATTATTCCAGAAGAAAACGACGCGAAGAGACCGCAGATCCGCCAGCGGAGAAAGATCGGCTATCTTGGTATGAGCACAATAGAGGTGCGTAAGCGGCATTCCCCGCAAGGCTGAAAGATCCGACACGCTTGAATTACTGAGATTGAGAATCTTTAGAGGCATTCCGGCGAGGCAGGAGACGTCTTCAAGCTTGCTATGGCTTAAATGAGCCGCATCGGTAATGAGTTCGGTCAATGACGAAAGTGCACGAACGGGCCAAATTTCTGAGACCATGTCGGCCCTGAATGAAAGTTTCACAACCTGACCGTCGCGAATCTCCTCCTGAACCTGACCGTCAAATCCTGGATTCAGCTCTTTTAGTTTCTCGGCAACAGCCTTCACCTGAACGGGCGCGGAGAGTTTGGTGAGAGAGTCAAAGAACTCCTGCTGTTCGACGGCAGGAGTCCAGGCAGCTATTCGCTTCGCCACTTGCCCACTCCAGTGGATTTCCGTCTGGGGCAGTGCCCGTGCCAGCTTCTGGAAACCAGCTTTCGTGACCTTTGGTCCCAGGACGAGAGTGTGCAGCTCATGGAGGGATTCGAGGTGCTTCAAGCCTGCGTCGGTGATCTCGGTTCCTTCGAAGGTGATGAAGTTAATTCCGGCCGCCTTTTTGAGATCAGCCGCCACGTTGTCGTCGACGCACGTATGTTCGCACATCAGACAGCCGATGGAATTGAGACCCGCGAACGAACCAAGGATCTTCAAGTTCTCGTGCGTCACGGGAGCATGACTGAATCGAAGATCCCGGAGTTCTGCACACTCGGTAAAGTATTGGAAGCAACTCCCCGTAATCTTCGAGTGCCCGATCGTGATGAATTTCAGCCCCTTGTTCTCACGAAAGAATCGAAGCCCTTCATCGGAATAATTGGGAGACCGATCGATCAGGAGAGCTCGCAGATTCTGTGTTCCCTCGAATGCGGCAAGGCCGGAATCAGTGACGCGAGGGTTGTTGTGAAGATACACATGAGTCAGACGAAACGGCTTGTCTGGAAGATCGGCGAGAGTGGAGATGAGTTCCGACTCGCCGTACGTGCTGTCGTCATTAATCTGCACTTCTCCTTCAATCGAAAGCACGTATTCGGCAGCCCGGCGATCGGGTAAGTTCATCGGAATTTCTTCCGATATTTCTGGCAAAGATTCAGCAGGAGCTTCACGAGAGACGCGAACGACCTCGCGACCGTTGCGTTCGATGGTGACCAGCTCCCGACGGAGAAGCTTTCCTTCTTTCGTAGCAACGACTTCGTACTGACCGGGGCGGAGTCGGAGTTCTTGAAGGCCTGCTGCAGAGATACTCATATCTTTCCCGTCGACAGCGATTCTTACCGACGGATCGCCGACATCGATCACCAACGATCCCTCCGGATAGAACAGGCGAATGACCGTGTGTCGAACATGTGTGATACCGGTCGCTTCGGTCGCCCCCATACTCGAAACCAGGATCAGAACGAGCAGGATTCCCCAGAATGCAGGCTGCTTCGGGAGAATTGCTTGAATCGGGGATGGACTGGAACCTGGCGATGCAAAGGCGAGCTGTTTCAACTGGCCTTCGTAGTGCTCCAGCAGTTCGGCGACTTCGTGAGCTGACTGAAACCGTTTCGCGGGATTCTTTTGGTGAAGCTTCCGCACGATTCCCGTCAGCCAGGGGGGCGTGTCGGGGATAATCTCTCGAATGTCGCGCGGCCTCTCATCGATGATCCGGTTCATCACCGCGATCGGTTTCGGAGCGCGAAACGGCAACCGGCCGCTACACATCACATAAAGCACACTCCCTAGCGAAAACAGATCACTGCGGGAATCCAGCTTTCGTCCAAGTGCCTGTTCTGGAGACATGTACGATGGTGTCCCGGCAATTCCGCTCTGCGTCTGACTGGCATCATCCGCAGCTCGCGCAAGACCGAAATCAGTAATTTTGACCTGTTCGGTTCCGGACTCAATCAGAATATTCCCTGGCTTGATATCGCGATGAATCAAACCGCGTTCGTGAGCCGCAGCCAGACCACGAGCGATCATCCTGCCGTATCGAAGAACGGTCTCAACTTCAAACGGTCCTGTCTCTTCATGAATTTCCTGCAGGGACTTTCCGTCGATGTACTCCATCACCAGAAACGGAATTGGGGAGTCCTCAACAGCATGAATTCCGACAACGTTTTCGTGCCGGATCGAAGCAGTCGCGCGAGCTTCCCGCAGGAACATCTTTCGGGCCGGAGATGTGGTGGCGAGTTCAGGCTTCATCACCTTAATGGCGACTGTCCGATGCAATCGATCGTCGAAGGCTTTAAATACGATCCCACAACCACCGCGGCCGAGCAGTTCCTGAATCTCGTAATGGCCCAGGCGGCCCATCGATCCGACCACGTCGGAGGGCTGCAGGAACGGGAACGTCGTTTCAGCTGATCCCGGTCCTCTTGCAGGCTCACCATCGGTGGGGGCATCCTTAACGAGATAAGTCGCCTTCATTTGCTCCAACGCAGGAACATTTAAAAACTCACCGGACCGCTCATGCTCGATCAGCAAAGCCTCGACTCGTTCCCGCAATTCGGAATCGGAGCCGCAGGCTCGACGGATGAAATCCGATCGCTGGCGGACATCGGAGATAGCAAGGGCCTCTGTGAAAATCGTCTGCTCATTCATCGTTAAGTCTTCAACGGTTCATTGCGACTAAAAGGACTGGAACCCAGTATGTACTATTGAATAGAGATCCGTCGGGAATCAAGTCACTCGTCATGACCTCGACAGCAGTCTCCTTCCCGACGAACTCCTGCGAAATTTCAACGGGTTCCAAATGCCTGCCGAAGCCCGATGCCCATCTCCAGCAATCCCTTAGAGTCGGAGTTCTGAACCAGTCTCTGCACCTGCTTCAGTTCTTCGTTCGTCATCTCTTCGCGGAAGGCTTCGATCAACAGCTGACCGATGATCTTGATCGTTCCATTCGCTACGAGGAACGGTGCTTGCAACACGCCTGATGAGCCCAGGTTCTTCACTTCGTAGATCGTGCCGCGTTCGTCGCACAGAAAGGCCAGGCGAGTTTCTCCGTAGCCGCCCGAGTTCCATTCATAGTCATAAGCCAGGTAGAAATGCCCGGGGATCGACTCGCCCGAATGGTTCGTAACGCCGCCTCGCCGCACATAGCTGAAGCCGGTCAGATCGGCTCCCATGTGGACGATTCCAATGATGTGTTTGGCATTGTTCGTTGAGTCGAGATAATCCTGAGCCCGATTAATCGCCGTTGAGGTTTGAGCCTCGCTGAAACCGGCGGTGATGAGCAGCGTGAAGAGGGCAACGGTTGCGGACAGACTGCGGTTGAGGAGCATGACGTTTGCCTTTCTGAAGTTCAGGATCGGAAGAGAGCATGAGCTGCGATCCCGAGACGCTGAACTTGAAAGACGCTGGGATCGCGAGCGTGCGAACCCCGGCCGACCAGGCCCTCAGACTGAGAGTGTTTCGCACGTCAGAAGTCAGTGCGATTTCCACGCGTCGAGTACGTCACCAATTTTCAGAAATCTTTTGAGAACCGCGAATTTCCCGTCCGAGCCAGGCTTTCGCGTACGCCCAGTGACGATCAGCCGTTCGCGGAGAGATCTCGAGGATCTCGGCGGCCTGCCGCAAAGTCAGTCCTGAAAAATAGACAAGCTGAACGAGCTCAGCCGCCTGCGGACTCACGTCGGAGAACTTCTTCAGCGCCTCGTCGAGCGCGAGCAGATCTTCGGCGGGATCCGAAAAGGAAACGGTCATCTGATCGTGGAATTCGTGGCGAACCGCATCTCCACCCCGCTTGAGCGTCTGCTTCCGACGCGCATGCTCCACGAGGATTCGGCGAATGGCGATCGCAGCCGCCCCGAAGAAATGCCCTTCGCTATTCCATTCATCACGACAATGCAGGACGAGCCGCAGATAAGCATCGTGAACCAGAGACGTCGCGTGGCGACTGTTGCCTGCGGGCTCGCGAGCAAGATACGAAGCAGCCAGCTTGCGAAGCTCATCGTAAACGTGAGGCAGCAGTTCCTCAGCCGACGACTGATCCCCCGCTTTAACGGCCTTCATCAGCTTCTCGATTTCAGGCATGGCTGCCGATCCCTTTCGTCCGTCGATCATCACGTGTCGCGCCAGCACTCCAGGCAGAAACGACTACCGTCGCTGCATCGTGTCGAGGTTCCATTGTCCCGGGTTGAAGGGCGCAGCTGTGGACTCGATCTGAGGCAGGCCGCCGACTTCGCTTTCATTATCAATAATGCGGCCGGTGCGGGAGAGGGCCTGCTGGACGATGCGACTGTCGACTTCATCCCGGTCCCACGGGCGTGCTCCGACGTCTTGTTCGACGTGGCTTTTCACCTGCTCCGCGGGAAGGACCGGCACGCCTTCGATCCAGTTCGGCGGCTTCGGGAGCGGGGTGATGTCGCCCTTGTGTTCGGGAGCGTCGTCATCCTTGTTGGTCCTGGTGATGTTCTCACGGAAGTAGACTTTCGCCTCGCCACCGTAGTTGCGGAAGAACGGACTCTTGTTTGTCGTGTCGGGGCCGTATTCGAAGACGTTGCCAATGACCGTAAGTTCGCTCGACTGCTTCGTATGATCTTTCCACTCGCTTCCGACCAGGGCATGGGCGACCGCTTTGCTGCCCGGGTTGTAGATCCAGTTGTTGATCACGGCGGCTTGAACGCCCCCCTTCGCCAGGGGATTGCGATCCTTATTGCAGGCGTAGAGGTTGTTCTGAATGATGACATGAGACGCATTGTCATGGATGAGCGTCCCTTTGGAATGCTCGCCATAGCTGTGCGTCGATTCCGAGAGCGCCTCGGCGATGATGCAGTTCGAAATGACGATATGATGCGACGTATTCCGCCGCCACTCCTGGGGAGTGGAGCCCTCGAACCGGGGCCCTGACGCCGAGAGATTCTCGTCCGTCGCCCATGTGCAGGAGCAGTGATCGATGATCACGTTCGACGCGGCGATTGTCGTAATGCCATCGACGTTCCAGCCGCTTTTCTTGGGACGATCGCCCGCTCCGGGTCGAATCCTGATGTGCGAGACGATCACATCATTCGCAGAGATCTGCAGTCCGCCGTTGACCAGCGTAATCCCCGGCGAGGGAGCCGTTTGTCCGGCCAGAGTGCAGTGAGGACTGGAGATTTGGAACGACTTGCCTCCGAGATCGATCACGCCGCCTACTTCGAAGACAATGATCCGCGGCTCCTTCGCGGTCACGGCTTCATAGAGCGACCCTTTCCCGTAAGGCTTGAGAGTCGTTACCCGAACGATGGCTCCGCCTTTGCCCCCGTCCGTGACGGCGGCGGGATTGTCGGCGGCCATCGTCGACACGGTCGAAACTGATGCCAGTACGAACAGCCACAAAATCGCACTTCGAAACAGAACCGTCCTCTGAAAGCCCGCCGTAGTCATCGTCCCGTCCCGTCAATTAAGAGTGAAGCAGCCGCCACCTGCGGCATGAGCATTCACTGTGACGAGCAGAACGCGCCGTTGCAACTGGATCTCGACAGAAGATCAGTCCGGCAAATCTCCCTGGACCCGAAGCACGGCGACTTCGTCTCCGGGATTGACGTGCGTTCTCAACCGGGCGAGCAGGCTGATGACCTCACCGGCTGCTTCGGCGCTGACCTCAACAACAACCCCCGGCCACGTGATCTGATAGAGCAGATCACCTGCGACGACCGGCTGGCCGGGCCGCACATACCAGGCGGTCAACTCTCCCTCGATCTCCGTTGCCTCGTCGACCCCCGGATTCGGCACCTGGAGTGCATGATCGTGCAACGGGCCGGAAGCGGAATTCATAACGAGGACCGTGACGGCGAATCAGTGCGAAACCTGAGCGGCCATTTCGCCTGCGTGATAGCTGGAGCGAACAAACGGACCACTGGCGACCATCGAAAAGCCCAGCAGGCGACACTGCTCGCCGAGTTCATCGAATTCTTCTGGCGGAATAAAACGCTCGACAGGCAACTGCCCGGGACCGGGCTGGAGATACTGGCCGATCGTCAGCATATCGCAGCCGACGCCGCGAAGATCGGAGGCGACTTCCAGCACCTCGTCCATTGTTTCACCAAGTCCGAGCATCAAACCGCTCTTGGTGGGCATCTTCGGAGCTTCGTCTTTCACCTGCTTCAGCAGATCGAGCGACCGCTGATAGCCAGCGTTGCGGCGAACGCGATGGTACAGTCGCGGCACCGATTCCATATTGTGATTAAACACATCCGGACGGGCCTGAATGACCGTGGAAATTGAATCGCGGTTGCCTCGGAAATCGGAGGTCAGCACTTCGACCTCGGCTCCCGTCTTTTCGCGAACCGCTTCGATACACTCGACGAAGTGCTGTGCTCCCCCGTCGGGAAGGTCATCGCGGGTGACGCAGGTGATAACGACATACTTGAGCCCGAGGCGAGCGGTCGCTTCAGCGAGCCGCTGCGGCTCATCGATCAAAACGTCTCCGGTCTTTCCCTTCGGCACGGAGCAGAAACCGCACGGACGGGTGCAGACATTGCCCAGAATCATGAAGGTCGCCGTTTTCTGCGCCCAGCACTCGGTTCGGTTCGGGCACTTGGCACTTTCACAAACCGTTTCGAGCTCCAGGTCCTCAATAATGTTCGAGGTGAACGCCATCTGCGTACTCGGAAGCGGCCGCTTCAACCACTTGGGGAGGCGGCGTTTGGGGCGTTCGGGCTCGGGGGTTACGATCGTCAATTGTTGCATGGGAGCAGACACCAATCTCTAACTGTAAGGTTCCGCAAAGCGGGCGTGCACCAGATTATAGACGTCAATGGCTCTGATGCGAAACGAGCCCGGGAATCTGCGTGCGTATTCCTCGGAATCGGCATCTGGCCGCGTTCGCAATGCTTCAATTGGACGAATTCGGAGAAGAGTTTCGGCCCAGCAGAGGGTGGCGGGTGAAAACGGTAATCTCGGTCTGATCCAACCAGCGGTTAATGAGATCCACGACCGCAGTCTTTACGGTCGGGAGGTCGATCCGCTGCATCGTTTCGGCCGCCAGCGACGACACATTTCGATCGGTGGTCAGGCGATAGCTGCGGTCAACATTAATATAAGTCGCCCCCTGAATGATCGACTTTCGGACCGCATGCCCGCTTCTCGCGAGAAGGCCGGTGCGACCGGAATGCCCAATCCCAGCCGCGTAAGACACCTGAGTTGCCAGCATCTGACCACACAGACCCTGAACAAGGCGAGCCGATTCGTCGCGAAAGGTCATCGCCGAAAGTTCGGTCTGTGCCAGGGAAAACGTCGAATAGACGGCGAGTTGTCCCGGTCCATGCTCCCACAATCCGCCGGGGCGAACCACAGGTACAGCCGTTCGCCGCAATCGAACCAAATCCGGTTCCTCGTACTCGCGACCATCGATCGCTTCGGTGCCGCTTGAGACCGCTTCCGGATGCTCACAGATCAGCATTGCGGCACGGTGCTTTTGCGTAGCCCGAACTTCTTCGGCGAAGAGTTTCTGCAGCGCCTGGGCGGACGAAAAATCGACCCTTCCGAGCAGAAACAGCTCCAGGGAACGGGGTGGGCGAAAAAATGAAGCCATTCGACAGTTAGTCAGGTTTTGAGACAAAAATGGGTAGTAACGGTCCATCATATCCCCCAAAACCCTGAAAACAAGGGGATTTTGCAACCGTGCAGCGGCACTATGGTTTCGGGGAACTCCGCCAGTTGGTGAGAAAAATCAAAGATTGGGGTTGAATATTGGAATCGGATGGTCGAAGCTCGATGAAGACAACAAATCAATAATTGCTCATTCGAGTGCATTCACATAACGCTTAATAATTATTTGTCGGCCTGCATATCTATGTGCGGGAATATCCTTTCTCAGCTAAGGAGATGTTGTCATGCTTCGGCCCACGGAGCGCCGTTCGGCGTTTACACTGATCGAGCTGCTCGTCGTGATCGCAATCATTGCGATTCTGGTCGCCCTTCTCCTTCCCGCTGTCCAGCAGGCTCGTGAGGCAGCACGCCGCTCTTCTTGCAAGAACAATCTCAAGCAGATCGGCCTGGCGCTTCACAACTACCACGACACCTTCAAAGTGTTCCCACCTGGTTACATTGGCGATTTTGGCCACTACAGCAATTCCGGCGCGGGCACGGTGGATCATCCTAAAGGCGACACCAACAATGTCGCACAGTGGAACTGGACGGCCTTCGTTGCTCCGATGATGGAACAGGGAGCCGCCTACGACTTCCTGGGAGTCAGTGAACGACACGGGGCAGCCGCCATCGACGACTGGGCCAATACCCAGTCGACGTTCCAGACCCCTGTCTCCGCCTTCCGCTGCCCGTCTGATGCCGGTCCGGATACGGGACGCGGTTTGCGACGCCCCCGCGGGGAAACGAGTACCACTCGTCGTGAAGTCGCGCTCACCAACTACGTAGCCATCAACCGGGGTGCCAACAGCACGAACGTACGGGCCCGCAAACGTCAGTCGACGGGGATTTTCTGGGTCGACAGCAAGACGCGGATGCGTGACATCACCGACGGGACCAGCAATACGCTGCTCGTCGGCGAACGTGCCTGGCAGTACAAGACGGTGCATCCGAATGACGGAAACATCGTGACGATGAATGCCAACGCTGGAAACATGTGGGTCACCCGCTCTTCCAACGATGGCAATAATGAATGCAACGGCTGCGGCTATACCGATTCTTTGGCCGTGACGGGTCTGTCGGTGAACGGGAAAGACATTCTCAACTCGATGGGCAACGTGGCCCACAATCGCATTCGCGGACGTCTGTCGTCTCTCCACGCGGGTGGAGTCCAGGTGACATTGGCGGATGGCTCGGTTCGCTTCCTGAGCGAAAACATGAGCACTACCACTCTCAGTCGCGTCGGCAATCGCCGCGACGGGAATGTGGTGGGCGAGTTTTAGTCCTCCGACTGAGCCCCCTTGGGGGTCGGATGCTTTTCAGTCGGTTCCTCTTTTTATGGAGTCATTATGTCTATTTTCAGCCAAAATCCCAATCGGAGATCAGCATTCACGTTGATCGAACTCCTCGTCGTGATTGCCATCATTGCTATTCTGGTGGCGCTGCTCCTGCCGGCCGTTCAACAGGCCCGTGAGGCGGCTCGCCGCTCTGCCTGTAAGAACAATCTCAAGCAGATCGGGCTGGCTCTCCACAACTATCACGACACCTTCAAAGTCTTCCCGCCAGGTTACATTGGTAACTTCGGGCATTACAGCCGGGCCGGAGGAACTCCCCTCGTCCATCCCAAGGGGGCAACGAATAACGTCGCACAGTGGAGCTGGACGGCATTCATTGCACCGATGGTCGAACAGGGAGCCGCTTACGATCTGCTCGGTGTCAGCGAACGACACGGTGCCGCGGCGATTGATGACTGGGCCAATACGCAGCGGACCTTCCAGACTCCGGTTGCCGTTTTCCGGTGTCCATCAGATGTTGGTCCGGATACCGGCGCTGGTCTCCGCCGAACCCGTGGCGAAACGACCACTCCGCGTCGTGAAATTGCCGTGAACAACTACGTGGGGATCAACCGCGGAGCCAACAGTCTGAACGTTCGCGCCCGCAAACGGCAGTCGAACGGGATCTTCTGGGTCGACAGTAAAACGCGGATTCGCGATATCACCGACGGAACCAGCAATACGCTGATGGTTGGTGAACGATCCTGGGAGTATAAGACGGTCCACCCGAATAACGGGAATATTATCACGGCACAGACCCGGGCCGGTAACGTCTGGGTCACTCGTTCTTCCACGGACGGGAACAATGAATGCGCCGGCTGCGGGTACTCCGATGCTCTGGCCGTTACCGGACTGTCGGTGAATCCGAAGGATATCCTGAACGGAGACGGCAATGTGGCTCACTGGCGGGTTCGCGGACGCCTGTCTTCGATGCATGATGGCGGAATCCAAGTGACGATGGCCGACGGATCGGTCCGGTTCATCAGCGAGAACATGAGCACCACGACGTTGAGCCGAATTGGTAATCGCCGCGACGGAAACGTGGTGGGTGAATTCTAATCGACGGAAGCCCCTGCAATATCGCGCGGTGTTGCGGCAATCGTTCGCAACACCGCTGCACTATGAAGGGCTTTCAGGCTTTCAGGTTTTCAGACAAAATTCCAACCCGAACATGTTTCGACTTGAACAAATGTTCGACATCGACAATCGTTGATGCTATGGACGGCTTCCTGTGGCAACCTTAACAACATAACCGTCCAGATCGATCCAATCGTAGTTCCGAGTTCTCGGATTTTCTGTGTCGGTTGTCTTGTTCAGGGAGTCTCCATGTCACCTCGCCGTCCCGAGTCCCGTGAAAGATCCGCCTTTACGCTGATCGAACTTCTCGTTGTGATCGCAATCATCGCGATCCTTGTCGCCCTCCTGCTGCCGGCGGTCCAACAGGCCCGCGAGGCGGCCCGCAGGAGTTCGTGCAAGAACAATCTCAAGCAAATCGGCCTCGCGTTGCACAACTACCACGAAACGTTCAAGGTGTTCCCGCCGGGTTACATTGGCGACTACGGCACCTATAGCGTGTCGGGAACAACAAACATTCAAACGCACCCCAAGGGGGCCACGGGAAACGTTGCTCAATGGAACTGGCTGGCATTCATCGCTCCAATGATGGAACTTTCCGCCGGATACGATGCGCTGGGCGTTGGCTCGCGACATGGTGGGGCAGCGATTGATGACTGGGCCAATACGGGCCCGATCTTCCAGTCCCCCATTTCGTCGGTTCGTTGTCCATCTGATACCGGGCCGGATGTCGGCTCGGGGCATCGCCGGCCGCGCGGGTCGACGAATACGACTCGGCGTGAAGTCACGCTGTCCAACTATATTGGAGTCAATCGTGGGGCGAACAACCAGAACGTGTGGCCCCGGAAGAATCAGGCAACCGGGATCTTCACCGTCGACAGCAAGGTCCGCATGCGCGACATCACCGACGGGACAAGTAACACGCTGATCGTCGGCGAACGGACCTGGGAGTACAAAGTGACGAACCCGTCCACGGGAGCGATCGATACGGTCAACGCCAATGCCGGCAACATGTGGGTCACTCGGTCCGCAGACGATTCCACGGACACCTCGCCCATGGCGTGCAACGGTTGCGGTTATACCGATGCTCTCGGAGTGACAGGCCTAGCGCCCAATTCGAAAGATGCCTACAACGGATCGGGGGCGCTCACTCATAATCGTGTGCGTGGCCAATTTTCGTCCCTGCACGCCGGCGGAGTCCAGTTCGTGCTGGCCGATGGTTCCGTCCGCTTTATCTCCGAGAACCTGAGTAATACGACATACAACCGACTCGGCAATCGGAAGGATGGAAACGTCGTTGGACAGTTTTAAGTAGGCCCGCCGACCGCGGACTGGTACAATCTCAGGTCGGCGATCCTTTCTGGTTTTGTGTCATCAGGCAGAGCCGCATCGTCACCGGTCCTGATCGTTGGGGCCTGCCTTTCTTGGCGCTTCTGGCATTTGTGAACAGGTTGCACATCCTATGACGAACACTTCGCTGCGAACCGGTTTTCTGACTCTTTCCCTTCTTGCCGCCGGCATGCTGGTCGGCTGCGGAGGCGGCGGTTCTGGCCCGGATCGCGTTTCGGTTTCCGGAACGGTGACTGTCGGCGGCGAACCGGTCGAAGTCGCACAGATTCAGTTCGAGCCGAAAGTGGACAAGTCGGATGTCTCCAACGCTCCCACGGCTTTTGGCTACGTAAAAAATGGGGAGTATTCGATCCCGGAGGTTACCGGCGCCATCGTGGGCGAGCACCAGGTTCGGGTTCGCATTGTTAAAACGGCGGAAGGCGAAGAGGAAGAAGAAACGGTTGTTGGCGAGTTTCGAACCTCAGCGACCGTCCAGGCCGATGGCGACCACGTCCACAATTTCGCATTCGACCCGGCCGAACTCATTCGCCCCGAAGATGAAGAGCAATAGGATCACCCTCGTGTCGAGCCGTTAAAGTCCTCCGATTTTCTCCAGACGGACCCGGCCCGAGGTGAAGACCGGCCGCCGCGACGACGATAACCAACGTAAGTGGTTTCACTTTCACAGGTTATCGTCATGCGCATTCTTCTCACACCTCGTCTGCTGCCTGCTCTCTGCCTCCTGGCTGTTCTGCCGGGTTGCACTGGATTGCGCGGCTTTCCCAGTCTTGTCTATCTCAATGCAGATACCAACAGCTATGCCCGGCCGAGCTTGATCTTCGAGCGCATCGGTCACGATGCCTCGCCCCCTCCTTCGACAGCGTATTTTGGCTGGCTGCATGGTCCCGCGACGATGACGCCGGCTCCGTCGGAGTATCAGATCGCTTCGTCGGCGATGGCAGCGTCCCCGGCGCCCGGCTCTACTTCGCCGACACCGGTTCGCCAGCCATTGAATCCGGTTCCTGAATCGGCCGTTCCCCAGAACTCGGTGGCCCCTGCACCGCCGGCTGCCCCACCCATACAGATTATTGTCCCGCCGGAGTTGACGCCGCCTCCTCTCCCGCGGGGGCAGCAGGAACAGTTTCCAAGCCCCCCGGCGGAAAGCGATGCGCGAACTCTCCCCCCGTTTGATGCCCCATCGGCTGCGGTCCCCGGTGCGACGATTGTCCAGCCAGCCGGATACGCTCGACGTCCCAGTCTGCCCGGCTCCCGCGTGCTGTTCGCACGTCCGTAGCTGCTGATTTACGGTTAAGGATCAACGCAAACACTCGGCGGCTGGTTTCGCTCTGTTTGACGCTTGAACCAACGTGCTACACTTCGCACGAACGTGTTGCGAAGTAGTCTGTTGGGAGCGGTTCGATTCACAAGAATAAATGGGTTCATCTGGCGATCGGGTTCGCCATCACCGTCGCCTGCCTGGCCTGGGCTGTGCGCGACGTGAACTGGATAGAAGTCGGCCGGCAGTTTTCAACTGCGCGTTACGAAACGATTCCGCTCTATCTGATGGCCCTGGCCGCTTTCTATGTGCTCAAAGCGATCCGCTGGCGCTGGATCCTTCTCCCATTGAAGGAGGTACCAGCCCGGCGTGCTGCGGGTCCGATGATGATCGGATTCATGGGAAATAACGTCCTGCCGGCTCGCCTGGGTGAGCTGTTTCGGGTGTTCATTCTCAGCCGACAGGAGAAGATCCCGGTGGCCGCAGTCTTCTCCAGCGTCGCCATCGAACGGGTGCTTGATCTCCTCGCAGTCCTGTCTCTGGTCGGTGTGGCCATGCTGACCGTCCAGAACCTGCCGCAGGTGTTTGTCGATCGGTTCTTTTACGTCGGCCTCGTCGCGATCGCGATGGTCGTCGTACTGATTCTGGCCGTCATCTGGATTGAACAAGCGGTTCGCCTCGCCCGGTGGATCATCGGGCATCTTCCGTTAAGCACCAGCCTGAAGCATAAGCTGACCGAACTTGTCGTGGCGGCAGCCGAAGGGACCCGGGTCTTGCGGCAAGGCCGTCTCCTGGGACTGTTGATCGTCAATTCGCTCGTCCAGTGGAGCTTCAACTGTCTCATGATCCTGATCTCCCTGTGGAGTTTCGGCGTCGAAGTCCCCTTCCCGGCCACGCTGATTCTACTGGGCGTTCTCGTCTTCGCAGTGACGATTCCCACTTCGCCCGGCTTCTTCGGGGCGATTCAGGTCGTCTTCGTCGAAACACTGAAGATCTTCGACGTCTCCGCGAACGCGGCCTTCGCCGCTTCGATCTACTATCACCTGCTGCAGTATGTCGCGGTCACGGCCATCGGCTTCTGGTATCTGGGGCGATCCGGATTCTCGCTCGAACGTCTGCAGGACGAAGCGGAACACGTGGAAGAAGAGATCGAAGGGACCGCCTGAACCGGAGCTGCCGGAGCCGTTATTGACCGATTTTCGCGGAAAATATACAGTCCGCGCAGTGCTTCGGACGGCTGGCGGGTCAACAGCAACGTTGCGGACCTGCCGCCACATTCAGGATGAGAGCGGCGCTCCATGAGTTACGGTGACGATTCCACAATGGCCCCCATGACGGCTCGCAGTCGCGGCTGGCCGTGTCTGCGACAGTTCTGCGTCTTCATGGAGAACCGCGTCGGCCGTTTGCACGAGCTGTTTCAGGTCCTGGAACGCAACGAGCTTCGCGTCATCGCGATGAGCGTGGTCGACTCGGCCGACTTCTCGACGCTTCGTCTGATGGTCGACGATGCGGACCGGGCCCGCGAGCTGTTCAAGCTGTCGAACTTCACGTGGTTCGAGAACAACGTCGTCGGCGTCTGCCTGCCGGATGATCCGCAGCCGATGGTCCGCGTCTGCCTCGCTCTCATGCAGGCGGAGCTGAATATTCAATACACGTATCCCCTGCTCTACCGTCGCGGTGGACGCGGAGCAATTGCCATCTCCGTCGATGATGTCGACATCGCCATGCAGATCCTCCGGGATCGCGGCCTGGAGATCATTACAGAAGACGATCTGAAGGACGACGACCATTACTTCTGCTGAACCGGAGTCGCCCGCCGCACGGCCGAACATGCGTCGACTCGCGATCTCTCTACTGAAGTGGAGTCTGTTCGTCGTCGTGATGATCTTCGTGATCCGCTACGGCTATCGGCAGGCTCAACAGATCGACTGGCAGACGATCCCCTGGTCGCCCGGCTGGCTGATGCTTTCCGTCGTCGTTTACTTCCTCGGCTGGATCCCGGCTGCCTGGGTCTGGGGCGAACTGATGCGGTCGGCCGGGGCGTCGATCGATTCGTATTCGCTGCTGCGGGCCCACTTTTGCGGACACATCGGTAAATACGTCCCGGGCAAAGCGCTCGCGCTGGTGATTCGAGCCGCCCTGGTTCGTGAGTTCAACATCGGCGTCGGCCTGGCGGCAATGATGGCGACCGTCGAAACACTCTTCACCATGTCGCTGGGGATGCTGCTCACCGTAGTGTTGCTGCCAGTCGTGCTCGGCACGGCCAGCCCCGATTTGATCGCGGAAGCACCGCCGCAACTCGCACCGATCTTTCAGGCTCCCTCGTGGCAGCGCTGGCTGGCGGCGGGCGTCGTGGTAATTGTCGCCGCGGCTCTGATCCCGGTCTTCTCGAAACTGCTCGCTCTGGCAGCGAAGAAACTCTCGGGAAAGTCGTCGAACGGAACGGAACCGACCCAACTGCGACTGCCGTTCAAGACAGTCGTGCTCTGGGGAATCGTTCTCGGAATCGGCTGGCTGCTGAATGGTCTGTCGCTGGGACTCGTGCTCAAGAGCATCGGCATCGGCCCGGATATCACCAATCAGCCCCTGCTCTGGACCTGTGCGGTCGCCGGGGCCACCTCGCTCGGTTTCTGGGTGCTGTTCGCTCCGGGCGGACTCGGCGTCCGCGAAGCGATTCTCGTGGGTCTACTGCAGTTGTCGCCGCAGATCGATACTTCAACCGCCGTGCTGGCCTCGGTGCTGCTGCGACTGGTGTCGTTCAGCAGCGAAGTCGTGTTCGCTCTGCTGTTGTACGCCCTTCCCCGGCGACGATTCGGCACTGCCGACGATTCAGAAGCATAGCCTCGTAAATCAGTCGGCGATCTCTTTCAGTACCTCCGCCACGGTGTTGATGGTGGCATCGAGATCTTGATCCGTATGAGCGGCTGAGATGAAGAGGGCTTCGTACTGGCTGCAGGGGAAGTAAATGCCGCGATCGAGCAGGCCGTGGAAGAACCGGGCGAAGCGTTTCGTGTCGTTCTGCGAGGAGATCGAGTAATTCTTCACCGGCTGGTCGTTGAAGAAGAGCGTCATCATGCTGCCGACGCGGGCGATCTGATGCGGGATGCCTGCGGCTTCGGCGGCGGCTTTGAACCCTGCTTCCAGTTTTGCCCCGGCTTCATCGAGTCGCGGGTACGGATCGAGTTCTTTCAGCAGTTGCAGCGTGGTGAGTCCAGCGGCCATGGCGACCGGGTTGCCGGAGAGCGTGCCGGCCTGATAGACCGGGCCTTCCGGCGAGACGCGGCTCATGATCTCGTTCTTCCCGCCGTAAGCTCCGACGGGCATGCCCCCGCCGATGATCTTGCCCATCGCGGTCAGATCCGGCGTGATGCCGAAGAGCGTCTGAGCGCCGCCGAAAGCGACACGGAAGCCGGTCATCACTTCGTCGAAGATCAGCACGGTGCCGTTGTCATCGCAAAGTCGTCGAAGCGTCTGCAGAAACTCCTGGTCAGGAACCACAGTCCCCATATTGCCGACGACCGGCTCGAGAATCACGCAGGCGATTTCGGAGCCGTACTTCTTGAACGTCTCTTCAAGCTGCTGGCAATCGTTGTATTCGACGGACAGCGTGTCTTTGGTGCAGCCTTCGGGAATGCCGGGGCTGGACGGCGTGCCGAGCGTAAGCGCTCCGCTGCCGGCCTGAACCAGCAGGCTGTCCACGTGGCCGTGATAGCAGCCGGCGAACTTGATGATGCGATCCCGTCCGGTGTACCCCCGCGCCACGCGGATGGCCGACATTGTCGCCTCCGTACCGGAGTTGACCATGCGGACTTTCTCCAGCGAAGGTACGGCTTCACAGAGGAACTCCGCCATGTCGGTTTCTGAAGCCGTCGGTGCTCCGAAGCTGGTCCCCTTCTCCAGTGCAGCCGAGATCGCTTCCATGACTTTCGGATGACGATGGCCGAGGATTTGCGGGCCCCAGGAACCGATGTAGTCGATGTACCTGTTGCCATCGAGATCGTACAGATAGGCTCCCTGGGCACGATCGATGACGACGGGATCGCCGCCGACGGCTCCGAAGGCGCGAGCGGGACTGTTGACTCCACCCGGGATGACTTTGCGGGCCCGTTCGATCTGCTGCTGACTGGCGGTACGTTTCATGGGGTGTCCTGACTGGTCTTCTCGGCAGGCGGCTCGTTGCATGTTGGCCGCGATTCCTGCTTGGTACGAACGGCAGGCAGGTGCCTGCCCTACATTTTGTGCGTTACGACTTCTCGCGGGTGGTCCACCAGCGTTCGAAGAGGAGGACGTCCATCTTCAGGTCTTCGAAGGTCTGGTACTGGGAGTTGATTTCGCTCACCATGAAGTGCGCGTATTTCTTCTTGTGGAGCAGGTTCCAGATCTCGAACATCAGTTCGCGGGAACAGTACATCGGGCGATGCTCGTCATGCCCCGGAACATAACCCGGCAGGTGGATGTGATTCAACTTGTCGAGGTGCTTGTCGAGGATGCGGGCCACGAGATCGATCACTTTATCCCGGGGGCCATCCTTCAGCGTGAACTTCCACAGGTGCTCGATATCGAGGTTGAGTCCGGGGTTCTTCTCGGCCCAGTCCCAGATCTGCTTTTCATCGAGATAATGATTCTCGACCGCGAGGCGGATCTCCGGATGCAGCGTCTTCAGCGTGGCTCCCCACTGGTCGATCATCGGCTGGTGAATGACCATCGTGCGGCAGCCGAGTTGGCGATAAAGCTCCACGGCAGCGGACACGGTCTTGTCGGTCACCTTCTTGTTCGGAAAGTGGGGCACGTACTCGAAAGGATATTCGCGAGCCGTGCTGATGATCTTCTTGACGTTCTCCAGCAGGTCGGCCGACAGATAAAACTCAGCGTATCGGAAGCCTGCTCGCCAGGCGCGTTCGAACGCCGGCGATTCGGGAGCAAACTTGGTCGCAATCTTCAGCATGAAAACTTTCTCTTTCCCTCAATGGAAAGGGGCGAACGGGATCCTTCCGCATTATGGCGACTCAGCCCGGTCGTGCAACGAGGCTGCGGCCAGTCAATCTGTCGCGGCAAGAGACGAGACTTCACGCATGGGCCACCAGGGCGACGCGAAGTTGTTCAACGAGTGCTTCCTGAACCGAGCCGGAACGATCGTGATCTGCACAGGCTGCCGAGCGAACTCCAAACAAATCGGGACGAATCCCTTCACTGAGCAGCAATTCGATCGACGCCAGAGTGAGTGAGCCGGCGAGACCGATGCGGAGGCCCGCTTCGCGACAGCGTTGGAGGAAGATGCGGAGTTCCTCCTGGGACACTGCGTCCAGAAGAGACTGTCCCGTCTTCCCCGCAGTATCGATCATCAGGCCCACGAAACCTGCGTCTCGCAGTGATTTCAGATACGAGGGCGTGATGCTGGAGAGCAACGGACGATCGGCGTAAAGGGCTGCGATCCAGCAGGGATGAGTGATCCTGGAAGCCGCGAAACGTTCCTGGATATCCGTCAATCGCTGCAGCCATTCGTTCGGCTGCTCAAGTGTCCCGGGGCCGATTTTCAGATAATCGCAGTCGTTGAGCCTGACGGGGAGAATTCGAGCCGCGGGCCATTCATCGACGTCTCCCAATGCGACGCTGACTGGCTGACTTGAGAGCTGCCGACACTTTGAGACAATCGAGTCGATCACATCAACGTCTGCCATTCCCAGCGGGCCATTTGCCGGTTCTTTGATGTCGACGATGTCGCAACCGCCCTGCACTGCGGCAGTTGCTTCGACAACGCTTCGGACACTGACAAGCAGCTCAGGCATCAGCACACTTTGATAAGAGAACGAGAAGTCGTAGAATTCCGCACGGAATCTGCAAAACTGATCGTGATGTTTTCCAGAATGTCCTTATAATCCCCGCGTCTGCCGACCTGCAAACGTCAGTCATTACGAGCAGGGAGAGCGTCGTCCAGTTGACGGTCGGCGACAATGCTTCGCCCGTTTCGCGCGAAACGGCACTACCCCGCGGCACCTTGCCGCCCAACTTCCGACGAGTTTCTATACAAATGCAACGTTCCGATCTCCGCAATATCGCCATCATCGCCCACGTCGACCATGGGAAAACCACCCTCGTCGACAGTCTGCTGAAGCAGTCGGGGCAGTTCCGCGACTCCCAGCTCGCTCAAGAGTGTATCCTCGACTCGAACGATCTGGAGCGGGAACGGGGCATTACCATTCTCGCCAAAAACATCGCCCTCAGCTACAACGGGGTGAAGATCAACATCATCGACACGCCGGGCCACGCCGATTTCGGCGGCGAAGTCGAGCGTGTTCTCAGTATGGCCGATGGAGCCCTGGTGCTCGTCGATGCCTTTGAAGGGCCACGTCCGCAGACTCGCTTCGTGCTTTCCAAGGCTCTCGAGCAGAACCTGAAGCCACTCGTAGTCATCAACAAGATCGATCGCCCGGATTGCCGTCCGGATGAAGTGCTGTCGTTCGTCTTCGACCTGCTGGTGGAACTGGGAGCCGACGACGAAACCCTCGACTTCCCGTATGTCTACGCCAGCGGTCGCAGCGGCTTCGCCACGCATGATCCCAAGGATCGCGAAGGAACGATGCAGCCCCTGCTTGACATGATCATCCAGCACATCCCCGGCCCGACCGTGGAAATGGACGAGCCGTTCAAAATGATCGCCACGACCCTCAGCTGGTCGAAGTACGTCGGCCGCATCGCCACGGGACGGGTGAAGTCGGGCAAGATCAAGACCGGCGAGAAGGTCGTCGTCATGCGAGCCGATGGGAAGCGGGAAAACGCGACCGTCGAACAGGTCGAAGTCTTCAACAACCTGGGCCGCGTGGCCGTTCCTGAAGCCACCGCCGGCGATATCGTCGCTCTGATCGGTCTGCCGGATCCGGAGATCGGCGACACGATCGCCAACCCGAGCGTCACCGAAGCACTGCCGCGAATCAAGGTCGACGAACCGACCATCTCGATGACGTTCACGATTAACAGCTCGCCGTTCGCCGGAAAGTCGGGTAAGTTCGTGACGACCCGCCACCTGCGGGATCGCCTTCAGCGGGAACTGCAGTCGAACGTGGCACTTCGTGTCGAAGAAACCGACGTGAAGGAATGCTTCCGCGTTTCCGGCCGAGGCCTGCTGCACTTGTCGATTCTGATTGAAGAAATGCGTCGCGAAGGTTACGAGCTGTCCGTCGGCAAGCCCGAAGTCATCCGCAAGGAAATCGATGGCGTCATCCACGAGCCGTTCGAACAGCTTTCCATCGATGTGCCGACCGACCTGGTCGGCGCGGTCATGGAACTCATCACGCCGCGTCGTGGTCAGATGCTCGACATGACTTCGGGGGATGCTGGTCAGTCACACCTGGAGTTTCTGATTCCTGCACGCGGCCTCATCGGTCTGCGAACCCGACTGCTCAACGCGACCCGTGGGGAAGTCGTCGTGAACCATCGCTTCGATTCGTATCGTCCGAGCGAAGGCGAACTGCCGAGCCGGGCGAACGGCGTGCTCATCTCTCAGGATTCGGGCAAGGCTTCGGCTTATGCACTGTGGAAGCTGGGCGAACGAGCTGTGATGTTCATCCCGCCGGGAACCGAGGTTTACACCGGCATGATCGTCGGCGAGAACTCTCGCGATAACGACATGGTCGTGAACCCGATTCGCGAGAAAAAGCTGACCAACGTCCGGGCGTCCGGTTCCGATGACGCCATCCTGCTGCAGCCGCCTCGCGACATGTCGCTGGAAGTGGCCCTGGAGTACATCGAACGCGACGAGTATGTCGAAGTGACGCCGGATGCGATTCGCCTGCGGAAGATCGGCCTGACCGAACAGGAACGCAAGCGTCGACCGCAGCTGGTCAACTCGTAAGCCTCAGCCGAGTCAACGGAAAACAAAAAGCCTTCTCTCGAAACTCGGGAGAAGGCTTTTTCGTTGCGTGTTTCTGTTCGCGGGAGCAACCTCAGATATTACAGCCGAAGCACCAAAGCGCTCTATTCAAAAGAGCGGGTTTCGCATTTCGATTCGCTGGGGAAGTTTTTGGGAACATCGGTGAGAGTCACCTTCCCGGTTGCTGCCCATTCGGTCCCTCGCTGCAGCGTGACTTGAAAGCCGACGCTGCTCATGGCGACGGTATCGTGTCCGAGGACGGTGTGAAACACGCGGCCCTCGCCGTACTCGAGTGTCATGAGCATCGGTTCGACCTCGCCTGATCCACGCGTTTCGGGATCGGAGTAGGCCGTGGCCAGAACGTTCAAATTACGAGCCGGCCCGCGAAGCCGATCGTAAAGTTCATCCTCGCAGTGCATCCACTTCGCAGGCAGCCCTTTCATGATCGGATGGTCTTCATCGAAGGTGGTGACGACGAATTCATGTCGCGAGCCATGGCTGCCGCCGCGGCCGGGCGTGTTGTCGCGAACGACTTCGCCATCGCGGAAGCGAATGTAGGGGCCCGATGCCTCGGTCCGTCCGCCCCAGCCCCCCAGACCAATGATCTGGTTGTACTCCGGCCATTCGGGGAAGGAGTTGTTGGCGGCATGTACGGAAACGAAACCGCCCTCGTTCTTCACATAGGCGACGAAGTCCTTCCGTGTCTGTTCGGACCAGAGCGTGCCGTTGTAATTCGAGACGACGACATCGTAGTCGGCGAAATTGGGGCGGAAACTGGACATGTCTTCGCCCTTCGGGGGAGAGGTCGCCCGATCGACATGAAAGCGTCCGGTCGACTCGAGAATGTCGATCAGGATAGGCGAGGTCACTTCCCATTTGTGATTGTTCTGGCCGTCGACCAGGAGGACGGACAGCTTATCAGCCGCGAAGGACGGGGTGACTGATCCAAGAACGAAGGACAGAATCAGGCCGAGCAACGTGCAGATTCTCATGATGGGTTTCACTCCTGTGAGGGCAAAAAAAAAGCTGCCCGCCAGGCGGACAGCTCTGTTTGAAGGGCGGGACTACTTGGCTTTGAAGCAGTACAGCCGTGATCGGTCGGCAACATACATCTTGCCGTTGGCAATGGTCGGAGTGCTGTAGATCGAGGAGTCGAACAGCTTCTCGGCCAGAACCTTCTCTTCCTTGCCAGCCTGAAGGATGACGAGGTCGCCGTCTTCATCGCCGAGGAAGACTTTACCGTCGGCTACCATCGGGGATCCCCAGATTGCAGCGAAGGCATCGTATTCCCAGTAGCGTTCGCCAGTCTTGAAATCGATGCAGTGGAGGAATCCGCTCAGGTCCGGAGCGTAGACCAGGCCATCAGCGATCGCAGCGGTTGAGATCGTGCGGCGGAAGATCAGGTCGCCTTTGCGACCGGTGATCGATCCATCGGCGTCCACGCCACCGACATGCCAGATCTGAGCCGAGTTCGGGTTCTCTTCGCCTTCCGGAGTGACAGGCGAAACATCGCCCGATTTGGTCGCATCGATGCGGTAGATGTGACCAACCCCTTCACCGTGTTCCGGGTCCTGACCGACGGCCAGGATCACGCTGTTTTCAAAGAAGACCGGAGTCGAGACGATGTTGTTTCGTGTTCCGCGTCCACCCAGTTCCCAGCGGGAATCCTTCGGGTTGAGATCAAACTTCCAGACGATGTCGCCGGACTTGCCATCGAAGGCGTACAGCCAGCCGTCTCCGCCCGGCATGTAAACCTGAGCCTGTCCGTTGATCACGCCGATGGCCGGCGAAGACCACTGACCGTGCAGGATCTGGTCGAATGGTTCGTTGCTTTCCCAGACGATCTCACCCGTGTTCTTGTTCATGCAGAGGAAGCTGGGAGAGCGGGGAGCCGGAATCTCAAGGTGAGCTTCATCGACCCCGTTGGAAGTCAGCAGGTACAGGAAGTCGCCGTGGATGACCGGGGAGCTGGTTGCCAGGTTATGCGGGAACACGCCCAGCGTTTCGATCATGTCGAAAGACCAGATGATGTCGGCATCCTGTTGTTCGCTGTCGACTTCTTCGGTGTACGGACCATCGTTTTCACCGTCGCGGAAACCTTCGAGGTCCAGGCACATCACTTCGCAGCGATTGGTGATGACCCAGACGCGATTCCCTTCGACGCAAGGCGTGGAGCAGATCCCCTGTTCCGGCCAGTCGTTAACACGTCCCTGCGGCAGCTTCTCGCGAGTCAACTGCCAGAGGAACTCACCCGTTTTGTCGTCGAAGCAGAGGACAACGCCGCGGTCGCCTTCGTGCTGGGGACGATACTCACCACCGTTGTTGGTTCCGACCAGCACACGACCATTGGCGACCACGGGGTTACCATAGGTCTGAGAGCCGAGACGGGCGGTAAAGATCAGGTTCTTGCCTTCAGCGGCATCGAGTGCCGGCTCGAAGTCGAGCGAAATCCCGGTAGTCTTGTTGACCATGTTGCGGGTCGGATCGCCGCCCCACATCGGCCAGTCGCCAGCACCAGCGCCCCCGGCGTTAGCCTGAGCGGTTTCAGCCGGCTTGGCTTCCGGTTTGGCTTCAGCCACGGCTGGCTTCGCTTCCTTCATTTCCTTTGCGGCCGTCGTTCCTGCCGGAGCAGGTGTCGATGTGGTGGCCGGGGCTGGTGTGCTCGTCTTGGCGGGAGCCGGTGTCGTGGTCGTTGCCGGGGCCGGCTTGTCGGCCGGTGGCGACACCTGAGGCACGGTCGTCAGATCGGGAACGATCATCTTCTCGACAGCATCCGGAGCCAGTGCGGGAGCAGCGGCGTCGCCCTTGGGCTCGCCAGACGGAGCGGCGTGACCGTGATCACCGTCATGAGCGTGACCATCGCCGTCGCCGTGATCGTGACCATGATCATCATCGTGACCGTGGCCGTGGTCGTCGTCGTGATCGGCCTGTTCAGCCGGCGTCTCGGGCTGAGTGGGCTCAGCACAGCCGACCACCCACACAGCGACGGAGCAACCGAGCACCGCGAAGGAGGTCTGTTGAAGAATGGTTTTCCAGGACCATTGAAGCATCTAAATATTCCTTATTTCAGAGGAAGCGGCTTGCGCTCGCTGTGTATCGATTACTCTTCGCGGAAGACCTTCACGTTGTCGAACAGCGAGTCGGCCATGGCGTAGACATAGAACCCCGGGCTTCCCTGTTCATTGGGATGCGGATCTTCGGCATCGATGGTCCACTCTTCCGGTTCCTGTTCGTCTCGCTTCCAGACCTTGCCCAGCACATGGGCTACGCCATCGCGAATCTCAACTTTGCATTTCATGGTGTACCAGACATCCGGATCGGATCGGTACTTCACTTCCTTGGCCATGCGCAGGTGGGGAGCCCAGCTCTGCACAGTGAGCTTGCCGAAGTTGCCTTTGAGAATCAGGTTGTACCGCTGCACGGTAATTCCAACGCTCGGCAGCTGACGGGCAGATTCCTTCATCAGGACGTCGGCCTGCATCGTGTAGCCGGACATCTCCGGGTAACCGATCCACATGTAGGCGGAAGGACGTCCCTTGTTGAGGGAGTTGATGAGCACGTTCTCGCCGTCGACCTGATGCGGCTTCAGCTTGAGGAACGCGTTCACCCACGTCGGCGGAACCTGAGTTCCAGTGAGGCCATCAAAGTTCCAGCTCCAGTCGCCACCCGGGAAGTACCGGACGCGGGCCGTCGTCGTCAAATCGCCCGCCTTCGCGGTGACCAGACCGGCGTGATCTTTCTTGCCACCTTCCAGGGTCAGCTTCTTGCCGTCGGCTTTGGCAACCGGGGCCAGACCTTCATCCGGGGTCAGCTCGAAATCGAGGGTCTTCAGGAAGACACCATTCTTGTCGTAAGCACGCAACTCGTATTCGACCGACCCCTTGTCGGTGACGTAGGTCTCGTACGGCATCAGGTGAATGGTCGCGATTTCGTCGCCGGCCTTTTCTTCTTTCGCCAGCGGCGGAATCGGATCGGATTCGACCTTGGCATCCTTGTCGGCGACACAGATCATCCGGTCACGAGTGCAGAAGTAAATGCGACCGTTGGCAATAGCCGGAGAAGCGTAGATCTCGTCGTAGCCAGCCGCATCCACTGCAAGCAACTGGGTGTGATAGAGCGATTCGCACTTTTCGCGGCTCGGTTTAAGGATGTGAATGTTGCCGTTCACTTCCATGACATACAGCTTGCCATCCGCCCAGACGGGTGAGCCCTTGCCCACGGTACCGAGCGAGTGATCCCACAGTTTGTCGCCGGTCTTCGAATCGAAAGCGACGAGGTTTCCGGTATCGGTCACGACATACAGAATGCCGTCCTTCACCAGCAGGCTGGCATAACCGGCCTTGATGTCGTCGACGCGCCAGACCGAGGCGGTTTCAGTAACGTCGCCTTCGCCAGTCGCCCGCAGGCACTCGACACGTCCGAACTTGATGTTGTCGACGTTGTCTTCCCCATGGGACATATAGACCAGATCGCCATCGACGACGGGCGAGGAGTTCAGTCCCCGCTTCGACATCTTGTGGCCCCAGATCGTCTTCCCGGTCCGCGCGTGAATCGCATACAGGCCTCCGTCTGGATTCCCGGCAATCATCATCCGCTGACCGTTGATCACAGTGACAACCGGCCCCGAGTAGTTGGTGTCCAGCGGAGCTCCTCCGACCTGAGACGCCCACTGGAGTGCACCCGTCTTTTTATCGAAGGCGTAATAAGTCTGCTTCGGGGGCGGAGCAGCGGTTTCACCCCAGTTGAGTCCGAAGAAGCTGACAATGACACGATCTTCATCGATGATCGGAGTCTGAGTCCGCCCCCCGTAACCGGAGATCTTGCCGTACTCTTCGAACAGCGAATGCTGCCAGAGCACTTCGCCTTCCTGGTTGTAGCATTTGAAGAGACCACTGACGGAGTGCACGTAGACGTTGCCCGTTTCCGGATCGCCGACCATGGAAGCCCAACCCACGCGGGGAGCGGGGATGTCGGTCTGGAAAACGTTGAAGACATCTTTCCAGAGGACTTCTCCGGATTCGGCGTCCCAGCAGACAACCTGTTCGCGGGCGTGAATCTTCTCTTTCGGATCGGTCACATCATCGGCCGTACGGCAGTTGAGATAGACGCGGCCGTTCATCACGATGGGCGTCGAGCGACCACCGATTTCCGAAGTCCAGAGGACGTTCTCTCCGGTCTCGAGGTCGAACCGTTCCGGCAGATTCTTTTCGCGGCTGACCCCGTTCATTTCCGGGCCACGCCAATGTGCCCAGTCATTAGCGTTCAGCGTTGTCGCGAACACCAGTAACAGGCATAACCCTGCCAGGTGTGAGAACTTCATAACTGATTCCTTTGCGTGCAAGTCAGGGAGTAATGAGGTGTGTTCAAGCAGGCTGGCTTCAATCGAATCACAGTCTTCCGTCAGCATCTGCGTCGTCAGAATGTTGCCGATTGATATGTTGATGCAGGCCTTTCGAGTGTACGCATCCGCTCCGCGGTTGTAAACGATGACGCAGCTTGCCCAGCATCACCCAACAGGCCGGACAGACCGAGTATGTCAGTCGTTCGAATCCGGGATGAGGTTCATTGTATAGAAGGCCGAACGTGGGAATAGCCCGAGGCTTTCCGCAAGATGCAATTCGTAAAGGTAAGACGTTCTCAGCTCGTCGACTTTGAGCCGCACGGTTCGTCCATCGTCGGAAACGGTGATCTTTTCAATGGCCGGGCGATAGCGACCGGAATCCGGAGTGGCATAGTCGCCTTCCCAGACTCGGGTATAACCTACGAGATCATACGTTTCGCTCCGGGCGAGCGTTTGCGCATCGACGGGTTCGAGCAGTTCAATCTCAAAGCCATCGGACAATGCGCGAACTTCGCGGATTCCGTTCGGGAAGTCGGCCTCGGGCGTCATTCGGACAATCTCGCCGGTGTTCTGCCCGCCACGCCATCCACTATCGTGGATATTGCCGATGTAGATGTTGCCATCCGGGCCAACGGTGCCGCACATCGGGCCAAGGAACACTGGAGCATCATCGGGAAGCTGTTCCGCAGACTCCGTCATCGCATAGCAGGCTCCTTGGACTTCACCGCCAACATCCTGCAGAGAGAAGCGAACGAGGAAGCGATAGTTGTATTCGCAACCGACGCCATGGCCCCGGAAGGCGTTCAATCCGGGCGACTCAATGTCGTCCGGAATGAAGAAAATTCCGTTCACACTTCGGGTCCACGGGTGTGGAATCTGAATGGCGGCTCGTTTCTCCTCTCCCTGTGCCCCCTGCAAAGCGGGAACTCCGTACTGTGCTCCCGGGACGATATGGTTGATCTCGTTGAAGCAATTCTGGACACCCTGCTGATCGCTGACGAAGACTCGCCCGCGACTGTCTGCGGCAATGCCAATTGGATAACGCAGCGCCGAGCCGATTTGAGTCGGTTCCGCATCCTTATTGAGTCGCAGGACATCCCCGCGCCAGCGAATGAGGGCCGGATCACGTTTCGGCTGTGCGTAATCACTTCCGGTCGCAACGTAGAGATTGCCTTTGTCGTCTTTCGCGAACCCGGTGACCCAGTCGTGATAGTTGTCGCTGTGCCCCCACCCATCGGCAACAAGATCGACAATGGGGTGTGACGTCTGATAGTTCTCCACTTTCAGAATGTCCGGCTTGTGGGCGATGTAGAGGGAATCGTTTTCCACATGCAGCCCGAACGGAGCAGCGAGACCAGACGCAACGACGTCCAGTTTGTCGCCGAGGCCATCGTTATCCGTATCAGTAACCGAGTAGACCTGCCCCTTCAATGAAGAGACGAGCAGCTGATTCTCTTTTGACCATGCGAAGGCGGTCGGCATCAGATTGCTGGTAAGCGGCAATCGCTCCGTCTTGAAACCGGGCGTCCCCGAGAGAACATCCGGCCGCGTTGCCACTTCGGGCTTCTCCGCGAAGGGTGTCAACACACGGTTATTGAGATCGGAGAGATAACTCAGCTCAAGACTTTGCATCGACCCGGGGCGGCTCGCAAAGGTCAGCGAGGCCGGGGACTCCGCCAACGCAATCGTCTGATCATCGGACTGGAGACGAGGCTCGCCAAGCAGAGGCCCTTCGGCCGAGTGCCGCAACCGCAGCTGATAGCCGGCGGGCACTCCACTCGCGGTCATCGCGCGGGTGAAGCCACTTTCGGTCTTTTCCTGAATCGTTCTCCAGTTCTCGTCGATGCGGACGGGGATCCGTCGACCATCGATCGGAAACCAGAGATCGTAAGTGAATTGAACACCGTCCGACAGCACCCTGTAATCGCGAAGCGAGGCGGCTCGTCCCAGCTCCAGTTGCGGTGCAATCGCGGTCGCGGAATCACCGTCGCTGGAAACCAATTCGAGATCGGAGGGCTGTTTGAAGTTCTTGACAACCGGAGCCCCCGCCAGCTTCCATAGCCAGGATTTCCCTTCGGCTTCCTGCGAGGCAAAATCGCCATAGGTCCACTCCAGTAGTCGTGCCTGATCAAGATCGAACAACAGGCTGTGTCCATTGTTCAACCCGATCGCGAACGGTCGTGGGATGAACGTCCGCTTGTCGCTTGAGTTAAGTTCGAAGACATCGCGGATGACTCGAGATGGCTCATCAGGCTGCACGACGAAGTACTGCTCAACCACCGTCGGATTCGACGGGGCTTTAAAGTCGGGGCTGTTGATGGCCTTCCAGACGACCGTGAGTTGATCGTGCACATCGTGCACCGCGAATCCCGGCTTGGCCATATTGTAGCTCGGCATTTCCATGCCGGGGACGATCCGCAGCGGAGACGAAACCCAGCGGAGGAAATACGGAGCCCGCAGGCGGCTGTCGATGCCGAGCAGATCCGACCCGCGTGTTCCAAGTGCGGTATTGCGTGGCTCATAGTCGCCGAACTTATGGCAGGCGATGCAGTTGAAGGCACGACCACCCGTCAGTTCGCGCCCGGCGAGAAGCTGCTCAGAATCTTTCAGTTCGATTGACGCCAGCTGCAGTCGGTCATCGGGAATCGGATCGGGAAGCCGGTCGTGAGAGATCAGATAGTGCAGCATCTGATCCGATTCGGTAGCACTGTGCTTGAACTTCGGCATCCGGACCGACAGCCACGGCAAACGTTTCGGTAAATCACCCCGGATTCCTTTCGCGAGCGAGTCTTCATGCATCCGATCCCCAACCGCCGTGAGATGTGGTGGGATCATGCCCTGAGACTGTCCGGCGAGCCGCTTATCCTTCTGCGAAACATCGCCGGCAACCATGGCGATGCCCGTGTTGCGATCGCGCGGATGGCATGCCAGGCAGTTTTTTTCGGTCAGCAGATCCGCACCGCGAACAAAACTCATGTCCCGGAAGTGGGCGTTCTCGTCATCGATGTTGTGGTAACTCTTCAGCCAGGCCTGAATGGCATCATCATCAGCCTGGGAGTAATGAGGGCGATGGCTGCCCGTTTTCTCCGTTGCGGGTTCCAGGCAACCGGTGCGATCGGCACGTCCGGCGAGCGAAATGTATTCTCCTGGGCCGGCCACTCCGTCAGATCCTCTGGTGAGTCCGGGAATCTCGTGACAGGCCACGCAACCGAAGCGTCCGATCAGGTCCCGGCCTCGTTCGGCGCTGGCCTCATGGTCGGAAGGCAGAGAGCTCGCAGGCGCATCCTGCTGCAACGTGGCCAGATAACTGGCGACCTGTTGGATCTCCTTCTTATCCAACGAAGACTGAGGCATGCGGTGGTGTTTGTTGAGACGAGCAGGATCTTCGAGCCAGCTAACCAACCAGGGTTGACTCCGTTTCGATCCAATACCATCAAGGCTTCCGCCTCCGAAGAGACCATCGGTGCCGAACTCCCCCACGACATGACAGGCAAGACAACCGGCGGAGCGGGTCAACAGTTCGCCCTCGTCCCG
>Ga0310345_10000276_pt1 | contig 90552 bp, 75 predicted proteins | sample HC15DNA20500_MG_FD_204667 | JGI IMG/M metagenome (GOLD analysis project Ga0310345, IMG submission 204667) | Marine microbial communities from station ALOHA, North Pacific Subtropical Gyre - HC15-DNA-20-500_MG | ecosystem: Environmental > Aquatic > Marine > Oceanic | place: Pacific Ocean: North... | reverse complement strand
TCGTCGTATCGTCTCGCATGGTGGTGGCACCTCTTCTGTCGTCTGAAATCAGTGATTGGTCTTACTAATTTCAGCAGGGGGGTGCCGCCTCCTTCAATCGCTCATACACCAGAAATGAGCGTAGCTCTCAGAGCCTACGCGTTGCGCGTTAAGTATGCGGCGCGGCGTCGGACCAACACGCTGGTTAAGCGCCGCTGCACTAAGACTTCAGCGTGAGCCGCTGACGAAGACTTCGCTGGCAACCTGCTCAGTGCCAGCGACGTTCGCCAGTGTCTGTCGGCAGGGGGCTCGATGCGACGATAGATTTCCCGGTGGCCCTTTTGAGATACGGGAGGTTATTCAATTGGATCGCGCTGTGCCGCGCGACTTGTGCCCATGACCGATCCTTCGGCCGGCGCACGTGAGCGTGCGCCGGCTTCGGCAAGGTTGCGAGGCTTAGTTAGGCCCGCGTGGCCAGCAGTTCGCCTAGGTGCTGATCAATCTGCTCCATGTAAGTGGGCGCTATGCCAAATAGGCCCAGGTGTCCGCCGATATCTTCGATGACGCGTAGTTCGCTGCCAGGCACGAGTTCCTGCTCCGCCTTGCAGTCCCGAGGCGGGAAGAACATGTCCTCGTCGATAGGCATGACGAACGTCTTCGCCTTGATCCGCTGTAGCGCAGCGCCTAGGTCGCCGCCCGTATGGCGTGATACATCACCTCGTTGCCATTTCCAGGCCATTGCCAGCAGGTCGTTGGGGTCCATCACGGTGAAGTACGGTTGCAGGAAGCCCTCAAGGAACTCGTCCATGGAGTTGAATTCGAGCGCGCGCCAGACCTCCTGTTTCCAGAACTCGGTGGAGAAACCCATCACGCCCCACATACGCGCGTGGCGGGCCAAACCCTCGGCGACTTCGGTGTTGGACTTGTATTCGCCGTCATTGAAACCCGGATCGGTCGTGATCGCTTCAGCCAAGGTGCGGGCGAACAAAAAGTCGTGTGGGGTATTCTTCGCGGTACCCGCGATGGGGGCAGCGCGGCGCACTTTGTCCGGATAACGTACCGCCCACTCGTAAGTCTGCTGCGCGCCCATCGATCCGCCGACCACAAGAGCGAGCTGTTCGATGCCGTAATGCTCTCGCAGTAACCGCTCCTGCGCGACTACGTCGTCGCCAATGCGCACGTGCGGGAATCGCGACATGAAAATGTCAGCGTTGGCACCTTCGGCGTTATGCGGGGATGTGGAAAGACCGCTTCCGATCTGATTCACTACGATAATAAAATAGTTGTCCGGGTTCAGTGCGTGCTCGGAACCGATGTAGACATCCTGGTACGCCTGATGCGTGCCGCTGTACCACGTCGGGATCAGAATGGCGTTGTCCTTTGCCGCGTTTAGTTGTCCGAAGGTAGCCACCGCGAGCTGGCAGTCGGGGATCGAGTCGCCCTCCTCTAGATCGAGTCGGCCGATACTGATGAGCTCATAGTCACCGTGGTTCTCAGCGGTATAGTATGAATTTTCAATAGCCACTTTATATTCTCCTTTCGCACTTTCTTTTAGAAATTTTGAATTTGTTGCGCGATATATGCGATTAAGTTTCGTATTACCAGTTTCCAAATATTATATTGGAGCGTAAAAAGGCCGGGTCGGCTCCCGTCTGGGAGCGAGGTTTACTCCTCTGGCGATGGCCTTGTGAGCCTTGCGCGGTCCGGTGCGCAATGCCAGAAGGTCCGCAGTGATCGGGCGCAAACCCGTGTTAGATGAGTTGTCCGATATTGCCGCAGCCATACGCATGGATAAGGTTAGGTGGCGGACCATGGGCCCGCCACCTTGTACATCATCGTGACGGAGACGTTGGGTTCATCGGCGCCATTCGGCATGTGTTTCGATAAGTTCCGAATTGGTATTGCGCCTCGTGGCGCCTCAGGCCATTTGAACGCCCTCATACTCGGCCGCGGTGAGTTTGTCGCACTCCTGGCGATACTGGCCCACGCCGCCGATGTAGGACAGCAAGCGGCCCGGCTTGCCATCCGCATTGACATTGGCGCCGGTATACCAAGAGGCCGTCTTTGCCACTAACGTCATGTTCGCGATCTCGTCATGGTGCTGCACCCAGTGCTCTTCCAGTTCGGCGCTGGGTTCGGCCACCGACTTGTCGTGAGTACGCATGTAGTTGATCAGATCTGCGATCCATTCCGTTTGCTGCTGCAGGCAGGTCGCCATATTGCATAGCGCTGCCGAAGGCGCCAGCGGGGCCCCCGTCACCATCATGTTCGGATAGCCCTCAACCATCATGCCGTAAGTGGTGCGAATATCACGTGCCCAGTCGTCCTTGAGCGTGCGCCCGTCCCGGCCGTGGATATCGATCCGTGTCAGGGCGCCGGTGCCGGCGTCGAAGCCTACGGCAAGAATGATTACATCGAGTTCGTAAATCGTGCCATCCGCCAGCTTGATGCCTTCGGGAACAATCTCCTCGATCTCGTTGTTGCGCACACAAACCGCTTCGACATTGTCGCGGTGGTAGACCTCGAGATAGCCGTTCTCGAGTGGTACGCGATGCGTGCCAAAGCCATAGTCGTCGGGCGTCGGAACCAGGGTCTCAATCAGCTTTGGATCTTTCAGGCGCTCGGACATCTTCTCACGCACGAATTCCGAGACTTCCCGGCTTGCCTGCTCATCGACGAATATCTCGGCGAAGGAAGCGAGCCACAGTTTCAAGGACCCGTCCGCATGAATTTCTTCCAGTAGCTCCCTGCGTTCCTCTTTCGAGAGGTCGTAGAAACTGTGCTCTACATCGTATTCGAACCCGCTGAACGTATGGGGCAGGGTGTCGCGCAGTTCCTCAAAGCGTGCCTTGTACCCTTTCTCGTCCCCCGGCCCGTAGCATGGGTTTTTCATCGGCAGGGTGTATTGCGGTGTGCGCACGAACACCTTCAATTCTTCTGCCTGGCTTGCAATCGACTGAATGACCTGAATTCCGGTCGCGCCGCATCCGACGACGCCGACGCGCTTACCTACCAGATCCAACGGCTCGCGCGGCCAGCGTGCTGTGTGAAAAATGCGTCCATTGAAAGTCTCCTGGCCTGGGAAACGGTTTTCGAGCGGTGCAGAAAGCATGCCGCCGCAGCCAATAAGGAACTGAGCGTCGAAGGTGGCGCCTGTGTCGGTAGTTATCAGCCAGCGGCCGCGTTCCGGATCATATGCGGCCGAGGTCACCGTGGTAGAAAAACGGAGATTCGGCCTTAGATCGAGTCGATCGGTAATGTAGTGCATCCAGCGTTCGATTTCCGGCTGGGCGGGAAAACGCTGGCTCCAGGTCCAGTCCTTGTAAAGATCCTCGTCGAATAGGTACTGATAGATGTAGGCCTCGGAGTCAAATTTAGCGCCCGGGTAGCGATTCCAGTACCAGGTGCCGCCGACATCAGTCGCGGTGTCCACGCCGAGTACGTTCAACCCCTGCTCGCGGAGTTGGTGGATCTGGTACAGTCCGGCGACGCCAGCGCCGATGACCAGGGCATCCAATACCTCGGGTTCAGTCGCCGGTGTATGTGGGAAGTCAGCTCTCTTGGCTTGAGTGGCTTGGATCATTCGATTTTACTCCTCCCCCCGGGGTGCAAGGGGGCGCACAGATAGCTATTAATAGTCGTTAGTGGAGTGCAGGAACCCGCATTCCTTTTCGTGCCCGGGCCGATAACCCCAAGGCACGATTACACTTACATGAACGCCAGCCCATGGTCTTGTACGTTCTTTGAAAAAGGTTGAACGTTCTGACGCTGCGGTATTGATTGCGTCAAACGAGTGATGGTAATCGACGGATAGTTGGCGGGTAGTTGCGCGGATACCTGGGGTCACCTGAGCTTCGTAACGGTGGCGATCGGCGTCGAGCCGTGAACGATCACATCGCGTATGGCGACGGTGTCGAGATTGGCCCCGCTCGCGGTATCAGCAAGCCGTACGCGCTCTTCTACGAGCAGCGCCTGGCGAATCTCGTCCGGCGTGGCGGTTGATGAACCGCAGCCGGCGAGCGTCAGCAAGGCCAGCGCGAGCAATCCAGACTTCATGGGAGCGGCATGCGAATCGCCAGCACGCGCCACTCACCACGCTGGCGGGTGACGGTCACCACAGAACTGCGTCTGCTTGTCTCGCCCCGGTACATCAGACCGTAATCGCTCCAGAGGCCATAGTCGCCGCTGGGCAGTGCCTTCGCCCGGTTGATCACCACGTCCTGGATGCGGATGTCGTCGAGCGAAGTGGGGCGCTTGTCGGGATCGCTCACCTTGAGCGCTTCGTCGATGAGCTTGAGACGCAGCGCCTAGCGCAATTCAATCGGTTCCGGCGCGTCGACACTACAGCCGATCAGCAGGCAGACCGCGACGGCGAGGGTTAGAAGTCGAGTGGACATGCGGTCGGAGAAGGGGCGGCGGGTTGGCGATCCTTGAAGTGGCCCTGGTAGATACGCTCGCGCATCCCCGCGCCGCAGGGCATCCCCCGCTTGGGCAGATCGACGAGCTCCGTGTCGGGCTCGTGCCAGGCGACGAGTTCGCGGTAATCGGCATCGGGGTCGTCGGATTCGAGCATCTGGAAGACACGGCCGGCGCGCAGGCGACGGAACAGTTGCTGACTGCCGTCATGTAGCTGAACCCAGACCTTGGTGGTACGCCCGCGCTGGGCACGAAAAGCCACGCGGTCGAGTTCACTTGAACCGCTGCTCGGGGTCCAGGTGACGAAAGCGGATGGGGTAAAGCCGCAACAAGCGTGAGCCGTCCTCTGTTATCGCAGCCACGCAAACGGTTTCGCCATATTGCTCGCTAGGCTGGGGATAAGCCTTCACGAGGACTCGTGCGCGAATTCGTTCTTGTCCGGTCATGGAACCCGCTTTTTACGCCGAGATGTCGAACGTCCAAGCCTGTACGAACAGAGAGCTCTCGTGCAACAGAGGAGCGGTGGCACTCGCAGGGAGCCCGCTCGTAGCAGAGCAGCACAATGCTTCCGCGATACTCGGCGAGCCGATCGAGCAAACTGGCCTGGGTCTCGAGGTAAGCGTCGCGAGATAAAGGGGTCAGACACGAAAATCCAAAATTAGATCTTTCATTGTGCAAGCAATGAATTCACTCAGCTTCAACAGACCGGACCAGTTCGATGTCTTTCTTAAGCATCTCGTTCGCCAAATCACGTAACGGAATGCCTAGAGCTGCGGCCCGCTGTCTGAGAAACGCTGTAACCTTTGTATCGAGATACAACGGCACGTTGTTCGCGCCGCCCCAGGGCGATAGAACTTACCGCGCTCGGCACGGCTCCAGTCCTTCAGCTCGGAGATATCCGACGTATCGATATCGTCGTCCGATATGGCGGCCAATCGATTAAGTTCTCGGTCGACAGGATCAGGCTTGTTGGTATTGCTTTCGCTCATGGCGTGTAGCGCGTCGCGCTGAGATGACGCGAATGACGTCATTATCTTGGTGTCCGCCGACGAGTAGTAGTCGGCCTATGCCCGACGCGCTGCGTCGATCGCAAGGTATGTGAGAAACCCCGCGCCGCCAGCGATCAGCAGTCCGATCAAGATATCCATGGCTTATAAATTCTCGAGCTGGTTGATCTTCTCTTCAATCTTAGCGTGGAGGATGCGGCAACCGCCAGCGATCGAGAACAAACCAACGGCGGCGCCCATCAGCAACGGCCACGTGGCGTCATCCCAATTACCGACAAGCCAACCGCCGATGCTGATACCGGTGACCACAAGAATGCCCAACCACAGCTTGAGGTAGGCAATCTGTTCTTTCAGTCGATCGGCAGCAGACACGGCGGCGGCTGGACGGTTAAGTGGTGCCGATCAATCCCAGCTAAGCGCCCCACCCGTCTGATACTCAATCACCCGAGTCTCAAAGAAGTTCTTCTCCTTCTTGAGGTCCATCATCTCGCTCATCCACGGGAACGGGTTTTCGGCGCCGGGATACAGCTCGGCCAGGCCGATCTGCGAGCAGCGGCGGTTGGCGATGAACTTCATGTACTCGTCGAACATGGCAGCGTTGAGGCCGAGCACGCCGCGGGGCATGGTGTCGTGGGCGTATTCGATCTCGAGGTGCATGGCTTCGTCGATCATCGCGCGAACTTCGCTCTGGAATTCTTCGGTCCAGAGGTTGGGGTTCTCGATCTTGATCTGGTTGATGACGTCGATGCCGAAGTTCAGGTGCATGGACTCGTCGCGCATGATGTACTGCATCTGCTCGGCGGTGCCGGTCATCTTGTTGCGGCGACCGAAGGACAGGTACTGCACGAAGCCGGCATAGAACCAGATGCCTTCGAAGATGACGTAGAAGGCGATGAGATCCCGCAGGAAGATCTGGTCGTTTTCGTGGGTGCCGGTCTTGAAGTCCGGATCGTTCAGGCTCTGGGTGTACTGCATTGCCCAGGCGGCCTTGTTGTGCACGCTGGGCAGCTCGCGGTACATGTTGAAGATCTCGCCCTCGTCGAGGTTGAGGCTTTCCACGATGTACTGGAAGGTATGCCCGTGCACGGCTTCCTCGAAGGCCTGGCGCAGCAGGTACTGGCGGCATTCGGGGTTGGTGAGGTGCTTGTAGACGCCGAGCACGATGTTGTTGGCGACCAGCGATTCACTGGAGGCGAAGAAGCCGAAGCCGCGCTTGAGGATCAGGCGTTCGTCGTCGGTGAGCGCGTCCGGATCGTTCCACATGGCGATGTCGGCGGACATGTTCACTTCCTGCGGCATCCAGTGGTTGGCGCAGGCGTTGAGGTACTTCTCCCAGGCCCAGGTGTACTTGAAGGGTACGAGCTGGTTGACGTCCGCACGGCAGTTGATGATGCGCTTGTCGTCCACCGAGACACGGTCGCCACCGAGCTCGACCTGCTCCAGGCCGGTAACGGCTTCGTCCGCGCCGGACTGGTTGGTCTTTTCGGCCTGCTTGTTCAGCGCGTACGGATCGGGCGAGACGCCTTCGCCGGTCGGGTTCGGGTTGGCCGTGGTCGGCTTGGGCGTGCCGGGGTTGTGGTCCTGGCGGGGGGTGTCTTCGAAGTCGAGCATGGCGTTGTCCTTGTTCGCTGAACGTTCGCTGTTACTTGCGGCGCCGGTGATGGATCACGCGGCGGCTCTTGATCGTCTGCCGGATGGCGTTGGCTCGGCGTGGCCGGCTCGCCCCGAGGGTGGGGCGAACCGGCTCGGCCGTGGCGGCCTCGGCGGCATCGGAAGCGGCGTTGTCGTTGCTGTTCGACATGGCGTTTCCCTTGTCGCTTTTGGCCTACGGCCTTATTGGCAGGCTTCGCAGTCCGGGTCGTCGATGGCGCAGGCCATCGGCGCGGTCGGCTGGGCTTCCGGCGCCGGCGTCGGCTTGGCGGCCGCACCGTTCGTTGCGCCATTGCTGGCCGAGGCGCCGGCCGGGGCCGGACGGCTTCCGCTGCCAGCGGCACCCGTCACCGAGCCGCCGGCGCCGGCACCGCCGCCGCTGCCCTGACCGCCGTTGCCGACCGCGTTCAGGCGGTGGTCGGTGACCGTGGATTTCTCCACGTGGGTCGCGCCCATGGTGCGCAGGTAGTAGGTCGTCTTCAGGCCCTTGGTCCAGGCGAACTTGTAGAGTTCGTCCAGCTTGCGGCCCGACGGCTCGGCCATGTAGAGGTTCAGGCTCTGGGCCTGATCCAGCCACTTCTGGCGACGCGAACCGGCTTCCACCAGCCAGCGCGGATCGATCTCGAAGGCGCATTTGTAGAGCACTTTGAGGTTGTCCGGAATACGGTCGATGGCCTGCACGGAGCCGTCGTAATACTTGAGGTCATTGGCCATGACCTCGTCCCAGAGGTCGAGCTGCTTGAGGTCTTCGACCAGGTACGGGTTGGCGACCGTGAACTCGCCGGACAGGTTCGATTTGACGTACAGGTTCTGATACGTCGGCTCGATCGACTGGCTCACGCCGGTGATGTTGGCGATAGTCGCGGTGGGCGCGATGGCCATGCAGTTGGAGTTACGCATGCCGACCTGGCCGATGCGCGTGCGCAGGGCTTCCCAATCCAGCGTCTGCGTCTCGTCCTGGTCCAGATATTCGGCGCCGCGGTTCTCGCGCAGGATCTTGATCGAGTCGATCGGCAGGATGCCCTGATCCCACAGGCTGCCCTTGAAGGAGCTGTAGGCGCCGCGCTCTTCCGACAGGTTGGTCGAGGCCTTGATGGCGAAATAGCTGATCTGCTCCATGGAGCGATCGGCGAACTCGACGGCCTCGCTGGATTCGTACGGCAGCTTGAGCTTGTAGAGCGCGTCCTGGAAGCCCATCAGGCCCAGGCCAACCGGGCGATGACGCAGGTTGGAGTCCCGCGCGGTCTTGACGCTGTAGTAGTTGTACTCGATGACGTTGTCGAGCATGCGCATGGCGGTGTTGATCGTGGACTCCAGCTTGGCCACGTTCAGTTCACCGTCTTCAATGTGCTGCGGCAGGTTCACCGAACCCAGGTTGCAGACCGCGATTTCCTTGCCCGGCGAGGTGTTGAGCGTGATCTCGGTGCACAGATTCGATGAATGCACGACGCCGCGATGCTGCTGCGGGCTGCGCAGGTTGCAGGGGTCCTTGAAGGTGAACCAGGGGTGGCCCGTTTCGAACAGCAGGCTCAGCATCTTGCGCCACAGGTTCACGGCCGACAGCGTCTTGAAGTTCTTGATCTCGCCGCGGGCGGCCTTTTCTTCGTAGCCCTTATAGGCTTCCTCGAAGGCGGCGCCGGTGAGGTCGTGCAGGTCCGGCACGTCGTTGGGCGAGAACAGCGTCCACTGCTCGTCGTTGAGCACGCGCTTGACGAACAGATCCGGGATCCAGTTCGCGGTGTTCATGTCGTGGCAGCGGCGACGGTCGTCGCCGGTGTTCTTGCGCAGGTCGAGGAATTCCTCGATGTCCTTGTGCCAGGTTTCCAGATAGGCGCAGACCGCGCCCTTGCGCTTGCCGCCCTGGTTCACGGCCACGGCCGTGTCGTTGACCACCTTCAGGAACGGGACGACGCCCTGGCTCTTGCCGTTGGTGCCCTTGATATGCGCGCCCATGGCACGCACCGGCGTCCAGTCGTTGCCGAGACCGCCGGCAAACTTGGACAGCATGGCGTTGTCCTGCACCGCGCCGTAGATGCCGTGCAGGTCGTCGGACACGCTGGTGAGGTAGCAGCTCGACAGCTGCGGGCGCAGCGTGCCGGAGTTGAACAGCGTGGGCGTGCTGCTCATGAAGTCGAAGCTCGACAGCAGCTTGTAGAACTCGATGGCGCGCTCTTCGCGCTCGATCTCGTTGATCGCCAGGCCCATGGCCACGCGCATGTAGAACGCCTGCGGCAGTTCGAAGCGCTTGGATTCGTAGTGGATGAAGTAGCGGTCGTAGAGCGTCTGCAGGCCGAGATAGGTGAACTGCAGGTCGCGATCGGCGATCAGCGCGTTGCCCAACTTGTCGAGGTCATACTCGAGCAGTTCGGAATCCAGCAGTTCGTGCTCCACGCCGGTGGCGATGAAGTCCTTGAAGTACTGCGGATAGCGTTCGCGCATCTCGGCGTGGGTGGCGTATTCCACCGCGCCTTCGGCGAGGAAGGTCAGGCCTTCGTGACGGATCTTGTCCATCAGCAGGCGCGCGGCGACCATGCCGTAGTTGGGCTCGGCTTCCAGGCGCTGGCGCGCGGACAGTACGAGGGCGGTCGACAGCTCGTCTTCGGAAATGCCGTCGAAGGCGTTCTTGAGCGTGTCCTTGAGGACCTGCTCGGCCGACACGCCGTCGATGCCGGCACAGGCTTCGTCGATCACGCGGCCCAGGCGGTCGCGATCCAGCGCGCGGGTGGTGCCGTCCTTGAAGGCGACGTTGATATCCGCGGTTTCGGCCGCGGCAGCGCCGGTCGCGCCCTTCTCCGCCTGCTTGGCGGCACGCTCGTGGGCGCGCTCTTCACGATAGAGCACGTACGAGCGGGCGACCTTGTGCTCGCCGGAGCGCATGAGCGCGAGCTCGACGTAGTCCTGGATGTCCTCGATATGCACCGCGCCGCCGCCGGGCAGGCTGCGCGTGACGCCCTGGACCACCTGCTGGGTGATGTCCTTGACGGTCTGGCGGATACGGCTGGAGGCCGCGCCCTGCTGGCCCTCGACGTCGATGAACGCCTTGGTGACGGCGAGCTCGATCTTGGACGCATCGAACGGCGTCACCTTGCCGTTACGACGGATGACCTTGTGGCCACCGGGCGCGGTGGCTTCGATGCTGGCGCCGTAGGCGTCTGCGGACGGCTGCTGGCTGCGCGTCTGCGCGCGCTCGGAAACCTGTGTCTGCTCCATGGCAATGCCTCGCGTAAGCGGCCCGTCGGGAGAAAGACGCACCGATTGAAAACCTGGACTCGCGACGACGCCGCCCTGGGGACAACGCCGTTGACATCGAACTCTACCCCACTAGATGCTGTGGTCAAGCACCGTTTTTATGCCCTGTCATGACTATATGTTGTGGTTGGGCGGTGAACAAGAGGTGTACAACGCTGTGGATAAACTGGGGTAGAAAATCCGCGAATCCGCATGGCACAAGGCTTCGGCGCGTTGATCACCCCATCGCCAGCGAACCGCACACTTCACCGGCCGCGGCCCAAGGGCCGACGACGCGTCTGCGCGGCGCAAACCTCGAATCATTCCGGCGCCTTCTGAATACGGCCTTGTAAAACATGGCTTTACGAGCGCATCGGTGGACGCATCGAATGACGATTATTTTTTTCATGGCTCGCCGCATTTTTGATAGCGCCGCGCCGGCACATCCGTATGGCGAACGTCATCTTCCCGGGCGACAATAAGGCCATGGAAATCATCGTAATCCGCCACGGCATCGCGCTCGACGGCGACAAGGCGCGCAATATGGGGCTGTCCGACGGCGAGCGACCGCTCACCCGCGAGGGGATGCGGCGCACCCGCGCGGCGGCCGCCGGGCTGCGTGCCACGCTCGCCGATATAGCCATCGACGACATCGTCACCAGCCCGCTGCTGCGCGCCACACAGACCGCCGAAATTCTGGCCGGCTATCTCGACGACCCGACCATCGAGGAATCCGACGCGCTGGCGCCGCCGGTCGACATGGAAACGCTGGACGCTTTTCTGCATTCGCATTTCGGCGATCGGCGGCTGCTGCTCGTCGGCCATGAGCCGGATCTGGCGACCTGGGTGTCCTGGAGCCTGACGCGTCGACGCGACCGCCTCATGGCCTTCAAAAAAGCCGGCGCGGCACTGCTCGAATTCCCCGGCCCGCCGGAAGGCGGCACCGGCACCCTGCGCTGGCTGCTCGCCGCCCGCCAGCTGCGCGCGCTGGGCTAAGCGCTACGCGGGTTCATTGATGCTCGACTGGCTGATTGTCGGTGGCGGGCTGCACGGGCATTTTGCCGCCCGGGCCATTCGTTGCGCCGCGCCGCAGGCCACGCTCGCGGTGCTCGGTGACCAGGCTCCGCTGGCGGCCTGGCAACGCCGGGCGCGCGCCTGCGGCATGCAATACCTGCGTTCCTCCAACGCGCACCATCTCGGCGTTCGTGCCGATGCCTTGCGGCGCTTCGCCGCCGGTCACGATTTCGACGCGGGCCACGAGCTCGGCTATTATCGCCGCCCCTCGCGCGACCTGTTCGAAGCCCATGCCGCGCAGGCACTGGACGCGTCCGATCGCATCGCCGGCCGTGCCGACAACCTGCAGCGCCTGGCCCGAGGCTGGCGCGTACACACTACCGACGGCCGCTGTTTCGACGCCGCCCGCGTGGTACTCGCGCTCGGCCCGAACGCGCCCTATCGCCCAGCCTGGGCCACGCGCGATTGCGCCCATGTCTACGACGAGGATTTCCATGCCACGATGCCGGCCGGCACACGTACGGCCGTGGTCGGCGGCGGGATCACCGGCGCCCAGCTCGCGCTGCGGTTGCGGGCGGCGGGCCAGGCCGTCTGCTGGGTCACGCGCGAACGACCACGACGGGCCGATTTCGATAGCGACCCCTGTTATGCCGGCCCGCGCTGTCTCGTACCGTTCCAGCGCGCCGCCATGGCCCAGCGCACGGCCCTGCTGGCGCACGCCCGGCAACCCGGCACGCTGCCGCCGGACGTGTTCGCACGCGTTACCGCGGCCCTCGCCGCTGGCGACATCACATGGCGTCGCGGCCATATCGAAGCGCGCGACGCGAACGGGCTGCGTTTTGCCGACGGCCGGCATCTGGCCGCGGAGCGCATCGTGCTTGCAACCGGGTTCGAACACCGCCCGGCGCCCGGCAGCCTGCTCGACCGCGGCATCCGCAATCTCGATCTGCGCTGCGACGACGACGGCCACGTCTTCATGAACGAGACGCTCGAAGCCGCGCCGGGCCTGCACCTGCTCGGCCGCCCGGCCAGCCTGCAACTCGGCCCGATGGCGGGCAACATCAAGGGCGCGCGACTGGCCGGCAAACGGCTGGCAGCGTTTGCACAGCCCATGGACGACGCCCCACTGGCATCAAACTCCTTAACGGCTTCTTCCACGAGGAACTCGGCGTAACTGATCGCTAGCGCTCCTCGACAATCTCCTTGATGCGATGGCGAAACGCATTCACAAGCGGGTTGGCGTGCGCGAGGAACCAATGCATAGCCACAGATCGCTCTTGGTCGTCATTCATCACGCTGTATTCGCGACGGCGGGCAATTCGATACTTGCTATCCGCGCTTGATTGCCATTCGAGCTCAAACCCCAACTCTTCCTCAATGTCTTCCCTATGAGCGTGGAGCTCTTCGTAGATCCGATCGGCGAGAGGCCCGCGCGTAAAAGTCAAAAACAGCCCAATCTCACCGCCGCTCAATGAAAAATAAACTGTGATCCAGCCGGTCGATCCTTTAGGCATCGGGATGAAAACGTGCGTAAAGCGGGTTGCGTTCGGTTTCGACTGGGTTACGTCGTCGAATACCACTCGGTCGATGAAGTCTTGCCAGAAATTCAGGTACCAGCTTTCTTCCGCATTACGCGGCTGCTTGTCGTCCTGTTCCGCTTCGTCGGCCGGGTCCTCGGTCGCAGTGAGATGATCGGACTTGAGCGTCACTACAGTCCTGCGAATGATCTCAGTTTTCGCCAGAACACGCGGTTGCACATAGCGATGCCCAGCGGAGGCTTGGTAAACCGCCGTCTCTATAAGGGCCAAAGTGAAATGAAGTGTTCCATGCGGATCCAGATATTCAGCAATCGATTCCACTTCTTCGCGTATGCCGTCGCCGCATATCAATAATAGGAAGTCCCCATGGCGCAGGCTTTTCGAGACGTTATCTACGAACGTCGCCTCGTCCAGTTCCGGCACACGCGCTCTAGTAATATCAAATAGCGCGTTACCCGCCTGGCTCGTACGGCGCGAAACCTCGCGCTGGAGATCCGCATATCCCCACCGTCGCAGCTCCTTCGCATAATCGAGAACCTGGCCGACGACTTCTCGACGCGCTTGGGGATTGCGCCAAAGCTTGGTCTCAAGCACGACGAGCTTGCCGGCAGGGGTCACGAACAGCGCGTCGATTGGCCCGACGCGCGTCCCTAACTCCATGCAGATCGGAACGAGCTCGGCGAAAGAGACGTCGATTTCTTCAATCGGCAGAATCGAAGGGTCGCTGAACAAAAGCTGTTGCAGCCAAAGTTCCGAAAAGCCACCTGCGCCGTCTGTCGCAGCCAAGGGCACGCGCTGCAGCCGCTCGGATGCCCCATCCTCAAATACAAGTCTCGGCGCCGCGAATTGAGACACAGTCCTGGTTCCTCACCTGATCAAACCACTCTAAGGTTGCCTCAACTAGTGGGACCTAGCGAACCGAGCCGAAACAGCGTGGGCGGCACATCGGTTAACGCACGAGGCGCTAGTCCATCAGCGGCGGCGCATCCTTGAGGTAGTCACGGCGCTTGTTGGTGGCTTCGCCGGTGAGCGCGAAGCCGAGCAGGTCGCCGTCTTCGTTCACGAAGCGCGCTTCGAGATTCGAACCGTCGCCCTCGACCTGCCATTCGCCGTGCTTGTCGACCGGCGGGTAGACGATCACAGGGCACACGTGGGTTTTCACGATGATCGGCAGCGTGGGGTATTTCACCGCGCCCGCGGTATCGCCCTCGCCGCCCGCGAGCGTCTTGCCGAGCGTGCGCGCGCACTGCATGAGCGGACCGACATAGGGCCGCCAGTGGCCGTCGACCTCGGCACAGTCGCCGAGCGCATAGATATGCGGGTCGCTGGTGACCAGCGTGCGGTCCACCACGATGCCCTTGTCGGTCTTCAGGCCGGCCGCCTGAGCCAACTCGACGCCGGCACGCAGGCCCACAGCCGACAGTACGGCGTCGGCATAGACGCTGTCGTCGTCATCGCGCACGACCTGAAGCCTGCCGTTGTCGTGATGCACGGCAACAGCCGCGTGGCCCAGATGCCAGTGCACCCCGGCCCGGTCGAGTTCGCGCTCGACGGCCTCGCCGCATTTCTCCGGCAGCAGCTGCGACAGCGGCCAGCCGGCCGGGTCCAGCACCGAGACTTCGTAGCCGGCGCCGACAAGGTCGTTGGCGAACTCGCAGCCGATCAGCCCGGCGCCGAGAATCGCGACATGCCTGGCGTCGCCGAGGTGGCTGCGAAAGCTGCGATAGTCGGCCAGGTTGTTGACCTTGTGCACCGCCTGGGTCGCGTCGCCGGCAAGCTTGAGCATGATCGGATCGGCGCCGAAGGCCAGCACCAGCTTGTGATACTGGAGGCTGTCGCCATTGAGCGAGAGCGTGCGCGTCTGCGGATCGATGGATTCAACCTGGCGGTGGGTATGGATCGTCGCGTCGAGCTCTTCGGCCATGGCGTCGACGTTTTTCTTAACCAGATCGTCGGGCGCGGCGTCCTTGGCATGCGCTTCGGACAGATCGGGCTTGTAGTAGCTCGCGCCGTCGTCGCGCGTGATCAGAACCAGCGGCGTTTCCTTATCGTGCTTGCGAAACTCGCGGGCGGTGCCGTAGCCGGCCAGCCCGGTGCCGACGATGATGATCGGATCCATGCAATATCCTGCGGTTGAATCGAAAACGGGCCGTTTGCACGGCCCGCGGGATGGTGGGCGCTAGTCGACTTCCATCATTTCGAAATCGTCTTTCGGGGCGCCGCAATCGGGACACGTCCAGTCGTCAGGGATGTCTTCCCACTTGGTACCCGGCTCGATGCCCTCGTCCGGCATGCCCTCGGCTTCATCGTATTCGAAACCGCAGACGATGCATTGCCACTTCTTCATTGAACGTCCCTTGACTCGTTGCGCATAACTCGAAAAACGGGCGCTGTCGTAACAGCGCCCAGTCGGTGGAGCCCAAGGCTAACAAAACCGCCTTGTCGCGGCGATCTGCAGCCGTTGCCCAGTGGCTTACGCCACGGCATCGCCGCGGGTTGCAGGCGGCGGATATTTCGCCAGCAGCCGCACCCGCTGGCCAGGCTGCAGATTGGCCTGGCGCAGATCGCCGTCGTAGTGGGCGACCACGCGCTTGTCCATCACCCGATACCAGAGCGGCGGGAAATAGGCGAGCACGATCATGCCGGCATAGCCGGTCGGCAGTTCCGGTGCTTCGTCGAAATGACGCAGCGACTGGTAGCGACGCGTCGGATGCGCGTGATGATCCGAATGGCGCTGCAGATGGAACAGCATGATGTTGGTCACGATGTGATCGTTGTTCCAGGAGTGCTCCGGCTGACAGCGCTCGTAGCGGCCGTCCTCGCGTTTCTTGCGCAGCAGGCCATAGTGCTCGGCATAGTTGACCGCTTCCAGCAGGGAGGCGCCCAGCACTGCCTGAAGAATCAGAAACGGTAGCAGCTCGATGCCGAATGCCAGCATGAGCCCGCCCCAGAGCACGGCGGTCATGCCCCAGGCCTGCAACACTTCGTTATGCACGCTCCACACGCCGCGGCCCTTGCGCGCCAGCGTGGCCTTCTCGATTTCCCAGGCCGAACGCAGGCTGCCCATGACGGTACGCGGCAGAAAAGCCCAGAAGGATTCGCCCATGCGGGCACTGGCCGGGTCTTCCGGCGTGGCCACGCGAGCGTGATGGCCGCGATTGTGCTCGACGTAAAAGTGACCGTAGGCCACCGGCGCGAGCGCGATCTTGGCGAGCCAGCTTTCCAGCCAGGTGCGCTTGTGCCCGAGCTCGTGCGCGGTGTTGATGGAAATGCCGGACAGCATGCCGATCGTGGTCGCGAAACCGAGCCATTGCCAGAAGGTCATCTCCTGGGTGCCGACGATCGCGGAGGCACCGACGAACAGGCCCATCTGCACCACCACGTACACATAGGTGGAATAACGATAGAAGGGGTCGTGCTCGAGAATCTCCATGACCCGCTCGGGCGGGTTGCTGCTGTCCTTGCCGATGAAGAAATCGAGCAGCGGCACGATCACGTAGACCATGAGCGGCCCGGCATAGATCAACGGTGTAATACCGGTAAACCAGCCGGTGAGTGCGGCAACGGCGACGATGATGATGATGCCGAAGCCCATCGGCCACAGCCAACGCTTGCGGTCGTGGGCCCGTGCTTCGGCCAGGGTCATGGTGCTCATCTTTATGCTCCTCGCTCCGGAACGTCGCAATGCGACATTGCGCAGTCGGATATTGTTTTTTACATTGTGCGCTGTAAGGGTAGCCATTAACCGACCGGTCAGTCAACTCCCTGTGCTAACGTCCCGAGAAATTCACGGTTTACGACGCATCGATGGCGCGACCGGCGGACGTCAATCCCGGCGAAACACGCAAACGCATCCATGAGGCGGCCTTTCGCCTGTTCGGGCGCTTCGGCTATGACGGGGTCTCGATGACGCGCGTGGCCACCGAGTCCGGCGTGACCAAGGCGGCCCTCTACTGGCATTTCGAGAGCAAGGAGACGCTCTACGCAGAGGCCATGCGGCATCTCGTCAATGTCTTCGAGACGCATGTCTTCGAAGCGCTGGCGCGCGAGCGCGACCCGGTGGAGCGCATTTTCGCGATGTTTTCGGGGCTGGAGCGGCTTGTCGACGACCCGCGCCTGGCCGAAGGCATCGCCGGCTTCTGGCTTCGACCCAGCACCGCCGACGTGGCCCATGCCACCGCGGTACAGGAGGATTTCGAAGCGAGCGCGGCCGAGGCGATCGAGATCGCCCTCGACGAGGCGCGCGATACCGGCGCGCTCGGCGTCGAAGGCTCGACCCACGACATGGCCCGTGCCTTCATCGCGCTCATGGAGGCGATCGTGCTGCCGCTGGGGCATCGCAGCGCGCGCGATCACCGCCGGCTGGTGCGCGTACTCGCGCATATCTTCTTTCAGGCGCACGCACGGGCACCGGAACTGGCGGCCCGCGCCGCACGACGGCTGGAAAGCCAGCCCAGCGCCTGATGCCTTTGAAACTAGACTAAGCTCAGATCGGCCGATCGAGCGCATCGCGCAAAGCCACAATAACCGGCCGCAGGAGGAACCCCATGAGTACCGCCGTTCACGATATCGCCGCCCAGTCCGAGGCCGATACCGCGCAAACCGAGCGCCTGTTCGAAGCCCAGCGCGGCCGCGCCCTGGCCCTGCGCAGTTCGACCGCGGCCGATCGCATCGAAAAGATCAAGCGCCTGCGCCAGGCGATGTTCGATCGCACCGATCAGATCTACGCCGCCTGCCACGCCGACTTCGCCAAGCCCGCGCCGGAAGTCGACATCACCGAGATCCTGCCGGTGGTCATGGAGGCGAACCACGCGATCCGCCATCTCAAGGGCTGGATGAAGCCGGAGCGCAAGCGCCCCACGCTGCTCATGTTCGGCACCTCGGCCGAAGTGCGCTACGAGCCGCGCGGCGTATGCCTGATCATTTCGCCCTGGAATTACCCGATCAACCTCAGCTTCGGGCCGCTGATCTCGGCGATTGCCGCCGGCAACACCGTGATTCTCAAGCCTTCCGAGATGACGCCGCACTGCGCGCAGCTGATGGCCGAGATCGTGGACGACGTCTTCGACGAGAACGAGGTCAGTGTTGTGCAGGGCGCGGTGGAGACCTCGCAGCATTTGCTCGGCCTGCCCTTCGACCATATCTTCTTCACCGGCTCGCCGGCGGTCGGCAAGATCGTCATGCGTGCGGCAGCCGAGCATCTGACCTCGGTCACCCTCGAGCTCGGCGGCAAGTCGCCGGTGATCGTGGACAAGACCGCGGATATCGCCAAGACGGCGCAGAACCTGGTGTGGGGCAAGTTCGCCAATAACGGGCAGACCTGTATCGCGCCGGACTATCTCTATGTGCATGCCGACGTGGCCGACGCCTTCGTCGAAGCCATGGGCAAGGCACTCAAGCGTCTGTACGGCGACCAGCAGGCGATGGCGTCGAATACCGACTACTGCCGCATCGTCAACGACCGACATCACGGCCGCGTGAAGGCGCTGATCGACGACGCCACCGAGCGCGGCGCGCGGGTGTCCACGGGCGGCTCGCCGGCCAACGACGACAACTACATCGCCCCCACCATCCTCACCGATGTGGACGCGAATTCGCGCGTGCTCGAGGAAGAGATCTTCGGCCCGGTCCTGCCGATCATCGCCTTCACCGATACCGACCGCATTCTGGCCGACATCAACGCCAAGCCGAAGCCGCTGGCCCTGTACGTGTTCGCGCGCGACAACGACTTCATCGACAAGGTGCTGGACAACACCACCGCCGGCGGCACCTGCGTGAACCATTCCATGGTGCAGTTCCTGCACGCCAACCTGCCCTTCGGTGGCGTGAACAACTCCGGCATCGGCAACTCGCATGGCCATTACGGCTTCAAGGCGTTCTCGCACGAGCGGGCCGTCGTGCGCGAGCGCTTCTCGCTGAGTTTCCTGTTTCTGCCGCCCTACAAGGGCTTCACGAAATGGTTCATCCGTTTCGCGGTCAAATACCTCAACTGATCGGGTAAGGTGTCACCGCCCGGCTGCACAGCGGCCGGGCGCCATGATTTCAAGCCCACGATTTTCGATGTCTTCGCAGGATCGCCCATGACCGCAGCCCAACGTTTTCTCTCCGCCCTCGAAACCGAGAAACCGCTCCAGATCGCCGGTGCCATCAACGCCTATTCCGCCATGCTCGCCGAGCACAGCGGCTTCAAGGCGATCTACCTGTCCGGCGGCGGCGTGGCCAACTGGTCCTACGGCCTGCCCGATCTGGGCATGACGACCATGAACGACGTGCTCGAAGACGTGCGCCGTATCACCTATGCCACCGATGTGCCGCTGCTCGTGGACATCGACACCGGCTGGGGCAGCGCCTTCAATATCGCGCGCACCGTCAAGCTGTTCGAGGGTGCGGGCGCGGCCTGCGTGCATATCGAGGACCAGGTCGCGGCCAAGCGCTGTGGCCACCGGCCGGGCAAGGAGATCATCTCCAAGGAGGAAATGGTCGAACGCGTGACCGCCGCGGCCGACGCCCGGGACGACATGCTCATCATGGCGCGCACCGATGCGCTGGCCGTGGAAGGCCTGGACGCCGCCGTCGACCGCGCGGCCGCGTGCATCGAAGCGGGCGCGGACTTCATCTTCGCCGAAGCCATGACCGACCTGGAAATGTACAAGCGCTTCACCGATCTCGGCGCGCCGGTTCTGGCCAACATCACCGAGTTCGGGTCGACCGATCTCTACACCACCGATGAACTCGCCAGCCAGGGCGTATCCATGGTGCTGTACCCGCTGTCGGCCTCGCGCGCGATGGCCAATGCCGCGCTCGACGTCTATGCCGCGATCCGCGCCGAAGGCACGCAGAAGAACGTCGTGGATCGCATGCAGACACGCAGCGAACTCTACGAACACCTCGGCTATCACGAATACGAAGACAAGCTCGACGCGCTCTTCGGCCGCGACAAGAACGGCTGATTCGCCCCGCACACGCCGGAGACCCGCCCATGTGGAAACCCATCGCCATCATTACGGCCATCGTCGCCGTCGTCATGGCCGGCATCATCTTCTGGCTTGCGCGCGACCCCGGCCAGGTCAACGCCGACCGCGCATCGGCTGCGATAGAGCAGCCGGCCGACACCGAGACCACCACCGAAGCCGGCGCCAACGCGCCGGCTTCGTCGAATGGGGCGACCGCCGCCGGTGATGCAGCCAACGCCCAGGCCGCGACGGCACCCAAAGGTTTCTGCGAACGCGATTTCGAGCAGGTCGAGGCGCGCGAGGCCGATGTGGCCGACCTGCAGGCTGCCGGCGGGCTGGTGCATATCTTCGAACGCGAAGCGCGGCTCGAAGACCCCTACGGCTGTGCCGACTTCTATCTCGCCCACGGTCTCGATGTCGACGCGGTCGACGAACGCGACGACACCGAGCCGCTGACCGGGCTGTTCTACGCCATCCAGCGCAACGACTCGAAAATGCTGCGCTTCATGATCGCGCACGACGCCGATCTGGAAAAACGGGCCGGCCCCAAGGACACGCGCGCCATGGGCTATGCCTACTACCTCGCGCTCAAGGACCAGCGCATCGATCGCAACGCCGTGATCGGCATTCTCGATGCCGAACTCACGCGCCAGGCCAGTCGCAAAAACGACGCCGCAGAGACCGCCGACGCCCAGCCCGCCAGCGGCTGACGATCCGCGCCCCGCCCGGGCGTACCCGTCTGTCGATTCGCCGCATCGCATCCGCGCGACGCGGCAACTGCCACCACGCGAATTCTCCATGAATACATGGGCTTGGGCGCCCAGATGGCCACTTGCGTTCAATTGACCACCCCCAGGGCGCGTGATAAACAACACGCTTCCGGCGACAGCCGGAATGCTACGGACTCGATCGGGGGGACCGAACGTCGAGGCGTTCGGGTCCGAAATTTTTTCGGATCTTCAGATCACGACCGATCCAATTCGGAGCATTGCTATGAAAAAGCAGATCGTCACCTTCGCTGCCGTGGCGCTGACCGCCGGCGCCGCGAGTGCCCAGGACAACCCGATCTCATCGCTGACGTCCGGCGTGAGCACGGGCTCGGCGACGCTCACGCAGTCGTTGTCGGACGGCGCGGGCGCACTGGTCGGCTCCAGCGGCGAAGCCGGCAGTGGCGCGCAGATCGCGGGTGGACAACAGTCCGGCCTGCTCGGCGGTTCCGCCTATCTCGGCGACACCCTCAGCACCGCGGTCGATGCCACCGCCAGCGGCGTCAGCGACGGCGGGCAGCTGCTGGGCAATAGCGTCTCGGTCGGCGGCGAAGCCTTGACGAACGGTGTGAACGGCGGCGGCGAAGCCCTCGGTCAGACTCTTCAGGGCGGCTCGCAGGACCTCGTGGCAGCCATCTCCTCGGGCAGCGACCAGCTCGCGAGCCTCGGCGGCAACACGCCGAGCCTGCCCGGCCTCGACGCCCTGCCAAGCCGCGACAGCCTGCCGGATTCCGACGCGCTGCCGGGCCTGCCGGGCAGCGACGCCGAAGGCATGGACGACCAGGACATGGCGATGTCCGAAGACGGCAGCATGAACGGCGAGAGCGACGCCATGGAAAACATGGGCGAAGGTGAGAGTGCCGACGCCCAGGGCGAAACCATGGCCGAGAACGATGCCATGTCCGCCGACGGCGAAGCCTCGGCTTCCACCATGGGTGACAGCGAAGGCGGCCAGACGATGGCCAGCGCCGGCATGTAACCCGGCCGTTTGGCGCGGACGCGGTGCGGCAGGCCCGCGTCCGTGCCGAATATGTTGCGAGGGCGCCCCGTCGCGGGGAGCCTTTCTTGTTTCAGACCTGCTCAGCGATAAACCCGACCGTCGCTATAACGTGGCTAGAACGTGGCTTTCACGTTGAAGAAGAAATCCGCTTCATTGCGTTCGGCAAAACCCTCGCCGTAGACATCATCGACATGGCTGGTGCCGAGACTGTCGGCAACATAGGCCGACAGTTCGAGATGGGGCAGCGGGCTCACTTCGAGCTTGAGCCCGTAGTCGCTGGCCGTGGTCGTCGGCGTGCCCCCGTTTTCGAACTCGGCGGTACCACCTTCGATGAAGGCCGCCAGCCGCACGGGTCGGGACAACACGTGCCAGCGCGGTGTTTGCACCTGAAAGCGCCCATACATGCCGGTGTCGCCAAACAGCGTGCCGGGCAGAAAGGCGCTGAGATTGTCGCTACCGCCGAGCACCCACTGCTGCTGCTCGGGCAACGTATCGTCGTCGGATAGTTGCCCTTTGCCGTGCAGCGACAGCTGCCAGTCGTGGGCAAGCGTGTAGCGGGTCGTGAAGTTTGCATCGTAGACATCGAAATCCGCGGTGCGATCTGTGGATATCAGGTTGTCGACGTGCCCGCCCAGACCGCGCTTGTAACCCGTTCCGCCACTCAGATTGAGTGGCCGACCGAACAGGCGGGCGTCCTGGGAGGCACTCACCCCGACGCGCGCGGCGCCGTAGGATTCGTCTTGAACCGACGTACCGCGTAGTGGCAGCGCGCCATCAGTGGTCAAGGCGCGGCCACCGGTGAAATCGACCGTCGAGTCCACGTACTGCAACTGCTCCTCGAGAATCAGGCGCGTGTCATCATCGGCATACAGGAACTGGTTGCCGTTGAGACGGATATCCAGAATCTCGGCCTGCTCGCGCTCGTCGGCAAAGCGCGCGTCGTTGAAGCGATCCTCGATACCGTACTCGGTGTACGAGCCTTCCAGGCTGTAGAGGCCCCAGGCGTTTACCGTGTTGTACGACAACCGGTAATTGTCGTAGTCGGTGCCGTTGCGGGGGTCGCCCAGTCCGGTGAAGGCGGTGCCGTAACCCGCATCGATCACATCGCCGTTGCCGAGCTTCGCACTGACATCCGTAAAGCCGAAGTAGCGTCCGAGGAAGCGGTTGCCGGGGTTGCCGAAAGTAGCGGTCCACTCAACCGGCTGATGATCCGGCACATCGGTCTGTTCGAGCACCAGCGTGTAGCGCTTTCGGTCGTCGGGATCCACCTCGAAGTGGGCCGAAACATTCTTGCCTGCGCGCCCGGCCTTGAGCCCGGCCAGAAGCCGCCGGCTCTCCAGATCGCTGCGCGTGATCTGCTCGGCACCCACGAGATCGACAAGGAACGGACGCAGTATCTCCGGCGCATCCACCGCGACAAGACGCCCCTCTTCCACGCGCACGTGAATCGTGTGGCCCGCGGCGGCGTAGCGCAAATTGACCAACGGATGCCCTTCCGCGGTGTAAAGCGCATTGAGAAACCGCACCGCCTGGGAGGGCGTGCGCGCCTGCGAGAGCACGTCGTCGATGCGGTCGCGCGCCAGATGCCGGTTGCCGCTGATAAACAGCCGGTAATCACCGATCTTGTACCGAATGAGCGTGTCGTCGGCGCGGGCTTCGCGCGAGCGCGTCTGTAGTACGCGCGCCTCGGCCTGCACGGGCGGTACAGGCGGGGGCAGATCGAAAGGCATGGCGTTCCTTGGCGTTGACGACCCTCGTGCCAATCCGGAACTCGAAAAACGAGACGAGAGCCTACCGCTTCATCGCCACCGGCCCAAACCAACGATAAACGGCTGCGCCCCCACCCGCGCCGGCCGGCCACCACGCAGGCTTCGCCGGCATGGCCTACGCGTAACACGCCGTATTGCGGCCAGGGCCGGTTTGCCGTAAATGTTTCTTTTCAGATTTGTGGCAAGCGTCGAATGCACGCCATTCGGGCCGCCACACACGACAGATAATAAAACAACGCGATCGCCGACATACGGCACGGGGGAGACAACCACATGGCAACGAATCGATTCGGTCGCGCGGCGCGGGCGACGCTTGTACTGCTGTGCCTGACGCTGGCACTCACCGGCTGCAAGGACGACACTGATGTTTTCCTGGGCGCACCGCAGAGTGCCCAGAGCGATGGCAGCGGCGGCTCCAACGACGAGGGCGACAGCCCCGAGACGGATCCCGACACGCCGGACGACGGCATGGGCGAGCCCACGGTGCCGGTCAGCGAAAGCCGTGCCGGGACGGTCTATCGCCAGGAAATCGATGTGGCGGATACAGGCGATACGATCGTCATCCAGCTCATGGAGCCGGCAGAGCTCGTCGAAGGCGAAAGTTATCCGCTGGTGCTGCACGGGCATGGCTATGGCGGCTCGCGCAGCGTTGCGCCGGATGACTTCCAGCAGCGGCTTCGCGACGCGGGCTACTACGTGCTCTCGATCGACCAGCGCGGTTTCGGCGAATCCTCGGGTACGGTGCGCGTGATGTCGCCCGACTTCGAGGGCCAGGACCTGATCGCGGTGCTGGACTGGGCTGAAGAGCTCGAAGGCCTGGCCCGTCGCGCCGACGGCAAGATGATGGTGGGCAGCTACGGCGGCTCCTATGGCGGCATGTATCAATGGCTGCTCGCCGGCGCCGATCCCGAAGAACGCCTGCGCGTGATCGCGCCGGACATCGCGCCTTACGATCTCACCTATTCGCTCGACCCGAACCAGGTCATCAAGAGCGGTTGGGTGCTGGCGCTGGTGGCCGCGGGCGAAGTGCCGGTGCTGGGCCTTGCCACCACGGGTGACCCCACGGTCATCGTCGACGATGTGCTCGAGCAGGTGGCACGCGCCGAGGGGCTACGCGAGGACCCGGTAATCTACGAGGCCGCCGTTCGCGGCGCGCTGACCAATCGTATTCCCGAGGCCGCGCTCAACCTGTTCCGGTATCACAGCCTGCGCTATTTCTGCGATACCGAAGCGGCCGGTCCGCAGGACGGGTTCACGATCGGCATGCCCGACCCGCGCGAGGTCGCGCCGGGCGGTCTGCATCAGATCGATGCCCTGATCACCCAGGGCTTTCGCGACACGCTGTTCAACTTCAACGAAGCGGCCAACAGCTACGATTGCCTGAAGAACCTGGGCGGCGATGTGCGCCTGCTCACCCATCAAACCGGGCATGTGCTGCCGGCCAGCCTGGGCACGGTCGGCCTCGAGGATCCGCTCGATCCCTTCTATGCCGCACTTACCCTGCCCGGCTTTCAGGACGCCGGCGGTACGCAGACCTGCGGCAGTCTCGATCTCTACGAAGTCACATTTGCCTGGTTCGAGGAAAAACTGCGTGGCGACGAGGGCGCCATCGATGCCGCACTGGGTATCGGCGACAGCATCTGCCTGAGTCTGGCCGAAGGCGATGCGATCGCCACGCAGACCAGACCATTAAGCGCGGCGGCGAGGCCTTCGATCTGGCGATGGACACCCCAGCCTTTTCCGGCGCCCTCGGTGTACTCGGCAGCGTGCTGGGTAGCGCGACGCGCGAGCCGCTGCTCCAGACCCAGTCGATCTATACGGCGCCCACCGGCGGCGCGGTCCTGGCCGGCATTCCGCGCTTGAACATCACCGTGGACCAGATCACCAATCCGGTCGGCGCGTTGCTTGGCGAAATCCTGCCCGAAAACCAGCCCGACGACTGCGCCATCGATGCGCTGGCGCTCGGCTGCGATCCGATCTATTTCTTCGCGCTGGGCAAACGCGCCGCCGGTAGCGCGCGCTGGGACCTGATCGACGATCAGCTCACGCCGCTTCGCGGTTTCGGCAGCCACGAACTGGACATGACCGGCGTGGCCGAGCGTCTGAGCGAGGGCGACGAAGTCGGCGTGCTGATCTACGGTTTTCATCCGCAGTACCCGATCAGCTTCTCGCGCGATCTGCTGGTCCCGGCCAGTTCGATCAACGGCCGTGTCGAGATTCCGATTCTCGCCCCGCAGGACATCGTCCAGACCGGCGTGTAGCGCCTGGTGGGCAGCCGGCCACCACGCCGGCTGCCCCATACGTCAGAACCGGTAACCGACGCCCACGGTATAGATGATCGGGTTGATATCGAGCTCGATATCGGCATCACCGACCGCGATGTCCTCGCCGTAACCCAGCGCGTCGAGCGTGGTGCCGAGCGCCGGGTTGCGTACCCGCACGTTCACGTCGCTGAGCTCGCCCTTGACCGTGGCGTCGCCGATATAGCGCACGTCGGCAAAGCCGAAGAAGCCCTGTTCGGGATTACCGATATCGATGCCGGCCTGCAGGACATAGCCCGGCGTGGATGACACGTCGAAGCCGGGGTCGTTGACCTGGGTGAGTACGTCGTTGGTGATTTCGGAGTCGTAGTTGTAGAGATACACCGCGCCGCCGCCGATATAGGGCCGGAAATAGGAATCCGGAAACGGGTGGTAGAGCAACGTCATCATGATCGGCAGGCTCTTCACCGAACCCAACTCGCTTCCGAGCGGCGGGATGCCGGTATCGAGCAGGCCGGTGGCGTCGTTGACCGCGCCGCCCAAATCGTTGAGCAGATCCTGCAACGCCTCCCCGCCGATGATGCCCTCGGGCACCACATTGCCGAGCCGCGCCGTTGGCGCCAGCGATTCATCCCGGAGCGTGCCCGGCTGAGCGACGAAGTTGATATCGATCGGCTTGCCGATGATGGTTTCAAACGACAGATGCCGGCCGGTGCCGGGAATGTTGTACCCCAGGGCGATGGTGCCGATGTACTGGTTGCTGATCGAGGCCTTGGCACCCTCGATACCGCCATTCTGGATCGCGAGCGTCGCCGGAAATTTCACTCCGGAAAGCTTCAGATCGGTGCTTTCGAGCCGGCCGAAATCCAGATAGCTGACGCCCGGCTTGAGATAGAGCCGGTCCTTGATATAGCGATCGTAGAACCCCGGCGACTCGATCGGCTCGCCGGTGTCCGGCACATCGGCTCTGGCGGTCTCCTCGGCGGCTTGGGCCGGCGCGAACCCTGCGATCAGCACCAGGGCCAGACCGATCGACATCGCGCGGACATAACCCGCGCGTTCATTCCCGTATCGAGGCATGCATCTCCTCCCTCGCGTGTAACCCTCTGCGTCCGTCGTCGCGGTTTTCGGCTACGCTTTCCCGAACTGTTTGGGAATTTGTAACCATTTGTTTTTGATTCGCTTTTCGCGCACAAATCCGCACGAACAACGCCGCGGAGACTAGCAACGACGGCGCCGGGAAAACATGCCTTTTCAGCTACGCGCAGGCGTGCGAACCACAGGAAACCGCGTCGCGACGGGCGTCGCGGCGGTGCAAGGAAGAGAAAAATTGGCGGCCCGAGGGCCGAAAGATCGGGCCTTTTGCGCGTTTCTGCGCAAAAACGCGCCTATGAACAACGGGTTATCCAGATAACCCGGCGCGCCTAGCGCGCCATCAGGCGCTCGCAGGCCTCGCGATACTTGGCCGCCGTGTTGTCGATCACCTGCTGCGGCAGACGCGGCCCCGGCGCGGTCTTGTCCCAGTCCAGCGTTTCCAGATAGTCGCGGACATACTGCTTGTCGAAGCTGGGCGGGCTCATGCCGGTCGCATAGTCCGATACCGGCCAGAAGCGCGAGGAATCCGGAGTCAGCACCTCGTCGATGAGCACCAGTTCGCCGGCCTTGTCGACGCCGAACTCGAACTTGGTGTCGGCAATGATGATGCCGCGCTCGCGGGCATAAGCGGCCGCACGCTTGTAGATGGACAGGGTGGCGTGGCGAATCTGCAGCGCGCGCTCGCGGCCGACGAGCTCGATCACGGCGTCGAAATCGATGGCCTCGTCGTGTTCACCGGCTTCGGCCTTGGTTGACGGCGTGAAGATCGGGTCCGGCAGCTGTTCGGCCTGCGCCAGGCCGGCCGGCAATCCGATGCCCGACACCGCGCCGCTCGCCTGATAGTCCTTCCAGCCGGAGCCGATGATGTAGCCACGCGCCACGGCCTCCACCGGCAGCGCCTCGAGGCGTTTGACCAGCATCGCGCGCGTGCCCACCTGCGCGATCTCGTCGGCAGTGAGAATATCCGCCAGCGGCATGTCGGCCCGGTGGTTGGCGATATCGCCGGCGAAGCGATCGAACCAGAAATTCGAGACCGCCGTGAGCACCACGCCCTTGCCCGGAATCGGGTCGGGCAGGATCACGTCGAACGCCGATAGCCGGTCGGTGGCCACGATCAGCAGATGGTCGTCGCCCACCGCGTAGACGTCGCGCACCTTGCCGCGCATGAGCAGCGGAATGCTGTGCAGGTCGGATTCGAAGAGCGTATCGGGCATGGAACGAGCGCTAGAGCGCGCAGCTGTGAACGTGGCGGCTGAAATTCTAGCAGTGCAACGGCCGCACCGCGGTCAGATCAGGCCGTAGCGACCGCCGCTGGCGATCACCACCACGACCAGGCCGATCACGAGATTCACCGTGGCAAAAAAGCGCAGCTGGTTCATCGCCCGGCTCGCGTCGGCAAGCGCGCCGGCACTCAACGCCACGCGCACGCGGCGCCACGGCGCGAAGAACATGTGGCCGAACAGCAGGAACATCACCCAGCCAAGCGCCTGCATGAGATGGATATAGATAGGCACGGCGCCCATGCCGCCGAGCAGGAAAATCATCGTGTTGCCGGTGACCAGCAGCACGATCATCGCGATCCAGACCCAGAGAAAGAAACGCCCCATCGCGCTCGACAGCAGCGGCAGCCGTTCCGCCAGCGGCACCGCCGAAGCGGCCGGACGGAGGATGCCGACCATGAAGAACAGCCCGCCGACCCAGATCACGGCGGCCAGCGTGTGCAACGCAATGAGATATGCCATTCAGCAAGCCTTTCGATTAGTTCATCAACGGCCACGCGAAATATCGCGACGCATGGCTCACGGGCGGGCGCCGGCGCAGCCCGATGGACTGACAGGGGTAATACCCAGAGCGTAAACTAGCGCCGCCCGCTGATCCACGGTTTTCATCATGTCTGCATCCAAGCTGTCACCGCTCATCGCGCCCTCGATTCTCGCTGCCGATCTGGCCGCCCTGGGCGACGAGTGCGAAGCCGTCATCGACGCCGGCGCGGACTGGATCCATTTCGACGTGATGGACAATCATTACGTGCCCAATCTCACCTTCGGCCCGCCGGTCTGCGCGGCCCTGGCCAAGCGCCTGAAAGCCAAGCACCCGAACGTGCCGATCGACGTGCATCTGATGGTCAAGCCGGTGGACGCGCTGATCAGCGCCTTCGCCGAGGCCGGCGCGGATTCCATCACCTTCCACCCGGAAGCCAGCGAGCACATCGACCGCAGCCTGCAGCTGGCCATCGATGCCGGCTGCAAGACGGGCCTCGTGTTCAACCCGGCCACGCCGCTGGAATATCTCAAGTACGTGCTCGACAAGATCGACATCGTGCTGATCATGTCGGTCAATCCCGGTTTTGGCGGCCAGAGCTTCATCGAGGAAGCGATCGGCAAGATCGCCGAGGCCCGCGAGATCATCGACGCATCGGGACGCGATATCCGCCTCGAGGTCGACGGCGGCATCAAGACCAGTAACATCGGCCGCGTCGCAGCGGCCGGCGCGGACACCTTCGTAGCCGGCTCGGCCATCTTCGGCCAGCCCGACTATGCGCAGGTGATCGCCGACATGCGTGCCGAACTCGGCGACTGATCGCAGCGGTGGCTCTTGTGATTCGCGTCCACGATCGTTATAACCGCGACATGGCACCACGTCGCATCCAGGGCGGCACTGCCACGAATCACATCGCAACGGACCAGGGCATGGACCCGAATCGATCGCAGCATACCGCCGCCCGTGTGCCCCACACGTGCTGGCGATGGCAGACGACAGGCTGGCGCGGCTGACAGCCCGCCCGTTGAAGTTGGCCGCGCGTGACCGTGCGGCATGCGTTTTCTGCCCGACCGATCGAGTTTTGCCATGACCTATCAAGTTGATCCCCACGCGGCCCGTGTGCCGCTGGTCGTCGAAGCCCTCGCCGATCTCGACACCCCGCTGTCGACCTATCTCAAGCTGGCCGACGCGCCCTATTCCTTCCTGCTGGAATCGGTACAGGGCGGCGAACGCTGGGGCCGCTATTCGATCATCGGCCTGCCCTGCGCGGAACGTATTCGCGTACGCGGCACCACGCTCATCCACGAGCGCGATGACGAGATCCTCCAGGAAATCGAAACCGACGATCCGCTGGCCTGGATCCAGGCGTTCAACGACGCGCGCCCGTTGCCGCGTCTGCCGGAGCTGCCGCGCCTGACCGGCGGACTGGTGGGCTATTTCGGCTACGACACCATCCGCTATATCGAGCCGCGCCTGGCCAAGGGCGCGAACAAGGATGACCCGCTCGATCTGCCGGACATCCTGCTGCTGGTGGCCGAGGAACTGGTCATCTTCGACAACCTTTCGGGCAAGCTCTATTGCGTGGCCCACCATGTCGACGGCGATGAAGACGACCGTGCGCGTGTCGAACAGCGTCTCGACGAACTGCTCGACGCACTCGAACGGCCGTTGACCGCCAGCACCACGCGCGGCGCGGCCCGCGACGAAACGGGGGCGACGCTCGACGACGACCGTTTCGTCTCCGGGCTGACCCAGGCCGGCTACGAAGACGCGGTCAAACGCATTCGCGACTACACCCAGGCCGGCGACGTGATGCAGGTGGTGCCCAGCCAGCGCCTGTCTGCGCCTTTCAATGCCGAGGCGATGTCGCTGTATCGCGCGCTGCGCAGCCTGAACCCGTCGCCCTATATGTATTACTTCAATTTCGGTGATCACCACGTCGTGGGCGCGTCACCGGAGATTCTCGTGCGGGCCATGGACGGCGAGGTCACGGTGCGACCGATCGCCGGCACGCGCAAGCGCGGCGCCAATGAAGCCGAAGACATCGCGCTCGCGCAGGATCTGCTGGACGATCCGAAAGAGATCGCCGAACACCTTATGCTCATCGACCTCGGCCGCAACGATGTCGGCCGCGTGTCGCGACCCGGCAGCGTGAAGCTGACCGAGCGCATGGCCATCGAGCGCTATTCGCACGTCATGCATATCGTGTCGAACGTCACCGGCAGGCTGCGCGATGATCTGACGCCGATGGATGCGCTGCGCGCGGCATTTCCCGCCGGCACGCTCTCCGGCGCGCCGAAGATTCGCGCAATGGAGATCATCGACGAGATCGAGACCGTAAAACGCGGCGTCTACGGCGGCGCCGTGGGCTATCTGGCCGGCAACGGCAGCATGGATCTGGCGATCGCCATTCGCACCGCCGTGCTCAAGGACGGCGAGATTCATGTGCAGGCCGGCGGCGGCATCGTGGCCGACTCGCAGCCCACGGCCGAATGGGAAGAGACCATGAACAAGGCCAAGGCGGTCATGAAGGCGGCCGCGATCGCCGAACGCGGCCTGACCGCACGCGCGAAGGCCGATACGCCGAACAACGGGGGTGACGCATGATTCTCATGCTCGACAACTACGACTCCTTCACCTACAACCTGGTGCAATATCTCGGCGAGCTCGAGGCCGAGGTGCACGTGGTGCGCAACGATCAGGTCACGGTCGAGGACATCGAACAGCTTGCGCCGGCCGGCATCGTCGTCTCGCCCGGGCCCTGCTCGCCGGACGAGGCCGGCGTGTCGATCGAGTTGATACAGCGCCTGGCCCATCGCCTGCCGATCTTCGGCGTGTGTCTGGGCCATCAGGCGCTGGGCCAGGCCTACGGCGGCCAGGTCACGCGCGCGCGCCAGGTCATGCATGGCAAGACATCGACGATCCGACACACCGGCCGCGGCGTATTCGAGAATCTCGCCGACCCGCTCACCGCGACCCGCTACCATTCGCTCATCGTCGCGCGCGACGGTCTGCCGGACGATTTCGAGATCACCGCCTGGACCGAAACGGACGACGGCGAGATGGACGAGATCATGGGCCTCATTCACACCCCAACCGGGGCCGAGGGCGTGCAGTTCCACCCCGAGTCGATCCTGTCCGAACACGGCCACGAGATGCTGCGCACCTTTCTCAAGCGCTGCGGCGAGGGCCGCCCGGCCGAGGAGAACGAGGCATGAGAGCGCTGAATGACGTCACGAGCGAAGAGAGGCTGAGCGCCGCCGGAGCGCAGCAAGCGCAGTGTATGTGCGAATACATGAGCCCTAGTCGACATTCAGGGAGCACCGCCGGCGCTCAGGATATCGAGCGCAGTAGTCATTCGGAGGTCTCACCATGATCGATCGCGAATTGATGAATCACATCGTCGCCGGCCGCGACCTCACCGCGGACCGCATGCACGACGCCATGCGCGCGATCATGACCGGCGAGGCCACCGAAGCGCAGATCGGCGGTTTTCTGATCGCCATGCGCATGAAGGGCGAAACCGTGCCCGAAATCGCCGCGGCCACTGCCGTAATGCGCGAACTGGCTACCGATGTGCCGGTGGATGCGGACCTCGCCGAGCAGCTCGTGGATACCTGCGGCACCGGCGGCGACGCGGCCGGGCTGTTCAATGTCTCCACCGCGGCTGCCTTCGCAGTCGCCGCGGCCGGCGGCCATGTCGCCAAGCACGGCAACCGCTCGGTCTCGAGTTCGTCGGGCAGCTCTGATTTGCTCGAGGCCGCCGGTGTGGCGATCAATACCTCACCGGAACAGGTCGCCGAGTGCATTCGTCGCCTGGGCGTGGGCTTCATGTTCGCGCCGGCCCACCACGGCGCGATGAAATACGCCGTGGGCCCGCGGCGGGAACTGGGCGTGCGCACCATCTTCAATATCATCGGTCCCCTCACCAACCCGGCCGGCGCGCGCAATCAGGTGATGGGCGTGTTCAACGGTCACCTGTGCGAGCCGCTGGCCGAGGTCCTGCATCGGCTGGGCAGCCGGCACGTGATGATCGTGCACGGCGAGGACGGCCTCGACGAACTGTCCATCAACGCCCCCAGCCGGGTCGCCGAACTCAAGGACGGCAAGATCGAGACCTACAAGATCGCGCCGGAGGATGTCGGCCTCGAGCGCGGCTCGCTGGACGGCCTGCGTGTCGACTCCGCCGCGCAGAGTCTGGAAATCGTGCACGAGGTGCTATCCGGCAAGCCGGGCCTGGCGCTCGACATGGTCGCCTTCAACGCGGGTGCGGCGCTGTATGTATCCGGCCATGCCGTGGATATCACCGCCGGCGTGAACAAGGCCCGCGACGTGCTGCTCAGCGGCGCGGCCGGCGAGCGCATGGCCGCACTCGCCGAACTCACCCAGACCATGACCGGCGCGAGCGGCGTCGTCCAGCCATGAACGTACGCACGACCGATACGATTCTCGATCGCATCCTTGCCCGCAAGCGCGAGGAGATCGAAGCCTTTCGCGCTGCCACGCCGGGCGCCGAACTGGCGCGCGCGGTCGCGGCCGCCGATACGCCGCGTGGCTTCGCCGACGCCTTGCGTGCCAAAGCCCCGCGGGCTGTGATCGCCGAGATCAAGAAAGCCTCGCCCAGCAAGGGCCTGATCCGCGAGGACTTCGACGTGGCCTGGCTGGCCGAGCGCTACGCCGCGGGCGGCGCGGCCTGCCTGTCGGTACTCACCGACCGCGATTTCTTTCAGGGCGACAACGACTTCCTCGCCGCCGCGCGCGGCGCATGCGGCCTGCCGGTACTGCGCAAGGACTTCATGATCGACCCGATTCAGGTCGATCAGGCGCGCGCGCTTGGGGCCGACTGTATCCTGTTGATCGCGGCCGCCCTCTCGACCGACCTCATGCAGACCCTCGCGGCCCGCGCCTTCGAACTCGGCATGGACGTACTCGCCGAAGTGCATGACGCCGACGAACTCGAGCGCACGCTCGAACTGCCCGAGCGCACAATTCTCGGTATCAACAACCGGGATCTGCGCACCTTCGACACCACGCTCGATACCAGCCTGGCCCTGCGCGCTGCTATTCCCGGCGATCGCCTGCTGGTCAGCGAAAGCGGCATTCACACGCCGGCGGATCTCGCCACGCTGGCCGACGCCGACTTCGGCGCCTTTCTCATCGGCGAGTCCTTCATGCGCGCGCCTGATCCCGGCGCCGCGCTCGCCACGCTAATCGGCTAGCAAACACCCTGGCCGACCGGCCATGTGACGCAAATTGTCAGGCGCGATTGCGGTGCAATCGTGCAGGCCGGGTATGCGTAAAATACCAAACTCATTAATTTCAAAGGCAGAGAGAACGCTGTTTATTAAAACGGCATTTTATATTTTCAGAAGCACACAATTTAATAGAACACGCTTATAGCGAGGATAATTAGTTCACGCAGGGCAATAAGTGACTTTTTTTGTCACTTGGTGGTGTTGTCTTCCCAGAAGCCGCCGATAACAACTTGGCGGACCTATCACACACACGAAGGGAGACACCCACCATGAGGGCGAAACATCTACTCGCGCTCTTGCTGCTCAGCCTGGTGCTGGCAACGGCCGGCTGTAGTGGCGACGAGGACATCACGCTGGCTCAAGGCAACGATAACGGGAGCCAGAACGGCGGCGACGATACCGACGGCGATGGCGCACCGGACGACGAGGACAACTGTCCCGCCATCGCAAACGCCGACCAGACCGATACCGACGGCGATGGCATCGGCGACGCCTGCGACAACGACGACGACGACGACGATATCGCCGACGACGTCGACAACTGTCCGCTGGTGTCGAACCCCGACCAGGCCGACTCCGACGGCGACGGCATCGGCGATGCCTGCGACGGCGACGAAGGCAACGGCGACGACGATGCCGATAACGACGGCGTCCCGGACGACGACGACAACTGCCCGACCACACCGAACCCCGATCAGGCCGACGCGGATATGGACGGCATCGGCGATGTCTGTGATCCGGGCAGCGATGTCGATCAGACGGCCTGCAGCTTCGGCGAGAACGCTCCGTACACGCCGCTGGCCAACGTCGACGGCAGCAACATCAGCATCGACAGCGGTTCGAACGGCATCTGCCTGCTGTGCGGTGTCACGACGCCCGAAAACGTCATCGACGACAACCTCGACAACGCGGCACGCATGAACACCACGGTCGGCGCGCTGGGCGGCGCAAGCTTTCTCACTGTCACCGACAGTGCAGAAACCTTTGAAGGCAACCGCCGCGTGGGCTTCGTGGTCTCGCGCCCCGACAACATCCTGACCCTGGATGTGGTGCGCAACGCCGAGATCACGCTGTTCAACGACGGCGCTGAAGTTGCCAACTCTGGCGATACCGACGTGCTCAATCTCGATCTGCTCGGCCTGATTGGCGATAACGCGCGCCAGCTGCTGCTGGTGACGGCGCCCGAGGCGTTCGACGCGATCCGCATCGACCTCAATGGCGCGGTCAACGCCGTGTCCAATCTCGATGTCTATTCGGCCTGCGTACAGAACGGCACCATTCCGGACGGCCCAGGCGATGGCAGCGGCGACGATGCCACGGCGGCGGTGACCAGCGGCCTCGGCCAGCTCACGAACGCGTTGACGAGCATCGGCGCCGACAACCCGGTCGCCGACGAGCTGAACACGGTCGTTACCGGCGTCGTGGGATCGCTCGAGGAACTCAACCTCACCGGCGAAAACACGACGATTTCGACGGCGTTGAGTAATACGCTGGCGAGCCTGCAGTCCGTGCTCAGTGGCTATGCGCCGGGCGACACGCCCGACGCGCCTTCGCCACAGGATCTCGTCGACCAGCTGCAGGACGCTCTAGCCGGTGGGATTCCGGACGAGGAAGGCGACGACAACGCCCTGGTGATGGCCCTGGCACAGTTGCAGGGCGCACTCACCGGCCTGGGTGACGGCAGTGATCCGGCGGCTGCGCTGCAGCAGGCGGTTTCGGACTTCACCGCCCAGCTGCAGTCGCTCGGCGACGGCGACGGCAGCGGCCAGTTGCAGAGCGTTCTGTCTCAGCTGATGACTGCACTCGGCCAGTTCGACCCGTCCGGCGGGGAGACCGAACTGCCCGAGCCCCTGGCAATGGTCCTGGAGAACCTGCAGGGCACCTTGCTCGGTCTGGAGCCCGGCGACACGCCGGACGCCGACTCGCTCCAGGAAGTCGTGCAGCGCATCCAGAACGCACTGAGCGGCTTCGCGCCGGGCGAAACCGGTGGCGACAACGCGCTCACGCAGGCGCTGACCACTTTCCAGTCGCAGCTTGAAGCCACCCTGTCCGGGCTGGCTGGCGGCGAACAGGACCCGGCGGCAGCACTCACCAGCGCACTCAACCAACTGCAGAGCGCATTCGAGGATGCCAGTGGCGGCAGCGTCGGCACCGACCAGCTCACCAGCGCGGTCACCAACCTGCAATCGACGCTGCAGGATCTGGCCAGCTCGGGCGATCAGCTACCCGAACCGCTGTCGGATGTGGTGTCGCAGCTGACCGGTGCCCTGAGCGATTTCGACCCGAGTGGCGGTAATACCGCTGATCTCAACAATGCGGTCGAATCCATCCAGGATGCCCTGAGCGGCTTCTCGCCCGGCGATCTGGGTGACGAATCCCCGCTTGCCGGCGCGCTGGCACAGCTGCAGAGCACCCTCGAAGGCCTGCTTGGCGGGCTGCTGGGCGGCCTGATATCAGGCGGCTCGGGTCTCGGCACGCCGTTCTAGAACGGCGACGATAAGCGTCCCGGCGGCTCTTTCCCCAAGGCCGTCGGGGCGTCCCCCCGGGAGGCGCGGGCAACCGCGCCTCTTTTTTTGTCTTTGGCCAGCCCCATGATTGACCGCAAGCCAATACAAAGCGCAACGAAACCATGAAGGCAACGATCGACTGGCAGGGCCAACTGCAGTTCTCGGGCACCGCAGACAGCGGCCATCAGCTCACCATCGACGGGCCGCCCGACATCGGCGGCGAGAATGCAGGCTTTCGCCCCATGGAGATGATTCTTCTGGGTGTGGGCGGCTGCAGCGCCATGGATGTGATGCATATCCTCAAGAAATCCCGTCAGGATGTCACCGGCTGCCGCATCGAGGTGGACGGTACCCGCGCGACCACCGACCCGAAGGTCTTCACGGATATTCATCTGCAGTTCTTCGTGGCCGGACGCGACCTCAACGAAAAGCATGTCGCCCGCGCCGTGCAGCTGTCCGCGGAGAAATACTGCTCGGCATCGATCATGCTGCAGGCCAGCGTGAATATCACCCACGACTACACCATCGAAACCGCCGGCTGATAACCCGGCCGGCGCCATGCTTGACGCCGGCGCATGGGTGCGGATACTGCGCCCCTTTAGACATCTCGGCCACGAACGAGAGCCCATCGCGCACGCCACGTTGGTGATACCCGCAGGGGTTCAGCGACCGCCTGCAGCGGCCGCGCCGACACGGGCGATGCCCGGCACGCCGTCGGCACGCAACCCGTGTGGCCGAACGCGTGAACCGAGCGACCCGTTCTCGGCCCACGCCAGAACATGCACCAGCGCGAGCGCCCGCGGCTCGATTACAGAACGCCCACACCGCATCGCGGACACGCCATGGAAAAACTGCGCCTGCACGGCTTCAACAACCTGACCAAGTCGTTGTCGTTCAATATCTACGACATCTGCCATGCGCGCACGCGCGAGCAGAAGAAGGCGTATATCGCCTATCTCGACGAAGTCTTCAACGCCGACCGGCTCACGCAGATTCTCACCGAGGTGTCCGACATCATCGGCGCCCATATCCTCAATATCGCGCGCCAGGACTACGAGCCCGAAGGCGCGAGCGTGACCATCCTGATCGCCGAGGAAGCTGCCTACGACGGCCCGACGCCGGATGCCGTGGTCGGCCATCTCGACAAGAGCCATATCACCGTGCACACCTATCCGGAGTTTCATCCGGACAACGGCATTTCCACGTTTCGCGCGGATATCGACGTCTCGACCTGCGGGCTTATCTCGCCGCTCAAAGCACTCGATCACCTGATCCACAGCTTCGAGTCCGACGTGGTGTCGATGGACTATCGCGTGCGCGGTTTCACCCGCGACGTGGACGGCGTGAAGCACTTCATCGATCACGAGATTAACTCGATCCAGGACTACATCCCGGAAGACATCCGCAACCGCTACCAGATGATCGACGTGAACGTGCTCGCCGAGCGCATCTTTCACACCAAGATGCGGCTCACCGAGTTCTCGCTCAACGACTACCTGTTCGCCGAAAAGGCGGAGGATCTCTCCGAAGCCGAGGCCGCCGAGCTCACCGACCGGATCGAGGCCGAGGTCAACGAGATCTTCTACGGTCGCAACTTCACGAGCGAGCCGGCGGGCGACGCGGACTGACACGGGCGCCGGCGAATCGGCGCATTGATTGCGTGTGCAAAGTCGTGATGTGTTCTGATCGCCTGCCCCGACCGCGACCGACCGGATAAGACACCGCCATGGAATTGCGCGCCGACCAGTTTCAGCGACAGCTCGACACCCAGCCGCTGGCGCGCTGCTATCTGCTCGCCGGCGACGAACCGCTGCAGGTGCTCGAAGCCGCCGACGCGCTGCGCGCCGCCGCGCGCGCCCAGGGTTTCGACGAGCGCGAGGTCCTGCATGCCGAACCCGGGTTCGACTGGGGTCAGCTCGCCAGCGCCGGTGCCAGTCTGTCGCTGTTCGCGGAAAAACGCATGCTCGAGGTGCATCTCACCGACAAGGGCCCCGGCAAGCCCGGCAGCGCCGCGATCAGCGACTACGCCAAGAACGCGCCCGACACCACGCTGCTGTTGATTCTGGCCACGCCACTGGCCGCGAGCGCCCGCAAGAGCGCCTGGTACAAGGCCATCGTCAAGGCCGGGGTCGCGATGTATGCCTGGCCGTTGCCGGGCAGCCGCATGGCGCAGTGGGTCGGACAACGCGCCCGCGAGAACGGGCTGACGCTAGACCGCGACGCCGTGGCCCTGCTGGCCGAACAGACCGAAGGCAACCTGCTTGCCGCCGCCCAGGAGATCGACCGGCTGGCGCTGCTGCACCCGCAGGAAACCATCGGCGCCGCCCAGATCGAGGCCGCAGCCAGTGACCATACCCGCTTCGGCATCTTCGACCTGCCGGCCAAGGCCATGGCCGGCGATACGGCCGGTGCACTGCGCACGCTCGCGCGCCTGCGCGCCGAAGGCGTGGATGCCGTGCCCATCACCTGGGCCCTGGTGCGCGAAATCCGTCTGCTCTACCAGGCCACGCTCGCCGCCCGCGCCAATCGGCTCGATGCCATGCTCGGCAAGATATTCATGCCGCCGGCACGCAAGCGCCAACTCGGCGACGCCGCCGGTCAGGCCGATCCGGCGATGCTCGCCGACCTGCTGCGCCGCGCGGCCCGGCTCGACCAGATCAACAAGGGCGCCGCCGCCGGTCGCGCCTGGGACGAACTGGTAACATTGACGCTGGGGCTTTCCGGCAAACCCGCCCGCGAGTCCACCATCATCGCCAACCGTCCCTGAATTCAAAGGATCATGAGCGCCAATCTAAGCGACCGCGACAACAACGACTCCCGCGTCGACCGCCAGATGCAGGCCATGGGCAAGCGTGCCCGCAAGGCCGCCCGCACCATGGCCGGGGCCGAGCCGGGCGCGAAGAACGCCGCGCTGTTCGCGATCGCCGAAGCACTGATCTCCAACCGCAGCGCCATCCTGTCCGCCAATGCCCGCGACATGCGCGAGGGCCGCGACGAACTGGACGACGCGCTGCTGGAACGCCTCGAACTCAACGAAAAGCGTATCGAGCAGATGGCCGAAGGGCTGCGTCAGGTCGCCGCCCTGGCCGACCCGATCGGCGGCATCACCGATCTGAACTATCGCCCGTCCGGCATTCAGGTCGGGCGCATGCGCGTGCCGCTGGGCGTGATCGGCATCATCTACGAGTCGCGCCCGAACGTGACCGCCGACGCGGCCGCGCTGTGTCTGAAGTCGGGCAACGCCGCGATCCTGCGCGGCGGCTCGGAAGCCGCGCACAGCAACCAGGCGATCGCGTCGTGCATCAGTCGCGGCCTGACCGACGCCGGCCTGCCGGGTGATGCGGTACAGGTGGTCGAGACCACCGATCGGGCCGCGGTCGGCGCGCTGCTGCGTATGCCGGATTATGTCGACGTCATCGTGCCGCGTGGCGGCAAGGGCCTGATCGAGTTCGTGTCCAAGAACGCGCAGATGCCGGTGATCAAGCATCTGGACGGCGTCTGTCACGTGTTTATCGATGAAGCCGCGGATATCGAAAAGGCCATCGCCATCGCGGTCAACGCCAAGACCCAGCGCTACGGCACCTGCAACACCATGGAAACGCTGCTGGTTGCCGAGCCCATCGCGAAAAAGGTGCTGGAACCGCTCACCCAGGATTTGCGCCAGGCCGGCGTCGAACTGCGCGGCTGCGAACGCACCCGCAAACTGCTCGGCCCGAGCGTCAAGCCCGCCAACGATTCGGACTGGGGCGAGGAATACCTGGCGCCGATTCTGGCGGTCAAAATCGTCGACGACATGGACGAGGCAATCGAACACATCGAGACCTGGGGCTCGCACCATACCGACGCGATCGTTACCGAAAACGTCACCCGCGCCCGCGCCTTTATGCGGGCGGTGGATTCCTCATCGGTAATGGTCAACGCGTCGACGCGTTTCGCCGACGGCTTCGAATACGGCCTGGGCGCCGAAATCGGCATTTCCACCGACAAGCTGCACGCCCGCGGACCGGTAGGCCTCGAAGGCCTGACCACGCTCAAGTACGTCGTCTTCGGCGACGGCCACGTGCGCTAGCTTTGCCACAGGCTCCGGGAGAATCGTTTTGAGCACGGCCCCTGTCGGTGTCCTGGGCGGCACCTTCGACCCCGTACACAACGGCCACCTGCGCTTGGCCATGGAAATGGCCACCGCGTTGAACATGGCCCATGTACGCCTGGTGCCCTGCGCGCGCCCGCCGCATCGCGGCGCGCCCACGGCCTCGCCCGGCCAACGCGCGAAATGGATCCGGGTGGCGGTGAGCACGGAACCGCGCCTGCGTCTGGATGATCGCGAACTGCTGCGCGACGGCCCGTCCTATACCGTCGATACGCTCGCCTCGATGCGCAAGGACATGCCCGACACGCCGCTGTGCCTGATCATGGGTCGTGACGTGTTCGCGAAACTGCCGCAATGGCACCAGTGGGAGCGGATCTTCGACAGCGCCCATATCGTGCTCATCGATCGACCGGATATCGATGCCACGCTCGACCCCGAGGCCAGCACAGCCCTGGCCGAGCGCGCGGTCGACGATGTCCAGGCGTTGCATGACACGCTTTGCGGCCACATATACACCTATACGCCGCCGCCGCTTGCCATTTCGGCAAGCTATATCCGCCAGCTGCTCGCCGAGAACCAGAGTCCGCGCTATCTCTTGCCGACGGCGGTGCTCGACGACATCATGGATGCAGGCGTCTATCAGCCCCAACCGGCCACGGCCGCGACTCAATGAACCTACAAGACAAACCCGACAACGCGAAGACGATCGATCCGCAGACCCGCAAGCTGCTCGATCTCGCCATCGAGGCGGTCGACGAGCTCAAGGGCGAATCCGTGCAGGTACTGGACGTCGCCGACCTGACGACCATCGCCGATCACATGGTGATCTGCAGTGGCCGCTCGGCGCGCCACGTCAAGCGTCTTGGCGAGACCGTCATCGCCCACGCCAAGGACGCCGGCATCCAGCCGCGCGTGGAGGGCCTGAACCAGGCCGAGTGGGTGCTCATCGATCTCAACGGCGTTGTGGTGCACATCATGCAGCCGGTGACGCGCGCCTACTACCAGCTCGAAAAGCTGTGGGACATGGACGCGGCCACCGGCGAGACCCCGACCGCACACTAGCCGGCCCGGCCCTGATGCGTATTCGCCTGCTGGCGGTCGGCCGGCGCATGCCGGCTTGGGTGGACACCGCCTACAACGACTACGCACGGCGCCTGCCGCATGAATGCCGGCTCGATCTGACCGAGATCGCGCCGGGAAACCGTAAAGGCAAGGGCAAGAACAATACCGCCGACCGCGCGATCGCCGACGAGGACCGGCGTATCTGCGACAGCCTCGACGGCGACCTGGACGTCATCGCGCTCTCGGTCGACGGCAAACCCTGGTCCACCGAGCAACTCGCCGCCCGGATGCGCGAATGGATGGCCGACGGCCGCGATCGCGCCCTGCTGGTGGGCGGGCCGGAAGGGCTCGGCCCGAACAGTCTGGCACGGGCCAACCGGCGCTGGTCTTTGTCTCCGCTGACCCTGCCGCATCCGCTGGTACGCGTGATTCTGGCCGAACAGTTGTTCCGCGCGCACAGCATTCTCACCGGCCATCCCTACCACCGCGGCTGAGTCGAAACGCTGCACCATGACCATGCACGGTGCTTGCAGGCACAACGTGCTACGCAGACAATCGAAGTCATGGCACTGAATCAAAAAATATTGTCGGCCGCGACCGCCGTGCGGGACACGCGCCGATGAGCGCCTCGAGCATGGCCATACCGCGCACCGAGGAGCCGCGCATCGAGATACTCGTCAACGTATCCACCGGCGAGACGCGGGCCGCGCATCTGGAGAACGGCGTACTCCAGGAGATTCACGTGCAGCGCGACGCCACCGGTAGCGTCGTCGGCAATATCTATCTCGGCAAGGTTCAGCGTGTGCTGGCCGGCATGCAGGCCGCCTTCGTGGACATCGGCCTGCAACGGGCTGCCTTTCTGCAGATATCCGACATGGTGCGCCGACCGGCCGAGACACAGGATGTCGCGCCGCGCATTCAGAACCGTCTCAGCCAGGGCGATCGCGTACTGGTCCAGGTCTCCAAGGACGCGATGAGCACCAAGGGCGCGCGCCTGACCACGGACCTGGCGATTCCGTCGCGTTTTCTCGTCTACATGCCCTATAACCCGCGCATCGGCGTCTCCGCGCGTATCGAGAACGAGGCCGAGCGCGATCGATTGAGCAGCGCCGTCGCCGGTATTCGCGAGGAACTCGGCCTCGAGGGCGGTTTCATCGTGCGTACCGTGGGCGACGGCGCGCCGCATCATGCGCTCGCGGCCGACATGCGCTTTCTGGCGACGGTGTGGAAAGACATCCTCACCCAGAGCCGGATCGTGGCGCCGGAAACCCTGCTCTACGGCGATCTCGCGCTGCCCATTCGCATGCTCCGCGACATGCTCACGCCGGATGTCGCCGCGATCACGATCGACGATGAAGACGCCTGGCGCGAGATGGTCGCCTTCACCCAACGCTTCGCGCCCGAGTTCACCGATCGCGCCCTGCACTACACCAAGCCCGTGCCGCTGTTCTCGCAGTACGGCGTCGAGGAAGCCATCGAGCGCGCGCTGCAACCCAAGGTGCCGCTGCGATCGGGCGGCTTTCTGATCATCGAGCAGACCGAGGCCATGGTCACGGTCGATGTGAACACCGGCGGCTATGTCGGCACCCGCAGCCTGGAACAGACCGTGCTGCGAACCAACGTCGAGGCCGCCAATACCGTCGCGCGCCAGCTGCGACTGCGCAATCTGGGCGGCATCATCGTCATCGACTTCATCGACATGGTCGATGCCGATCACAAGCAACAGGTGCTCGCCGCGCTGCGCGACGCACTCGACGCCGATCCGGCCAAGACCACGGTGGGCGACATCTCGCCGCTCGGCCTAGTCGAGATCACGCGCAAGCGTACCCGCGAATCCCTGCAGCAACTCATGTGCAGCGCCTGCGAGGCCTGCAACGGGCGCGGTTTCATCAAGACCGGCGAGACGGTGTGCTTCGCCCTGTTCCGCGAAATGAGCCGGCTGGCGCGCGCCCGTGCCGCCGAAGAGCTGCTGATACTCGCCGCGCCGGACATTATCGGTCTGCTGCTCGACGAACTGTCGGGCGCCTTCAACGCCGTGTGCACCGAGACCGGCCTGTCGGTTCGGCTGCAGGCCGAACAGCTGTATACACCGGAACAGTTCGATCTGGTGGTGATGTAAGCTGTGGGGCTCGTGCCGTGCGCCCACCGGGCCGGTGCGCCGGAACTTCCGGCCCGGCGCGATTCGCGCCCGCCTGACCGCCGACCCACACGTCAATGCCCGCCAAGCGTCTCTTGATCAAACGCACGTTCGTGATCGCGCTGGCCAGCGTAGTGATCCTGGCCGGGCTCATGGTCGGCGGCGTGCGTCTGATCGACCATCTCGTGCCAAGCTACCGCGAGGCGCTGGCCGAACGCATCGGCGGCCGTATGGACGCCGATATCGACATCGGCGCGATCGAACTACGCTGGCAATGGCACGGACCGCTGCTGGAACTCGCCAATGTCCGCATCACCCGCCACGGCAACGACCGGCCGGCCGCCACGCTCGATACGCTCGGCCTGCACTTTTCCTTCAACGACCTGATCCACGGCCAGCGTCTGCCGGACGGTCTCGTGCTCGAAAGCCCGCGGCTGACGCTGCAACGCGGTGCCGACAATCGCCCGCGGGTCGAGCACTGGTCGCGACCGGGCGACGCGCCGCTCGACTGGCAGGCCGTCAACGACGCGCTGAGCCGGATGCGCTCGATACGTGTCGACAATGCCCATCTCACGCTCAAGGATGCGGCCCTGCCCGGTGGAAAAGCGGTCATCGAGCACGCCAACGCGCGTGTGATGCAGGGAGACGCCGGTTACGCCTGGCAGATCGACGCGAACGGGCCGGACTGGTTCGAAGAACTCGACGGCGAGGGCCATTTCACCGGCCCGCTGCCGGCGCCGGACGACGCGGACTTCCGTATCTCGCTCGGCGGCGTCCAGGCGCTCGATATCGCGCGCGGCGCCGACCTGCTCGAACCCGCGCTCGCGCAACGACTCTCGGGCGGCGCGCTGTCCACGACCGTCGAAGGCCAGTGGCAATCGCAACGCCTGACATCGGCGCGCGCGCAGATCGACCTGGCGGCACTCGAGGACGCCGCGCATGACGCCCCCTTGCTACCGGCATTGTCGAGCACGCTCAAGGCCGCCGGCATACCGAAGACGCCCGGCGCTGACGCCGGCGACGACGATTTCAGCATTGTCGTGTCGCAACTCAAAGGCGACCTCGACGGCCTGGACGCATTCAGCCTCACGGGCGCGGTGGATATCGACGAGCCCGCGGTCCGTCTGGATGCCCGGCACGTGCCGGTTGCCCTGGCGCTGCGCCTGGCACGGCTCAAGTTCGAACGGCTTGCCGAATCCGAAGTCGATGCGCGCGTCGACGACCTCAGCTTCGCCATCGGCGCCGACACGCCCGCCCGGATCGCCTTCGACTTCGACGCCCTGACGATCGACGATCCGAAGCTCGCCGTCGGCCCGCTGGCCGGCAGCTATTACCAGCAGGCAGATACCCATGTGCTGCAGTTTTCCGAGGCCGGCGGCCGCCTCCAGGTGCCCCGTTTCTTACGCGGCGAATTGCCGCTCGACGGCCTCGATGGCGAACTGAGCTGGCACCCCCGCGAGGATGGCTGGCAGGTCGATGCACGCAAGCTGCGACTCAAGAGCGGCACCGCCGAAGTGCAGGCGAGCGGCAACGTCCGGCTGCCGCGTGCCGGCGCGCCGGTCGTGGATATCGACGCGCAGGCGAGCGCGCCCGATGGCGCCCGCCTGCTGCAGCATATTCCCCAGGCCGATGATCTGCCCAACGAGCGACTGCGGGACTGGCTGCCGAAGGCGATCACCGCCGGCGCCCTGGACGACGCCCGGCTGCAGATTGCCGGCGCGCTCGATCGCTTTCCGTTCGCCGTACCGCGCGACGGCGAGCGTTTTCGCCTCGAGCTGACCGGCCACGGGGTCGACGTCACCTACAAGGACGGCTGGCCTTCGCTCGACAATGCCCGCGGCACGCTCTCGCTCGAGGGTGACGACCTGCGCGTGGACGTGAGCGCCGCCGAGATGCTGGGTGTGGCGCTGGGTCCGGCCACCGGCCGGGTCGCCAACGTGCGCGAGCCCATACTGCTCATCGATGGCACCGCGCGAGGCGGCGAATCGAAGAAGATGCTGTCGTTCTTGTCGCAATCGCCGCTGCGTGATCGCTTCGCCAAGGTGCTAGAAGCCATCGAGGTCAACGGCCCGGCGGACCTCACGCTCGACCTGCGCATCCCGCTCAAGCCCGAACTGGGCGACCCGGTGGTCGCCGGCACGGTCGATGCGCGCGGCGCCACTCTGCGCCAGAAGGCCCTGCCCGGCCCGATCACCGGGATCACGGGACGCCTGCGGTTCGACGACAAGGGTCTGCACGCCCGCGGGTTGCAGGGAAACCTGCTCGGCGTGGCGCTGGATACCGACCTCGAGCCGGTCGCTGACGATCGCCAGCGTATCGTCAGCCGGGCGCGGCTCGAACTGCCCCAGGACAGCGCCGCACTTGCCCACTATCTGCCGGAAACCTGGCAACGCTACGCCCGTGGCGCCACGAATATCGACGTCGCCTTCGAAGTCGCCCGCGACGGCGGGCTGTCCGACATCACCCTCGACAGCGACTTTCAGGGCATGGCACTCGAACTGCCGGACCCGCTCACCAAGGCGGCCGACGACACCGCGCCCTTGGCGCTGACCATCGCCGGCGACACGTCGCGTGTGAATGTGGACTACGACGATCGCGTCGATCTGGCCGTGCGGTTGAACGACGGGAAACCGACGCGGGTGCAGGCCGTATTCAACGACGACAGTCTCGAACCGCCGGACGTCGACGGCATCTGGATCGGCGGGCAGACCCAATCTGCCGACGGGCTTGGCTGGTTCACCGTGGTACGCGATCAGGTCCAGGCCACGGCACGGGACGACGACGGCACGGGCGCTTCGCCGCTGGAGTTCACCGGCGGAGATCTGCGTATCGGTGAGCTGAATCTCGACAACCGCTATTTCGAGAATACCCATCTGCGCGCCCAGACCATGTCCGCGCGGCCCGGCTGGCGTATCGACTTCGAAGGCCCGAACACCCAGGGCCAGGTCACATGGACCCAGCCGGCAGGCGGCAACATCAATATTGCCGGCAATCTGGCGCGCCTGGCGCTCAAGACGCGCGAACAGGATCCGCCGGTTCCCGCCGACAACGGCGAAACGGTGATCTGGAAGGATGTGAACCCTGTCGACCTGCCGCATCTCGATATCTTCGTCGGCAAGGTGCTCGTGGACGCGACCGACTTCGGCGAGGCCGAACTCAACGCCACCGCCCTGCCCGACGGCTGGCAACTCGACCGTTTCCAGCTGCGCGACGGCGCGCTGGCGGGCTGGGCGACCGGCCGCTGGCTACAAGACGGCGGCACCACCCAGGCCAGCGCACAGACGCGCTTCGAGGGCCACGGCCTGTCGGGCCTGCTACGCAGCCTGGGCTATGCCTCGACCGTGCGCGCGGACACCGCGCGAGTCCATGCCCGGCTCGACATTGCGCCGAACCCGGCCGGGCTCGATCTGCGCGCGCTCGACGGCAGCGTGGAACTGGCGCTCGACGACGGCACCTTCACGGCGGTGGAACCGGGCGCGGCGCGCGTGCTCGGGCTGGTCAACCTCTACGTACTGCCGCGTCGGCTGCGTCTGGATTTTCGTGATGTCGTCGACGAGGGGCTGGCCTTCGACAAGGTCCGCGCCGACTTCGATATCCGCAACGGCGATGCCTACAGCGACAACGTGCGCATCGAAACGCCGTCCTCGAAGATCCACATGAGCGGCCGCATCGGCCTCGCCGCGCGCGATTACGACGAACGCGTGACGATTACCCCGAAGGTGGGCAGCGGCGTGACCATCGCCAGCACGGTCCTCGGCGGCCCGCTCGTCGGGGCTGCCGTGTTCGCGATGCAGGAGCTGCTCAAGAAACCGATACAGAAATTCTCGAGCATCGCGTATACCCTGAAAGGCAGCTGGGACGATCCGCGTATTGAGGAACCCAGCACCGAGGAATAACGTCGAACGGCGCACTGCCGCGACATAAACGATTCACCCGCCCGCTGCACCCGAAAACCGTCATGACCGCCGCCGATTCCAATACGCCGCTGATCGCCGCCATTCAGATGAATTCGCTGGGCGAGGTCGCCCCCAACCTCGCCCGCGCCAACGACCTGCTTGCCGATGCCGCCAAACGCGGCGCCGGGCTGGCCGTGCTGCCCGAGAACTTTGCACTCATGGGCGCCCACGAAACCGACAAGCTCAGCGTGGCCGAGCCCGATGCCGCCAGCCCGGGCGCGGCCGATACACCGACGCCGATCCAGGACTTTCTCGCCGCCGCGGCGCGCGAGCACGGCCTGTGGATCGTGGCCGGCACGATTCCCATCGCGAGCAGCGAGCCGGACCGCGTCTATCCCGCCTGCTGCGTTTACGACGACAGCGGTGCGCGCGTCGCCCGCTACGACAAGATCCACCTGTTCGATGTCGGCGTACCGGACTCGGCCGAGGCATATCGCGAATCCGCGACGTTCGTGGCCGGCACGCCGGCACCACAGGTGATCGACACGCCCTTCGGGCGGCTGGGCCTGACGGTGTGCTACGACCTGCGCTTTCCCGAGCTCTACCGAGCCCTGGCGGCCGACGGCGCCGAGATCATCGTCGCGCCTTCGGCGTTCACGCATACCACCGGCAGTGCCCACTGGCACGTGCTGACACGCGCCCGCGCGATCGAAAACCTGGCCACCATCGTGGCGCCGAACCAGGCCGGCCATCACGCCAACGGGCGCCAGACCTACGGTCACAGCCTGATCGTCGACAGCTGGGGGCAAATCAAGGCCGAAGCCCGCAGCGACGCCAACGAGGTCGTTATCGCCCGCATCGATCGCAGCCGCGTGGAAAAACTGCGCGACGGCTTTCCCTGCCTGTCGCACCGGCGGCTGTTCTAAGCCCCTCTTTCGAACCCAGCAAGGAGCGCTCCATGGCCCGACAGATCCTGTTCAACGCGACCGGTGGTCCGGAGGTTCTCGAAGTGGCCGACGTCACACCGCGCGACCCCGGCCCCGGCGAGATCCGTGTCGCCAACCGCGCGGTCGGTCTCAACTTCATCGACATCTACGTGCGTACCGGCCTGTATCCGGCCAATCCGCCCAGCGGCCTGGGCACCGAGGGCGCCGGCGTTGTGGAAGCCGTCGGCGACGGCGTGGACGATTTCGCCGAGGGCGATCGCGTGGCCTATGCGCAGGCGCCGCTGGGTTCGTACGCCGATTTCACCGTCATGCCCGCGGACAAGGCGATCGCGCTGCCCGCAGCGATCGACTTCGAGACCGCGGCGGCCGGCATGCTCAAGGGCCTGACCGTTCAGTACCTCATCCGTCAGACCTACGCGATCGGCGAGGACGACACGATCCTGTTCCACGCTGCCGCCGGCGGCGTGGGTTCCATTGCTTGCCAGTGGGCGCACGCACTCGGCGCCCACGTGATCGGCACGGTATCGAACGAGGACAAGGCCTCGACCGCGCATCGCAACGGTGCCTGGATGACCATCGACTACACCCGCGAGTCCGTGCCGGAACGCGTACGTGAGCTCACCGATGGCGCCATGGTGCCGGTCGTCTACGACTCGGTCGGCAAGGACACTTGGGCCGACTCGCTCGCTTGTCTGGCCAAGCGCGGGCTGATGGTGTCGTTCGGCAACGCCTCGGGCCCGGTAGAAGGCGTGAATCTCGCCGAACTCAACAAGGGCGGTTCGCTGTTCGTCACGCGGCCCAGCCTGAACGGCTATGCCGACACACGCGAACGCTTCGAGATGATGTGCGACGACCTGTTCGCCGTGATCGAATCGGGCGACGTCAAGATCCGGATCGGCCAGCGTTTCGGCCTCGAACAGGCGGCCGACGCCCACCGCGCGCTCGCGAATCGCGAAACCACCGGGTCGACGATCCTGACGCTGTGACGCTCGCGCGGCGCACCGCGCACATCGTATGAGCGCCGCGATCAGGGCGCCCACCATGAAACGATCCGACGTCGCCATCAGACCGGCTGTCGCCGAGGATGCGGCAACGATCTCGGCGATCGTGCAATTCGCCTATCAAATATATCCCGCGTCTCGGACGGGCACCGGCGGCCATGGGAGTCGATCATGCGCGGGCGGTGGCCGCCGGCGGCGTGCACGTCGCGATTCATCGTGGTGCGGTCGTGGGCGTGGTGACCCTCACGGATACCGATGCCGGATGCCTGCTCAACAACCTCGCCGTCGCACCCCATGCCCAAGGCCGCGCCGTCGGCCGTGCGCTGATCGACTTTGCCGAGAACCAGGCTCGCACGCGCGAACACGACCACATCACGCTCTATACGAACGAGCAGATGACCGAGAACATCGCGCTGTATCGCCGCCTGGGCTACGTCGAAGTCGCACGCCGGCGCGAAGCCGGATACCGCCGGATCTATATATGGCAAAGCCGCTCGGTGCGTAAACCTGCGCGGTGTTAACCTGACGCCATGAACAACGCAATCGATATCGCCTCCGATACGCTGCTCGGCACCGCCGGGATCGACGCGTCGCAGCTGCAGTCCACCTTGGCCGACCTGATGGTGCCGGGCGTGGATTACGCCGATCTGTATTTCCAGATTTTGAAGAACGAATCCTGGATGCTCGAAGACGGCGTGGTGCGCAGCGCCGGGGCCTCCACGGCCCAGGGCGTGGGTGTACGCGCGCTTGCCGGAGAACAGACCGGCTTCGCCTATGCCGACGAACTGGCCTTTCCTGCACTCACCCAGGCCTCGAAGGTGGCAGCGGCGATCGCCCGTGACGGCAAGAGCGCGAGTGCGAATGCCCTGACGCGTCGCGACAACGGCGCGCTCACCCGCTATGCGCCGATCGATCCGGCCGCCACGTTGGATGCCGATGCCAAGGTTGCACTGCTCCACCACGCCGACAAGGTCGCCCGCGACGCGGACGACCGCGTGGTGCGCGTCACGGTATCGCTGGCCGGCTCCTCCGACACCATGCTGGTCGCGGCCAGCGACGGCACACTGGCCGGCGATGTGCGCCCGCTGGTGCGCGTGAACGTGATGGTGCAGGTCGAAGAGAACGGCATGCGCGAGTCCGCCAGTGCCGGCGGCGGTGCGCGTATGGGCTACGACTATTTCGGCGCCGCGACCGGCGATGCCGCCGATCGTGTGGCCGGCTATGCGCGTGAGGCCGTACGCCGCGCGCTGGTGCGCCTCCATGCCGAACCCGCACCGGCCGGCAGCCTGCCGGTGGTGCTGGGCGCGGGCTGGCCGGGCGTGCTGCTGCACGAAGCGGTCGGGCACGGGCTGGAAGGCGATTTCAATCGTCGCGGCTCGTCCAACTATTCCGGCCGGATCGGCGAGAAGGTCGCCTCCGACCTATGCACGATCGTGGACGACGGCACGCTCGACGGCCGCCGAGGCTCGCTGGCAATCGACGACGAAGGCAGCCCCGCCGCCTGCAACACGTTGATCGAGAACGGCCGCCTGGTCGGTTATATGCAGGACAAGCACAACGCGCGGCTCATGGGCATGGCGCCCACCGGCAACGCGCGTCGCGAGTCCTATGCGCATACGATCATGCCGCGCATGACCAACACCTACATGCGCCGCGGTACGAGCCAGCCGGACGATATCATCGCCTCGGTCGACAACGGCATCTACGCGGTGAACTTCTCGGGCGGCTCGGTGGACATCACCTCCGGCAACTTCGTGTTCTCGGCCGACGAGGCCTATCGCATCGAGAACGGCCAGATCGGCGCGCCGGTGAAAGGCGCGACGCTGATCGGCAACGGCCCCGACGTGCTCGAACGCATCTCCATGGTCGGCAACGACATGGCCCTGGACGAAGGCATCGGGGTCTGCGGCAAGAACGGCCAGAGCGTGCCGGTGGGCGTCGGCCAGCCCACGCTCAAGGTGGACTCGATCACCGTCGGCGGCACCCAGCAGGGTTAGCCCGCATCACGCGAGCCGCAATCGCGCAATGAGTCGTCGACCCCGGGGCCGTCGCAACCCGCCGGCACGCCGCCGCCCGCTGGGCGTCGAAAGCACGCTGCGCATCATCGGCGGTGACTGGCGCGGCCGTCGCCTGCCGGTCACCGTGGCCGACGGGCTTCGCCCGACGCCGGAGCGTGTGCGGGAAACGCTGTTCAACTGGCTGGCCCCGCGCATTTTGGGCGCGCGTTGTCTCGACCTGTTCGCCGGCACCGGCGCGCTGGGCATCGAAGCCCTTTCGCGCGGGGCCACCCACGTACAGTTCGTCGACAGCGACCGCCAGGCCATCGCCTCCATTCGCGATACCCTCAGCACCCTGAACGCCACCGATCGCGCGACGCTGACCCTGGGCGACGCGCTGCGCGTGTCGATCGCCGCGCCGGCACCCGAGCTCGTGTTCATCGACCCGCCGTTCGCCCGCCATCTGCACGGCGAGGCGTTGGACGCGATCTTCGCGATGCTCGCGCCACACGCGCGCGTCTATCTGGAATATCCGGCCGCCGAAGCAGCGGCCATCCAATCGCTGCTGGCGGGCCGAGCCCAAGTGCTACGCGAAAAGCGCGCCGGGCAGGTCGGCTATTGCCTTGCACAGCCAGCCCGCGACGGCGAAGATGACGGCCTGCCCTAGCCCCGTGACAGGTTGTCGCGTCGCGCTCGCAGCGCGCGCCTGTTCCAAAATCAAGGAGAGCGATGTGCGTTTGGCACAGCTACGACTGACGCCGACCGTGGCACGGTTCGACGCCCCAACGGCGGGAGCGCCGCTCGCATGACGGACGGCAAGAAAGTACGCGCGGCCTATACCGGCACCTTCGATCCGATCACCAACGGCCATGCGGACGTGATCCGCCGGGCCGCCGGCATGTTCAACGAACTGATCGTCGCCGTGGCGAGCAACGCCAGCAAGAAATCCATCTTCGATCACGAGGAACGCTGTGAGCTGGCCAAGCAGGTGCTGGCCGACGTCGACAACGTGATCGTGATGCCGGTCACCGGCCTGATCGTGGACTTCGCACGCAAGCACGAGGTTCGGGTGCTGGTGCGCGGCGTGCGTGGCGTGGGCGATTACGAATACGAAAAACAGATGGCGGTGATGAACCGGCATCTGGCGCCCGAGGTCGATACCATCTTCCTCGCGCCATCGCCCGAGTACGCCCATATTTCGTCGACGCTCGTGCGCGAGATCGCCTTTCTCGACGGCCGCATCAGCGGGCTGGTGCCGAGCCTGGTCGCCGACAAGCTGCACGAGAAAACCGGCGGCTAGAGCGCAGCGCCGGGAGACGGTATCGTGATAATCCGTCTCCCGTTTTCGCGGTAATACCCATGCCTGCACGGCTTCGCCTGATCGTCTGCGCGGCGCTCGTTTCGTTCCTGCCCCTGCACGCCGGCCTGGCCGCTGACCCGGCGCCGCCGGCCCCGGCCGTCGCCAGCGGTCATCCGGCGGCCACCGCGGCGGGCATTGCCGCACTCGAAGCCGGCGGCAACGCTTTCGACGCCGCCGTGGCAGTTACCGCGGCCCTGGCCGTTGTCGAACCCCAGGGCTCCGGCCTCGGCGGCGGCGGCTTCTGGCTGCTCCACGACGCCAACGAAGATCGCGACGTGATGATCGACGGCCGCGAACAGGCCCCGGGGGCCGCCACCCGCGACATGTATCTCGACGACAACGGCGACTTCATCCAGGACCTGTCGCGCAATGGCGCACTGGCTGCCGGCATTCCGGGCGAACCGGCGGCTCTGGTTCATATCGCCGAGCGCTACGGCAAGCTCGATCTCGCCACCACGCTTGCGCCGGCCATCCGGCTCGCGCGCGACGGCTTCCGTATCAACGACCACATGCACCGGCTGGCGCAATACCGCAAGGACGTGCTCGCCCGACACCCCGCCAGCGCCGCGCTGATGCTCGATGCGAACGGCGAGCCACTGGCCTCGGGCGAAATCCTCAAGCAACCGGCTCTCGCGAATACCCTGCAGGCGATTGTCGACCGGGGCAGTGACGGCTTCTACGACGGCCCGATTGCCCGCCAGCTGGTCGAGGCCGTACGCAGCGCCGGCGGCATCTGGACCCGCCAGGACCTGGCCGACTACGACGTGATCGAGCGCGAGCCGATTCGCGGTACCTACCGCACGCCCCAGGGCGAATACGACATCATCTCGGCCGCGCCGCCGTCATCGGGCGGCCCGGTGCTGGTCGAAGCGCTCAACATCCTCGAAGGCTTCGACTGGGGCGCGCTGGACGACGTGCAGCGTCGCCACGTCACCATTGAAGCCATGCGCCGTGCCTATCGCGATCGTGCCGTCTATCTCGGCGACCCGGATTTCGTGGACATGCCCATCGCACGGCTGACCGACAAGCACTACGCCGCCGGCCTGCGCGTGGGCATTCGCAGGGACCGAGCCACGCGCGGCGACGAACTCGCCGGCGTGACCGCCGACCATGCGAACGGTCGCCACACCACACATTTCTCGGTGATCGACGCCGAGGGCAACCGGGTGGCGGCCACGCTATCCGTGAACTTTCCGTTCGGCTCGGGCATGGTCGCGGCCGGCACCGGCGTATTCCTCAACGACGAGATGGACGATTTCTCGGCCAAGCCGCTCACGCCCAACGGCTACGGGCTCGTCGGCAGCGAGGCAAACGCGATCGCGCCCGGCAAGCGGCCCCTGTCGAGCATGTCGCCCACATTCGTGGTCGGCAAGGATCGCGAGATCGCGCTCGGCACGCCCGGCGGCAGTCGCATCATCACCATGGTGCTGCTCGGGATACTCGATTTCACCCACGGCGGCGATGCCAAGAGCGTGGTCGGCACGCCCCGCTATCACCATCAATATCTTCCCGATCATGTGGAATACGAGCCGGGTGCGCTATCGCCCGAGACCCTGGCCGGTCTGAAGAAGCTCGGCCACAGGTTCGAGAAGGTAAACCGGCATTACGGCGACATGCATGCCGTCATCTGGAACAAGGCCGAGGGGACGATGGACGCGGCGTCCGACCCGCGTGGTATTGGCTGTGCGGCGGTTGGGGAGCAGGCGCCGGTTTGTGAGCATGAGTCGCGGGATGGCGAAGTGACGGCTGCCGAATAAAGGAACGTGGTCTAGATAGAGTCTGAAGGCTTCAAGCCACGGGGCTTTCGGCACTCATGAGTTCATCGAACCTTATGTTTCGCACTGCAGTGCGAGTCACTTCTCTTTGCTTGTCCAAAGAGAAGTAACCAAGAGAAAAGACACCCGGACACAGCGCCGGCTGCGCCGGTTCACTGCGACACGCAGCGGCGACGGGATGCGGCCCTGGTCAACTAACTAGGCTCGCGTCGCTTTGGCGACGCTCAAACAGGCTGGCCGCACCGGCGCAGTGCGCCGGACACCCGTCGCCACTCCGTGCCTCCGTCGCCGTGCAACGGGCCCGAATACAAACCCGAGGCCAAAAGAGGGCTTCACCTAACCCGCCGAGACAAAACTCAGTACATGACGCCGTGCCTATCGGATTAGACAAAGCCTAACCCGATATTAACGAGCACGACTTTGAGCGAGCGACAGCGAGCTGCCTGTATTGGGTCCCCTTGGGCGCAGCGCCGAGCAGTGGAGGCCGCAAGCGGATTAGACAGCCGGATGTCTGAGCGCAGCGCGTTTCCGGCTGGCCCGCTTGCGGACGGAGCCGCGCAGGGCACCGATGCGTAGCATCGGCGCAAGACAGGGTGTCTTTTTCTTTGCTCACTTTCTTTTGGACAAGCAAAAGAAAGTGAGTCGCGCAGCAGCGCGAAACCTCAACTAGAAATCCACCTGCACCGTTAATTCAGACACCGATCATTTCCGCTTGCCAGCACCAGACTCGATCGACATCAGCCGCTATTCACTACGAAACGCCGTGAAGCGAACGCCCTACCTACACCGAAAACGTTGCGATGCGTCCGGCCAGCAGGCCGGCGTTTACCCTCTCCAAGGCATAAGCGAACAATCACGCCCGCAAAAGCTAGGCAGCATCGACCGGTGGCCGCGCCGTCACCAGCCCTTCACGCCCCTCGGGCACCCCGAACCGTTCCCGCAGCCGCGCCGCCTCATCAAGCACGGAATCCTTCGCGGCGACCTCGAGCATCTCCCGTTCCCGATCCAGCCGCCGAATCTCGGCCTTAGGCCACTGGTCGCGCTCTTCGCCGCGCGGCATGGTCGATGTGGATAGGAACAGGCTGTAGATCGCGGGGTAATCGGCCTGGCCGCTGGCCGGGGCATGCCAATGGTCGAGCAGCACCTTGAGACGGATGGCGCCTTCGGAGAGATTGAGCTCGCCGGTCAGCAGGCTGTCGGAGATGATGGCAATGCTGCGGGCGAGATCCGCCTCGGTCTCGGCCAGCACGTTGGCGTTATGCGTTTCCCGCACCTTTTTCTGGGTGAGTAGCCGCCACCAGAGCCAGCCGGCGTAGCCGGCCAGCACCAGCACGATCACAACCGCGAATACGATCAGCCATACCATTGGGGACTAGCGCCGCCCGTCGCCGGCGTTGCCGTTACCGGGCCGAAGCGCGTACTGCTCGGTGATATCGATGGTCGCCAGTCCGGAGCGATTGGTCGGGCGAAACAGCACGATCTGGATGGCACGGTCGGGATAGCTGAAGTACACCCGCGAGGTGCTGGCATCGCCGCTCTGGCCCGCATCGGTACGCACAGCCGGCGTGTCGCCGTCGTTGGGGGCACGGGAAAAGGCGGAGATCAACCGCTCGATGGCGACTTCACCGTCTTCGCTGCGAAACGAGCCGAGATTGCGGCTGATTCGCGTGAGCTGGTTATCGCGGATCGTAATCGTGCCCAGGGGCTTGCCGTAGGTATCACGCCCGACGATCACCGGCCCGCGCTTGGGAAAGAGCATGTACTGCCCGTCCACCTGCGCCGGCACGATATTGAAATGGGCATTGGCGATGGCCAGCGTGTCGGCACGCGTCGCGCCGAGATCCAGCGTGGTGCCGCCGATGGATACGCTCTGGGCGGCCGCCGCAAACGGTGCCGCGCAGAGCGCCATCAGGGTGAAAGTGGCGTAAGCCCAGTGTATTCGTTGCTTCATGTCATTCACCTCGTTGTTGCCCCACCCTGCAACATTGCCTGTATGAGGCACTATGCCTGCAACGGCCCGTTCGAGCGAACGGGCCGTGCGGCAACTCGCGAGACGAATGCCGGGCGGTCGAGCGGCGACCTAGGCAGCACCCTTGGAAACCGCGAGCAGCATCTGGTTCATGCGGCGCACGAAGGTGGCCGGGTCATCCAGCTCGCCGCCCTCGGCCAGCACGGCCTGTTCGAACAGCAGCTGCGAGAAGGCGTCGAACTCGTCCTCGCCCTGTTCGTTGGCCAGCTTGTCGACCAGCGGATGGGTCGGGTTGATCTCCAGATGCGGTGCCTGATTCGGCATCGCCTGGCCGGCTTCCTTGAGGATACGCTCGAGATGGCCGGAGATACCGTGCTCGTCGGCGACAAGACAGGCGGGCGAATCGGTCAGACGATGGGTGACGCGCACCTCGTTGACCCGCTCGCCCAGCGCTTTCTTGACCCGCTCGACCAGATCCTTGGATTCTTCCTCGAGCTTCTTCTGCTCGGCCTTTTCCTCTTCGGTCTCGGCCTCGCCGAGATCGAGCGCGCCCTTGGCGACCGAGGCGAATTCCTTGTCTTCGTACTCGGTCAGATGCGCCATGACCCACTCATCCACGCGGTCGGTGAGCAGCAGCACCTCGATATCCTTCTTCTTGAAGATCTCGAGATGCGGGCTGTGCTTGGCCTCGGCCAGCGTGTCCGCGGTGATGTAGTAGATCTTCTCCTGCCCGTCCTTCATGCGAGCGATGTACTCGTCCAGCGACACACCCGGGTCGGCATCTTCGTGCGTGGTGGTCTTGAAACGCAGAAGCTTGGCGATCTTGTCGCGGTTCTCGTTGTCCTCGACGATGCCTTCCTTGAGGACCTGACCGAACTCGTTCCAGAAGGTCTTGTACTTCTCGGGTTCCTCGTCGTCCTTGGCCATGGATTCGAGCAGGCCGAGGACCTTTTTCACCGAGCCCGCGCGGATCTTGTCGAGCAGCTTGTTGGACTGAAGAATCTCGCGCGAGACGTTCAGCGGCAGGTCGTTGGAATCGATCACGCCCTTCACGAAGCGCATGTAGCGCGGCATGAGCTTCTCGGCGTCGTCCATGATGAACACGCGCTGCACGTAGAGCTTCACGCCGTGCTGCTTGCCCTGCGGATCGAACAGGTCGTAGGGCGCACGCTGCGGGATGTACAGCAGGTTGGTGTATTCCTGCGAGCCTTCGACCTTGTTGTGCGTCCAGGTCAGCGGGTCTTCGTAGTCGTGGCAGGCGTGCTTGTAGAACTCGGCATAGTCCTCGGCCGAGATTTCCGACTTCGACTGGGTCCACAGCGGCGCGCCGCGGTTGACCTGTTCCCAGCCGGCTTCCTTGCCTTCCTTCTCGTCTTCTTCCGAAAGCTGCTCGCGCATCTGGATCGGGAAGGCAATATGGTCCGAGTAGGTGCGCACGAGATGACGCAGGCGGTAGTCGTCGAGGAATTCGTCCTCGCCTTCACGCAGATGCAGCGTGACTTCCGTGCCACGTTTTTCCTTGGCGATCTCTTCGAGCGTGTATTCGCCGCCGCCATCCGAAATCCAGCGTACGCCGGTGGATTCGCCGCCATGGCGCGTATCCACCACGACCTGATCGGCCACGATGAACGCGGAATAGAAGCCGACGCCGAACTGGCCGATGAGATGCGCGTCCTTCTTCTCGTCGCCCGAAAGCGAATCGAGGAAGGCACGGGTGCCGGACTTGGCGATGGTGCCGATACGGTCGATGACCTGCTCGCGGGTCATGCCGATACCGTTGTCGCCAATGGTGACGGTACGGGCGTCCTTGTCGTAGTCGATCCAGATCCTGAGTTCCGGCTCGTCCTCGAACAGCGCGTCGTTCTTCAGGCCTTCGAACCGCAGGGTGTCCAGCGCGTCGGAGGCGTTCGAGATCAGCTCGCGCGCGAAGACTTCCTTGTTCGAGTACATGGAATGGATCATCAGCTGCAGCAGCTGCTTGACCTCGGCCTGGAAGCCGCGCCGTTCGGCATTCGCGCCTGCGCTGGCCTGCCCCGGATTCTCGGTATTCGCTTCGTTCTCGCTCATGGCTTGTCTTCGGTTGTCGGTTTGATGGATGACCTGTGGCGCCCTCGCCACCCTTGTTCGCGAAATGCGGTCCGGCGGCGTGTTTTCAAGTTATGCGCCTCATGCCGGTTCTGCGGCCGGCACAAAAAAGCCCGCCACGAGGGCGGGCCTTGGCGTCGCGACCCCGGGGCGTTTCAGGTCATGGTCAGCACCACGCGAAAACGCGCCTCGTTGTTGATCATGCGTGCATAGGCATCGTTCACCTCGGCGAGCGGATAGGTCTCGATCCGGGTCTCGATATCGCGCAGGGCGGAAAAGCCGAGCGTGTCCTCGGAGTCCTGCGGCGCCCCGCTGGGATGCCCGGCCACGCTGCGCCGTGCCATGAGCAGCTGGAACGGCGAGACTTCGATCGGATCGGGCGATGCACCCACCACCAGCAGCTGTCCGTTCACGCCCAGGCCGTCGATCACCGAACTCATCAGCTTGGGATTGGGGGCCGTTGCCAGAATCACACGGGCACCCCCGAGTTTCTGCAGCGCTTCGGCCGGGTCCTCGGCGTCGGTATCGATATAGCTGTCCGCGCCCAGCTGCATGGCGAGGTCTTTCTTGTCGGTACCGCGCGACAGCGCCACGGTATGAAAGCCCATGGCATGCGCGTACTGCACGCCCAGATGGCCCAGCCCGCCGACGCCGAGCACCGCAACCACGTCACCGGGCTGCGCGCCGGCATTGCGCAAGGCGTTGTAGGTGGTCACGCCTGCGCACAGCAGGGGCGCCGCGGCGACCGATGTAAGTGCCTCCGGAATGGCGACCAGCGCCTCGGCCGGCGCGATCATGTACTCGGCATAGCCGCCGTCGTAGGAGATACCGCAGATCTGCTGGTTCTGGCAGGTGACGAAATCGCCGCGCCGGCAGGAATCGCAGGAAAAACAGTGGCCACCGTGCCAGCCGACACCGACGCGCTGACCGGCCTGCCAGTGGTCCACATCGTCACCGAGCGCATCGATCACTCCGGCCACCTCGTGCCCGGGCACACGCGGATATTCCAGGCCGGGAAAACCGCCCTCCTTGACGAAGGCATCCGAATGACAGATCCCGCAGGCTTCGATCTTCACGCGGACCTGATCCGGCCCCGGGTCGGGAATATTGCGGTCGACGAGCTCGAAATCGCCGCCGGCCGTATTGATCTGGGCAACCTTCATTTGCGACATGACGCGCAGCTCCTGTTGCGATGTCTGGGCCGCTCCGACATTACCACCGCGCGCCGCGCATCGTAATCGCGGCTACCTTCGACGGCGGCGCTATTGCCTTGGCCGATCGCGCACCGCAAGATCGCGCCATGGGGATACGTCATATCAGCGCCGTCACACTGTTCGTGACGGACATGGCACGCAGCTGTGCCTTCTATAAAGGCCTAGGCTTCGAACTCAAGTTCGGCGGCGAGGACGCGGGTTTCACCAGCTTTCATGCCGGCGCGGGGTTCTTGAACCTCAACGCCGGCGAAACCGCACGCCCGGGCGGCGGGCTGACCATCTTTCATGTTGACGACGTCGACGCGGTGCACGCGCGCGCACTCGCCGCCGGGCTCAAGCCGGACTTCAAACCAGCCGACGCGCCCTGGGACGAGCGTTATTTTCATATCCGCGATCCGGACGGCTATACGCTGTCCTTTGCGACGCCGCTGGCCGACTACCGGCAACGCCAGGAATTGCTGGGCAAATGCGTGGGCATCGACGGCTGCCCCGGCGGCTGGGTCGCGGTGACCCACGAAGGCGCGTTCGTCGATCGCGATCTCGATACCCTGCTCGATCGCCTGGCCCCGGAAGTCGTCGCCATCGACATGCCTATCGGGCTGGCCGAGGAAGACAGCCGCGCCTGCGACCACGCCGCGCGTACGCTGCTTTCCGGGCGACGAGCGACCAGCGTCTTCCCCACGCCGGTGCGCGCGGCCCTGGCCGGGCGCAGCCATGGCGAAGCCAGCGCGATCAATGCCGAGTATTGCGGCAAGCGTCTGTCGGCCCAGACCTACAATATGCTGCCCAAGATCCGTGAAGTCGACGGCCTGCTACGGCGTTCGCCGCACTGGCACACCCGCGTTTTCGAAACGCATCCGGAAGTCAGCTTCATGGCGCTCAACGGCGGCGAGGCACTCGTCGAACCCAAGCGCAGCGCGACGGGCCAGGCACGGCGGCGCGATCTCATCGCCGCCCACTTCGGCCGCGACGCCTTTGCCAACGCACGCGTGCTCGTCGCGAAACAGGATGCCGCGGACGACGATCTCGCCGACGCGTTCGCCTGCCTGTTCACCGCCGAACGGATCGCAACCGAGCGCCACGTGACGCTGCCCGAGACGCCCGAAACCGACGCCGCGGGCCTGCCGATGCGAATCTGCTACTGACGGCACCCGGCCGGCACGCTATGCGCGATACCGCCAACGCGTCGTTGCACGCCATCCTGCGCCGGCGCGCGCACCGGCTGTCTCGCGCCGAGCTGGCACGGCGAATGGGCTATCGCCGCGTCGACGAGAAACTGCTCGCCCGGATCGATTACGTGCTGGGCGACGCGCTGCTGGGTCTCGACGCCAGTCATTTCGATTTTCGCTATTCGGGCGACGAGTTTCTTGTCGCCCTGTGCGACGCGCTCGATATCGACCCCGACCTGCGCGCCGCCGAACATGCGCGTATTCGCGCGCTGGTCAGCCATCGCAACACCGCGTTTCGTCCTGTGCTGTTCGTGGACACCGGCTTCAGGCGTCGTAGCGAGCCCGTGTTCGCGCTCGGACTCATGGAGCCGCGCCGCTGGCTCGGCTTCGACCGGGCGTTCGTCGATCAGGATCTCGGTCGGCAGTTCGCCGTTGCAAGCGAGCGCGTCATCTTCCACTACCGGGACAGCGGTGGCGTGCTGCCGCTGTGGGGCGTGATCCAGCGCTACCAGTTCCAGTACGCCGACACTGCGGTTCTGATTTTCGACACCGAGGGCCGCGCAGTCGCCGAAACCGACGCGATTCGTGCCAATCAGGCCACGACGACGCTGCATGGCGCCGACGTTTCCGCGGTGATCAAAACGCCCGACGGCATGTCGGCCGACGATGGCGCGCGCTAGCCGCCGAACAGCTGCCCGACAATTCGAAAACCCGCGATATACGTGCCGGCGGCCGAGCCAATCGTGGAGAACACGAACACCAGCAACGTGCGCGAGACGCGGTTCTTCCACCAGCCGCTGACCTGGGTGACATCGCTCTTGAGCGTGGAGAAATCCCCGACCCGCGGTTTGCGCAGCCACAGCTCGGCGGCCGCGGTGACCATGCCGGCGCCGATGGTGGGGTTGAGCGACGTCAGCGGCGCGGCGACGAATGCCGTCAATACGGTCAGCGGATGCGCGAGCGCGGCCGCGGCGCCAATCGCCGATAGCGCGCCGTTGATGACCACCCATTCAACGACCAGTTGCTGCCCCAGCCCGGTGCTGCGCGAAAAGCCAATCGCAAAGCCGACCAGCACGAGCGCCACCACGATCCACGGCAGCCATTTCACCCAGCGCGCACCGGGCGGAACATCGTCGAGCGATCGAACCGTGGCGTCCGGATCGGCCATGCCGGCTTCGAGATAGTTGGCCAGCCCCTTCAGATGGCCGGCGCCCACCACCACCAGCGTGTTGCGCTTGGGCGGGCGCTTGAGCAGCTGTGCGGCCATGTAGCGATCGCGCTCGTCGATGAGCGTTTCGTGCATGGTCGCGGACTCGGTCGCGAATTCGTTGAAGGTGGACTCGAGCATGTCGCCTTCCTTGAGCCGCTCGATATCCTCTTCCTCGATCTTTTCGCGCGACAACAGGCTGGCGAACAGCGCGCCGAGCGTGCTCATGCGCTGCCACCAGGGAATGCGTCGATAGACTCTTTTCAGGGTAATGCCGATGTTGCGGTCGACCAGCACCAGCGGCAGGTCGGCTTTTTCGCTCGCGGTGATGGCGGCGCGCATCTCGGCACCAGGCTCGATGCCGAACTGATCGGCCAGCCGTTGCTGATAGGCGCCCAGGGCGAGATTGGCCGCGACCATGCCGGCCTTGCCCTGGCGCAGCACCTGGAACAGATCCATCTGCTCGATCTCGCCGGAACGGGTGATGGCGGCATGACGGGCATCGCAGAGCTCGATCGCTACGGCGTCGTAGTTGCCGGTCTCGATCTCGCGTTGGACTTCTTCCGCGCTGGCACGCGAGACGTGCGCGGTGCCCAGCAACGTGTAGCAATGTTCGCCGCGATGCACGATACGGCGCGGCCCCGTCTCGCGGTCGCCGGTAGGGCGTTCGATTTCTGACATAGCTGCTCTTGTGGACGTCGGGTCGGCGTGCGGAAGGAGTTATCGCGAGGGTTGACCGTCTGCGATGCTAGAAGTTGTTCGGGTTGCCCTCCACGAGCGTGCCCTTGCCCTGCACTTCATCCTGGCGATGCCACTCGACCGAGTCACCATCGATCTTCACCCGATAGCAGTCGATCTCCGGCGCTTCGTCGTAGTCGAAGCACATCTGGTCGTCCTGGATCGTCCAGCGCGCCTCGTAGCTGGCGCCGTGAATCGACCCGTCCTCGGCATAGAACTCGGTGTAGGCGCTGTCGGGCGACATCGTACCGGTGACCGTATTGCCCGCGACGCGATCGCGGATGATCTGCGCGTTGGCGAACTCGCCCGTCTGCGCCGAATCCGCGGCCGCGCTGCTATCGGCTTGCGGGGCCGTCTCGCCGGAGTCGTCGCTGCCGCAGCCGGCCAGGCCGATCACCGCAATCAACACGGCCGCGAGCCCGGCATGGCGCCCGGCGCAAACAGCGGTTGCGCCGCAGAAGGAAACAGGCTGCATGGGGTGTCTCTGGAGGATTTATCGCCGATGGTAGCGGTTTACCCGCCGAGCGTCAGTCGCGCGGGTGTACACGCCGGCACTGCGTCAATAGAATTGAGAATCGTTCTCAATTAAGAACGGACGCATCGCCGCGTCCATTTTCCTTGGGGGGATCATTCGTGCGTCATTATTTACCGCCTGCAACACGTGCTTCGTATGCGCTCGGCTGTGCGCCCGCGGGGCGACTGCTCTCGACGATGGCCGCCAGTCTGTTGTGCACGGGCGTGGCCATCGCACAGGACAATAACCGCACCGACACGGCATCCGGAACCCTGGCGCCGATCGAGGTGGAAGGCGAAACCCGGGTCGAGACGGCGACCGGGCCGGTCGAGGGCTATGTTGCCGAACGCGCGCGCTCGGCGACCAAGACGGATGCATCACTGGCCGAGACACCGCAGTCCGTGTCGGTGATCGCATCCGACCAGATCGAGGCTCAGAACGCGCGCGACATTCGTCAGGTGCTGCGCTATGTATCGGGTGTGGTGCCCGAACTTCGCGGCAACGTCGCCAGCCGCTACGACCAGCTCACGCTACGCGGTTTTCAACCCGACACCTATCTGGACGGCCTCAAACAGCTCGGCTATTTCTATACGATTCCCAAGACCGATCCCTACCTGCTCGAACGCGTCGAAGTGGTGAAGGGGCCGGCCTCGGTGCTCTATGGCCAGACGCCACCAGGCGGCCTGATCAACCTAGTATCGAAGCGCCCCACGCAAGAGCAGGTCAACGAGTTCTATCTGGAAACCGGCAACGACAGCCGGGCCGGCGCGGGTTTCGATATCGGCGGCAAGCTGGATGAACAGGGCGACGCGCTTTATCGCGTGGTGGCCACCGGGACCCGGCGCGACGGCCCCCAAAAGACGGTCGACACCGCCAACTTCTCGATCGCGCCGTCGCTGCGCCTGCGGCTATCCGAGCAGACCGAGCTCACGCTGCTGGCCAAGTACCGGAACGACCCGGATTCGGGCGCCTATGGCGCTCTGCCGTATCGGGGCACGGTCGACCCGCTGCCCGACGGCAGCAAACTGCCGCGCGACTTCTACGACGGTGACGAGAACTTCGAAAGCTTCGACCGCAAGACGATCCAGCTCGGCTACGAGTTCTCGCACTGGTTCAACGACAGCCTGCAGTTTCGTCAGAACTTCCGTTTTCGCGATGCCGAGGTCGACTACCGCAGCGTCTATGGCGCGGGGCTGATCGACGACACCACCCTCGCCCGCGGCACCGCCGCCTCTCGAGAGCACGTCAACGGCATTCTCGTTGACAATCAGCTGCTCGGCTATGCGGACACCGGGCCGGTCGAACATACCCTGCTGGCGGGTTTCGATTATCAGAATCTCGATGGCGACCGCTATTACGGTCTCGGCGATGCCCCGCCCCTGGCGATCGGCAACCCGAACAACAGTCAAGCCATCACGCCGCCCGCGCGCAGCCGCTACGAGTTCGACCAGGACCAGATCGGCTTCTATGTCCAGGACCAGGCCCGGTTCGGCCGACTCACCATGCTGGCCGGCGGGCGCTACGATGTGATCGACACCACGGCCGTCGGCCCGGACGACGCGAATCGCGATACGCGCACCGACCGCGCCTTCACCGGCCGTCTCGGCGCACTGTATGCCTTCGACACCGGCATCGCGCCTTTTGTCAGCTACACCGAATCCTTTCAGTCGCCGGCCACCAGCGGTGTGCGCAACGACGTGCTCGACCCGACGGAGGGCGAACAGTACGAGGCCGGCGTGAAATATCAGCCGCGCGGCATGGATGCGCTGGTCACCGTATCGGCATTCGAATTGACGCAGAGCAACGTCACCGGCGCGCTGCAGCCGGACGGTACGCGCTCGCAGACCGGCGAGGTTCAGGTTCGCGGCTTCGAGATCGACGGCAAGGCCAGTCTCGTCGGCGGGCTGGATCTGTCGCTTGCCGCCGCGTATCTGGATTCCGAAATACGCAGTGCCGAGGATGGTACCCAGGGCAACGAGTACCAGCGCACGCCCGACTACACGGCCTCGCTCTGGCTCGACTACACCCAGCCCGACGGCGCCTGGAAAGGCGCGGGCGGCGGCATCGGCGTGCGCTATGTCGGCGAACAGCAGGTCACCAACAACAACGACCTGCAGGTCCCCGACTACACGGTCGCCGACGCGGCGCTGCACTACGAGCTCGGCGGGCTGGATCCAGCCTATGCGGGCTGGCGTGTCGGGCTGAACGTACAGAACGTGTTCGACAAGAAATATGTCTCGTCGTGTTCCAGCGCCGCATTCTGCTTCTACGGCTACGGGCGGGAGACGACCGCAACCGTCAGTTATCGCTGGCAATAGTCCGGCGCAGCCATGCCTTCAAGCGGCCCTGCGGGGCCGCTTTTTCATGCGCGAAACAAGCGCCATCGCACCGGCGGCACCGGTCGCGAATCGCCCGCGTGCCTGGCAGCCCTTGCAAACCGGCGTTATTTATATAAACTGAGAATCATTCGCATTCGCATTCGCATCGACTCTCCGACGCGAATGCGAATGGAGGGAAACCTTCACTCTCGGTGGAATTACGCGGCCTGCGGGCCGCGTTTTTTTCCGTGACGGGTGTCGAACAGGCACCGCAGGCGCCAGCCTGCCCAGGGGAACAGAATGCGCAAGTCGTCATTGCACGCCGGACGGTGTGGCTCGTGAACTCGTTCGTGCAACGCCTGCGCGCCTTCAGCCCAATCTTCCAGCTCCACTGGCTGCTCGGCATCACCGCCGGCACCGTACTCGTGGTCATCGGCATCACCGGCGGACTGATGTCGTTCCAGCAGGACATTCTGGAATGGCTCAACGCGGAAACGGTGCAGCATCTCGAATCGGATCGCGCCCGACTGCTGCCGCAGGACATCATCACCCGCTACCGCAGCGCCCACCCGGATCACAGCGTATCCAGCCTGTACTGGCGTCAGGATCGCCCCTACCCATTTCTGCTCGGCTATCGCACACCGGAAACCACGGGTCGGCGGGGTGAACGTGCGCTGCTCGATCCGTTCACGGCCGAGCCGATGGCCATGCCGCGCGGCCAGTGGACCTTCGGGCTGATTCGCCAGATTCATCAGCGCCTAGCCGCCGGCGAAACCGGCAAGTTCATCGTCGGCGTCTCGACGATCACGCTGATCCTGTTGTCCGTGACCGGGCTGTATATCCGCTGGCAACGCCGCCCCCGCCAGGGCTGGCGCTGGCTCTGGCCGCGCGCGCTCGGCGGCAAGCTGGCAGGCGAATGGCATGCCGTGCTCGGCCTGTGGGCGCTCGTCGCCTATCTCCTGGCGTCGCTGACCGGGCTGTGGTGGTCCTTCGACTGGTATCGCGACGGCGCGAAGGCCCTGTTCGCCGCCGGCGCGCACGCCCCCCACCCCACGTTATCCACGCCGGTCGACACGCCGGACATGGCCCGCGTCTGGGCGAGCATCGCGCCGCAGATGGCCGATGCGCGCTCGGTGTTCATCCGCCTGCCGGACGAGCCCACGTCGCCGGTCGAAATCCACTATGTGCCGGCCGACGCGATGCACGAATACGCCGACGACGAGCTGTTCGTGCACCCAGGCTCCGGCGCCATCCTCGGCACCGAGCGCTTCGACGATCACAGCGCCGGCGACAAGCTCCTGGCCAGCGTCTACGCGCTGCATATGGGCGCGTTCTTCGGCACGCCGGGTATCGCCCTCATGATGGTCGCCAGTTTCGCCATGCCGGTGTTCTTCGTCACCGGCTGGCTGCTCTATCTGCGCCGGCGCCGCATGAAGCGTCAGATCGCGCCCGCGCCGCGGCTGCCCGACAGCGCGTCGGCGGGCGACGACGCGCTGCTCGTGGTCTACGCCAGCCAGAGCGGCCTTGCGCAGCGTATCGCCAGCCACACCGCGCTCGCCCTGCAACAGGGTGGCGTGGCCGTGCGCATGACGTCGCTGGGCGAGCTCACGCCCGCCTGTCTCGGCGCCCATCGCCAGGCGCTGTTTGTGGTGAGCACCCATGGTGAAGGCGATGCGCCGGTCGCCGCCCGGCGTTTCGACCGTCATTTCTGCGGCACCGGCGAACCACGGCTGGAACAGCTCGACTATGCCCTGCTCGCTCTCGGGGATACGGACTACGCCGACCGCTACTGCGCCTTCGGTCGACGCCTGGACCGCGCCCTGCGCGAACGCGGCGCCCGGGCCCTGCTCACGCCAATCGAAGTGGACAAAGCCGACGCTGCCGCGCTCGATCACTGGCACGCCGCGCTGGCTCATCAGTTCGGCGTAGCCTCGGTGAAGGCAGAACCGGCATTCGCCCGCTGGCGGCTCGCCGAACGCCGTATTCTCAACCCCGAAAGTCTGGGCGGCCCGACCGCCTGGCTGCGTCTGCGCCCCGACGACAACTCGCCTGCCGCCTGGCAGGCCGGCGATATCGTCGAGATCCGCCCGCGCCATGCCGCCACGCAGATCGAGGCCTGGCTCGCCGCGCACGAACTCGATCCGACAACGCCTGTGGTCGTCGGCGAAGCCGTCACGTCGCTCGCCGCTGCGCTCGCCGATCGCCAGCTGCCCGCGCAGCCACCCGCGGACCACGACGATCTGCAGGCCTGGCTCGATGCACGGCCGACGATCGCCGCACGCGACTATTCCATCGCCAATATCGACACGGGCAACGGCGTCGAGCTGGTGGTACGTCTGGCGCGCTACGCGCACGGCACCGGACTGGCCTCCGGCTGGTTGATCGAACACGCCGCCCTCGAGACGTCGATCGACGTGCGGCTGCGCGCCAACCCCGGTTTCCGAGCCGACGACACGACAGACGCCGCACCGGCCATCTTCATCGGCAATGGCACGGGCATCGCCGGCCTGCGCAGCCATCTGAAGGCGCGCATAAACGCAGGCCGGTACGAAAACTGGCTGATCTTCGGCGAGCGCGAGCGCGCACGGGATTTCTATTTCGACGACGAGATCGGCGCGTGGCAGGCCAGCGGCGTGCTGGCCCACATCGATCTGGCTTTCTCGCGCGACGCCGACGACGGCCGCTACGTGCAGACCGCACTCGCCGCGCAGGCCGAGCGCCTGCGCGAATGGGTAGCGGCTGGCGCCACGATCTTCGTATGCGGCAGCCACGACGGCATGGCGCCCGGCGTGACCGCCGTGCTGGTCGACGTACTCGGCGCCGAGACCGTGGAGACGCTGAACGAGGCCCAGCGCATCCGCATGGACGTCTACTGAAACGATAAAACCGCACGGCCACGAAGCGCCGGCTCGCGCCTGCCACCGCTTTTTAAACGCGAATGCTTCTTATTAACAAATTGAAACCGCAACCAGGGGGACCAATCCATGCACCAGCCGCGATCCGCGAATCGACGACGTTCGAGCGCCTTTGCCTTGCCGCCCACGCGAACGACGTGGTGGGTGCTGCTAACCAGCGCGCTCTGCAGCCCGGCGTTTGGCCAAGGCAATACGCCGGACACCGCCACGCTCGGGCCGATCGATATTCAGGGCGACCAGGTGGAAGCCCGCGCCTGGAGCCCGGTCGAGGGCTATGTCGCCGAACGTAGCGCCACGGCCACCAAGACCGATATCCCGCTGGTCGAATCGCCCCAGGCGATCACGGTGATCGGCCGCGACGAACTCGAGGATCGCGACGCCAACACGCTCACCGAGGCGGTGGAATACAGCCCCGGAATCACGGTGCTCAACCGCTTCAATAATAACGTCACCGACTCGATCGGGATCACTATCCGCGGCTTCCAGGCCTCGGACGCCACCTATCGTGACGGCACCCGGATGTTCTCGGGCCTGCCCTACGACGCGCCGATCGAGACCTACGGGCTGGAGCGTATCGAAGTGCTGCGCGGCCCGGCGTCGGTGCTCTACGGCCAGGGCCAGCCGGGCGGCATCATCAACCTGGTCACCAAGCGGCCGACCGATACGCCGCTGCACGAAGTCGGGCTCGAACTGGGCAGCTTCGGCCAGAAACAGCTCAAAGGCGATGTCAGCCAGGCACTGGACGAAAACGGACACTGGCGCTATCGCCTGACCGGGCTGGTGCAGAAGGCCGACGCGCCGATCGAATACATCGACGACGATCGTGTCTACGTGGCGCCGGCGTTGACCTGGTCGCCCAGCGAACGAACCGAGCTCACGCTGCTCGCCCATTATCAGAAGAACGAATCCGACTACCACTGGACCGGGTTCCCGCTGGAGGGCACGAAACGGGACAACGACGGACCCCGTATCCCGCGCGACCGCTATATCGGCATCTCGGGGCTGGCCGGTTACAGCTCCGAAACCTACTCGGTCGGGTATCTGTTCGAGCAGCTTGTCGGCGACCATCTGACCTTTCGCCAGAACGTGCGCTATCGCGAGGTGGATTACGACGTGGTCGACGTATTCCGCAACTACTTCACCGCCTCGCCTTTCAATGAAGACCTCACCGTACTCGAACGCGATGCGCGCCTGCGCTTCGACGAAGGCGAAACAATCACGGCCGACAACCAGCTGGTCGCCGACGTGCGCCACGGCGCGTTCGAGCACAGCCTGCTGGCCGGCTTCGACTACAAGACGCTGGATTACCGAACCCGCAATTCCGGGTTCGGCAACCCGACCACCGATATCCCGCCGCTGGATCTCTACGACCCGGACTACACGCAGGACTTCAGCCTGCCGAACACCTTCACCCCGAGCCGCACGCAGGCCGACCAGTACGGCCTCTACGTGCAGGACCACCTGAAATACCGCGACAAATGGGCCTTCACGCTCGGCGCCCGTCAGGACTGGGTGAACGAACAGTCCCTCGGCGAAGACAAGAACGATCAGGACAATCTGAGCTGGCGCGCGGGCGTGGTCTATCTCGCCGACAACGGTCTGGCGCCCTATGCCAGCTACAGCGAATCGTTCACGCCCCAGTACGGGACCAACGAAGTCACGGGAGCCGGCTACGACCCGGTCACCGGCGAACAGTACGAGATAGGCCTGCGCTATCGCCCGGTCGGCTGGAACGCATCGTTCGAGGTCGCGGCCTTCGAAGTCAGCCGCAACAACGAACTCGTGACCCTGCCCAACAGCGCCGTGCCCAGCCAGATCGGCGAGACGCGTTCCCGCGGTGTCGAACTCGGCGCCCGGCTGGATATCACGCGCGGTCTGAGCGCGCTCGCGAGCTATACCTGGAACGAGGTGGATGTGATCGAGGCCGGCGGCAGTCAGGCGACCAATGGCAAGCGCGTGGTCAACCGACCAGATCATCTGGCCAAGCTATGGCTCGACTACGACTTCCAGCAACCGGCGCTGAAAGGCCTCGGAGTGGGCGCCGGCGTGCGCTATACGAGTTCGTCGTTCTCGAACGCGGACAACACCGCCCGCTACCCGTCGAGCACGCTCGTCGATGCGGCCGTACGCTACGAGTTCGACAACGTGCGGTTGCAGCTGTCGGCGAACAATGTGTTCGATGATGTGAAGGTGTACTGCACGGGTGCACAGGCGTCCTCGTTCTGCGAGTACGGCCTGCCGCGCAACGTGCTCGGCAGCATCACCTACCGCTGGGACTGATCACCAAGGCCTGCCGGCCGCCGTCCTTCGGGGCAGCGGTCGGCTATTGATCCAGCGACGCGCGTTCGAGCACGAAATCCAGGTTTTGGCGTACCGCCGGCCATTCCTGATCGGTGATCGAGAACACGACCGTATCCCGATAGATGCCGTCCGCGCTCTTCATGTGATTGCGCAGCACGCCGTCCTGCTTCGCGCCCAGGCGCGCGATCGCCGCCCGCGAGGCGCGGTTGTGCCAATGGGTACGAAACTCGATCGCGATGGCATCGAGTGTCTCGAAGGCATGCGCGAGCATCAGCCGCTTGCACTCGCTGTTGATCGCAGTGCGCTGAAAACGCTGCGCGTACCAGGTGTAGCCGATCTCGGCGCGGCGGTTGCTTTCGTCCACATGGCAATAGCGCGTGGACCCGATCACCGTATCGCTGGCCCGGTCGCGCACCGCAAACGCCAGCCCGCCCTGTTCGCGCTCGGCGAGTGCGGTATCGATATAGTCCGCGACCGCCTCCGGCGCCGGTACGAAGGTGTACCACAACCGCCAAAGCTCGCCGTCGGTGGCTGCCTCGGCCAGTGCATCGGCATGCTGTACCTCGAGCGGCTCGAGTACGACATGGTCTCCGGCAAGGGTCGTCGGCGTGATCCAGCGCGGCATTGGGATTCCCTTCTGCTTTGTTTCGTTGGCTTGCCGAGTCTAGCGTGACCCGCCATCTGACGATGGGCCTCGACCTGGTCGAGTTGACGCGTCTCCACCCAGGCCGTAAAAAACCGCCATGCGATTCGGCGTCATCGGCGACATACACGGCTTCTGGGACGAACGCGATACCGCGTTCTTCAACCAGGCCGGCTACGACATGCTCTTGTTCGTGGGCGATTTCGCCCGTATCACGAGTGCCGTGCCGGTCGCGCGCCGGCTGGCCGGGTTGGCCACGCCGGCGTGGGCGATTCCCGGCAATCACGACGGCGTGACCATTCCTCAGCTGCTCGCCGAGCTGAAAAACCGGCCGCTCATGCAGCGGCTGGGCGCGGTCGGCATGGCGCGGCGGGTGCGAGCCATGGAAAAGGCGATGGCGCCGGTGCGCCTGGGCGGCTATACCGCGGCGCCGCTAAGCGATGACCTGGGCCTGATCGTGGCCCGCCCGCATGCCATGGGCCCAGACCGATTCTATTACCGGTCCTATCTGCAAAAGACCTACGGCATTGGCGATTTCGACGCCAGCTCCCGAAAGCTCTGTGAACTGGTCGATCGCTCGCCGCGCGATCTCATCCTGCTCGCCCACAACGGCCCGGCCGGCCTCGGCGATATGCCGACCTCGCCCTTCGGCTGCGATTTCGCCCCCGAACACGGCGACTTCGGCGATCCGGACCTGCGCGTAGCCATCGAGCACGCCCGCGCCACCGGCCACCGCGTGCGCGCGGTACTCGCCGGGCATATGCACCACCGCAGCAAGCACAGCGGCGCATGGCGCGAGAGCGCTGCCGACGACGGCGAAACGCTCTATCTCAACTGCGCACGCGTGCCGCGGATCGAGGCCGATGGCGCCCGGCGCCACCATATTGCCCTCGACGTCACGCCTGACGGTGTTCGCGCCGAAACGCTGTTCGTCGACAACGACGAAAAAATCGTCTCCCGCGAGCCGATCAAGGCCCGCGCGTGAGCGTCTAGCTCCGTCGTTCGTCGCGCACCAACCAGCGCAGCGGCAACGCCATGCCAAGCACCGCCAGGCCCACTACGGCATACGTACCGCCGTAGCCGAACAGATGGCCGAGCTCCAGCCCGGCCGCCGGGCCCAGCGCGCCGCCGAGATCGCTCGACCATTGGTAGATCGAGAGCGCCCGGCCGTGCAGATGGCGCGGCGCGATATCGCCGAGCAGCGTGATCATCGGAATGGTCAGCCCGCCAGCGCCGGCACCGATCACCAGCAGCGCCAGTGCCGCGGTGGTCGCCGTGCCCGCTTGCCCAAGGCCGACCAGCCCGACTGCCACGAGCGTCATCGAAGGCAGCAACAATTTCGTGCGGCTCGCGCTGCGATCCAGATAACGCCCACAGGCCAGCGCCGTGGCCGCACGCGCGGCCATCAGCACCGCCATGAGCAGGCCCGCGCTGCCCTGTGCCTGCATGCCGAACACATAGAGCTCACGCGTATCGACCAGCACCGCGACCGTTGCCAGCAGCACGCCGGAGACGGCAAAAAACAGCAGCGCGTTGGCCGCGAAGATGATGCGCAGCGTGGGCATGGCCAGCAGTTCGCGCCACGCGTGGGTGCGCGACCGGGCCGACGGCGCGCGCGGTGCGCGATCGTCCGGTGCTCCGGCCTGATCCGGCAGCAGAAACAAGGCCGCAACCGCCGCCACAACGCTCAGCGCGGTCGCGGTGAGAAAGGCGGCGTTGTTGGAGACCTGATCGGCCACCAGCCCGCCGAGCACCAGACCGGCCGGCAGGCCGAGACTCACCGCGGTGCGTACGCTCGCCGTCATTCCTGCCCGCCGGCGTGCCGGCGCGATCGCCATCACCGCGGCGAGCGCGCCGACCAGCAACAGCGACGAGCCCACGCCCCAGATGATGCGCCCGGCCAGAAACCACGCGGCCGGCTGTTCCGACACCAGCGCAATCGAGAACGCCAGCGTACCCAGCGCTTCGATGACCAGACCGATCGCCACCGGCCAGCGCGCACCGAAGCGATCGAGCAGGCTGCCGGTGACCGGATTGAAGCCCAGCCGGGTGATGCGATTCGCCGACAGGATCAGACCGATCATGAAGCCCGAGATGCCCAGATCAATACCGATCACCGGCAGGATCGGAAACACCGCGCCGCCGCCCACACCGCCGAGAAAGGCGATGGCAGCGATACCCCAGCTGCGTCGGGTCAGACTCTGATTGTCGAGATTGATCGCGATGAGCGCCGCCGTTCAGGAGCGCGACTGCGCGCCGGCCGGCGGCGCGTCGGCCGCGGCCAACCGATCCCAGCCGACGGCATAGCGACGCGCGATCACCGCACAGACGATCAGCTGGATCTGGTGAAACACCATCAACGGCAGCACCACGCTGCCGAGCGCGCCGCCGGCGAACAGCACCTGCGCGATGGGAATGCCGCTGGCCAAGCTTTTCTTGGAGCCACAGAACACCAGCACGATCTCGTCAGCGCGGTCGAAGAATCGCCGGCCGATCGCGAAGGTCACGCCGAGCACCAGCGCGAGCAACACGCTCGAGACCACCGCGACCAGCAGCAGAGCCGAAGGCGGCGTTTCCTGCCACAGCCCTTCCACCACCGATGCGCTGAACGCGCCGTAGACCACCAGCACGATCGAGCCCTGATCGACGAACTTCACCAGTTTCGGATGCGCCGCGACCCAGGAGCCGATCCAGCGGCGTGCAATCTGGCCGAGCACGAACGGCAGCAGGATATGCAGCAGAATATCGACCACCGCATTCAGGGAACCGCCGCCGGCCGCCGACTGGGTACTGATCAACAGACCGGCAAGCAGCGGCGTGATGAAGACGCCGAGCAGGTTGGACAAGCTGGCGCTGCACACCGCGGCCGGAATGTTGCCGCGCGCCACCGACGTGAAGGCGATCGACGACTGCACGGTCGACGGCAGCACGCACAGAAACAGCAGGCCCGCGAACAGCTCGGGCGTGAGCCAGTCGAGCAGCAGCGGCCGCGAGGCCAGGCCGATCAACGGAAACAGCACGAAAGTGGCCACCAGCACGCACAGATGCAGGCGCCAGTTGGTCGCGCCCGCATAAATCGCCTCGCGCGAGAGCTTGGCCCCGTGCAGAAAGAACAGCAGCGCGATGGCTGCCGTCGTGACATGGCCATAGACCACCGCCGCGGTACCCGATACGGGCACCAGGCTGGCGAGAATGATGGCGCCGATGAGCGCCACGACGAATCGGTCGGGTAGAAACCGTTTGAGCCAGGCTAATCGCTTCATCGTGCAATTATAGCGGGCCGACGCGAGACCCCGCAGGCCCACGTCGCCCGCTTAGGGCCTGGCACGGTACACGACCCGCGCCGATGCGCACGCGGCCCGCATACCCGCCACGACCAGGCAAGGCCGCCGGATACGACTCCCGCGTCTACCGGGCCGCGCGCTCGTACTGCACCGGCCAGTCACCCTGCACGCCGTGCAGCTCCCGCGCCGCGCGCAGCGGGAAATAGGGATCGCGCAGCAGTTCACGAGCCAGCAGCACGCAGTCGGCCTGGCCGGAATGCACGACATGTTCGGCCTGGACCGGCGCGGTGATCATGCCCACCGCGCCGGTGGCGATGCCCACTTCGCGGCGAATACGGGCGGCAAACTCGGTCTGATAGCCCGGGCCGACCGGGATCTTCGCGGTCGGCGTGTTGCCGCCGCCCGAGCAATCCACCACGTCCACGCGTTCGGCCTTGAGCCAGTGCGCGAACTGCACGGACTGGTCGATATCCCAGCCGCCGTCCTCCCAGTCGGTCGACGAGATGCGCACAAAAAGCGGCTTGTTCACCGGCCAGACCGCGCGCACCGCGCGCACGACCTCGAGCGGAAACCGTGCCCGATTTTCCAGGCTGCCCCCGTATTCGTCGTCGCGCGTGTTCGATAGCGGCGACAGGAACTCGTGCATGAGATAGCCGTGCGCCGCATGCAGTTCGATCATGTCCATATCGGCGGCCAGCGCGCGCTTTGCGGCATCGGCGAAGGCGGTCACGATCTCGGCGATTTCATCCTTGGTCAGCGCATGGGGCGTGGGCGCGTTCTCGGAAAACGGGATCGCGCTGGGCGCGACCGTCTGCCAGGCGCCCTGCTCTGCCGTCAGCGCCTTGCCGCCGCGCCAGGGCGCATCGCAGGAGGCCTTGCGCCCGGCATGGGCCAGCTGCACACCCACGGCCGCGCCCTGGGCATGGATGAAGTCGGCATTGCGCTTGAACTCGGCGACGTGGTCATCGCGCCAGATACCCAGATCGCCCGGCGTGATACGCCCGGCCGGCGTCACCGCCGAGGCCTCCATCATCACAAGCCCGGCGCCGCCGACCGCGCGGCTGCCCAGATGCACGAAGTGCCAGTCGTTGGGGAAGCCATCCTCGGCCGAGTACTGGCACATCGGCGAGACGAAGATGCGGTTGCGGAAGGTGACATCGCCGATGGTCCAGGGCTGGAATAGATCGCTCACTTGAAGCTCCTTGAATGGTCCGGGTTCGGGGTGTTCGGACTCGGTTGCGTGCAATATACATCGGCGTGGTGTTGGCTGTTTTCAAGCCGTTTTTTTGCCTTGAGTCTGTGGGTACTCACCAGTTCGTCGGACCTTTTGTTTCGCACTGCTGTGCGACTTACTTTCGTTTGCTTGTCCAAACAAAAGTAAGCAAAGAAAAAGACACCCGGATTGCGCGCCGGCGCGAAACGCGCCGGTGCACTGCGATGCTCGGTCCGAAGGATTTGCGGCCAGAACTCGCGTCGCTTTGGCGACGCTCAAACAGGCTGTCCGCACCGGCGCCGTGCGCCGGACACCCTTCGGCCCTGCGCTTCTCGTCGCGCCACACGGGGCCCGAATACAGGCACGGCGAGCCTAGCCCCCGGCCTCAGATTGGCTTCTGCGTAAGGGGTTGGGATTTCGCTACGTTCCGGTCGGACTTGCCTTCGGCGTTGTCCGACGAAGACCGCTTCGCGATCTTGGCGAAGCGTCAGCGAGCCGGTCTTTGTCTGTATTCGGTCCCCTTGGGCGCAGCGCCGAGCAGTGGAGGCCGAAAGAGAAAAAGACGGCCGGATGTTTGAGTCGCGCGTAGCGCGGCGAGTTTCCGGCTGTCCTCTTTCGGCCGGAGCCGCGCAGGGCACCGATGCGTAGCATCGGCGCAAGACAGGGTGTCCTTTTCCTTTGCTTACTTTCTTTTGGACAAGCAAAAGAAAGTGAGTCGCACAACAGTGCGAAACCCCAAGTAAAAATTCACCCGCGCAGTTGATCCAAACACTCGCGGTTCAACGCGACGAGGACGAGGACGAACCCAATCGCCGCTCCCGATACTCCATAACCAACGCCAACATCGCCGGCAAGAAGGTCACCGTCGTAGCCATCGTGAACAACAACCCGAACATCACGATCGCCCCGAGCCCGCGATAGAGCTCGGTCCCCGCGCCGGGCAAAAACACCAGCGGCGCGAGACCGAAGGTGGTGGTAATCGTGGTCATCAGGATCGGTCGCAACCGCACCGTGACGGCATCCTGTACGGCGTCGATCGCGGCCATGCCGGCCGCCGTGTTCGCTCGCGCCCGCTCCACGATCAGAATCGGGTTGTTGACCACCGTGCCGACCAGGATCAGGAAACCGAGCATGGTGATCAGGTCGAAGGGCTGCGACAGCGCGGCCAGGCCAATCGCCGGCAACAGCGCACCCACGCCGTTGAGCAGGGCCAGGCCCACCACCCCGCCGGCGATGCCCAGCGGCACCGTGGTGAGAATGAGCAGTGGATAGCCCCAGTGCGAAAAGATGGCGACCAACAGCAGATAACACACGCCGACGGCGACGATATAGTTGCCGGTCAGCGCGCGCCGCGTCACCTCCAGCTCGTCGCTGGCGCCGGAAATATCGAGTGCCAGCGAAGCATCGATCGCGCCCTGCTCGCGCAGATGATCGATTACGTCGCGGTTGACGCGCGCCACGCCGGCTTCCAGCGGCACGGCCCGCGGCGGAATGACGCGAATAGTAACCGTACGCCGGCTGTCCAGACGGCGGATCACGTCGGTATCGACGGTGGGCACGACATTGGCCAGCGCGACCACCGGGAGCACGCCTTCGGAGGTTGCGACGGGCAGGCGTGACACGGCATCTACCGTGTCCGGCTTGCCGGCGGCGTCATAGAGATAGATATCGACCTTGTCGTCGGAGAAGAAGTACTCGTCCACGTACGCGCCGTCGGTGAGCGCGGAGATCGTGTAGCCGATATCCTCGGCGCCCAGGCCCAGTTCGGCGATACGCGGATAGTCCGGCTCGATACGCAGCAGCGGCTGCCCGAGCGTGAGCGTGGACGGTTGCGCCAGTATCTGCGGGTCGTCGAAGACTTCGTTCGCGCGATCGTAGATCGCCTCCGCCGCGGTATAGATCGTGGCCAGGTCCGCACCCGAGATATCGATATTGATCGCCCGCGTGCCGCCATCGTTCGAGGAGATGATCGAGCCCTTGGTCGAAAACGCGCGCATGCCCGGATAGGCTTCGAAGCTGTCGTTGAAGGCGGCCATCAGGGCGCCGATCTCGCGGTCGTTGACCGGCTCGGCGATCACGCGCAGTTCGTTGGTGGTCACGCTCATGTTGAAGTAGGCGATGGCGGGCATTTCCGGCTGTTCGGCCGCCAGCTCGCCGTTGTCGTCCGGCATGTGGCGCGCGAAACGCTCGCGCAGCTCGCCGGCGATGTCGTTCAGTTCGGTGAGATTCGTGCCCGCGGGCGGCAGCATCGAGGAGAACGTCTTCGCCTCCTCGCCGTCCGGCAGGTATTCCGCCGGCGGCGTGAGCGCCCAAACGCCGATGCCCAGCGCGCCCGCGATCATGGCCATGACGACATAACGGCGCGCCCGCACCGCGATGATCCACGCACACAGCGCGAGCACGCCGCGCGAGAACGGCCCGTTGCTCGTCTCGGCGGCGCCGGAATCCTTGGGCAGGATGCGCGCGGCGGCAGTCGGCACCACCATGATCGCGACCAGCATCGAGGTGAGGATTGCCGCCGAGATCGCGATCGAGATATCGGAAAACAGCTGGCCGGCCTTCTGGGTGATGAACAGCACTGGCGCGAACACCATCACCGTGGTCAGCGTGGACGCCAGCACGGCCGGCCACACCTCGCGCACGCCGTCCACCGCGGCCTGCCAGCGGCTCGCCCCCGCGCTGCGCTGGCGGGCGATGTTTTCGAGCACGACGATGCTGTTGTCCAGCGTCATGCCGATCGCGAACGCGATGCCCGCCAATGAGATGACGTTGATCGTGCGCCCGAAAACGGCGAGCCCGATGAACGCGGCGATCGCACAGATCGGCACGCCGATGATGGCGATCAGCGTGGCGTAGACCGAGCGCAGGAACAAAAACATCACCAGCGCAGCCAGCACGCCGCCGATCGCCAGGTTGCGATACACGCTCGAAATCGATGCGCTCACATAGCGCACGTCGTCCGACGTCAGGCGCATGCGCATGCCGGCAGGCGCCAGCACTGTCTCGTTGAGCTCGGGCAGCAGCGCGAGCATGTCGCGCTTGATGTCGATGACGTTCGATCCCGGCTGGCGGCGCACCTGCAGATTGACCACCGGCTGATCGTTGAAGAAACCGAACTCGCGCACCTCGGCGTGATCGAGCTGGATTTCGGCCACGTCGCCGAGCGTGGTGACGGTGTCGCCGCTGCGCGCGAGCACTACGTCGGCCAGGCCCGATACGTCCTCGAAACGCCCGACCGTGCGCACCAGATAACGGCGCTTGCCGGCATCCATATCGCCGCCCGAGACATCCTGATTGCGCGCGCGGATCGCATCGCGCACGTCGGTCATCGCAATCCCGCGCGCCGCCAGCTTCGACGGATCGACGTGCACCTGGATCTGGCGCTCGGCGCCGCCGCCGACTTCGACATCGGCGACGCCGTCGACACGCTCCATGCGCCGGCGCACCTCGTCGTCGACGAAATCGCGCATAAAGGCCATGTCGAGCCCGGCCGGGTTGCCGGCCTCGGCGGCCACGTTGAAATACATGAACGAGTTCTGGGAGAACGACGCCGCCACCACTTCCGGCTCGTTGACGTCCTCGGGATAGCTGGGCACCTGCATGAGCGCGTTGGTCACGCGGATCAGCGCCTCGTTGACGTCGGTGGAGAACGGAAACTCCAGCTCCACCTCGGCCTCGCCGGTCTTGGCTTCGGCGGTCATGCGCTGCAGGCCGATGATGTTGGCGAGATATTCCTCCTGTTCAATGAGGATCTCGTTCTCGACGTCCTGTGGCGTCGCGCCCGGCCAGCTGGTGGTGACCGTAATCGTGCGCACGGCCAGATCGGGGATCATCTGCACCGGAATGCGCATCGCCGCCAGGACGCCGAACAGACAGATCAGCAGCACGACGATGGTCATCAACGTGCCGCGCTTGATCAGCGCTTCGAACATCGATCAGGCCCCGGGCGAGGACAGGCGCAGGGCGCGTGAGCGATCGTTCGGCGCCGAACCGCTCTCCTGGCCGCCGGCAGACGCAGCCGATCGGGCATTGCGTACCCGTACCGCCTGGTCGGCTTCGAGGCTTTCGTTGCCGCGCACCACCACGCGGTCGCCGGCAGCGAGGCCGTCGAGAATTTCCACGTCGTTGTTCGCGCTGCGTCCGAGCGTGACCTGGCGCTTGATCGCGCGCAGCGTGCCGTCGTCGTCTTCACGAACGAGCCACATGCGCGTGCCGCCGCCCGGTACGCGAACCAGCGCATCGCGCGGGGCGACCAGCACCGGCTCCGTCGTTGCCAGTTCGAGCAGCGCCTTGGCCGACATCCCCGGCGTGAGGCGGCCGGCGCTGTTGTCGACGAACACGCGTACGAGGAAACTGCGCGCCGCGGCGTCGCTCGCGCCCACGATGACGTGCACGGTGGCCTCGATCGGCTCACGCGAACCGGCTTCGGGCACCACCTGCACGGCCATGCCGGGCTCGATGAGCCCGAAGTACTGCTGGGGTGCGGAGGCATCCAGGCGCAGCGTCTGCGTGGCCACGAGCGAGACGGTCGGCGTGGTCTGGGCCACATACTCGCCGGGATCGACCAGCCGCGCACGCACCTCACCGTCGAACGGGGCGATCACCGCATGACGCTGCAGACGTTCGCGCTGGGCGGCGGCTTCCGCGCGCAGGCGCTGCACTGCGGCCGCGTTGACCGCGACCTGGGATTGCCGGGTTTCCTGCTCGCTCTGCGAGACCGCGCCGCGCGCGCTCAGCCGATCGGCCTCGCGCGCGAGTCGGCGCGCCTCGGCGAGCTGGGCCTCGGCTTCAGTCACCGAGGCTTCGAGCGTGGCCAGCGTGAGCGATTCCAGCGTGCGATCCAGCTCGATGAGCGTATCGCCGGCCTGTACGCGATCGCCGGCATCCACCGCGACCGAGGCCACCAGCCCGGCCACCCGCGGCGTGACCTCGGCATCGCGCGGCGAGGTAAGCGTGCCGTAGAGCGGCACGGTCTGCTGCCAGCGACGCGCGTCGACGGTTGCCGTATCGACCAGCGTCGGCTCCGCGGCCTGCGCCCAGCCACCGGCGAGAACGATGAGCCATCCGGCCACGAAACGCGCAAGCCAGGCGGGCTCGCCGCCACGGCGTTTTCGTGTCGGCGCTCGCCCGGCTACGGCGCGCGGCGCCTGTATCGAATCGATCACCCTGCCCCCTTCGCGATGGCCACAGCGGCCTGCATGTTCAGCGCCGGGGCGATCCTGCCGCGATCGCCCCGAGTGCCTCAAGCTACTCATATAGAACCGCATTGGAGGCAGAAGGTTCCGGTTGCGCTGGCCGGCGGCTCGGGCATCTGGGTATGCTGGCGGCCATCGCTTCTTACCCCTCGGACCCGTCATGACGCGATCCATCAAGCTCTGGCCCCTGCTGTTGCTCGCCCTGTTGTCCGGCGCGGCGACCGCAGCCGACAACGCCGCAGACGACACCGACGTGCCCGCGCTCGGGCCGAATCTCGAGGACTACGACTATCCCTGGCCGGTCTCGCGTTTTGCCATGGACAGCCCGAACGGCACCGTATCGATGGCTTATATGGATATCGCGCCGACCGACGAGATCGTCGATCCCCCGGTCGCGGTGCTCTTGCACGGCAAGAACTTCTGCGGCGCCTACTGGGAAGACACCGCCCGCGCGCTGTCGGAGAACGGCTACCGCGTGATCGTGCCGGATCAGGTGGGTTTCTGTAAGTCGGACAAGCCGGCCGCCTACAGCTATACCTTCCACCACCTCGCGGCCAACACGCAGGCGCTGCTGGCGTCGCTGGATATCGACAACGCCACGATCATCGGCCACTCCATGGGCGGCATGCTGTCCACGCGCTATGCGCTGATGTATCCCGATACCGTCGAACAGCTGATCCTGGTCGACCCGATCGGTCTCGAGGACTGGAAGGCCAAGGGCGTGCCCTATCGCGGCATGAACGCCTGGTATGCCCGCGAGATGAAAAAGGACTACGCCGGCATCAAGGCCTACCAGCTCAAAAGCTATTACGACGGCGAGTGGAACCAGGACTATGCCGAATGGGCGAGGATGCTGGCCGGCATGTATGTCGGCAGCGACGAGGACAAGGCCACGGTCGCCTGGGCCCAGGCCGCGACCTACGATATGGTCTATACCCAGCCGGTGTTCTACGAGTTCGAGCAGCTGGACGTACCCACCACGCTGATGATCGGCACACGCGACAAGACCGCACTCGGCACCGACCTGGTGTCCGACGAACTGGCGGCCGAACTGGGCAATTACCCCAAGCTCGCCGAAGAAGCGGTCGCGCGCATGCCGAACGCCGAACTGGTCACGTTCGAGGGCATCGGCCACCTGCCGCCCATCGAGGCCCCCGAGCGCTTCAAAAGCGCGCTTTTCAAAAGCCTTGATACGCCGTCGTCCGAAAGCGACGACTAAAACGCTCTCATCCTTTCATTGACCGCCCGGCCCGCACGGCCGGGCGTTTTTCGCTACAAGAGACCTGCGCATGTCCGAGATTCATCAGCTGTCCGCGACCGAACTGGCGGCGGCCATCGCCCGCGGCGAAGTCAGCAGCCGTGCTACCCTCGATCATTTCCTCGCCCGTATCGAAGCGATCGGCAAGCCGATCAATGCGGTCGTCGCAATGGATATCGATGCCGCCCGTGCCCGCGCGGATGCCGCGGACGCCGCGATCGCGGCCGGCGAGAACTGGGGCCCGCTGCACGGCGTGCCGATGACGGTGAAGGACACCTACGAAACCGCCGGCCTGCCCACGGTAGTCGGCGAGCCCAAGCTCAAGGACTATCGCAGCACCGACGACGCCGTGGCCGTCTCGCGCCTGCGCGCGGCGGGTGCCGTGATCTTCGGCAAGACCAACACGCCGCGTCTGGCCCAGGACGTCCAAACCTTCAACCCGATCTACGGCACCACCAACAACCCCTGGAACGACAAGCACACTTCCGGCGGCTCTTCCGGCGGCGCCGCCGCCGGCCTGGCCTCCGGCTTCACGCCGCTGGAACTGGGTTCGGACCTGGCCGGTTCGATTCGCACGCCGTCGAGCTGGTGCGGCGTCTACGGGCATAAGACCTCCTATGGCCTGATCCCCATGCGCGGCCATATCCCCGGCCCGCCCGGCACGCGCGGCGAGCCGGATCTGTGTGTGGCGGGCCCGATGGCCCGTCATCCTGCCGATCTCGCCCTGGCGCTGGATATTCTCGCCGGGCCGGACGCGATCGACGCCAGTGTCTGGCAGGCCCGGCTGCCCGCGCCGCGGCCCACGACCCTGGCCGACTTCAAGGTGGCCGTACTTTTCGATCACGCCTTTTGCCCGATTTCGAAAGCGGTCAAGACACTGCTGGAAGACGCGGTCGAAGCAGTCCGCCGAGCCGGCGCCGATGTCACCAAGATCGAAGACCTGCCGGGCGGCTTCGAGAAGAGCTACGAGACCTACGACCGCCTGCTCAACGGCCTGGTCGGCGCCTCCATTCCCGACAAGCTCTATACCAAGGCCAGACGCGGCGCGAAGTTCATGGGCCTGATGGGCAAGACCGACGCCGGCACCATGGGCGGCTTTGCCGAACGCGCCACCGCCAGCCATCGCGACTGGGCCAAGGCCGACGAGGCCCGCCACAAGCTGCGCCAGCAATGGCACAGTCTGTTCGCCGACTACGACGTGCTGCTGATGCCGAGCGTCTGCGTGCCCGCGATTGCGCACGACCAGGAAGGCACCGTGCTATCGCGCAAGATCGACGTGGACGGCACCGCCCATGCCTACACCAATCTGTTCCGCTGGATCGCCCCGGCAACCGTCGCCCGCCTGCCTGCGACCAGCGCGCCGGTCGGACTCACCGAAAGCGGCCTACCGGTTGGCCTGCAGATCGTGGCTGACTATGGCCAGGACCTCACCACCATCGCCTTTGCCCAGCATCTGGCTGCCGCCGGTGTGAAAGCGCCGGCATGTCCGTATGCGAGCCGAGACTACTGAATAAGTATTTCCTTACGCCGAAAGCCTCGGCGCCGGTCATTTATTCGGCATCATCCGGAGCCATAGATCGCATAGTAAACGGAGGCTAACGCGGCTAGATAAGTGGCGCCTAGGCGACGATTGAGCTGCCTCTAGCCTTAGCACGTCTCTCGAATCCCGATTTGGCAAACGGCATATCGCGCACGATCGCCACAATAGTTGCGGCGAACCAATCACGTCGTGTACATTAACCATGTCGGTTAAACAAACCGACTAATCAAAGGAGGAATAATTCATGGCACAGTTAACTGCTTTCGGCAGGGTCGTACGAATTTTTCGTATCAAGACCGGCACAACGCTGAAGGTTATGGCTGAGTCTATGGGTGTATCCGCGGCATACCTTTCCGGCGTTGAGACCGGCTCGAAACCACTAACGGATCGCGTGGTTGAGGGGACAAAAGCATTCTTCAGCGCATACGAGGGCGTTGATTCGAGGGAGATTCAAAGCGCGGCGGACAAGACTATTCAGTCGTATGACCTATCAGACATGGATGAGGACGGGAGAGGACTAGTGGCTGCATTCGCGCGCAAGGCGTCGATTGCTAGCCGAGATCAACGCGACGAGTGGAGAAGGCTACTCGAGGAGGATTGATGAAACGCATAGCGATAACCGGAGGCCGTGATGGCCTCCGGGTAGCACCATTATCTGTGGCGTCGATAAGACAAGCCACTTTATGGCTCAGAAAGGAGTTAGGCATCGAAAACGAGTTACAGCCCGATATCGGGCGGCTACTCGAACACGAGTGCCTACGTAAGTTCGACTTAACGGTCGAGGTACGGGAAAACCGCGAGATGCCAGACGATGAGGCATTTGCCATGCCTAGTGAAAACACGATCGTGTTCAGCGAAAAAACGTACGACGAACTGCACCGCCTTAATAGACGGGCACGGTTCACTGCTGGGCACGAAATAGGCCATGTGGTACTGCACTCAAGGGTGCAGATGTCCCGTCAAGGATTGCAGGCACCACGGAAGCTATACGAGTCGTCGGAATGGCAGGCAAACGCGTTCGCTGGAGAACTATTAGCACCAGCTCACCTTATCGTGCGGCACTGCGCTTCCGTAGAAGACATCGTCCAAACGTTCAATGTCTCGTGGAGTTGTGCAAAAGCCCGAGCTAAACGATTACGAAAAGAGGGCTTAATTACTTGGTAAAAGCTGATCGCCTGAGCGGTAACTCAAGCGACCAGCAAATCGGGAAGTGTTGGCGGGTTTGCACCGGACGCCAACCCCGGATGGGAAAAATCCCCACGCTCTACAAAAGCGGGATTTAGCATAATGCTAACAGCGAGGCGTTTCAATAACGCCTGCTAAGTACCAACGGATGCAATGGCTGGTGCGATATAGGAGCGATCCTATGCGCAAGCATGAGCGCGAAAGCGACGATTATATCGTCATCTTCCGTCGCTATCGGCGCACTAAGGACGGGCGCCAACTTGATGCCTTTAAGTACGGGCTGAAAGCGTGGCCGATCAAAGTGCCAAAGAGCAGCTAAAGCTGGTCTCCGATAACGGTATTTATTGCATCAGCCCGGGGTTGGAGGCCCCGGGTTTTTTTGCCGCCTATATCCCGTAACCTTCATCTAGCTACGTCGGTTTCCAACCCAATCAGCGGCGCGAGATCCGGCCAGATCTCATCCAGCATCGCCGGCTGGGCTTCGGCGTTGGGGTGCACGCCGTCGTCCTGGAAATTGGAGCGGTCGGTAGCGATCGGGGCGAGGAAGAACGGCACGAAGGCGACGCCCCTTTCCTCGGCCAGGCTGACGAAGGCCTGATGGAAATCCTCGGCGTAGCGCTTGCCGTAGTTGGACGGAATGCGCATGCCCAGCAGCAGCACCTCGGCGCCGGATTTACGGCTGGCGGCGATCATGGCGGCGAGATTGGTCTTCATCTGCGCGATCGGCAGTGCACGCAGGCCGTCGTTGGCGCCGAGTTCGAGAATCACCACGTCCGGATCGTGGCGCGCAAGCGCCGCATCCAGGCGCCCGCGCCCGCCCGCGCTGGTTTCGCCGGATACACTCGCGTTGACGACCTTCACGTCGGCATCGCTGGCTTCGAGCCGCTCGCGCAGCAGGGCGACCCAGCCCTCGCCGCGGGCCAGGCCGTAGCCGGCGCTCAGGCTGTCGCCGAAAACCAGTACGCTGCTCTGCGCGTAGGCAAGACTGCAGGTCGCGAACAATACGGCCGCCGTCATCACGACGACCATCCGGCGCAATGGCGCCCTTACTCCAGAGAACAAGACTCGGCTCAATGTCATCTCCTGCATTAGAAGCGGTCGATCTGTCGAAGACGATCGCCAGCGGCGAACGCGCGCTCACTATCCTCGACGGTATCGGATTGTCGCTGAACACGGGCGACAGTCTGTCGATCGTGGGTACGTCCGGCTCGGGCAAATCGACGCTGCTCGCGCTGCTGGCCGGCCTCGACGTGCCCACCCGCGGCACGCTCAAGCTGCTCGGCCGTGACCTGACCACGCTCGACGAGGACGCCCGCGCGGCCTGGCGTACCGGTCAGGTGGGCTTCGTGTTCCAGTCCTTCCAGCTGCTGGCCGGGCTGTCCGCGCTGGACAACGTCACCCTGCCGCTGGAGCTGGCCGGCACCGATCTCGCCGAAGCGCGCGATACCGCGCACGCGCTGCTCGCCCAGGTCGGGCTCGCCGATCGCCTGCGGCATACGCCGCGCCAGCTCTCCGGCGGTGAGCAGCAGCGCGTGGCGCTGGCCCGCGCCTTCGCCTGCCGGCCCCGGATCCTGTTCGCGGACGAGCCGACCGGCAATCTGGACGGCAAGACCGGCGCTGCGGTCATCGACCAGCTGTTCGCGCTCAACGCCGAACAGGGCACCACGCTGGTTCTGGTGACCCACGACGAAACGCTCGCCGCGCGCTGTGCACGTCGCTGCCGGCTGGCCGACGGACAACTGCATGACGGCTGAGCGCATTTCGGCCTTTCGTCTAGCCTGGCGCCAGCTCGGGCGCAGCCGCCGCGACGGCGCGGGCTGGATTCTGCTGATCGCGCTCGTGGTGGCGGTCGCGGCCGTCGGCGCGGTGAGCCAGATGACCGATCGCGTGCGCTCCGCGATGGTACGCCAAGGTGCGGCCACGCTTGCGGCGGATCTCAAGCTCGATCTGCGTGCGCCGCTCGATGCCGAACGCTCGGCCCGGCTCGACGCTGCCGGCGTGCAGCACCACAGCCTGACCGTGTTTCCCAGCGTGGTCAGCCGTGAAGAGGAGATCACGCTGGTCTCGGTGAAGGCGGTCGGCGACGGCTATCCGATGCGCGGCACGGTCACGCTGCGGCGTGGCCCGCCCGGCAGCCCGACAGAAACGGTCCGTCACGCTCCGGAGCCCGGCACCGCCTGGGTCGCCCAACGCATCCTCGATGCGCAGCAGCTGGACGTCGGCGACGAACTGTCGCTCGGCGACACGCAGCTAACCATCGCCGCCGTGCTGGCTGTCGAGCCCGACCGCGGCAGCGGTTTTGCCAATATCGCGCCGCGCGTGCTCATCCGCCAGGCGGACGTGGCCGCGACCGGCCTGCTCGGCCCGGGCAGCCGCGCCTCCTATGCCGAACTGATCGCCGGGCCGCCCGAGGCGATCAGCACGTTGCGCGCGGATCTGGAACCGACGCTGGCCGCCGGCGAGCGGCTGCAGACGCCGGCCGAGTCCAACCGGGCCCTGTCGCGTGCGCTGGAACGCGCCGACGTGTTTCTCGACCTGGCCGCGCTGGTCGCCGTGGTGCTGGCGGGCGTGGCGATCGCGCTGACTGCGCGCCAGCATGCCGAATCCCGTCTCGACGAGATCGCTCTGCTCAAGACGTTGGGTGCGGCACGCGGGCTGATCGCCCGACTGCTGGCCTGGCAGCTGGCGTTCGTCGGCGCGATCGGCATCGGGCTGGGCCTGGGCGTCGCTGCCGTCACGCAACTGGGCATATCACGGCTGATTGCGCGCGCCTTCGAGATCGAACTGCCGGCCACGTCCTGGCTGGCCCTGTGGCCGGCAGCGGCCACCGGCGCGATCCTGTTGGCCGGTTTCGCCTGGCCGGCGCTCGCCCAGGCCCGCGCCACGCCGCCGGCGCGCGTGCTGGCCCGCTCGTTGGCCGAGCACGGGAGTCGCGCGCGCCTGATCTATGCCGCCGCGCTGGTCAGCGTGGTCGCGCTGGCGGCGGCCGCAACACGCGACCTCACGCTCACGGCCTGGGTGGTCGCGGCCACGGTCGGCGGCACGGCCCTGCTCTGGGGCGCGGCGTTGCTGATGCTCGCCGGCGTCGAGCGTGTCCGCCAGCGGCTGGGTCATCGCGCCGGGCCCGGGCTGCGGCTTGGGCTGGCGGCCCTGTCGCGACGGCGCAATGCCAGCGCGCTGCAAATCGTGGCCTTCGGCATCGGCCTGACCATGCTGTTCATGCTGGTGATCGTGCGCGGCGATCTGCTGGCCGGCTGGCAGGCCGATATCGCCGCCGATGCGCCCAACCGCTTCCTGATCAACATCACGCGTCAACAACAGCCGCAGGTGGCAGATCGGCTGGAAGCGGCCGGGTTGGAAGCGGATTTCTATCCGCTGGTACGCGGACGCCTGACCGCGGTCGACGGCACCGCGATCGCCGACGATGCCGAACTCGCGGAACAGGCCGGCGAGCTGACCCGGCGCGAACTGAATCTGTCGTGGATCGAGGATCTCAAGGCCGACAATCGAATCGTCGCCGGTCAGTGGTTCGACGCCTCGGATACCGGCCAGCCGAAGATGTCGATCGACACCTCGGTGGCCGAGCGGCTCGACGTGGGTGTGGGGGACAACCTGACGTTCGACATCACCGGCACGCCGATCACGGCCACCATCGAGAGCATCCGCGAGATCGACTGGTCCAGCCTGCAGGCAAACTTCTACGTGCTGTTCTCGCCCGGCGTACTGGACGAGTTCGCGGCGACCTATATCACCAGCCTGTATGTGCCCGACGATGCCCACGGCGCGATCGCCGCGCTGGTGCGCGAATTCTCCAATATCAGCGTGATCGATATCGCGGCGATTCTGGATCAGCTCACCACTCTGATCGAACGCCTGAGCGTGGCGATTGAGCTGGTCTTCGGTTTCACCCTGGCCGCCGGGCTGGTGGTGCTGCTGGCAGCCATGCAGGCCAGCCGCGCCGAACGCCTGCGCGAGGCCGCCCTGCTGCGCGCGCTCGGCGCGCGTTCGCGCTGGCTGCGCCAGGCCACGATCGCCGAATGCCTGCTGATCGGCCTGTGTGCGGCCCTCATGGCCGCGGTTATCGCGCAGGCCACGTCCATCGTGCTGGCCGTCTGGGTGTTCGATCTCGGCTATGCCTGGCGGCCGCATCTCTGGCTGATCGCGATCGGCGTCGCGACTGCGGTGATTGCGGTTTCCGGGCTGTTATCGCTACGCGACGTGCTGCGCCAGCCGGCATGGACGAGTCTGCGCGCGGCCGATTGAGCGCCTGTCTGCCGCGGCACCGCAAGCGGTTGGGCAGGCAGGAAATGCGGTTTTGCCTCGCGACCCGGGCTGAGGCCAGACTCGTGCAGCGAGTCCAATCAAGAACAAACGCAGGAGAAACCGCATGTCCGCGAATGCCGGCACCGACGAATTCTGGCGCGGTATCAAACCGATACCCGACAGCTTCAAGCCCGACACCCTGCCCGAGGTGCATATCGCCAATGCGCCGACCGAGGACGAGCCAGTACCTTATTTCACCTTGTTTTACAGCGTCAGCGAGATTAGAAGCGGTCAGATGCAAGGCGCGTCGCGCCGGCCGTAGCGGGCCTACGGTCAAGCGGCGCAACACCGCAGATGGCCGCTTCTCGTCTCGCCCGACGGGAGCCTGCCCAAGGCGCCAATGCCGCGTTGCAGCCCTTACCGATGGATCGACCATCGGCTGCGGACTGCGCCTTGCCTTGACGCCTTGGGCAGGCTCTGACGATGTAAAACAAGGTGAAATAAGGTACCGCTGCCGTTCAACGAGACCGTGTCGTCCCGGCCGCTGTGGATCTCGCCGTCATCGAACCGCTGGTGCGACGTGCTCATGGCCAGGGGCGCCGGGCTGGTGAACCGCCACTACCACCCGAACGAAGTGTTCGCCTACACGATCTCCGGCAAATGGGGCTATCTGGAGCACGACTGGATCGCCACCGCCGGCGATTTTGTCTATGAAACCCCGGGCGAAGGCCATACGCTCGTCGCCTACGAACACGAAGACCCGATGAAGGTGTTCTTCGTGGTCAAGGGCCCACTGATCTGGCTCGACGAGAACGGCGAGTCGGACGGCTATTTCGACGTTCATGACTATATCGCCCTGTGCCGCGAGCACTATGACCGCGTCGGCATCGGCGCGGCGCATGTCGATACGCTGTTCCGTTAGACGCCGCGACCACGCCAAGCAGGCATAAAAAAAGGTTCTTCGCAGATAAGCGTGAAAGGCGGCGGTGACCGCATGGCTTAAGCTTGGATTGCTACCACGCATTCCAGGCAACCAAGAAAGGCCACCGCCATGCCCGAGGCTAATCTGCTTTCCC